>JGI26534J51046_1001010_pt1 | contig 27332 bp, 26 predicted proteins | sample ThiBiot_750_plan_2_FD_51046 | JGI IMG/M metagenome (IMG submission 51046) | reverse complement strand
AGGGGTGGCATTGCAGCCACCGGTCAATCGTCAGCAAGACGATTGAAAGGATATGATGTTGTTCTACATACATATTTCCTTTCTGCGCCGTCACGGCGCTCGCGCGCAGCAATTGCGCTTGCGCCACAGCAGATAGCCCACATCCTCGCCGACCACCGGATAGGTATGGCCCGATTGCGGGAGCGCGGTCGAACCGCCGAGCGGCGAGCAAGCCTCCCGGCCCGAGACTGTCGGGTTAGGATTGATCATCTGGAGCCGGTATTGCTGCTTCCTGAGCATCGGCATCACATATTTGCCGCACAGGCCCCGGCTTCCCATCGTGCCCCAGGCGAGCGCGGTGCGGTGCATCTTATAGACCATGCGTTCGGCCGCGAGCCGCATCGACTGCTCCATCGTCACCGCATTGCCGATATTGCCGGCAAGCGGATACATCGCGCCATTGCAGCCTGAGCACCAGAAGAGCTGGTCGAGCGGCAGATGGGCGGTGGCCGCCACGCAATCGGCAGCGCAGGCCGCCTGCGCGATCGGAAAGGCGAACAGCGCGCCTTCGGGATAGACCAGAGCGGCCAGCGCATCATCGCCCCAGGTCGGGTCGATCTCGGAGAGATAGGCGACATCAAACGAGGCCTGCTCGAAGCAGAGAAAGTCATTCAGGAGTTCAAGGAGATAGAACAGCGGGAAGACGTAATAATGGACCTGCAGATTGGCCGAGAACTGCCCGCCACCGCCTTTCATCTGAGCATGTTTGACCTGACCATTGCCGAGCGAGAGACCCGGATTGAGCTTGAGCCCGCCCAGATTGGGAAAACAGAAGGGTTTGGTGGTGACATCGATCATCCGCACCGGCTCCCAGAAGCCGAAGGAAAGCCCGATGCGCGGGATCGGCGAACCGCACAGACATATCGGCAGCACGGGATTGTCCGAAGCATCGGCGCGCTCGGAACCCCAGAGCGTGGCCGGGCCAATCGTCAGCGGGAAAAAGCAGCCCCAGCAGACATCGGTGATCGGGTTGGGGAAATGGCCATGGCAGGTGGCATTGACCTGCGCCTGCGCGCTTTGCCCGGCAACGAGCAGCAGGAAGGCGATGAGACTGCCGAGGAACCTAGTCATCGCTCTCGTCCTCCCCGGGCTCCCGCATCAGCCATTCATGGTCAGCCCGCGCCTTGGCCCGCAGCCACAGCGGGGTCTGGAGCGCTAGGAAGGTGAGTGTCCCTGCCACCAACCCCGCCGTCAGCAGCGGGCTCCACGCGCAGAGCGCATCAGCACCGAGGCCAATGAAAGCCAGCAGCAGCAATGCGAGGATCACCCGGCGGCGCGCTGCGGCAAGGCCCACGCTTTCCGGCGCCGCGAGCGGGACGGGCAGATGGCGGGCAAGGCTCGCACGCAGGGTGGTGAGGCACGTTGCCAGTGAGAAGCGCCTCATGGTTTCCCCTCCTCGGGCAGTGCGGTTTCGGTGATGGTGAGCACCCTGCCCTTCTGGCGGACCAGCGCGGGGACATGTTCGATGCCGAAGCGCGCGGTGAGTTCGCCCGCCTGATCGAAATAGAAGCGCCTTTTGAGTGCCTTCATGCGCTCCATCGGCGAGCCTTTGACCATGACGATCCAGATGCGATCAGAGGATTTCCTCAGCCCGGACGAAGATCTGGCACCGCGCTTTTGATCCTCGCCATCCCTGCCGCTGGCACCACCACTGTTCCCGCCGCCACCAAGGTCCATCGCCCAGCGCAGCTGCGCTTCGCTGTCGCCATCGATAAAAGCCAGTTCGTGGCTGAGCGGCAAATGGTCGAGCGGATTGAAGCGCTGGCCCTTCGCGGCAATCAACCGCCCGCGCGTGTCGCGGATATCATCGGCGATGGTGATCGTCGGATCATAATCCCATTGGCGGCTTTCGCGGGCGTGGCCGATCCCGGCGACAGGCTTGGGGCGCGAGACCTGCTGCTCGGCAAGGGTCGCAAATTTGTGATTGATCCGCGCCCATTCGCCTGAGCTCTGGGCGCGGAGAAGACGGGCGCGGATCACTTCAAGCAGATCGGGCTCGGCAATGCGCCAGGTCGGACCGGCCTTGCCGTAATCTCTGGCCATCGCCGCAGGAGCCGACAGGCTGAGCGCACCAAACCCAACCATACCAACGAGCCGCCGGAGCGAAAGGGCCCCCCGCCCCCTCACAGAATGGCCTTTCCGGTGCCGAGCAAGCGGTCGCGGCAGACAAAGCCGATCACAGCGTAGCGGCTGTCGAAGCCATCGCGGTGCGGGCTCGCGGCAAAGACACAGCCGCGCGGGACCACTCCCAATGGGCCAGGGATCAGCGCCTCGCCCTGCCTTGTGAAGGGTTTGAGCCGCGCGACCGGTAGGCCATTGACCGCCACCTCCTCGCCGTGCCGGGTGATCAAGTCCCCGGGCAGGCCGTAAGCAATCTTGGCAAAGGGGCGAGGTGCGGCGCCAAAATGACGGACGACCAGCGGATCGCGGCCAGGGTCGAAGAGCACAACATCGCCGCGCGCCGGAAAGCGGCCCAGCTCGACCAGAAAGGCCCAATTGGGCAGCGAGGCGCTCGCATTGATGAAGAGGCCGTGATGCCGGCTCCAGTCGCGCAGCCCCTGCCAGGCGGCCAAGCTTGCGCCGACCAGCGCCAGCGCGAGCAACCGGCGGCGCCAGCGCCTGCTCACCGGAAGGGAGATCGGCTCAGCGAGGCTCGACACGACCGTCTCCTGGCGAGGCTGGGGCCGAGGCGGTAGCGGCAGCACCGTCGCTGCCGATATACTGTCGCATCTGCCCCGCCACATCGCCTGCTGGCGCAGGTGCGGGCACAGCCGCCGCCGGGATCGGACGCGACACGCGCGCATAGACCTGATCGCTCACCTCCTGCGTGATATCGGGAAGCTCGCCGCTCACCACCGCATTGCCGAGCAGGACGATCCGCCGCCCGCTGCCCTGCTCGCTCACCACGTCGTTCAGGACTTTCAGGAAGCGCGCAGTCTGTCGGCTGACTTCTTCGGGCGGCAGGCTCGAACGTGTGGCCTTTTGGACATAGTCGCCGACGATTTCCGAGAGGCGGACCTGCACCAGCGTGTGGCGCTCGCGCGCAAGCTCGACGAGCAGCCTCGTCGTCCAGACGCCCCAGACCGCGACGGCGCCCGCCCCTGTCAGCAGCAACCAGCGGCGCAGAGGCTGGCCGGCCACTATGCGGGCAAGGAGGCCGGTATCGCTGGGAGGCGCGGGTGTTGCGGGCGGGACCGGTGTGACGAGCGCCTGCGTGGGTGCTTCGATTTCAGGCTGGGGCAGCTCTTCCATTGGCACGCTCATGGACGGTTTCCATGGCGTGCCACGCTCTGCCGCGGAAAAAGAATGCCGAGCGCGCTGCCGCTGCGCAGCAGGCTGAAGATCAGCACCGAGACGCCAAAGGCGCCGATCAGGATTTCGTTGAACTGTGCCTGCCGCGCAGCATTGGCCGCAACATAGCGGGTCGCAAGGTTGGCCAGTTGCAGCATCAGCCCATCGAGCGTGAAACTGCCGATCGCCAATGCGGCGAGCGCGAGGAAGCCCAAAGCGGCGAGCAGATTGAAAGCAAGCCAGGCAGCAAGCTGGATGCCTTGCGCAACAGCCGCGCCCCAGCGCGGGGGTTGGATAGGCGTGAACCTCATGCCGCCGCCTCCCCGGCCAGATCCCGGTCAAAGGCGACGATCTCGATGGCGTTGGCCATGCCGTACCCTGCGGCCACCGCCGCCTCGATCCGCTGAAAAGTCTTGGGGCTCGAGGAATAGAGCGTGGCTGAATAAAGATCGAGCACCAGCCGCCCGACGAATTCGCCATCGGGGCCGCGCACCAGAATATCGGAATATTCCGAACCCTGACGCTTGAGGCTCCTGAGCAGCGTCTCGGTATAGGTGCTCATGTCGAAGCGTGCAGATTTGCGGATATCGGCAATGCTCTCGGCCTTCTGCTGGAGCAGCAGCGCCCAGTCAGAGTTTTCAAAGGCAGCCTGCGATCCGGCGGATTTGTAGAAGTCGTTGACCGACTGGGTCGCGGTGACCAGCGAAGCGCCATATTTGCGGCAGGTGCGCGCATAGGCCTCGACAAAATCGGCCATCGCCCCGCCCACCAGCATCTGCCAGGCCTCATCGATGATCAGCGCTTTGGGAATTTGCCGGTCGAGCTTGCGCATCGCTTGCGAAGCGACAAACATGATCGCGGTCAGCACCACGCTGCGCAGCTCGCGCCGCGAGGCCAGATCGGAGAGTTCAAAGACGGTGAGATCGGCCGAGAGATCGAGATTGGCCTCGCCCAGAAAGAAGCGCCCATACGTGCCTTGCGCAGAAAAAGGGTGGAGCCCGAGCGCCAGATCGCGCGCCAGCGGGTGATCGCCCTCGTCGCTCAGCACGGCAATGATCTGATCAACCGTGCCGTCGCGCCCCGAGGCCGCCCAGACCGTGTTGACCGCTTTGTCGATGAGACCGCGCTCGGTGTCATTCAGCCGGTCCTCAAACCGCGCCATCTGGGCAATGATCGCTTTGAGCATCGCCAGGCAATCGACGAGATAATCCTCATCTTCGCCGGCGAGTGCCGCATCGATCATCCGGAACGGGTTGATCGAGATGCCGGCGGCAATGTTGAACTCGGTGAACCGTCCGCCCAGCGCCAGCGCCATATGTTCAAACGAGCGGCCATCATCGATGACGATGACTTTGGCGCGCACCCCGGCAAGGCTGGCGGTCAGATCCTGAAGCAGCACCGATTTGCCCGAACCCGATTTGCCGGCAATCGCGACATTGTGGTTGCCCGAAGCATTCTGGAAGGGCGACCAATATTGCGGCTGCCCGCGCCGCCCGACAAGCAGGAGATGCGGGATCGGCCCGCCATTATATTCACCCTGCAAGGGGGCAAGCGCGGCGATGTTTTCGGACAAGACCTTGCGCAGCCGCTTGAAGCGTCTGAGGTCGCTCGACAGGCCGTCGGGCAGCAGCAAAGGCATAGCGGCGAACAGGCCGAGCAGATGGAGATAGGTCTCATCCGCCAGATCCCAGCCGCAGGCTTTGTAAAGCGCCTTGATCGTGCGGGCATGAGTATCGCCCTTGCCCATCGGCGCGAGCATGGTCACGCAGTAATAGATCTGCACCAGCTTTTGCCCGAGCAGGACCTGCTGCTGGACATGTTCCCATTCGGCGGCCGCTGTGCGGATGGAGGGGACGAGCTTGGCGCCGGTGCCGTCAGCGAGCGAGCGCGTGCGGGCAAATTTATAGCCCGCATTGGTTTCCGAACTTTCGAGCGAGGGCATGATTCCGGAGAGGCATTGCACCACAGGGCAAGGCAGGCACATTTTGGGGTTGAAAAGATCGCCGACGACGCGGGTCGCATCCCAGGGCGTCCAGACGCGCGGCCAATGGCGCACGGCAAAGGTCCGCACATCAAAGCGGTCGGGCGCATAATCGGCCAGTTCAGGCATGCCATCGACCAGTTCGCCGGTGGCGCGCAAAGAAGGGGCTTCAAGAACCACCCGGTCCTTGTCGACCCGCGTGACGAGATCGCGGCGCACGCATTGCTCGTTGATCGGATCGCGCGGCGACCAGTCGGGCACGTCATCGCCCGCCCCGCTCGAGGGGCAGAGCAGATCGTCAATATAGCGGATGAGATCAGTCGGATCGAGGATCCGGCTTGCCACATCGATCGAATCAAGCGCCGAGATCAGCCCCTCGCGCATTTGCAGGAGATCTTCGCTGGTCAACCCAGCCCCCTCACGCGCGCCGACGCTCAGGAGCACGCGAAAATTGCGCAGGACAAAGGGACCATCGCTGGCGAGGCTCTGCCAGGCCCCGCCGCGCAGCAGATCAAGACGATAGCGCGCGAGCCGATCGAACACCCCGCCCGCCTTGACCCGCTCCCACGCCCAGCCTTGCAGGTTTTCTGCGACGCGGGGCGAGGCAAAGTTGATCACCTGAAACTCGCTGCCGGGAAGCAGCTGATCGGCAAAGATCGTGGTCAGAATATCGCCGACCCGCTCGTCAGCACCGTTCAGGGGGCAGATCTCGAGGATGAAGCCTTTGGACTGGGTGAGATGGAACAATTGCTTGTCGGGATCATAGGCGCGGTAGCCGATGCGATCAGCCAGCATCGGTACATCGCCAATCGCTGCCTTGCGTTCGGGCAGGCGCGCGTCGCCGGTGATCATTTCAAAAAGGCGCGAGAACATTTGGGGCTACTCCACCTTGCCGGAAAAAGTGCCCGCGCTCGCAGGCTTGCGCCGCGCGAGCATCGCGGAGACTTCGGCTTCGATCTGTGCGGTCGGGTTGACCACCTTGCCGCCCACCGTGGTGTCAGGCTTGCCACCGGCGTTGCCGGTTGCAGGGCTGCTTACTGCCGGGCGTGATCCTGCCGCAGCGGGCGAGACAACCGGGGCCACGTCAGCCACCTGCCCTTCGCCAAGGTCCGATGGCCGGTTTGCCGGAACATTGCCATCCTCGCGCACAAACTCCAGCGCGCCAAACGGCGGGGCATGGAGCGCGGCGCCAAGCAGGCCGTCCAACGGCATTGGCGGATTGGCTGAATCCCCCNTGTGGCCGCGCCCTCTGAGCGCGCCCACCCAAGCCGAGCTATCAACCAGCGCATAGGCGAGCCGGCGCGGATGAATCTCACCATTGCGGTCCTGATACGCAGGATAGACAACCTTGAGCGCAGGACCGGGCGGCGGCCCGCGATCCGCCGACGGGTTGCGCCGGGAGACGGGCAAAGCCTTAACGAGGATCGCGTCTTCCTCCGGCGCGGCGTCGTCGGCCAGCACCAGATCAGGCCCATCAGCTTTGTCACGCGCCGATGCCTGCGCGCGCTCACTCCGATGGATGGCGCTTACCGCTGCATCATCGATCGTCGTCGACGGCGCGCAGGTGCCGCCCGGCGCGCCGCAGGCAAAGCCGCCGCGCACATTGGACTGGACCGCCGAGCAACCCGCAGTAAGCGCCAGCGCCCCTCCCAACAGAAGCGTTTGGGCGCGGTGGCCCGTAAGGGTCACATTCCTCATGGCCGCGAGGCCTTGAGCCAGACGGCAAGGAATTCGCGCGGACGGTAGCCGCGCAGCACCGCGCCATCGCTGCGCACGATCACCGGCGTTCCTGAAAACCCGTGTCGGACGGCAAAAGCCTCATTGGCATCGAGGCCCGCCGTGTCACACGCCTTGGCGCTGACCGCCTCCCCCGCATAGGCGCGCTCGAGCGCCGCCGCCTTATCGGGCGAACAGAGCACCGCATCGGACAGGCTCCGCGTGCCCAGGATCGAAATTGGGCGCTCCTCGACCCGAACGCCGAGATCCTTCAAAGTCCCATGCAGCAAGCGGCAATAGGAGCAATGGAAGTCGGAAAAGACCGTCACCGCCTCTCCGCTGCCGCCCCAGACCACCGCGCCACTGGCGGGAAGGCCGGCCAGCGAGACTTTATCGGGGGCGCTATCAGGCGCGGGAGGGCCTTCGGCCTTCTCGGCCGGGACACCGCGACCCAGCGCAGGGCCGGCATTGCGCTCAACTTTGGCGGCGAGGCCAGTGTCGGCTTCGCCCGCGCCGCTATCGGACCGCATCACGCTGTTCGCCATCAACACCTGCGGCCCGAGCGCCATCTGGCTCGCGGCCGTCAGATCGAGGCGCTTTTCCAGATCATAGACCCGCCCGATAACGAGGTAGCGCGCACTGCGGTCGACATAGAAGATATTGGCGCCCGCACGCACTTCGCACAGGCCTGCGACCAGTTGACAGTCGACCTTGCCGACCCTTGTCTGGGGAAAGCGCTGGTGCAGGGCTTTGGCGACTGCTGCATTGGGCGCAGCATTGGGCGAGGCACGGACCGTAGCCTTGGCCTGAAGGGCAGGAACGCCCGGAATTCCGAGCAGCGCAGGCACAGCCAGGGCCCGCGCGAGTGACAATCCACGCATAGAATGCTCCATCAATTGCGGATGAACGTGCCTTCGAGGAACACGACCTCGACTTTGATCCCGGTCGGCATTTCGACGACCGGCTGATATTGTTCGGCCCGTTCGATGAGATATTTCGAGACCATATCGGCGCTGGACGCGAGCCCCTGTCCGATCCCGCCGGTGGCAATATCGCCGGGCGAGAGCGTCGAGCGCGTGCCGCTCACGCTGACCGTGGGCGAGGTGAGAAAGGCGCTCGCATTGGTCGAAGCCCCGCGCCCGACGCCGCCAAAGATCCCGGCGACAAAGGCTTTGCTGACCAGATTGCCCGCGCGGCTCACCACATGGCCGCGCACCCCGGTCTTGCCGCCAAAGGCGATGAAGCCTTTGACCTCGCTGACCGCGATGCGGCCACCCGGTTGCGGGCAGGTCATGCGCTGCAATTTGACATAGACTTTTTCCGAAGAAAGGTCGGCCATCGCAGCGCCATTGACCATGCAGCCGGTCAGATTTGTGCGCTGCAATTTGCCCTCGCTATAGACCGAGCGCGCCGGGCCGGTGATGCGCAGCACCACCGGCAAGGGATCGTGCTGGCTCTTGACCGCGGTCGTCGCATCGACGCCCACCACCACGGTGGCAGGCGCAATCGAATTGGGCGGCAGGTAATTCTCGCTGTCAGTGAACTGGGTCTTGCCCTTCTCGATGCGAGCAGCGGTGCCGCCAGCNCCCTCGCCGGCAAATGTAATCAGCTTGATTTCATGGGCGCCGCCCAGACTACCCGCGCCGACGGGCGCGCTTGCACCATTGGCGGCAGCGCCCGCCGGCTGCGAAGCGGGCGAGTTCAGTGGCGAGCCGGGCGCGCGTTGATAGGTGGCCGGGCCGCCCGCGCCGTAGAACTGGTTGGGACCGGCACTCGCCAGACGCTGCTGCTGGGCTTTGAGTTCGTCGATCTCGGCTTTCAGATTGCGGTTCTCGGCCGAATAGGCCTGCAGCACCTGCGTCCCGTCCTGTTTGAGGCCGGAATTTTCCGCCGAGAGCGCTTCGACCTGCTTTTGCAGCTGATCGAGACGGCTGGTCTGGCTTTCAAGGCTCTTGATCTGCTGGCCCTGGCTGTCAATCTGGCCCTGCGAAAGGCCCATCCATTCCTTTTCCGAAAGGCCCCGCCCGACCATATCGTCGGTCGAGATCTTGGTCCTAGTCTGCTGGAGCTTGGCGACTTTCTCTTTCTCCGCGTCATTGGAACCCAGCACATAGGAAATCCCGCCTGCCGCCATCAGACCGAGCGCGGCATAAAGCGCCAAAGCCTGATGCTTCTGGGCGCGCGTGTTGCGCGCGAGATCGAGATTGTCGCTGGCGCCCGCGCCGCTCTGCGTAGCCGGATCGCTCGCGCCCGGATCATTCGTGCCGGCCTCGCCGCGCTTCTTGCCAAAGAGCTTCATGACGCATGGCCTCCCGGAGCTTCGACAACAAAGACGGTGGTCGCCTCATGGGGCGCAAGGCGCGGATGGACGATCGAGACCGCGAGGGCGCCTTTGGGAGCGATCTGCTCTTCGGTAAGGTCTGCCTGCCTCTCGCCGCGGTTCTCGACGCGCAGCATTTCGCCAACGAGCGCAGCACCGCGATAGAGGCCGATCAGCTGGACGCTGAGCGCGCCCACCTGCACCGGGGTGAGCGGGCGCCAGTCCTGCTCGAAACCCTCGACAGCGGCCTGCTCGTACATCGCCTTAATGAGATGCGCGGCCTTGTCACCGATGTTCATGGAAACAGGCAATTGGACCGCAGCAACCTTGTCGCCCTGCTCAGCGTCCGCATTGGCCACGAAGACCTGTTTGGCCTCATCGCCGGCGACCGCGCAGAGGAATTTATAGACATGGCCGCGCTGGGTAATGCCGAAGAAGGAGAGCATCGGCTTTTTGAAGCCATCGCCCACCGAGAGATAGATATCGCCGCGGATCGGCTCATTGACGATCTGGAATTCCTCGCCCGGATTGCCGGTCTGGATTTTGGAGACCGAGGCGAATTTGTCGCCTTTGAGCGATATGCGGGTCAGGTCCTTCAAGGACGCCTCGCAGCGCACCGTGCCGTTGTCGAGCGCGAGTAGGTTCTGATCACCCGCCCGGGCAGGCGATGCAGCCATGAGGGCCATGCCAATCATGCCACCAGCGAGCATGGCCGGGCGGCGTGTGGGCTGGCGTGACATGGCATCAGCGACCGCCATCATCTTGCGAAAGCCCGCCCTCACGACGCGGGCTCGGCTTTGACCACAGCGCCAAAGCTGCGCAATTTCAAGGAAATGCCATTGTAGGACCAGGCAAAGCGGAAAGTCCGGTGTTGCACGCTTACTTCCTTATTGGCCGCCATCGTGTGGACCGTGCCGCCGATTTCGCTGCTCAGCGTCTCGGGGTGGACTTCCATCCAGTCGGGCGTGAAAAACTGAGAAATCTGCGAGCCTGCCTGCTCCTGATAGATCTTGAGCAGCGAGACCTTGAGCGCGCCCCGGCTTTGCGGGTCGGCGATCTCGAGCAGGCTGTTCATCCAATAGTGCAGGCCTTCGGGCGATCGGTTGAGTGCGAGCAGCGCCGTGTCGCGGGTCACCATTTCGAGATAATCGCGCGACACGCCCTTGGAGGAGAGCGTGAAGCTCTGACGCCCGATCGGCATCAGCACGACCTCGCGCTCGCGCGTCGAAGCGACCGAAAAGGTCGCGACCAGCAGCACGGTGAGCACCAGCACGGCGATCGCGAGCGCGTTGCGTTGTTTGAGGACCTGCTGGGCCTGACGGTGATGGAGATTGAGATCCATTTCAGCCCGCCATGACGCGCAGATGGGATGGTGGACACACTTTGAGCCCGAAAATCGGACCGGGCAGATGCCAGTAGGCCGCGTGGATTATCCAGGACATGGAACGTCCGGCTTTAAGTTTGCGATACCCAAACCACGTTGATACGCTTGCGGATAGACCAATCACGATATGCCCGCTGATCACCCCCCAGACAAAGGGCGCCACCATCACCAGGAACTCATCGAGCGTCCAAAAGCCGATGAGTTCGGGATCATCGAGATGCCGGGCGATTTCATATTTGATCATGAGATACTCCCGGCAACCGGTGATGCGAAAAAACCAATGAGGCGTCGAAGGCCCCGAACGAGGCCCGTAAAAGGTGGCCCGTAAGGAGCGGCCTGCCGGCCAGGCGGGATGGGAAAAGACCGGCAGGCCTGGGAGACAGGGACGAAGAAATCGGGTCAGACCATCGTCCCCGACCATTTTGACAGCACAGGAATGCGGAGCAGGAAGACATCGGCCTCCGGCCGGGCAAACAGGCGCCTTAGATCGTCGCGGTCACCGTCGAAGTGACGATGGGAATGCCGGTGCCTGCCCCGACGCCGACACCGACGGGAATGGCGACCTGTCCCAATGAGAAACGGCCCGAGGCCAGCCCGACGATACCGCCCGCAAGACTGAGCACGGTGATGATCTTGCCGCCTGAGCCCTGCAGGAAATTGGTGAACATGGTGAGCGCGGTGGTGAATGTATCATCCGTGCCGGCCATGGCCGCATCGGCCCCCAGCACGGCCGCGCCTGCCATTATGGCTGCGGCCACCATCGCCTTGTCACCATGCCGCTCGAGGAGAGCGGCGATCTTGTGTCTGTTCATCGATAAGCCTCACAATTGAGCCTGACGCTCACAGTTGCGTCGCCACCGTTGAAGGCGCAATTGCCGCTCGATCCAAGCGCCGGAAAAGGCATCGCGAATCAGAAAAGTGATCATTCGAATCAAATGGGAAGATTATGCTCCAGGGTGGCTCCCTACAGGGTGCCACCTGCATTCATTTGGTGTCCACACTGGGCGCGTTTCCGGTGCCACGGCTGTCTATAGAAAACCCATAAAGGCTTATTTTCTGTGGATATTCTATTTAACTTCATCAACCAGATTTTCTGGAGCCGAGGGTCATTTCTTATAAATGGCGGTCACTGGCAAGGCGGTGATTGGCCGCTTTGGCAGACCCATAGATCACGGTAAATTCGGTTTTTCCGATGGGCCATGGAGCCGCCCGCAGGACGCAATCTATATTTCATTGGATATAGATAAGCCTTTCAAATTCCGCCATAAATGCTCGGAAATCGAATGCACGGAAGCATTGGCTCACCCATTCCGTCCGCACCTTTGACGGGCAGATTCAGGCTCGTCGCGAGCCTGTCCAACAAGCACCATTCAGGCCTCAAACAAGCGTCATGATGACCATGGCCATCCAGTCGGTCTTCAAGCGGAATAGCGCCATCCTGCGCTAACCCTTTGCAAATTTTAACTCTTGAATCGCAAAGCCGCGCTCCTCTAACGAACCGGTCCAAGCAAAACCTATACTATTGAAAGTGGGGGATTATGAACGCTGAGCCTGTCCCGCTCAACGGCGCGGAGCCGTGCGCGCGTGAAACGCTGCCTGAAGATATCCAGGCCCTGAGGATTGCCGGGGAATCGCTTTTCGATCCCAATACGCTCAAGCGTCATTGCGGCGGTATCATCGCAGCTGAAATCGACCGGCGCGATCTGACGGCCCGCGCGCTCTATCGTGAAGGAATTATCCGCAAGCGCACGGGTTTCCGTGAGCGGTTGGAGAAAGGCGCGCTCAGCTACGCCGAGGTCGAGCGCCTGCTCAACTATCTCGAGATCGACGCGCATCGTCTGTTTGCCACCTATGGCCTCGAACATGGCGCAGAGGCCTACCGCAGCCCAATCTTTGCCAACATGGCAAATATCCTCAAGTCTTTTGCCGCGATCTGGAAATCTCGTGGGCGGCAGCTTTACGACATCATCGAGCCGATGCGCCCGGTCGTGTACGACGCGGTAGCCGAGCGCCTCTTTGAAAAGATGCTGATGCATTATCAGCGCGTCGAAATGGCCCGGGAGAATTTTCGGGATTTTTAGGATGCTCTTGAGGTCGCCGGCGGCGGGGCGCCGCTGGTGACCAATTCCGAGACCATATTTATGCCGGGGAGTGCGGCGCTGCCCCTCCCCTTCCCAAACATGACACTGGATTGAAGGACGCGGGGCTGCAGGGCAGAAGAAAACCCGGCCAGGGGCCGGACTTATCGGGATCGCTTCCGAGTTAGCGTTGGCCACCTTACGACCCTGATCGGACTGGCTGAAGCCAGGGACGCTCCCTCCTCTTTACAACCCATGCCGGCGTCTCCTCGGCGCCGAGCGATGGCGTTCGCCCTCCCCCCGTTCCTTGTCCCTACAAGGAGCGAATGAATGACTGCTGCCTCAAGACAGCCTGTCGGCGACCTCGTCGGCGGGATTGCCCCTCTGTGCCTGCACGAGGCCCCTGCCCTACCTCTCCAGCTCGCGAGCCGCGCCGAGCAGGTGGATTATGGCAGCGAGGTCGAGGAGGCCCTGCGGTGCCACCCCTGCCCCTCCTTGCTGGAAGAGCGCAAGGCGGTGGGCGCCGTGCTCAGGAAGCGTGTGCTGCGCGTGCTCGAGCAACTGGCGATACGGGGAACGGTCAATACGGTAGTGACACGCTCGCAGTGGTTACGGCTGCTGGCGCTCGCCAAATTCTGCGCGCGGCCGCAGGACTGGGCCAGTCCGACCGGGCCGATCCTGGGCGCATCGCTGCGTTGTTTGGCTGAATATCTTGGGGTCGTTGATGTTGCCGAGGCCGTCGCCCCGCTGCTTCGCCATGGGCTGGTGGCATTGCACCGTCCCCGTCCCAATGGCCGGCGATCCTTCCGGGTGTTGTTTGCCGGCACCGATGAGGAACGAGCCATTGGCAGCGGCTGGAGTCTGGCGCCGCTCATTCTTGGCATCGATGCGCTCGAGGCTTTGCTCGACACCGAGATCACCCTGCAGCGTGACCGGCGCCAACTCACCGGCGAAATCCGCGAACTCCTGACCGAGGCGAATATCATGATCGAAACTGCCCTCCCCTGCCCCGCCATCATAGCCTTCAAAGAGCAAGCCGAGGATCTGGCACAGGTCTTTGCTGCGACCTCCGTGAGCAAGGTTGCCGCTTTGGCGCAGTTGCGCGGCCAGTGCCGCAATCTTCATGACTGTCTCTGCGCCTGGCGGGCTGTGGAAAACGACAGCCAGGAGGGGGATACTTCCCCCCTCCAACAGGGGGAAATCCCCCTCCCCATATACAATCCGGAATCAAACCAGATTGTAAGTAGCGGCGCGGCAGAGCGTGAAAGCGGCCAGGGCGGCCCATCTCCGGCGAGGTCCGCGCATTTGCCAGATCCTTCAGAAATCTACGATGCGTTTGGAATTGAACTGGTGGGTTTTAGCGTGCTCGAGATCCCTACCCTCTTCCCGACCTCCGTCCGGCTTTCCGGGAACCGGCAACGCGATTTGCCGGCGATGATCCGGATGCTGTGCCCGGCGATTGGGCTGCCATTACGGCATTTTGAGCAGGCGGTGGGCGCCTTTGGCGGGCTGGCTGCGCTGCTCATGTTGCTGCTCACAGCCGAGCGATCGCTCGATGGCAAGATTAAGGCGAGCCCGACGGCCTATTTTGCCGGGCTTTGCCGCAAGGCTCGGACGGGGGATCTCAATCTTGGACACACGATCTTTGCGATGCGCAGGGCGCCCGAGCTGTCAGCAGCGCAGTGTCAGAAGGCGATCACGTGGAGGCGGTCATTTTGACGGTCGGCCAGCGCCATATTTTCCCGATGGATTGCATTGCGTTCGAGACGGGAGAGGATTGCGGAGACGTAGGCCTGAGTTTCTGTGATGGCGGGGACGGAATGCCGAGGCCGCACGCGGCCGGGGCCTGCGTTGTAGGCAGCCAGAGCAAGATCGTAGCGGCCGAATTCTGCAAGGTGGGCTTTGAGCACGCGCGCGCCGCCGGCAAGGTTCTGGTCGACGTTCCAGACGTTGGTAATGCCTTGCGACTTTGCGGTGTCGGGCATCAGTTGGGTGAGACCTGCAGCGCCTTTGTTGCTTTGCGCAAGGGGGCTGTAGCCGCTTTCCTGGATGATGAGGGCATCAAAGAGATCGACGGGAATGCCGTGAGCGCAGGCTGCGTAGACCATCGCTGGAAAGTATCGCGCGCGACGAAGTTCGATGACGGGTTTGAGACCCAGGGGTTTCCAGTGGGATGCTGTGCAATTGGATTGGGTTGGCAGAGCAATCTGGCTGTCTACCCGCTCCGTGGCCGCACTGGCCCAGTTATGGAAATCGTCGACGAGGTTTTCGTCGAGGGCGGGCTGGACCTGCTTCGGCGGTTGAAAATCGAGGTAGCTGATCGTTCGAGCTTGGCTTGGGCCAGTCAGCGTTGCGAATACGGCCAAGCTGGCCAAAATGGGATTTTTCATTCTTACTCACCTTTCAGGGTGAGTGGTCGGGTATCGCAGGTTCGGAGTAGCTGGGGATCAAAGTACTATCAACGATGCCTAGCGAAAATTGCACTCTCGAAGGGAAACATCAAAAAATCAGGATCTAAAGAGATTTCTGGGCGGTTAGATGGGTTATTTAGATCTGTTAGAAAAGTTAGGGGCTTGGGGGCAATTGAAGACTCGTGGATTTCCGCTGAGTCGGTGAAACTGCACGTTCCTGAAAGATCGTTGATGCGTTCCTGATGTGTTGAATGGGGCGTTCCTGATGTGACGTTGAAGTGTACCTAGAGTGTCGATAATTCCGGGCATGAGGTGATCAGCGAGGCATTCTGACCAAAATTCTGTTCCCAGAGTGTCGATGCTTCCGGCAATCTAAGGTTTGGAGCGCCTGCTTTGAATCACTTTTTTCGCCTTGAGCCTAGAGAACGTTCAATGCCGATTCTGCGAAGTCAGAGTGCGCCGATAGTTCAACTTGGATCGCTCCTCGCCCGACACTTCAGGAACAGCACGCTTCAGCGCTAGGCTTACAAAAGTTCTGTCAAATTGCGGACTAGGGAGAGGAGCAGGCTCATTGACAGTGCTCACTCGCGGCAAAAAGCAGCCGCGGCTATCTGATGCTCGGCGGCCAATATCACTCCGATGCGTCGCTGCTAACCATCTTTGATATTGAGCTTCTAGCTGCCAAATGCAGCAGAAATTTGCAAAACGGCACGAAATGCCAGGGTGCTTTGCGGCCATGATCCTTGTTCGAAGTGCCATGGCCGCATATTTATCAGTGCCTTTATCAGGGCCGTGTCATATTTCGATGCTGGTCGTGATGACGCTTCACAAAGCCGATGAAGGCCCGTTGCCAGTCAGCAGGGGTTCGTTCGGGATCTGATGCTACCCATCGCTCAAAATCGGCATGCAATGTATAAAGATCCCAGCCGGGGCATTTCTCGCGCAGATAGGTGATAGTGTCGTCTGTCATGAAGCCGCGGGTTGCAGCGGTTGAGAGGCCAACGACCGTAGATTTGATCAATTGCCGGGCATCGATTTGATCTGTGGGTGAGGCAACTGGATTTTTGGGCGAATGTTTCCCCGGGGAAACATCTTCGATATGCGAGTTTTCAACTAAGGCTGATCGTTCGACACTTGGTGCGAGCGAGGGCAGGGCGTCAGTAGCCCCATCTTTCCCATCAACGCGCTTCATTCTTATATTCGGTTCGCCCGTCTTTCCGGGCTCTACCGCCAACTCGTATCCAGGGAGGTCATTTTTTTCGACGAGTTTGAGCATCTCAAATTTGAAGCGGCGATACTGTCCTTCTGCGCCGGACTTTTCGAAAAGCACAGGCATGGAAATGGCAAATCCAGTTTCTCCCGCCCCACCCGCGTGCTTACGGGCGACCTTATAGAGCCACCGTTCCCGTCCGCCAGTAATGTCGAAATAGGCTCGGTCGATCGAGAGAACGCCGCCCTTCATCATGACGCCTTCCCAGAACCAGTTGGATAACTCGATCGTCATCCCGCGTGAACGCTCGGTCTTCTCATCGACCAATTGGTTCCAGCCATCGAGCCAGCTAAATGTTGCTTCGCGGCGGTTCTCGGCGCGGATGTTTGTTTTGATCGTGGTCGCCACCAATCGGTCTAGGGCTTGAGCCAACAACTCATAGGCTCTGCCAGTGGTGGGACGTCCGATAGAACGTAATAGGTCATAGGGCATGATATGTAGCTTGCGCGGGACATCGTTGATCCCCCGGCGCGCCATATCGGCCAGAATGCTGGCGCAATAGATCAGGATGTCGGCATCCCAGATTGTGGCCATCCCAAACGACGGATTGGCCGAGACATTCACCCAGAGTTTGCCGTCCGGGCTGGTATAATCTATCGACTTGACGCGCTTGGTTTTTGCGAGGCTGAAGAAGGGGCGCTCCATCATTTCGCGCTGATCGCGCATGGGCAGGTCGGCAATATAGGGCAGGAACAGGTCGAACTGTTCAGCCGATTTATCGCCGGAAGGTTTGCGGGAACGAGTCATATCTGTGTCTTTGTAAAAAGGGCGACGGAGGATGTTTCCCCGGGGAAACATCCTCCAGACCTATGCTTGAACATCAGCGCTATTTGCGCGGTGCCTTGCCTTGCTCTTCCAGCGACTCCAGCGCTGCACGGAACGCGGCAACTAAATCATCCGTGCTGGCGCCTGCACCAGCATGGAGGCGAATGGTTGCGCCCTGACGGTTAGCGGACTGGACTGTCAGGGCAGGGCGTCCAATAGAGGTTGACCAACTGAACAGGGGAGGGGGGCTTTCGCGGCCCGCCTTTGGTGCATCCAGCAAGCGCTTCATGACTTCAGCAGCATTCAAGCAGGGAAGGTTGCGCTCGCGCCTACTGGCCTGTTCCTTGGTCAATGCCTTGGCTTCGGCCAAAATTGCCTGCGCGGTCGACGCGTCATCCAGCATTTGGGCCAGAGTATAGCCAGGCTTAAGCAGGACATCGGCGGGCGAAGCAAAGGCCCCCCAAATGCCTTCGGGCACAGCCGCAACCTTGAGCATCTTCGACAGCCAGCCCTTTGAAACGCGCAGACGTTCAGCCATACGAGTCAAGTGATTGCCATAATGAGCCTTCAGCGCTTCGGCATAATTGCGAGCCCTTTCGAGGTCGGAAACGTCCTTGCGGGCCCGGTTCTCGATGTCGGCAAGGCGAAAGGCCGCTTCATCGTCCAGCACCGCGACCTGAGCTACGAATTGCATATCCGGATACGAGTTGGCCCGAAGCCAACTGATTACCCAGTGCCGGCGCGTTCCAGCGATGACCTCGTAATCATGGGCCGGATCATTCTCTATCCGGCGAACCACAGCGGGCACTTTCTGGCCGCCTTCAGCAATGATCGAGTCGATCAGTTCACGGCAGCTTTCCTCGGAAAGATGAGCATAGGAACGAGCATTACCCGGCCAGACCCGCACCCGCGCTGGATCGAGCAACATTTGCGTGACTTGCCTGACCTCTCCACTGGCCACGCGGGCAAGGGCGCTTTCACGACCGAGCAAAGTCGTACCGCGCAACCTTTCACGCGCAGGGGTCGGGGAGGGGGCTTCCTGAACCGGGGTAGGCGAAGCGGGCGTCTCGATAGCATCATCTTCTGCGAGCAGGGCGTTGAGATAGTCCGATTGTTTACGCGCCATGGATCAACTCCTCCTCTGCAACAGGAGCGACGCGCCCCCAATTCGTTCGTACCAATTGCTCAATCTGTCCAAGCGCCTCGTTGAGATTAGCCCGGCACCTTTTGTTGGTCTTGGACGTGCCGATCGGGCGCTCCAACTCGTAGATTGTCATCATCCGCAAAGCTGCATGGCTGATTTCCGCCGATTCCAGAATGGGTACTGGCAACAGGGCTGGGCCAAAGGTCTGTTCCATGATCGTGCGGACCATCGCATGGCTAGGATCATTAGCGTCGAACTTTGAGTTGATAAGCCGGACAAATTGATAGTCCACGGCAATGCCCGCTTCGTTCAACTGACTGATCACCTGGTCCATCATCGAGAGGAACTGGACGGTCGAGCAGAAATCCGGGGTTGTTGCTGCCAGCGGCACTAGCAGAGCATTGGCGGCTTGCATCACGGCCAAGCTGATCGTGCCAAGCGCCGGGGGCGGGTCGAGAATGACCACATCATAATCGCTGGCCAGGTCGAGCAGGCCTTGTTTCAATTTGCGGAAACGCGCTGCCAAGACGGCCTGCCCATCGGCGCCCGATGCCGCTAGTTCATATTCCACATCGAAGAGTTCAAGGTTCGACGGGATCAGATCAACATTGGGCCAGGGCGTGCGCTTGACCGCATAGAGGAGGTCTGTCTGTGTCGGATCGATCGAAAGATACGGGTAGAGCGTTTCTTCGCGCGTGATATTGAAATGTGGGTTGAAGCCGAAAAGGGTGGTGGTGGTCGCCTGACTGTCGCAGTCAACGACGAGTACCCGATAGCCATGGATCGCAAAATAATGGGCCAAATGTGTCGTGACCGTCGATTTCCCGACGCCACCTTTGAAATTCTGGACTGCGATCATGGCGGGCGCATCACCCGGCCCGCGCTTTGGCGAGGCATCGAGCACTTCGCGCATATGCAGCAGGTCTTCCATCGTATAGCCTAGTCGTCGCCCAGTTTCGCCAGCAGGGGGAGGCGGGAGGCGCCCGTCATCCTCGGCCATCCGGATCCGATTCGTCGAACAGCCCAGCAACTGCGCTACTTCGGCAATACCAAGACGAACGTTGAGACCTTTGCGACTGTCTGGCAGAAAGGCCTTGCGCCGCAAGCGCTCGATCATTTTCTCGCCAGCCTCAGCCAGATCGCCAATTTGATCGACGACTGAATTCATAATGTTCCCCGTTCGCGAACTTTGAATGATGTTGTTGCAGTGTATGGCAAAAAACATTCAAAACAGCAAGGCGGGCAGTGATAGGGTGAAAATTGCGTCTAGCTGAATCTGAAAGAATAATAAAGTGTTATATTACAAATATATAGTTTCTGGCCTGCGCCTAGCGGCGCACTATTCGCTTCGATGAAGCGGCAAAAGTAGAGGGGGAGGGGAGGTTTTCGATCCAGTTTCAGATCGAAAGGACCTTCACCGTGACACTCTCAGCCACCCCTCAACCCGCAATCACTGCTTTGATTAAGGCTGCGCATCGGATCGCGCCGCTGATTTCAGACAACGAGGCCATCTCTCGCCCCGTCATCAATCAGGCCATGTCCGAAGCCTTTGGAACAAGCTCAGCTGAAGGTACTTGGACCCAGCGCGACAGCTTCCAGATGCTGGAAGTTGCTACCATCCTCGCTTTGCGGGAAATGTCTTTCCCTGCAGATACGGTTGCTGCGATCGAATTCCTCACGCAACTGGAAGCACGCCTCCCAACCCAGACCGTGCGATCCGAGGAGCAGGTCGCTCTCCAGCATTTCTCGACACCGCTGGCCCTTAGTTGGATCATGGGCCATCTGGCCGCTATTGAAGCGCACGATGTGGTGCTCGAACCCAGCGCCGGAACCGGAATGCTGGCCCAATGGCTTGGCGCGGGCAAGGGGCGGTACCTCAACGAAATCGATCCTCTGCGCGCCGAGACGCTTGCCGCCTTGTTCCCGCAAGCCACCGTGACCAGCTTCGACGCCGCGCGGATTGCCAGCCACACCACCAATCGGCCAAGCGTCATTGTGATGAACCCGCCTTTTGCCCGCTCGGCATCGGGTCATGCCGACAGCGATGCGGCAGCACGCCATCTCCTGTCCGCGCTCGCAGCCCTTCGCCCCGGCGGCCGATTGGTCGCAGTCATGCCCGACGGATTTTCCAATCACGGCAGGGGTCGCGAGACCTTCATGCGGGTTCTGCAAGGAAGTCATGTCTGCCTGCACCTGCGTGTGGAGGGGGCCTTCACCAAACATGGCGCGTCGATCCCGATCCGCCTGCTCGTGGTGGATAAAGTGCCGGGATCCCTCGAGACATCGGTGATCAACAGGAACTCGCTGCGCGATATTCCGCCCCACATCACCCAGGCCCCGGCGCGCTGCGCAGAGGTTCTCACGGAAGTTACGCGAACCGTGGCCCCGAAACCCGCTACGTCCGGAGGTCTATTCAAGGCTTTCAGCGCGCCGCGCACCGTTGCCCGCCCGGTTGTGCGATCCGATGCCGGAGGGATGGAAGCCATGGACCTTCCCTATACGCTGCGCGAGGATATTGCGGAGATCGGCCAGGATGTCGGTATCTACACCGACTTCCGCCCGCAAAGACTGGTCTTCCCCATCGGCTCCGCGCATCCGAGCCCGCTTGTGGAGTCCGCAGCCATGGCCTCGGTTGCTTTGCCCGCGCCCAGCGTCATTCCCAAACTGCCGAGGAAGGTCATCGAGCAAGGCCTGCTCAGCACCGCCCAGCTTGAAACGCTGGTCCACGTGCTCGACGCAACATCGCAGGATCTGCCGGGTCGCTATATCGTGCCCGAGAAGGGCGTTGAGCTTCGGCCGCATGCCGAAGGCGATATCTACCGGCGAGGCTTCTTCCTCGGCGACGGCACCGGGGCAGGGAAGGGTCGGCAACTGGCCGCGATCCTGATGGATCAATGGCTGCGCGGAAACCGGCGCCATATCTGGATCAGCGATTCCAGCGCTTTGATCTTATCCAGACTCTGTGAGTCTGTCTTAGCGAGAGCACCTCCGGTACAATGGGGCGGATATTCGCGACGGATGGATATCACGCGCCCCATCACAATGCTGACCCGGCTTAAGCCGGGTCAGCATTGTGATTTGCCGTTTCCGGAGGCCCATGCCGCAACTGTTCTTCACGGATCTCGCCGCCCTGAAAATGCCCGCCGTTGTCGATGGCGTTGTCGATCAACTTACCACGGCCGAGATAGCGGCGATGGAAAGCTTCGGCCTTGTCGAGGGCATGCCCTTCATCCTCGGAGAGGATGGCAGCTACGACCACGACCTCAACAGGTTCTTTCGTGCCGCTCCGACCATGGGCGTTCGATCGCTGAACAGCCTGCGCGCCTATGCGCGCGATATCGTCGTGTGGCTGCGCTTCCTCGCGGAGCGGCGCGATGGAAAATCTTTATGGGCGGTGGATCGCGAGGACATCGCAGCCTTCCATAGGGCGCGCCGACTGTCATCCCCGACGCATCGCATATCAGCCCAGTCATGGAATCGTTCCATTGCCGCGCTCGACAAGCTGTATCGATGGGCGGTCGAGGAAAAGCTGATCGACAAGGCACCGTTCACCTATCGCCAGATGTGGGGGCGCACGACCGATGGGGGCACCGTCGGCATCGCAGCGAATATGGCCCGCGAGGCGGGCTCCCGTAAGCGAAACACCCGCTTCCTGTCGCTGGACCGCTATCTGCTGTTCCGCGATGTCGGGCTGCGCGGACGGCTTCCCGATGGTGGCGAAGATCCGGGCTGGTGTGGCCGCAACGGCGAACGCAATGCCCTCTTCGCGGAGCTGCTGGTGACGACCGGCTTACGGTTGCAGGAAGGTTCTAGCCTGCTGCTCGCGGAATTACCGGCACTCGACTCTCATCCCGATCAGCGTTCGATCCCGTTCCCGATCGCGGCGGCAACGGCCAAGGGCAACAAGGGCCGTGAGGTCCGATTACCGCTACGACTGCTCAGGCGGCTGCGTGATTATGCCGACGTGGAGCGCGCAAACGCGCTGGACCGCTACGGGCTTCGCCGGAGATGGGAACGAATCGAGGCGCCGTTGATGGTCGCCAGTCATGACCGGCGATCCCTTCGACTCGACGATCAGCCATCCAGTCCGATCCGCTTCAACAACCTTAATCCCGGCGAGCGCGGCCGGTTGATCCATCGGCAGTCGCGGGAGCCGCTGGTGCTGTGGCTGACCGAAGGCGGGCTGCCGATGCCGATGGCGGCATGGGAAGCGGTGTTTATGCGGGCCAGCGCGCGATGCCGCCGCTTCGGCCTCGACATCGATGTGACGCCGCACATGCTGCGCCACACCTTCGCCGTCCACATGCTGACGCTGCTGCTGCGCGAGCAGATGGCGTGGCTTCTGGAGGAACGCGCGGGCCGGATGAGTCCCGCCTATCGTCGTCTGATCGGCGATCCGCTTCTCAAGCTCCAGCGCCTGATGGGCCACAGCCGGATCGAGAGTACCTACATCTACCTCGATCATCTCGACGAATGCCAGGCGTTGATCGACGCAGCGGTCGAGCAATGGGGTCTGGACGTCAGCGCCGCGAGCGTAGCGGCGTGAAGCGGCGGGGCCGCCGGGCAACCTTCCCGGACATCGATGCGGACACGCCGCTGGACGGAATCAATCTGGCGACAATTACCGAAACTCACGATCCCCGGCGCTTTCGCGTTCTCCTCCAGGACGGTGGGGAGCGACTGGTTGACCTGACAAGCTGGCCGCACCCTTCCTTCACGATCGCAATGGCGCCACTCGTGCAAGAGCATATCCGCCAGTTGGGTCCGGCGCCGGTCGGTCGGTCGATTTACTGCAAGGTGCTCGATCTACGGCAGTTCTGGCGCTTCCTGGATGCCGCAGGGGNGAGGATCGATGGTCTTGACGGCATGACGGCCGACTTGATCGACAGCTATGAAAACTGGCTGAGGCACAATGGGAAATCCGAACAGCATCTCCGTCGAGTGCTCAGCCATCTGATCTCGCTGATGCGTCTTGCTGTCGAAATGTNCCCTGGCCGCTTCCCGCCGGACATGGAGCATCGGCTGAGCTGGCTTGGAAGCGGCGAATTTATCCACTCCCGGCCACGGGACGCCTATAGCAGCGGCATCGCAGCCGCGCTTCGCTCGGCTGCCAGGAAACAGATCACTGAGGCGGCCGCACGCATCCTACTCGGTGATACGATGCCCGGGCCAAGGCCGGACATAGCCGCCANCCCGAAGCTGAGCGGCTTCTATGCCGAGGTTCTGCTTGCCCTTGCGCGCGATGGTAAGCTTAGCACCCGCGTTCCGCCATTACGGCTGCTCAAGAGCGGGCTTCAGAACAGTGGAAGCCCGCCCTTGAGCAGCACAACGCTACACGGTACAATCTATCTGACCCGCCTCGACTTCATCGCGTTCCTGGTGTCGCTGTCACTGGACACCGGGATCGAGATCGAATGCCTCAGAAGCCTGAAGGCAGACTGTCTCCGCAATCCGACACGCGGCTATGTAGAGGTCGAATATCGCAAACGTCGCGCGCGCGGTGCGGAATGGAAACATCTGCGGATACGCGACGGGGCCAGTTCCACACCTGGCGCGATCATCCGTCAGGCCATCAGCCTGACGGCGCGGGCGCGCCGATATCTAGGGACAGATGCGCTCTGGGCCTACTGGGATGGTTATAAGCTGCTCGAGGGAAGAAACAGCCGCGGAAGCGTAGAAGCCTTCGTCACGCATCATGCGCTCACGGATCATGAGGGCTGCCCACTCAAGCTCGAGCTGTCTCGGCTCCGCAAGACCCACAAGGCCGAGCGCTATCTGCAAACCCACGGCCAGCTTGCTGACTTCGCGATCGGTCACTCGATCCCTGTTGCAGCAAACCACTATGCTGATATCCCGGCATTGAGTCACGTTCACGAACGCACGGTTGCCGACGCCCTTCATGCTGCACTGGATGCCGCGTTGAAGCCGACNCTCGTTCCGCCCGCCATGGAAAAGGCCGTCCGCGCCGATCCGGGCTCGGTCGAACTCCCGGTCGCAGCCGACCGCGTTCCAGCTCTCTTGGGCGGCGAAGAGGACGTATGGCTCGCAAGTTGCGGCGGCTATTATGAAAGCCCGTTCGCGTCATCGGGGGNAGCTTGTCCGACGCCCTTCTGGGGCTGCCTTGAATGTGCGAACGCCGTGATCACGACGCGCAAGCTGCCTGCGCTGATCGCGTTCGATCTGTTCATGATCGAGCAGCGTGCGGGAATGGACGAGGCGTCATGGTCGGCTCGGTTCGGCCGCGCTCATCATCGCATCGTCGATCAGATCATACCGGCGTTCCCGGCGCAGCTTGTGGCGGATGCGCGCGCGAAAGCCTTGGAAGCGGGATCAAACCTTCTCTATCTGCCTCCCGAGCTTGCGGCATGGTGAAACAACGGCCCGCCGCTGCGCTTGCGCCCCTGGCCTCGATCTATCGCAACCTCGACGATATCGTGCTCGCGTCCACACCGCTAAGGGCCGACGCAGATCGCGATGGCCTGTCGCGGTTCGGCGATGACCTATGGGATATGAACCCGGGGGTCTTCCAGGCGCGCGCTTATTGCAAAATGAATATGCTCGACTTCAGCACTATCGGCTGTCCAGTCGAGCAGCTTACGGCCAAGGAATATATCTTCGCTAGCCTGAATGTTCGCGCTGGCGAGAGATATGGTCGGCTTCGCCCGTCATCTGCGCGAAACGCACTGCAGCAACTCCAGCGCTTCATGGGCTATGTGCGGGAGCGACACGGCCGGTTCGATACGGCGCTGATCGATCAGGAGACGATCGACGATTATCGCGTCATGTTGCTCGCGACGACGTCCGGTGGCCGCCGCTCGTTCGCACGCTACCTGAAACCGATCGTGGAACTACGCCGGTTCGCAGCCTATCTGACCTGTGGAGGTCTTGCCTTCACGCCTTGGGGCGGGCGGACCATCTACCGTGTCGCCGGGNGTAACGGNCCAAAACCTGGAGAGAACCGGACGCCGCGGATCCCCGAGCCGGTGATAGGCGCACTGCTCCACTGGTCGCTGAAATATATCGAACTCTACTCGGTCGATATATTTGCAGCACGTGCCGAATTAACAACATTGCAAGCGAAACGCGCGGCTAGGCCGCACTTACGCCCGCGAACTGACGTGCTGGCACGCGTCAATGCCTGGCTCGATGAGCGGCGGAGATCCGGGCGCGGCGTCCCTGTCTGGGAAAATCCTAACAGGACGGGTGTTGCGCCAGCGCTGTCGCGCGCGACACCCCTGCGGGGAGAGGTCATCAACCTTCGCCTCATCACGTTCCAGATCGATGTGAATATGCAGTCGGTTCAGGAAAACAGCAAAGCCTATGACCTGATCCGCCAGGCAGCGATCGAACTGGGTGTCGAGCGTGGCGGCATGGACACGCCAATCTCGATAGATCCGGATACCGGCCGGCCCTGGCGGGGCCGGTTCGATGCCCACAGCCTGGTTGAGGAAGAGGNAAACCTTCAAACGGCAGCCTACATCCTGTGCGCCTATCTGAGTGGGATGCGCGACGGCGAGGTACAGGCGATGCGGCCCGGCGCCGTAGCGCGCTCATGTAGCGCTGATGGCATGATCGAGCGTCTGGCGGTCCGCAGCACGGTCTTCAAGGATCGAGGTACACGGGGCGAGGCTGCGGAATGGATCACTATCGCTCCGGTCGATCGGGCGGTTGCTATCGCGGAACGTCTTGCCGCCCNCCACCGCCGTCATCGTGGCGAAGATGAACTCTGGCTTGTTCTCAATGGGCACAATGAAACGTCAGGACATGGAATCCCGCACATCGTGGCCCAAATCAATCGGCTCCGCGCTACGATCGACCAGCGCTATGGCAAGCCAGATGAGCCTGTCTTCCCTCTGGTGGAGGGGCATCCCTGGTCGTTTACGACCTTGCAGTTCCGACGAACGCTGGCTTGGTATATCGCCAATCGGCCGTTCGGAGTGGTTGCTGGCAAGATCCAGTATAAGCATGCGTCGGTCGCCATGTTCGATGGCTATGCGGGCTCTTCGGCTTCCGGCTTCCGACAGGAGGTCGAACAGGAACGCGCACTTGGCCAACTCGACGATATCGTCGAGCATTATGAAGCGCATCTTCGCTCCAAGCGCCTAGCTGGTCCCGCCGCATTACGCCTTACGCAGGAATATGATCGCGTGGGCCGGGAGCTTGGGCCGTTCCCTGGGCGTATTGTCGACAAGGGGCGCATCAAGGCGATGCTGGCACATCTGGCACGAACGCTTCACGTTGGCCATCTGACAGACTGCTTCTTCGANCCCGCCACGGCCCTGTGCCTCGATAAGCGCAACATGGGGCAAAGAGTAGACCCGCTGCTCTCGCAATGCGCCCCGGATCGATGCCCCAACTCCTGCGTCACGATGCGGCACTTGCCGGTATGGGAAGCCTCGATCGCCGAGACGGACGTGTTGTTGCGCAGCAAACGGCTATCGTGTGTTCAGCGCGAAGCGTTGAGGCGCGACAATGAGCGGAAGCGCAAGCTGATCGCGCCTCTGAAATCAGGAGATGCTGAATGACACTGCCCGTCAGCCGCACGACCGAGGAAGCGCTACGTCAGGCGCTTGCGCGCCTCATCGACGGATGCCCAACGCGAACCGATGGTCGCCTGACCGTCGCCAACCTTGCGCGCGAGGCTGGCATGAGCCGGGCAACGGCAAACCGCGCTACCGCCATCGTGGCCGCCTGCCGTGATGCCATTGCTGCTGCCAGAGCGAGAGGTATGCCACCGAGGGGCGGGCCTGAAAAGGCGAGAGAGGAGCGCCGGGCTATGCATATCCGCGCCCAGCACATCCAGGCCCGAGCCCTGCAACAAAGGCAGGAAGAGCAGCGCGCTGCGCGCGCCGCTGTCCTGCCGTTCCCGAGAAACGCCCATGTCCAGCCTCGCAATAAAAGAAGTGAGACACCCTAGACAGTTTAGATATCTG
>JGI26534J51046_1001005_pt1 | contig 27412 bp, 20 predicted proteins | sample ThiBiot_750_plan_2_FD_51046 | JGI IMG/M metagenome (IMG submission 51046) | reverse complement strand
CGCCAGTAACCGATTTCTATAGCAATGGCTGGGGATTTACGTCTGGGACACCAACGGAACAGGACAAACGCATTTCCTATAACCGTTTTAGTACCGATGCAGATGCCGTAAAAAATCTAGGCCTAACTCTTATACAGGGGCGGGATATCGATATTTACAAGTTTGCGACAGACAGTACTGCTTTGATTTTAAATGAATCCGCGGTAAAAAGTTTGCACCTCAAAAACCCGGTCAATAGCATTGTGGATGGTGATGGAACAAAATGGACCGTAGTTGGGGTGGTCAAAGATTTCATTATGGGATCGCCATTTGGAGACAATAAACCCATGGTGATATTAGGACCGCAAGCCTGGTTTACAACGATCCATTATCGTTTAAATCCAAACAATGACATCGGAGACAACTTAAAAACGATTGAGTCCATCTTTAAAAAGTTCAACCCAGACTATCCTTTTGAATATCAATTCATTGACAAGACCTACGAAGAAAAATTTAAAGAGACAAAAGCTATAGGTACGCTAGCCATGATCTTTGCAGGATTGACGATCTTTATATCCTGTCTTGGTTTATTGGCATTAATCGCCTATATGGCCGAAACGCGCATGAAAGAAATTGCTGTCCGCAAAGTTCTTGGAGCAAGTGTCACCCAAGTAACTTCTTTACTTTCAATCGATTTTATTAAGCTTGTTGTGGTCGCAATTTTTATCGCCACACCTATCGCTTGGTGGGCAATGGATAAATGGTTACAAGATTACAGCTATCGAATTGAGATACAGTGGTATTACTTTGTCATTGCTGGACTATTGGCTATTCTGATCAGTATGGCCACGATAAGCTATCAAGCAATTAAGGCTGCACTGGGTAATCCTGTCGATAGCTTACGTGATGAGTAGCTTAAAGTCAAACAACATTTTTTTTGATAGCTTAAAACCAGATAGAAGACTATGAATTCATTCAAACTTGCTCTTCGCAGCATCATTGTCAACCGACAATATACCTGGATCAATATCTTGGGTCTAAGTATTGGTTTCTCCTTGTGTCTTCTTGTATTCGCTCTTGTCATTGAGGAAAATTCGTACGACAAAAGCTGGAAAAATGCGGATCATCTCTTTCGGATTGTCACTATAGATTCAACGGCTGGCCTTGAACGCCAAATGTCCAGAACATTCGTTAATTTAAGTACGGAACTCAAACAAGTATTTCCGGAGATTCAAAATGAGGCTCGGATAGAATCCAGAAAATATTATTTAAAACCGCATGCAAGCTCAGCACAGCCCATAGGCATACAGGTTTTGGAGTCGGAAATAAATATCTTGGATATGTTGACCATCAAGGTTCTCGAAGGCAATCCCAAACAGCTGGTCCAAGGAAAAACAAACTTGCTCATCGGCAAAGAATTCAAAGAAAAGTACTTTAAGAACGAAAATGTCATCGGCAAAGTCATCCAAAGTGCCGACCCCTATACCGATAAGCCATCCGATTATATCATCACGGGTGTTATGGATAATCTTCCTTATAATTCAACGCTCAGAGCTTCCGCCATTGCTTTAGTCCCCAAAATATCGATGGAATTAAGCAAAGATGGCTCAGGCTACTACACCGAACAATTTGTACAACTAAAACCCGGGACACCAAGAATAGATCTCGAGCAGAAACTAAATCATTGGTATAAAGGATACCTCAGTCCTAACACAAAACATGTGACTTCCTTTCGCCTGCAGCCTATTCAGGATATATATATGGAGCCATTAGGCAGTGCAGATATCAGCGGCAACCAAAAAACAACAAACATATTTGTGGGTGTTGCCGTTTTGGTCTTTATTATTTCCTGTATCAATTTTATTAATATTTACGCTGTAAGAACAGTTAAAAAATTAAGAGCACTTCATATACATAAAGTATTGGGGGCCAGCCGAGCCCAGATGATCAGACGAATGCTGTTAGAAACAATCCTACTGTTTTTTATTTCTGCATTATGTAGTTTGGTACTTTTTAGACTTGGATTGTCCCAACTGGAACACTTTATAGGCTATGATCTCGCTTATATTAAATCCATACAGCTCCCGTTGCTATTGGCCTTTATGACGACATCAATCGCCCTCGGCCTGCTAATTGGTTTTTATCCTGCATGGCTGATCTCTGGTATTAAGAGTTCAGATGCCTTAAAAAATAAGCTATCAAAAATTCCCCATGCGGAAGTCTTTATCAAAAAAATGCTTATCACTACACAGTTTAGCATTGCCATTATCGTCATCATTGGCCTTATAACAATCAAGTCCCAACTCAGTTATATGCAAGCAGCTCCCTTGGGAATGGAAGTCAAAAATGTGCTAAACATCGACTATTTCAATAAGGGTACACAAAATACAAATATAAAAGATCGAATTGGTCAACTTACTGGGGTTGAATCGGTCAGCGTCGCTGCCTGGACGCCGACAATCGGGTCAGGCTACCTTGCCAAGACAATCGTTGACAAGGACGATCCAGGGAAAAATATCCAAGTCAGTTTCATCGGTGGCGATGTCGATTTGCCCAAGACTTTGGGAATCCAGCTGGTTAAAGGTCGATTATTGACTCCTGAAGATTATACGCATGTTGAAATGGATCTGGGAGAAGATGAAGGTATCAATAATGCCCTTGTGACCGAAAGTACGGCAAAAAAGCTTGGGATAAACAAACTCGGTATCCTGTATAAAGACCTTCAAATTATCCCCGTCGGAATCATTAAAGATTTCCATAGTGAGTCTTTTCGTAGCAAAATAGTACCAACAGTAATTTTGGCAAAAGATTTTAACGGAAGCGGCAATATTCTGATAAAAGTAGGGAAAGGACAAGAACAACAAATCTTTCGATCGGTATCTCAAATTATACAAAATACCTATCCTGATAAACACGTTTCCTTCCATTGGATCGATGAGTTGATTGCAAAACAATATGAAAAAGAGAACAAGCAAGTGCAATTATTTATCCTATTCAGTGCATTGACATTGTTGATCTCCGCCTTAGGAATTACAGGATTGATTATGCAAAATCTCGAACAGCGTACTAAAGAAATTGGCATACGCAAAGTACTAGGCGCTACAGTGCTCGACATATCACGTCTCTTTTCAAAAGATTATCTCATCTTATCCACCTTGGCTATTTTTATTGCCAGTCCATTAGCGGGGTATTTTTCAAAAAAATGGCTTGAAGATTATGCGTACAATGTGGGCGTGCAATGGTGGTTCTTTATCCTTGCCGCGCTTGCCATCTTTTTGATCAGCATCATTACTGTCAATTTCCAAACAATACGTGCCGCACTAAACAATCCAGTAGATAGCTTACGAAACGAGTAAATATTCATTTATAGTAATAGAGGGGGCCTCAATATGATCAAGAATAATTTAAAAATAGCATGGAGAAATTTAACCCGCAATTTCTCTACCTCGTTTATCAACATCGTTGGGTTGGCCATGGGCATTGCAACCTGCCTTCTGATCAGCTTATATGTGACCGATGAATTTAGTTTTGATCGTTACAACGAGCATGCAGACCGTATTGTACGCGTTGTTTTCAGAGGAACGGTTAAGGGCGGAACGATCAATGATGCACATGTAATGCCACCTGTAGCTTCGACGATGAAGTCAGAGCTGCCCGAAGTGCAGGAAACAGCGCGATTAAGAATGGGTGGATCCCCCCTATTTGTTGCCAACAATAAAGTGTTCCACGAAGAGCAGATGGCTTTCGTGGATGCTTCTTTCTTCAAAATTTTCACGCTCCCTTTTATTAAAGGGAATATGTCTACAGCGATTTCTTCCCCTAATTCTGCAGTGATATCCGAATCCACCGCCTTAAAATACTTCGGCACAAACGATGTTGTCGGTCGAGACCTCATCATCAAAGATAATCCAACGATTCTCAAAATCACTGGAGTAATCAAAGATGTTCCACAAAGCTCCCATTTTCATTTTGATGTATTTACCTCTTTGGATGCACTGGAAGATTCACGTTCAGATTCATGGATGACCTCCGAATACTATACGTATGCGCTTCTTTCAAAAAATGCATCACGTGAAAAGCTCGAAAAAAACTTAGCCACCCTATTCGACAAACATGTTGCCACACAATTTATGGCCGGTTTTGGCATGAGTTACCAAGAATTCAAAAAAACGGGAAATAAGATCGGTCTTTACCTACAACCGCTCACAGATATCCATCTACATTCGAATTTCAACTATGACCTCAGTGTCCCTGGGGATATACGGTACGTTTACATCTTCAGCGCTATTGCACTTTTTATGCTATTGATAGCCACCATTAATTTTATGAATTTATCTACAGCCAGTGGTTTTAAGCGATGTAAGGAAGTTGGCGTACGAAAAGTACTGGGTGCTGACAAGCAAAACCTGATGCGACAATTTATGCTAGAGGGTGTCCTCCTGACTTATATTTCCTTAGGAATAGCTCTGGGAATTGTTTTACTTGCCCTCCCCCTATTTAATCAGATTTCCGGAAAAGAGATTGATATTCAAAAACTTGAAATATCTAAAATCATCCCCATCTTACTAGGTTTTGGTCTAATTGTCGGTCTATTTTCCAGTAGCTATCCCGCGTTATATCTATCCTCATTTAATCCGCTACGGGTATTAAAAGGGAAAATAAGCCGCTCGACTAAAGGCTTTAATTTACGTAGCGGACTTGTTGTATTTCAATTCATCATTTCTGTCGGGCTTATCTTTGGAACCGTGGTTGTTGTTCAGCAGCTGGATTATATGCGTCATATTAAACTTGGATATAACAAGGATAATGTCCTTATTATACCGAGCTGGCCTTTGGGAAAAAACGAAAAGACATATTATAATTTATTGATGCAAGACAGCAGGATCAAGCATGTCTCTCATTCGTCCTATCTTCCTGCTGGAGAAAGCAACAACAACAATTTTTTCATTTATCCAGATGGCAATACTGATCAATGGGTCAAAACAATTCGTTACGATGTTGATGAAGAATATATTCATGTTATGGGTATGCAACTTAAAGAAGGACGGAATTTCGCAAAAACATTTGGTAATGATAGCCTTTCTGTTATCATCAATGAAACCGCAGCAAAAGATCTGGGTTGGAACAATCATAGCCTTGGTAAAATATTAACCAATAAAGACAACAAAAGCTATCGTGTTATTGGTGTCGTTAAGGATTTCCACTTTCGTTCTTTGCATGAGCAGATCTCTCCGCTTGTGATGGTTCTTAGCGATCAAGCCGGGAGTTTGATTCTTAAAACACAAACAACCGATATGGAGAAGCTCATTCAAAAATTAGCGTCTCTCTATCGTTCCTTTCCGACAGACATTCCATTCAGCTATTCCTTTCTGGATGAGCGATACGCACAAACCTATCAAGCAGAAGTGAAAACGGGTAAGTTACTGAGTATCTTTGCGGGGCTGACTATTTTTGTGGCTTGCCTCGGTTTATTTGGCTTGGCTATTTTTACCGCCAATCAACGCAAAAAGGAAATAGGGATCCGGAAAGTTGTTGGAGCTACAGTTCCCGACATCACACGCATGCTTTCCACTGAATTCGTCAAACTCGTTCTCATTGCCATTGTCATTTCTTCTCCCCTAGCTTGGTGGATGATGCACAAATGGTTAGAAAATTTTGCATACCGTATTGAGATGCAATGGTGGATGTTTGTACTAGCAGGCGCGCTAGCCGTTTTTATTGCTTTAATTACAGTAAGTTCACAAGCGATACGCGCAGCCCTAACAAAACCTGTCGACAGTCTACGTGATGAATAAAATAGACTCGTCTGTTCAGCTATGGACAAAGCACTGTCCGATATCGAACAGCGAGTAAAAGAATCAGGAATGCAATCCGTTAATGATCAACAGGATAATTACTTGGCCAAACATTTGTATTTTTAATTTTTTAAGTAGAGCACAAGCTATCAGCAGCTCCACGACCAAAATAAATTCATATTTTAAGACAATGAACTTTACAAACTTCAAGATTGCTTGGCGAAATATCGGAAAGAAAAAAGTACAAAATCTGATCAATCTAATTGGATTGACCTGCGGTATTACTTTTCTATTACTTGTAGGTGCTTATGTATGGGATGTACATCAAGTGAATAGCAATATCAAAAATATTGATCGGCAATTTTTGTTGCAAAGCAAGTATAAGAAAGAAGGATTTGGTATTGACTTAACTACATTAGGGGCACTCCCCAAAGCTTTACATGAGGAGTATCCCAACCTGGTCTCCAATTATTATCGGATTGATGGGTTGACCGGTATCGTAGCGAACGGAGTAACAATCCATGAAGAAGGCATGTCTCTTGGAGATCCCAGTCTATTGACGATGTTCGGATTCCAGATTTTAGCAGGCAATGCCAATACCGCTTTGAATAATCCCTTTTCAGTAGTCATCAGTGACAAAGCAGCCATAAAATATTTCGGAAATGAGGATGTACTTGGCAAATCGCTACAAATAAAAAATTTCAAGGGTGAAAAACATGATTTTGAAATTACAGCAATCATTAAATCTGATGTCCAAAACGCCATTATGGATCTCACAAAGAATATGCATGCAGACATATTTTTACCGATCATCAACGAGCAATTCTTTGGCCGATCGATAGACAATTGGGATAACCCTTATATTGCCGGTTATATCGAATTGAAACCAGGTGTAAGTGTGGAGCGCGTAGATGCCGCCATCGAAACGCTGGTAAGAAAGAATACCGATAAAGAGTTTTCCAATCAATACAGCCCTAATTTAAAACCATTGAAAACCTATTATTTGGATGACAACCAAGGGGCCGTCCGCAAAATGATACAGACGTTGGTTTGGACTGCCATTTTCATCTTGATCATGGCCATCATCAATTTCATCAATTTTAGTATCGCTCAGCACATTACGCGATTAAAGGAAATCGGTGTTCGCAAGATGATGGGATCATCTCGCATGCAACTTATTAGACAACTGATGACCGAATATATCCTGATTGTGGCCATAGCAGCATTGATCAGTCTTCCAATTTACATCATCACGAGTCCAATCTTCGAACATGTCTTGATGCGTAAGCTACCCTCGTTGGTGGAATTGCCTATTTACTTTTTTGGTTTACTGATTATAATGACGTTGTTCATTGGTCTACTAGCGGGGCTCTATCCAGCCATTAAACTTTCCAATGTCGCGATACTTCCGGCAGTCAAAAGCCAGTTTTCGACGCTGGGGGGCAAACAACTGGTGCGAAAAATTCTTTTGTTTTTTCAATTTGGGGTAGCCTTGCTCCTGCTTGTCTGCACATTGATTATTTCCAAACAGGTGGATCTATTTCTCCATAGCAATCTAGGGTACAACAAAGATTACTTATTAACCGTTCAGGTACCTAGGGATTGGTCCGAAAATGGTGTTCGCAAAATGGAGACTTTACAACAGGAACTCAGCCAACAACCAGAAGTAAAATCAGTAAGCTTATCTTATGAAACTCCTGGATTGCTGGGGTCCAATATGCAGCCTGCATTCGGGACGACAGACGACAGAGAAATCCAGGTACAACGGATTACAAGTGATAGTCACTTTTTGGAAACCTACGAGATACCGCTAATTGCAGGAACTTTTCTTCCTAAACATTATGCAACGAATGCGGATAATAGACCAGTTGTCATCAACAAGAAGGCTATGGATGATTTTGGCTTTAAAAATGCCGAGCAAGCAATTGGTCAGCAAATAGCAATAAATGATCCTAATTACAAAATCACTATTGTGGGCGTTGCTGAAGATTTTGTAGCCAACTCACTGCATCAGGCATCTCCGCCTATTATCTGGATGGATGTACATGAGAGTCTTCAATATCGATACCTTAGCATTCGATTGAAGCAGGGACCTCTTTCCAATGCAGTACAACAGCTCGAAAAAAAATGGAAAACGTTGCTACCTGATGCACCATTCGAATATAAATTTATGGATGAACGCATCAAAAATCTATATGAAACTGAGCTGCAGTTGCATCGCGCTTCCCAGATTGCCACGGTTGTTTCGCTGCTGATTGTTGTATTGGGACTTACCGGATTAATATCGCTTTCCATCCATCTGCGCAATAAAGAAGTCGGCATTCGTAAAGTACTAGGGGCTTCACTAGCACATTTGATGTTGCTCTTTTCAAAAGAGTACTACGGAATATTCCTATTTGCTGCCTTTACGACAGTTCCACTGAGTTATCTATTGATGCAATACTGGCTACAAAATTACATCATCCGCGTAGAAATCAATGCATTTACTTACTTGTTACCATTGGGTACATTGATTGGATTGCTGAGTTTATTGGTTGGCATTATTGTATTTCGATCAACTCGGTTTAATCCCGTTGAAAAATTAAGAGATGAATAAGAAAAATGAGCCGTAGGGTGTGCGAAAATTATTATCAAGCTGAATTGGGTGTAGTAGTTTATAATTGGTTCCCTACGGCTCCGTATCTTTATACTCTTCCAGTAGCTATTCGTTGCGAACAGCTACTGGATGGGTAACTCCTTATTCCTTTAACCTTCATAGCTTTTCGATAGATAAACAAATCCATATTTTGATTCTTTCCGAATAAGTTTAAGCTCATCAGACCGATTGAGCAAATCTTCAAGTATCTTCATCAAGTTTTTAGGTTTTACATATGTATCGAGTATCATACAAACCAATTTATGTATCTCATAAGGACTCCTATTTTTATTAAAATATCCCGTGCCAACCTGCGCTTCGATGATTCTCTTGACCTTCCGAAGCTCATTCAACGTAGAAGGTTCATTTGGATCAAAATTATGGCGGATGTCCATTATCTTAAATTCGATCTCCTGTACCCCTTCTTCAATGGATAATCTATATAAATGGTAAATAACCTCCTCAGCCAATGTATTAACGTGCAACTCATAAGCATACTTTTGCTTGGATAAATTCATCCCTAAAGGCAACATGGCATGTATACTCCCCACTTCTAACACACGACAAAAAATATAGTAATCAATAGCAAGAATCGTTTTAATTTTGAAAGACTCAACTTTGCTTATAAAATCCAGTGCTTTTCCCATTAAAAAAGATACTTCTTCGGGTGAGAGACCATTTGAAATACGCTGTAATATCATCCGATAAAAGAACTGCATTTCCAACGGTTGACAACGATGCTTATACACCCGTTTGAACACTTTAAAATTATTTCTCATTATAGCTCATATAGTTATTCCATACAAAGAAATAGAAATAATTTAAAAATTTAAAACATTTGTATAAATAAAAATAACATTTTGTATATTTATCTATACAAAAAAAAGAGCATACTAAATCATAACTATGACAAAACTAGGTGAATTTTTAGAGAAGAAATCCGTTAATAAATCGCGAATTGCGCGAAAAACGGGTTTAAGTAAGGCAAGAATCAATGAGTTAACGATGACCGAAACGGCCAAATTACGTTTGGATGAAATGTACCTGATTGCATTGGCTATTGATACAGATCCAGCTAAAATGATGTTCGAATTATGTGATCATCTCCAGTTGAAAGAGATTGAAGAGTAAGCAATTCTCCATTTTTCGCCAGTGCTTAGCTCGTCTGTGCGATACTGAACGCCAAACTGTTCGATATCGTACAGACGAGCTTTTCAATTTTAAACCAAGAAACTAATTATCAACACATTAGCAAAATGGCAACGCAATTGATTTCAGCTTAAACGCCTGTTTTGATTATAACTACCAATCATTCAGGCTTAAAAAAAATCTGCTATGATAGGAAATAATCTCAAAATAGCTTGGCGGAATATGGCAAAAAACAAGCTATATTCATTCATCAAGATTGGCGGCTTTGCCTTTAGTATTGCCATCTGTATTCTTATTGTTTTATATATAAAACATGAGACGAGCTATAATAAGTTTTATCCGGCGATGGATAGAGTTTACCGTTTGGTCGTTCAGTTACCTATTGAGCATAAAATCGAGCGCTGGGTTTCACTTTCTGCCCCTGTGGCGCCGACCCTGAAAGCAGAAATCCCGTCCGTTGAGCAAACGGGACGCATTCTACCAAACCCTTTATTCGGTGCGGGCAGTAACCAATTGTCATTAAATAACAGCCCTGATAGCCATTATGATGATGGATTTGTCTATGTCGATCAGTCCATTCTCGACATGTTTCCTATGCCCATGGTTTCGGGCCAGCTGTCCCACGCACTTGACAAGCCCAACACATTGGTAATCACCAGAAGCAAAGCCGAAAAATATTTTAAAAATAATCCAATTGGACAAACGATCTATCTCAACAACAATAAGTCGAAAGCCTATACCATCACTGGGGTAATTGAAGATATGCCCAACAATTCGACCCTTGCCGGTTATAGTTTTTTTATGTCGCTCGCTGGAGAGCCTTTTTATCAAGGTGAACAGACTGCTTGGCTCAATAACAATTATACCGTCTATGTCAAATTAAAACCCAACGTAAATGTTGCACTGGCAGAAAAAGAAATTTCAAAGAATTATTTAGAAATACATTATCTCCCTGAATATCTAAAATCTGGACGTAAACTTAATCCGCTTTTCAAGCAGGCAAAAATAACCCTACAGAATGCCCTCGACATGCATCTAAAATCTGCGGATGTAAGCGACGATAAAGTGAGTACATTGAACAGAGGGGATATTCGCATGGTTTGGACCTTCGCAACTATAGCCTTATTTATTTTGTTCATTGCCTGTATTAACTTCATCAACTTATCGACAGCAAATGCAGCAACAAGAGCAAAAGAAATTGGTATCCGTAAGACTATTGGCTCCTCCAGGAAGCTGCTTATTGGACAATTTCTTGTTGAAGCAATCTGTTATAGTGTACTGTCACTGATTATCGGGCTCTTTCTAAGCTGGCTACTACTACCCGTATTCAACCAACTAGCCAACAAATCCTTGACCATTCCCTGGATAGCGGCATACTTCTTTCCTTCTCTTTTGGCGGCTATATTGGTGATCGGCGTCCTTGCCGGAATCTACCCAGCATTGTACCTATCCAAATTTAAACCAATCACTGCACTGAAAAACAACGTCATTGGTGCCAAATCTTCGCTTTTTAGGAATAGTTTGGTTGTCTTTCAATTCGCAACCTCAATAATCCTTATCGTTGGCGCATTGGTGACCAATAAACAGATAAACTACATATTAGACAAAGATCTGGGATTTGACAAGGACCAAGTTGTTGTGCTTCGCGGAATTGGAACATTATCGAAACAGCTTCCAAGTTTAAAAAATGAGCTAAAAAGCCTCCCAGATGTTGCTTCAGTTTCCCTGAGTGATTTTCTCCCTGTACCCATCGATGGTGCCAAACGAAATGGCAATCCGTTCTGGATTGATGGTAGAAGAGATCTCGATATGGCTACACAGGGCCAATTTTGGGAAATCGATCAGGATTATCTGAGCACATTCGGTCTTCATTTAAATAAAGGACGAAATTTTGATCCCACGAGAGCCACCGATAGCAGTTCGGCTATTATCAATCAAAAGTTGGCCGACGAACTTCAATTAAAGAATCCCATTGGTGCAAAAATCACCAATGGCAATACCTGGACGATCATTGGCGTAGTAGATGATTTTATTTTTGAGTCGTTGAAGGAGAAGGGGTATGCAGGACTTTGTATGACATTACAAGGCAATCCTTCCCTACTCTCTATTAAGGTAAAATCGCAACATCTCAAAGAGACAATCGCTGATATCACAGCTGTATGGGACAAATTTGCACCAAATCAACAAATTAACTACAGCTTTTTGGACGAAGGTTTCGAGGCCCTTTATCAAGATGTGGAACGGACCAAGAATATATTCACTTGTTTCGCTCTTGTTGCCATTTTTGTCGCTGCACTCGGGCTTTTCGGCCTTGCAACTTATGTGACACAACAACGAACCAAAGAAATTGGCGTACGTAAGGTACTTGGAGCCAGTGCGATCAGATTACTCCGATTATTGTCTGGAGATTTTATAAAATTGGTGTTTGTAGCCTTGGTCATTGCCACACCTGTTGCGTGGTGGGCAATGAACCAATGGCTTACTGATTTTAACTATCGAATCGAAATAAATTGGCTATACTTCATTCTTGCAGGTATGAGTGCCATTTTAATTGCTTTAGGCACAATCAGCTATCAGACTTGGAAAGCCATTCGCGCCAATCCGGTGGATAGCCTGCGTGATGAATAAATACAAAAACTGTAAAAGAACTTTATTATGATAGGAAATAATTTAAAGATCGCTTGGCGAAATATGGCCAACAACAAACTTTACTCGATTATCAAGATCGGCGGGTTCGCTTTTAGTATTGCCATTTGCATTCTTATTGTACTGTACATTCGCCATGAAACCAGTTATGACAAAATGTATCCCGACATGGACCGTGTTTTCCGTCTTATCGTTTCGGCACCCGATGGTGATAAAGTGAGGCAAACCTTTGCCTTTCCTGCCCCAGCAGCTAAAACCTTGCAAGAGGAAATCCCAAGTGTAGAATTAGCCGGCCGCATTTTACCCAATACCTTATTTGGTGCCGGAAGCAATCTATTTACGGTAAATGGCCGCGCAGAGAATTACCTTGATAAAGGATTTGTTTATGTCGATCAGTCCATTTTGGAAATATTTCCACTTCCGGTCGTACAAGGACAGCTATCACATGCGCTGGACAAACCCAATGCGATAGTCATTACCAAAAGTAGGGCTGAGAAATATTTCAAAGGAAATGCTGTAGGGCAGACGATCTATCTCAACAATAATAAAAGTATTTTATATAACATAACGGCTGTCATCGATGATGTTCCGAACAATTCCAGCCTCTATGGTTATGATTATTTTATATCCCTTGCAGGCGAACCATTTTACCCGGGTGAACAAAACAATTGGGGCGCGACAAATTACATTACCTATGTAAAACTGAAGGAGAATGCAGATATTGCCAACGCACAGGGTAGCATTTCAAAAAACTATATTCAGGACCATTATATTCTGATTAATAAAAAAAATGGAATGAAAATATCGCCCGAAATGATGCAGTCAACCGTCTTACTTCAAAACGCCCTCGATATGCACCTGCGTTCTAAGAATGTGTCGGAATATGGCATGGCTACGCAATATCAAGGTGATATTAAGATGGTCTGGATATTTGCTGGCATCGCATTTTTTATTTTATTGATCGCTTGTATTAACTTCATCAACCTATCCACAGCGAATGCAGCAACGCGGGCAAAAGAAATCGGAATTCGCAAAACCATTGGATCCAATCGAAAGACACTGATTATCCAATTTATGACCGAAGCGATATGTTACAGTCTTATTTCACTTCTTATAGGGTTATTATTAGCCTTCCTGTTATTACCACTATTTAACAATCTAGCCAACAAAGCGCTGTTTATACCGTGGACAGTGTGGTACTTTGTGCCTTCGCTGATTTTGAGCATGTTGTTCATCGGTATCCTCGCTGGCTTATACCCAGCGTTCTATTTATCAGGATTTCAGCCGATCAACGCATTAAAAAGCAAATCGGTTACGAATCCTAAATCTTCATTATTGCGCAATGGACTGGTTATTTTCCAGTTTGCAACATCTATTATATTGATCATCAGCGCACTCATTGCAAATCAGCAAATCAGTTTTATGCTTAATAAAGACATTGGCTTTGATAAGGATCAGGTCATTGTACTTCGTGGTGTAACGGGAATTGCCTCCCAGGCGAAAGAATTAAAAAATGAATTAAAAGCCATTCCAACAGTTCGTGATGTCTCTATTGGCGACTATTTACCGGTTCAATTGGATGGTGCAAAAAGAAATGGAAATCTTTTTTGGGCCAAAGGCAAGGAAGATCTTGAATTAGGTGAAGGCGGGCAATTCTGGAATATCGACGAAAGCTACCTTTCCACTTTTGGTCTGAAGCTAATAGCCGGCCGAAACTTCGATCCACATATCGCATCGGATAGTACAGGTGCTATTGTTAACAAAAGAATGCTTGCTGATTTAGGCATCAAAGGAAATCCCATTGGTACACAAATTACTAACGGCAGGACATGGACCATTATCGGTGTCGTCGACAATTTTATCTTTGAATCAATGAAAGATGAGGGCTACTATCCCGTTTGCATGACCCTTGCCAATAGCCCTTCCATGCTTTCGATCAAGACCAAATCGACGGACATGTCCAAAACATTAGCCGACATTAATACTGTTTGGAATAAGTTTTCTCCGAATCAAAAAATCGACTACAATTTCCTTGATGCCGGCTTCGCTGACCTCTATCAGGATGTCCAACGGATCAAAAATATCTTCAGCTGCTTTGCCTTTGTAGCCATTTTTGTTGCCGCTCTGGGACTTTTTGGACTAGCAACATATGTGACCCAGCAACGTACCAAAGAAATTGGTGTCCGTAAGGTCCTCGGGGCAAGTTCCATCCGATTACTCAAATTACTCTCCGGAGATTTCATAAAATTGGTCTTTGTAGCCTTGATTATTGCTACACCTGTTGCATGGTGGGCAATGAATCAATGGCTGGCGGATTTCAATTATCGCATAGAAATCAATTGGTTCTACTTTGTTCTGGCAGGAATAAGTGCAATCTTAGTTGCTTTTGGGACGATTAGTTATCAAACTTGGAAAGTCGTCCGTGCCAATCCGGTCGATAGTTTAAGGGATGAATAAAGTCAGAAGATCTTAAAAATTGGTGTTTGTTGCCTTGGTAATTGCCTGCCTGTTGCGTGGTGGTCATTGAACCAATAGCTTAGGGGAATGAATGTTCGATTCTGGACGTAAACTGTTCGAAATCGAACATTCAAAAACAAAACAAAAACACGATAAGTTATTTATAATAAAACTATTACGACACTGGCAAGGGGATTGTAATTTTAATTGAGTGAAATAATTCTACTTGGTTTAAGCATACCTATCCAGCGTAAGATGACAAAAAATGATTTCAAACTAGCTTGGCGTAAACTCTTAAAAAACAAAGGATTTACTCTTCTAAATATAATTGGATTGACCTTGGGTTTTACCGGTTTTATCCTTTCCTATCAATACATCAATCGAGAGACCAGCTACGATAAATGGAATCCACATTACAAGGATATCTACCAAATTGGCCTTGAAGCAGAAGGTGCATTTACGGACGAAACTTCACCTTCTCTGGCTCCATTGCTAAAACAGAATTTACCTGATATCGTCTATGCAGGTCGAAAAATAGTTTACAATTATGGAAGTTATCCCCTTTTTGGTGAAAAAACAGTCCTTATTAAAAATGCTGCACTGATTGACTCCTCAGCCGCACGAATCTTTCAAATCGAAAATGCGACCGGACCGCTCTACAAAAACAAGGATCAAAAGGATGCGACCATGGTCAAAAGCCATATTGCCGAACAACTATTCAAAAAAGAAGACTTAAATTTTGACAGCCCCCAGTCGATTCCAGCTATAAGCCTTGCTCTAGGTGTGCAGGAAACAATCTACGGTACAATCAAAGAGCAAGGTCTATCCATGATTGATTACGATCTCCTGTTTATCCGTGAACCGCAGGACCTTTTCGCCAATAATAATCCTTTTTTGTATCAAACTTATATTCAAGTACGTCCCGGTACGGATATCACGAAGTTGACCAATCGCATCAACGCGCTTTACCAGAAAGAGATTGCACCGAAAGATAAAATCAGCTCCTCCAGTTATGCCAAAGGGAGGATCTACCTAGACCCACTGTCCAACCTTCACCTTCGGCCAAAAACAGGAAGTAACACGGCTTATATCATCACGTGGATTATTGGTATTCTCTCCGTTTTGATCCTCTTACTCGCCTCTGCCAATTTTGCCAATATGATTATGGCACAAGCGGATCAACGCATTAAGGAACTCGCGCTCAAAAAAATATTGGGAAGCTCACGTTGGGCTATCGTCAGGCAATTGGTACTAGAAGTATTTATTCTGACTTTCAGTGCTGCAATTCTAAGTTTCGTTGCTTTGGCCCTCACAGGAAATATCCTCCAAAAATGGTTCAATGATGATCTTAAGGGTTATATTTTGAGTTCGGAGACAATCGCCCAACTTGCTATTGCCGTACTATTGACAACAATTCTATCGGCAATATACCCAGCGATCATACTCTCTGGCTTCAAATCTGTTAATCTCCTAAAAGGTGGACTGACTTCCATTCTCAAAAAGGGCACATTTCGAAACGCACTACTAACTTTTCAGATCAGTATGGCCATCCTATTTATATCGGGCATGCTGGTTATTAGGGCACAGCTAAATTATATGCAGCAGGCGGATAAAGGATTTGAGCCTGCACAGGTTGTTAATTTCAAAGGAATAGGCATGTATTATGATTCCAAAATTGATGGTTCCTATCAACAACTAAAACGTCGGTTAGAAAATGATCCAAGTATTGCCTCTGTTGCATCAGCGACAAATATTCCAGGGGAAGGCGAACAACCTCCCAAAATGGATTTTTCCTATGCTCAAAAAAACGTTTCGTTTGCACATGTCGGTATTGATCCTGGATACTTCAAGACGCTAAATATCTCCAGTATACAAGGAAACACCACTGTTTCAATAGATCAACTGCTTCACGATTCCTTGGCCAACTATGCTATTATCAACGAATCTGCAGCCAAAAATTTAGGACTCGAAAACCCGATAGGTGCTAAAATCAAAGGCTGTGATGTCACCTTTGAAATTGTTGGCCTAGTCAAAGACAGTAAAGCTTATGGCTTTGAAAATGTAGTTCAGCCGAGCCTATATTCATTTAAAAACGAATGTGGTACTATGCGCTTTCAGACAACCCTCATGGTCAAAACAAAACCGGGAATGGTTGATCAGGCCATCAATACAGTCAAAGCAGAATGGGAGAAAAATCCATCCGCAAAAGATCTGCCTCTTGATTATTCTTTTATGGATGAGCAATATGCTTTACAGCACAAAAAACAGCACGAATTGCAGACTGCTTTTAATAGTTTCACCAGCCTTTCGGTTATCATCGCGGCCTTAGGGCTATTTAGTATGGCGGCGTATCAGGCGGCATTACGAAAAAAGGAAATGAGCATCCGCAAAGTACTGGGGGCCTCGGTACAATTGCTCTTTATTCAATTGAACAAACCATTTTTCAAGCTCTTTTTAGTCGGGATCGGCATAGCCCTTCCAATAGCCTATCTACTCATGAATAAATGGCTTTCCAATTTCGCCTATCATATTCAGCTGTCCTGGTGGTCGTTTTTGATCCCAATATTTTGCATATTTATCCTCATATTGGTTTCCATCAGCTTCCAATCTATAAAAGTCGCAAAAACAAATCCAATAGATAGCCTGCGCGATGAATAAAAGATAATTTGAGCGGTAAAGGGCCCTATTCCCCAGTAGAACAGTAATTATGATGACTAATAAAAATATAAAACAAGAATATCTAAGATCTCAATACTAAAAAATGATACAATTAAAAAATTTATTCAAGTGGTATAACGTAGGTGGTACACGCTCATTCGTCCTTAAAGATGTAAGTCTCGATATTGCTGAAGGTGATTTTATCTCCATCATGGGGCCATCAGGGTCTGGAAAATCAACTTTATTAAATATTATCGGTATGCTTGATGAACCTGATGAGGGTGAATATATCTTTATGGGCGAGAATGTATTGGAAATGAAAGCAAAGAAAAGAACGCAACTATACCAATCCCACATAGGCTATGTATTTCAAGCTTATCATCTCCTGGATGAATTGACCGTGTATGAAAATATCGAAACACCCTTGATCTATAAAGACATTTCAAGCAAAGAAAGAAAAGCTATTGTTGCTGATATGCTTGATCGCTTTGGCATTGTCGGGAAGAAGGATCTCTTCCCGGCCCAGTTATCCGGTGGCCAGCAACAGATTGTCGGTATAGCGCGTGCATTGGCGGGATCACCGAAGTTATTACTGGCCGATGAGCCTACGGGTAACTTAAATTCCAAACAAGGCGAAGAAATCATGGATTTATTCAAACAGCTCAACGATGATGGCGTTACAATCATACAAGTAACCCATTCTGAAAAAAATGCCGAATACGGTAAAAGAGTTGTCAATATGCTGGATGGTCAGCTCAAATAATTGTATGCCAATTTAACCTGGATAATCCCTACGCAGTACATCAATGACGGTAGGGATTTTTTTAGCTCATATCTCGAATCAATTCTTTAACTTCGTTATGATGAATGAGAGAGAGTTGAAATCGCTAATATCCCTGTTGGACGACACCGACCAACAGATTATTCAGGAAGTGGAGCACCAGTTAAAAAGCCAAGGTCCTGAGATTGTACCCTATTTGGAAAAATTTTGGGAGTCCAGCTTCGATCCTCACATACAGGGTCGATTAGAGAATATTATCCATGAAATTCAATTTGATCAGACCAAAAACGAATTACAGATTTGGAACCTGAGTAACTCATTCAATCTACTGGAAGGATTAATTATCCTCAATAATTATCAATATCCTTCTTATGAGGATCATAAGATTGTTTTAGCGATAGAAGACCTCAAAACTGAGGTATGGCGCGGTTTGCATTACGACATGAGCCCGCTGGAAAAAGTGAACCTGATGAATCATGTTCTTTTTGGCTCCTTCGGCCTAACAGGAAATACAAAGGATTATCATCATCCGCAGAACTCCTACATTGGTCAAGTGCTCGATACCAAACAGGGGAATCCCTTAACCCTATCCTGCATTTATAGTATCATTGCACAAAAATTGGACATTCCGATCTACGGTATTAATTTACCCAAGCATTTTGTATTGGCGTATATGGATTCGGATGAAGAAGGAAATGAAAATGTGCTGTTTTACATCAATGCGTTTAATCGTGGACAGGTTATGCAAAAAAGCGATGTAAATTCATTTTTGAAGCAACTGAACCTCAATCCGGATAGAGAATTTACCTATCCCTGCGACAATGTGACCATCCTTAAACGAGCTTTGAGAAACCTGATGTCTGCTTACGAGGAACATGAAAGTTCAAACAAGCAACAGGAAATCAAAGCGCTTTTCCAGTTGCTTACTTAAACTGCATATTAGAAAACATTAGCTTCACGAGCATCTAAAAAGATATAATTCGGTGTTAAAGAGCCATAGGTTTTCGCCGCAATATCGGGTTTTACATTGCCTTCACTTAAGCCAACCAATGGAAAACGCGAAATTGTACGATTCGTTAGATCAGAAACATAAAAGAATTTCCCTTGTTCCGTACGATCATCAATGGCTATCCCCCAAGGTTTTACTAAGCCTGTATTAGCCCCACCGACAACATAGTCCGGCTCCACGTTCGTTTTATCCGTGGCGCCGCTAAATAAGGTTTTTGGATCTTTAAAAAATAGCACTTCACTACCGGAAGTTACCGCCAACAAGTTCTTTTTGGGAGCATAGGACACCGAACCTAATCCCGTTTTACCCTTGATATATACTTTCATCATTGGCGTAAATTTGTCAAAGCTGACAATAGTATCACGCGCCTGATCGATTAGTTGTTGTCTTAGCGTCGAATAAACTACAAAGCCACTTCCATTACTAGAGCCGTCGTTATTAAATCCAATCAGCACTAGCTTTTCATTATTATCATTGTTACTACTATTAAGGAGAGTCAACGACGTTGGGACAACTTTACCAAGATTAATCTGCTTATCAATGATCGGCGCACCACCTTTTGACCCTACTTTTCCGCTTGGCGTGCTTATAGCATACAACATCGATCTATCGACTCCACGATCCGTGACGGCCAAAAGAAATGGTGTTGTAACAGAACCAGAATTACCATTTTGTTGGGCATACGTATAATAGGCCAACCCCCTTACATTCGTAAAACCAGTATATCCAATAGCACCTGCATTACCAGGAATTCCATAGATCTCATTGGCAAATGGAATCACCTGAAGAAAGGTATCCTGTGCCGTAACACTCGCCTGAAAGATAGCCCGGGCAGCAGCATCAAAAAGAATTGGTCCGCCCCCTTTTGCCGGAGAAAGATATTGATAGATATTATCTAAATTGGTCGTATCAGCCGGATCGATAATCATCATGTTTTTAAGCGCAGAATTGTTCTGGTCGTAATCCGAGAAAGAAACATATAATCTAGAGATCAAAGTAGCCCCCGTTCGTACAGGCTCATCATCCAGTTTCTTGCAAGAAGTAAAACCTATTACACTGGCAACGAATAGGATAATACAGGATTGAAACGAAAATTTCATATATTTTTTATTAAAAATAGCGTATTGCGTTAAACATACAAATCTACTAATATATGCAGAATATCAATGAATTTATATGATTCTTTTAGGGGCAAACCCGTATAAGTAAAACGGAAATATTTGTCAATCCGCTACTTTTTGATTAAAATTGCCTTTGTTTTTGTTAGCACATACGATTATGGAAAATAAGGAATTTGTAAGGGAGACGTTGACATTACCGGGAGAGGGCAAAAAATTACTTTTACACTCCTGCTGTGCTCCGTGTTCTGGAGAAGTGATGGAAGCACTCATTGCTTCGGATATCGATTTTACAATCTATTTTTACAATCCCAATATTCATCCCCGCAAAGAATATGATTTACGCAAAGACGAGAACATCCGATTTGCGGAAAAACATAATATCCCTTTTATTGATGCGGACTACGATGTTGATCATTGGTTTGATTTGGCCAAAGGGATGGAGCAAGAGCCTGAAAGAGGCATCCGTTGCACGATGTGTTTTGATATGCGTTTTGAAAAAACGGCTGAGTATGCGGCTGCCAATGGCTTTGATGTGATTTCAAGTTCGCTGGGTATCTCCCGTTGGAAAAACATGGAGCAGATCAATGATTGTGGTTTACGTGCTGCCTCCCGCCATGAAGGGATGGAGTATTGGACTTTCAACTGGCGTAAGAAAGGTGGTTCTGCCCGTATGCTTGAAGTCTCCAAAAAGGAGAAATTCTATATGCAGGAATATTGCGGCTGTGCTTATTCGCTACGCGATACCAACAAATGGCGTATGGCAAATGGGCGCGAAAAGATAGAGTTAGGCAAAAATTATTATGAATAAGTCCTGTTACTGGTGTATATGAAGCTTTGCTTCGGAATATTTGAAAAAATATTTCTATCCTAATGATTTTATACATACCTTTGCAGGCTCAAATGCAAGATTGTGAAACATCTAAAACAATACAGAATTCCCTTTTCGGGGCTCAACGCTGGAAAGCACAATTTTGAGTTTGACATTAATAAAAAGTTCTTTGACTGCTACGAACATTCGATTGTAAAAGATGGCAATCTGAAAGCAGAAGTTGAATTGCAAAAACAAGAAAATCTTTTGATTTTGCATTTTGATATCCAAGGCGAAATTCAATTGACTTGTGATACCTGCTTAAAAGAGTTTATGTCACCGATTTCAATTCAAGAACGAATATTAGTCAAATTCACGGATGAAGATTGGACAGATAATACCGAAGAGGTGTTGATCTTATCCAAAAGCGACCATGAGTTGGATATAGCTGAGTTATTATACGAATACATTAATTTAGCTGTTCCCTATATCGTAAAATGTGAAGAGCAGGGACAAGGTATACAATGTGATCCTGAGATGCTCGCGTTATTTACAAGCGAGCCTGATTCAGAGGAACAAAAAGAAGAAGAAATTATCGACCCACGTTGGGAAGCATTGAGAAATATTAAAAATAACTAAAACAAGAATACGAGATGGCACATCCAAAACGTAAAACTTCTAAATCAAGAAGAGACAAAAGAAGAACACATTATAAAGCTGAAGCTCCAAGCTTGACAGTATGTAAAGAAACTGGCGCAGTTCATTTACCTCACCGTGCATATACTGTAGACGGAAACTTGTACTACAACGGTAAATTGATCATTGAAAATACAGCTGTTGTCTAAGGTAAACCTTTCATAACACCAAAACATCCCAGACAAGCACTATTTTAGAAATTTGCTTTACTTTGGGATGTTTTTTGCGTATTATTGATTTACTAAATAATAACGGATGAAGATTGGTTTAGATATTTTAGGAGGAGATTATGCTCCTAAAGCAACGATAACAGGTGCTATTGAAGCACAAAAACAGCTTACTGGAGACCAAAAAATAGTCCTTTTTGGTAAAACTGAAGAGACTAAACAATTAATCAATCAAGCCGGAGGAAATTCATCTGACTTTGAATATGTGGAGGCTCCAGAAGTCATTGCAATGGGTGAACATCCAACCAAAGCAATAACTCAAAAACCCAACTCAAGTATTGCGAAGGGATTTGAATATTTAAAAAACAAAGAAATTGACTCATTCGCTTCTGCTGGTAATACTGGCGCCATGCTTGTGGGCTCAATGTTCAGCGTTAAAGCTATCCCAGGCGTATTACGCCCTGCAATAGCATCCATTGTTCCCAAATTAAAATCAGGCTTCGGAATCTTATTGGACGTCGGCGCTAATGCGGACTGTAAACCAGAGATGTTGAACCAATTTGCAATCTTGGGAAGTGTCTTTGCCGAACATGTGTTTAATGTATCCACCCCTAAAGTGGGATTATTGAATATCGGAGAAGAAGAAGAAAAAGGAAACATCCTAACAACCTCTACCTACCCCCTACTTAAAGCCAACGACAAGATTAACTTTATCGGAAATGCAGAAGGCCGTGACCTGTTCAGTGACCATGCCGACGTTTACGTCTGTGATGGATTTACAGGCAACGTCGTCTTGAAACTCGCAGAATCATTTTATGTAGTGACGTTGAAAAAAGGTTTTAAAGATGATTTCTTCGACCGATTCAACTACGAGCAGTACGGCGGTAGCCCGATCTTGGGAGTTAATGCTCCTGTCATTATTGGCCATGGTATTTCGACACCTGAGGCCATTAAAAATATGGTTTTATTTTCAAGAGATATGATCGAGTCTAAGTTCATTGACAGCATCAGATCTATTTTCAATTAGAGTATTTATGTCAAAGATTCACGCCGCAATCACGGCTGTAAATGGTTACGTTCCGGATTATATCCTTACTAACAAAGAATTGGAAACAATGGTCGACACCAACGACGAATGGATTGTTTCCAGAACGGGAATCAAAGAGCGTCGCATCTTAAAAGGTGAAGGTCTTGCTACTTCAGATCTTGCTGTACCTGCAGTGCAAGGTTTATTGAAAAAAAGAGGTATAGCTGCTACAGATATTGACCTTATTATCTTTTGTACAAGCACACCAGATATGCTGTTCCCTGCGACTGCAAATATTCTGGCCGATAAAATCGGAGCTACAAATGCATGGGGATTTGATCTTCAAGCGGCTTGTTCAGGTTTCTTGTTCGGTCTGAATACAGGAACACAATTTATCACTGCTGGCACTCATAAAAAAGTCCTTGTTATCGGTGCCGATAAAATGTCTTCGGTCATCAATTACCAAGACCGCAATACCTGTATCCTATTTGGTGATGGTTGTGGCTGTGTATTATTGGAGCCAAATGAAGAAGGCATGGGTATACAAGATGCTATTTTAAAAACCGATGGTTCCGGAGGACAGTTTTTGAATATCAAAGGTGGGGGTTCGCTGAATCCGGCGTCGCATGCAACGGTAGATGCAGGATTACATTACGCTTACCAAGAAGGTCGTACGGTGTTTAAATTTGCCGTAACCAATATGGCTGATGTAGCACATGAGGTTATGGTCAAAAATAACTTAAAGTCAGAAGATATTGCTTGGTTGGTGCCTCATCAGGCCAACAAACGTATTATTGATGCAACGGCAGAACGTGTGGGGCTTCCGGAAGAAAAAGTGATGGTGAACATTCAAAAATATGGAAATACCACCAGTGGTACTATTCCTTTATGCTTGTGGGAATGGGAATCTCAATTGAAGAAAGGAGATAATCTTATCCTTGCTGCTTTCGGTGGAGGTTTCACTTGGGGATCCATCTATTTAAAATGGGCGTATTAGTTGTCCATTTTATGGTATAATTTATTACTTTTGACAGTTAGAATTTTTTAGAAACAAACAAAACCTAGAATACTATGGGTATGGATATCAAACAAATTCAGGACTTGATTAAATTCGTTTCAAAATCAGGTGTGAATGAAGTCTCAATTGAAGAGCAAGATTTTAAAATTACAATAAAAACAAATCAAGAGCCTACGTACGTAACAGCGACTGTTCCTGCTGTTGCTCCAATTGCTGCTCCTCAAGTTGCACAAGCAGCGGCACCAGCTCCAGTAGCTAGCCCTGCAGCACCAGCCGCAAGCGCTGAAGCAAACTTGATCACAATCAAATCACCAATGATCGGTACATTTTACCGTTCGGCTGGACCTGGTAAACCATCTTTCGTCAATGTTGGTGATGATATCAATACCGGTTCTGTACTATGCATCATTGAAGCAATGAAATTATTCAACGAAATTGAATCTGAAGTTTCAGGTAAAATCGTTAAGATTTTGGTAGAAGACGCTCAACCTGTTGAGTTCGACCAACCATTATTCTTAGTTGAGCCTAAGTAATTTACAATTACGTAAATGAATACATGTAGCCTCCAAAGGGCTACATTTTTTGCAAACTTCATAATTCAATACAATGTTCAAAAAAATATTAATTGCAAATAGAGGCGAGATTGCCCTGCGCATTATCCGTACCTGTCGTGAAATGGGTATCAAGAGTGTCGCAGTATATTCCACTGCCGATCGCGATAGTTTACACGTAAGATTTGCGGATGAAGCAGTTTGTATTGGTCCTCCACCGAGTAGAGACTCTTACTTAAACATTCCGAATATTATTTCTGCAGCTGAATTAACAAATGCAGATGCGATTCACCCAGGATATGGTTTCTTGTCGGAAAATGCTCGTTTCTCAGCTATCTGTGCAGAGTACGGTATCAAATTTATTGGTGCAACTGCAGAGCAGATCGAGAAAATGGGTGATAAATCCCGTGCAAAAGATACCATGAAAAAAGCTGGTGTTCCTACTGTTCCAGGGTCCGATGGTTTGATCTCAAACGTAAAAGAAGGTATTACCTTAGCCAATGAAATCGGCTACCCAGTTATCATCAAGGCTACAGCCGGTGGTGGTGGCCGTGGTATGCGCATCATTTGGAAAGACGAAGAGTTTGAACCAGCATGGGATTCTGCGCGTGTAGAATCTGCGGCTGCGTTCGGTAACGACGGTATCTACCTTGAAAAATATGTAGAAGAACCGCGTCATATCGAATTCCAAATTGTGGGTGACCAATTCGGTACAGTATGTCACCTATCTGAACGTGACTGTTCGATCCAACGTCGTCATCAAAAATTGATCGAAGAATCGCCATCACCTTTTATGACTCCCGAATTGAGAGCTGAAATGGGAGAGGCTGCTGTCAAAGGTGCTAAAGCTGTAAACTATGAAGGTGCTGGTACAATCGAATTCTTGGTTGACAAACACCGCAACTTCTACTTTATGGAAATGAACACACGTATCCAAGTAGAACACCCGGTAACGGAAGAAGTCATCAACTTTGATCTGATCAAAGAACAAATTAAGGTGGCCGCAGGAATTCCGATCTCCGGAAAAAACTACGAACCAGGAATGCATGCGATCGAATGTCGTATCAATGCGGAGGATCCTTTCAACAATTTCCGTCCTTCACCAGGTAAAATCACCAACTTCCACTCACCAGGTGGACATGGTGTACGTGTAGATACACACGTTTATTCTGGTTACTCAATTCCGCCAAACTATGATTCTATGATTGCTAAATTGATCACCGTTGCGCAAACACGTGAGGAAGCAATTTGTACTATGGAACGTGCATTGAGTGAATTCGTCATTGAAGGGATCAAAACAACCATTCCTTTGCATTTGAGATTGATGCGCGACCCTAACTTTAGAGCCGGCAATTTCACGACAAAGTTTATGGAAACTTTCGACCTAACGGAATATCCTGCAGAAGATTAAATAAAATTATCTTTACATACATAAAAAATACCATTCTTTACAATAAGAATGGTATTTTTGTTTCCAAACAATTTTTATGAGTACACCTAATTCGAAAGATCTAATACAAGCTATTAAAGATAAAGGGAAGAATATAGAAGCGGAAATGTCTTTTTTTGACCACCTTGAGGTTTTAAGATGGCATTTGGTCCGTTCAGCAATTGCGATCTGTATCTTTGCAGGTATTGCCTTTACATTCTACGATTTCGTATTCAACGATATCATCATGGGGCCAAAGAATTTAAATTTTTGGACCTATCGCATGATGTGTAAGGCAGCAGATGCTTTCAATTTGGCAGACTTCTGTGTCAAGAAAATTCCTTTTAATATCATCAATACCGAACTAGCAGGTCAATTTATGCTTCAGATAAACTCCTGTTTATTGATGGCTTTGATGATGGGATTCCCCTACCTCCTTTTTGAAATTTGGTTATTTGTAAAACCAGCACTGACCGATGTGGAAAGACGGTCTGCACGCGGGTTTGTTTTTTACTCTTCTTTATTGTTTATTTTAGGAGCACTCTTCGGATACTACATCGTTGTACCCTTATCCATCAACTTTTTAGCCAACGTATCCCTAAGTGATGAGATCGTCAACCAGATTACCATTGATAACTACCTTTCTACGATAGCAACGTTAACATTGGGCTGTGGAATTGTTTTTCTACTCCCGATACTGGTATTTATTCTCTCGAAAATAGGCATTATGACCCCTGAATTTATGCGGGCCAGCCGTCGTTATGCAACTGTAATTATTTTAGTGATAGCAGCTATCATTACACCTTCCGCAGATATCATCACCATGCTGACAGTTGCAGCACCAATGTTCTTATTATATGAGATAAGTATCATGGTTTCGGCCGATGTCAAAAGAAAAAAATTAGCACAAGAAAAATAAAATAACAATAAAATGAGCAGTGTAAAGAAAATTGCGATTGGAAGTGACCATGCCGGCTTTGAATACAAAACAGCTTTGGTAAGTTTTCTAAATGAACTGGGTTATGAGGTAACAGATTTTGGAACAAATTCCCCAGATTCAGTGGATTATCCGGATTTCGCACACCCAGTTGCATCAGCGGTAGAAAACAAAGAAGCTGATGCCGGAGTCTTAATTTGTGGAAGTGCAAATGGTGTTGCTATCACAGCCAATAAACACCAAAATATCCGTGCTGCTATCTGTTGGTTAGAGGAAATTTCGGCTTTAGCCCGTCAGCATAATGATGCGAACGTCGTATGTATACCTGCACGTTTTATCGACCTTGACCTCGCTAAAAAGATCGTCAACACATTTATAAACACGGAATTCGAAGGTGGGCGTCACGCTAACCGCGTAAACAAGATAGCTTGTAGCTGTTAGGTAAATTATGACTAGTCCTGAAAAAACGATACAGATTTTCAGTGATTAAAAATACTTAAATTTAAGCAGTAGTAGCCGAAAGGTTGCTACTGTTTTTTGTTTTGTAAG
>JGI26534J51046_1000967_pt1 | contig 28587 bp, 38 predicted proteins | sample ThiBiot_750_plan_2_FD_51046 | JGI IMG/M metagenome (IMG submission 51046) | reverse complement strand
TCCGCCTCGTCGATAAACACCACACAGGGGCGCAACTCGCTTGCTTCGTCGAGAATGTCATCGACCCGCTCTGGATTCGACAGCAAGTCCAGGCCGCTGACGGGCAAGAACGCCCACTGCGCCGTCTTGGCTAAGGACCGGGCGCACAAGGTCTTGCCCGTGCCGGGAGGGCCATAGAACAGCACGCCGTGCGGCACAGACCCGCCCATGGCCTCAATATCGACGATCCGCGCCATCCGGTGCGCCAGCGACTCCAGACGCGTCCGCGCCTCGCTGGACAGAACCAGGTGATCCAGCGTGGGCGTGTTCTCCGGGAAATGTCCGGAGCGTCCTTGCAAGGTGCGCAGGGCGACCTGTAGATCGTTATAGCTAATCGCCTGGCTATGGTCTGGCCGACGGTTCACTTCATTCATGATGGCAGTAATCCGCACCACAGAGAACCCGGCCCAACGGTCCGTTGCCACCGTCAGTGCAGAAGCCGCTAACGGGCCTCGGGCATGAGACTGAATCAGATGGCGTCGGGCCGGCGCGTCGGGGGGCGGGATCTCAATCTTGAAATCGAAGCGCCCTTCGCGCACCGCCGCGCTGTCAAGACGATCCAGGTGATTGGTCGCCGCGACGACGACGACACCCGTCCTGCGGATTTCCACCAACTCAGTGAGCATGATATTGACCGCCTTGAGGCTGTCGCCATCCATGTTGGCCGTGTCCCGTGACGACAGCAAACTATCGACCTCGTCGAAGAACAGCACGCAGGGGGCCCGGGCACGTGCTTCCTGGAACGCCACCGGCAGGCGCGCCGGCATATCACCGATCCACTTCGAGGCGACATCGCCATAGGTCAGCGTCAGGAAAGGCAGGTTCAGCTCCCCGGCCAGTGCTTCCGCGAGATAAGTTTTGCCATTACCCGGCTTGCCGGTAAGCAAGATGCCATTCCGCGAGGGGCGGTCGGACTGCCCACCTTGAATGACTTCCTGGCCGGCGGCCAACAGGCGTTCCTTGATCGCTTGCATGCCGGCGACCTCGGCAAAGCGGAAGCGTGGCCGTCGCACATCACAGCACTGGATTCCCGGCGAGCTCTGCGCTTCGGCCTCCGTCGTCCCGGCTTGTGTGCGGACAGCGCGCTGTTGCGCCCAAGGGGGTGTGGGCCGGACCAGCAACCAGCGCTGGCGAACGTAGGTGACCAAGCAGATGCCGCTGATCACCCAGATCTCCGGGAATTGCTCGGGTTGTCCCCAGACTCGGAACAGCATCAGGCCACAGAGTGCCAGGTGCATGGCGGCGATGCTTGGCGATACGTAGATCGGTTCGACAAGTAGCCCCCAGATGACCAGGATGCTGACGAGGCACAGCCACACGCCGAAGAAGCCCGTGAAGGTTGCAAACTTGCCCGGCTCGGGCAGCGGGCTGATGTTGCCCATCAACGATGCCAGGACCAAAACGATACCGACGAGCAGCGCCCAACCATTCACAGCGTCAGTCGCGCGGACGGCGTAATGCTGCAGCCGTTCATTCATAACGGATCTCCAGCCGACGGCCGTTCCAACCCCAACCCATCAACCCTGCCTGACTAGCCTGCCGGTCATCGATAGCTTGCAGAAGTTGCGTCGGAACTTCGTCCTTGCGCCGCTTCCTGTCCATGGCAATGCGCACGGCGACCACCTGGCGCTGCAGGGCAGGGTCGTAGCGGTGGGCGAAGGACAGGGCCTTGCACCCCGCAGCGGTAGTGCACATCGCGGTCGCCTCGTGTGGTGAGAGCGGAAAGGGTGGGCCGTCGAGCTTGCGGATATAGAATAGGCTACACAAGGCGATCACGATGCCGATCATCGGATAGCGGAGGTGGCGGGAGAGGGTAGTCAGTGATTTCATAATGGCTCCAGTACAGCCGACTTTATCGGGCGAGCTTCGACTTTCAAGTCCCCAAATCGACTCGCCCGAAACGTCATTGCCGGAGAAATTAACGATCGCTGACCGTCAGATTGGCTTCCTTAGCCTTGAGGATTTCCCGGGTTGCCTTATAGATCTGCCAAGGGCCAACCAGCCAGCCAAGCATGGCTGAGAACACCAGATGGACCGATAACGAGAAGAAGCGCGTCAGCGGATGGTAGTAGCCGCCGCCTGAGTCAAAAAAGCGGGAGAGGGCGCTCCAGCCAAAAGGGAGGAAGGTCAGCGCTAACGCCCCGATGACGATCTGCTCCCAGGTCAAGGCCGTCCGACTCAGGAAGAACAGGCTGGCCACCAGGATGACGCCGCTGATTGCCAGTTGTTTGTAGAAGTGGCTTGTCACTGCCTGATTGTGAGCGACCAGGCAGTGACCACACAACACTTCGCCGTCGCCAATCTGGCACTCCGGGCATAGCGCCCGTTGGCAGGATGTACACAAGCCGATCGCGTCGGTGTCCGGATGATTCGCGCATTTCATGGTTTGCTCCCTGATTAAATTGTTGTAATCCATTACCGGCTGGGATTGTGACGTAAACACGGCTGACGTAAAAGCAGCCAACAGCGACCATCCGTGGATGGTTGACGCAGGTGCTCCTCCATTTGATCTCGACCTTCGCCAGACCCTCGGCGAGAACCTCCGTCGTCTGCGCGCGGAGCGGGATTGGTCGCAAGAAGATCTCGCCTTCGAGTGCCAACTGCACCGGACTTTCGTGGCCCACGTCGAAAGGGGCAAGCGCAACATTTCGCTCGACAATATCGCCAAGCTGGCCAGTGCCTTGGGCGTTCCCGCCTATCGACTGCTCGTTCCGCCCGCCGACTGACCATTCCCTGGCCGGCTCGCAGCCCCTATCCCTGCGTCAACAGATAAAGCGCGATACCGGCGGCCATGCCGCTCAGGGCGATGGCCGCGGAAACCATGGCCTGCGCCCCTTGTTGCAACGGCTGACGGTGTCTGAACAGCCAACGGCTGAACCGCCGAAAATCGTTGGCCGCGTTATCGCTGCGCCCGAGTAGGTGGTTAAAGCCATCGAACAGTACATAGGCCTGGGCGCGTAGGCTGCGGCCGCGAAGGTGAGCATGGACGCTGCGTGAATCCAGTGCTGCGAAATCCTGCATGAAGCAGCGGTGCTTCGGGTGAGATGGGTTGGTCATGGGGGCTCCTCGATGAAATGACCTTGTCCGTTTTACCCATTTCTTGCGCCCTTTCTACCCCCCAAATCGCAGGCCAGCCATCCATCGATTGGACGTTGCCCCGGCGCGCCAAATACCATCAATCGCTGCCGTTTCAAGCGGGATCTTGCTGGGAAAAAGTTTGCCGTCTCGCTGCTATTTGGGGGCTTGAATCCGAAAGCTTGCCCTGTAGAACAGGAGGAAGCGATGGGCCTTATCGAATTGACCATCGTCCCATTCTTTTTGTTGAAGGAGCTTTCATGAAAATTGCAAAACAGGCCCGGGCGCATCGGCCCTCCCTACCAACTATCCGCTTCAACCGCGATGTCGAATGTCGCGCCCGGGAGTTGCGGTTGATCCACCAGATGGCACGCAATACGCCAACCGAAAATCGGCGTCTCGCCAAGGTAATTGCCCGTCAGCGCCATTGCCTTCGCCAGACGCTTGGCGAGGTCCGCCGTTACGCCCGGCGAATCGCTCGCCTGAGCCCCCCAGAACGGCAGGCGATCCGCCAGCTGCAGGATTCCCCGTTCTACGTGGGCCTTGGAACTGCCTCGGCATTGCAGCGGGATTACCCAGATTCGCGCCATAGGGATGATCTCGATTGGCTGTTTGACGACGCCGAGGCGGGCGATGCGTAACCGGCATTCAGTGACCCGGATCAAAAAGCCAAGCGCTGGCGGTTGTCACCCTTGCTTGCGCGGAACAAGCACTCGCCCTGTTGGCCCCTAGCGGGCAGCTTGGCGCGCCTATCGCGATCCGGCAGGACGCTGGTGGTCGCCGTTGGCAGCGTGGGTGGAAGCCGTCGAGCGAATCGCCTTTGGCCCGCAACATTCGTCGAACTGCGATGGCGAGCGCGATGGGCCGCGGGTGTAGCGCATTGACATGGACCCGAACTACGTATCGGGTTGCGGTCAGTACGGATCCGTTATCGCTAGCCAGCTAGGGCGCCTATCTGTGCAACGCGCGGCCTCTTGAATCTGCTATTGGGAGGAATTCATGACTGATGTAATGGTGGTAATGGCGATTGTGCTGGCTGCTGCGGGAGGCGGTCTGTATGTTTCCTCCCGACCGGTCCGCCCAAGTCGGCGGGAAATCCGTGAAATCGAGATTCTGAAAAGCCTCGAACGGATCGAAGAAGTAATGAAGCAACACGCCAAAGGCCTGTTGCCATATGAGGTTCCCGATTCATCTGCCGCCTGTTTTATGCCGCTTTATAACCGTGAGAGGCTCGACAACTGCCGGGTCTGCGGCTGTTGCAACTGTCTGCAAGTGTTCGTGCCCGAACTGATCAAACGCTGGACGGATGATGGGCTGACCGCCTGCTGTCCTTACTGTGGCATTGACGGCGTGGTGAGCGATCGGGACGGCGTGTCACTGAACGTGCGGACCATACTGTCTATGCACCATGAACATATTGTGGGGCGACCTGCGCAGCAAGCCGAGGATCCGGACTCTTCGCCCCGTCAGGAAAAGCCATGAAGACCCCCTCGTTCAGGCCACCGCTGACCCAGGCGGGTGATGTGATCCATCTTCGCTACCCATTCGCTCGCTTCATCCGGCAGCGTCAGCGGCGACCAGAGGTCAGCCTGCAGCGTGCCTGGGCGATGGAGAAACGGCTTTGCCGGCCATTTTTTCGTCGCAGCAGCAGTATGTACTGGCTGGTGCTTGAATATCGGCATCTCTTCCTGCCGGCCTGGCCCCGGATTCGGGTCAAGCTGCTCGATGTTGGCCGCCTAACCGACAGGCGGGGGTTCCGCCCCGACAAACAGAACGCACCGTTTCGCGCGCGGCTAGCGACCTGGGCGGAAAAGTCCCGCAGCATTTGTCGGGAATTGGGGCACGACTGGATTGAGGACGGGGACGGTCCCGGTAGCTGGGTATGTGTTCAGTGCAAGAAGGAAACGATGTGGCGAGCTCAACCGCCTTCGCATGTTTTCCTGACCCCGTTGCCGCATGCGCTCGGGATCGAGCGCTATCTGGAATGGCGTCGCAAATCGCAACACTGATAGCGAAATCGCGACTGGGTTAGCCGCCCGATGTCGCTCCACCTGAGCACAGAGTGGCCATCACGTCAGTCATCGTCCGCGTTACGGCGCCGGCTGCGCACCATGACGATGATTCGGGCGATCACGCCGAGTCCGATGAATACGCAAACGAAGAGTAGTGTGCCGACTAGCTCAGCTTGGGTCAGGCTTTCCATGGTTTTCCGGCTCAGACGGCGTAGGCGGTGACCATCACCGGCCGCGTTTTCTGGCGTACAAGAACGAATCCCCATCGTAAATCCGGATTGACCCAGAGCTCTCCCGGTCGGTTGGCAGCAGGGGCATGATTGATGGGCGGTTCGACGCGCTGCCTGGCGCCAGTTGCAATGCGCCGGAGAAGGCGCCAGCGCTCACTCGGCTCCAATTGGCAGAGGCGCTGGCCGAAGCGATCCAGAGCGTGGGCGCTGACCTCTACCGGGCCGACCGCTGGCACCGTCAGGAGGGAGCGCAGGGGTTGGCGAACCGTGATGGTCTCGCCGGGCGTGCCGTTGGGCGTCTTGAGCCAAGTGGTGTCATGGCTCACAACAATCGCGGCCCCGGCAAAGCGGGTGGCAAGGAAATGGCCATATGGTAGGAGGTGAGGCTTGCCGGTCCCCGCCGGATCGCTGGCAACAGATGCTCGGGCAACCTTTCGGATGGCGCCGGCACTGACGGTTAAGACAAGTCCTTTGCCGGTTTGGGTCTCGCCGAAAATTGAGCGCTGGCCGAGGAGCCAATGCAGTGCTGAAAGTTCGGCGACGATGTGCGGGTCGGGCAAGTCATTCTGCACGTTAACCCGCAGCGTTTCGCTGCGTTGGCCATGGCGCCAGTGGATGTCGAAGCTCCGGGGCTCGTTGGCCACGAGCGCGCAGTAAGTTGTAAGAATGTTCATACGGCTTCCTTTAAGTCATCGGGCACATTGCCCATGGCTTCAAAGCTACCGGACTGTGTTTCGTTTTCTAGGGGGCAAATGCAGAGCAGTTGGGCCGATTCGAAGAGGGCTGAGGTCTCTTAGGGATCAAATCTAGGCAGTTGTTGCCGGAAACTCTTCATCGTTCGGTCATAAGCCGACCAACTGCCTAATGCCGATGGAAACGGGGAATCATTTGGTCATTCCAGTCGTCGCGCGCGGATCCGGACAGTAATCCATCGTTCTTCTGCTGTTCAGCCTCGAGTGGTCGTGGAACGGCTGTTTCCCTCTCTGGTGAATGCGAAAACTGTCGACCTAAGACCCAAACCAGCAGGCGACTTGATGATGTCCTGGAGAGCAATTCCGTCTGTCTGCCGTGAAGCTATTCATCGTCGCAGACGGACGAGTGCCTAGGATTTCGTGACGCTTAACAATGGCGCATTTGGGGGCTAGCAATTGTGGGGTTCGCCTGTAGCTTATTTAAGGCCAGTAGTGCATTGGCTGCTGGCGAACCGATCAACGAAACGGAGATTTCCATGGAACAACACGAAAATCTTGAAGCAGCTGCCTGGCGACTGGCCATGGGCAAGCAGAGGCTCGCACTTCCGTTGCCCTTGGCTCAGGATGAGATGGCAAAGCTGCCAAAACCCGCGGCGGAGCGCTTTTGGCGGATCTATCACGGCAGCAATACACGGCTGGCCTTGAGTGAAGTAGGTTCGACCGCTCGTGCACTAGAGTTCCTGCGAGCACAGCATATCCCGATGGCAGCCGAGGCAGTTGTCGCCGCCGGCCATGGATGGCTGCACGCCAAGTATCGCCCAGGCAAAACGACTAAAAGCCTCCACGTCGGGGTGGCGTGCCGCCTGGGCAAGGACCATCGGGAGTGCACCGCGGATAAAACGGTTTCGTGGTTTTACGCGCCGGCCAACCTGGCTTTGCTCGATGGCCCCGGTTTTTGCTTTTTGCCGGCTTGGTTCGTGGCGAAGGCCCTTCAGGGTGTGCGGGAGCGAAGTCGCTCCGCACGCCTGAAGGTTGATCGCATTCCTGTCGACGCTCCATGTTGGCCTCCAGCGCTGGCTGATGGGGAGTACTTCACGCGGCTCCTTAAATGGCTGCCTACCTCTGCCGAGCTCGACGCCTGTCGCCTGGCGATTATTGAAAGCCGGCGCGTGGCAGAGCAAAAGGTTATGCAATGGGAGGCAGACTCGGAGACTCGTGCTGCTCTCGCAACACGCCAGGCTGAGGCGCGCAACAAGCGGGAGCAGAAATCGGCAGTGGCCAGACAAAAACGGATTGCCCAACAGCCAAGCAAGACGAACGTCAATGTCCGGTGGCGCACTTGGAGCAAGTTGAATGGCCGATTCGTTGCAGCCGACCATGAGGCAAGCGGGGTGACCGTTCGTCTGGCCGGCGCTAGGGCCTACATCGTTTTTTCGACAGGGCGCGAAATCGCGGTCGCCACCAAGAACCTCACAGTCGAATGATCGGCTCGTTTTGGCGACATAACGATAGATGGCCATCTGGTTGCCCGTCAGTGCCGAGAACTTGTGGCATTCAATTGATCCCATGGCCGGAAGTAATCAACAGTGCCCTCCGGTTTGCGGACGCGTGGTGCGTCCAACTAAATTGCCCCGTGTAGCGCGTGGTGATGAAAGGTTCATATTATGCAAAATGACGCAGCAGCGGCTGCTATCGTCTGGGGCGCGTTTGCCGTCCTTGTCTTCGTTTGCGTCCTCGTAGCCCGTCGCGTCACTGCGGACGATTCTCCTGTAGAACAAAAGGCGAAGCGGGGTGCACTGCTAATTAGTGTGTTGGGCGCATCGCTGATTCTCTTTCTCGAAGCAATGTGCTTTGTTCAGGGCGATCCGGTCATTGCTGGCTTCCTGGTGTTTCCCAGCATGTTGGCGGTCGGGGTGATTCTGTTCGCTGGAAGATTACGTCTCTATCAGGCACTGGGTGGGCGTTCGTCTTTGACCGTCAAGCTACCAGCTGCAAATTTGAACGAAATTCGCGATAAGCATGAAGAGATGTGGAATCGTCTGCGCCAGTTGTCTCACTTCCGCGAAACCTTGGATGGGCAACTGATTAGCCTGCTGACGGGAGATCGGGTGTTCTGGAGCACGAATCAAAGAGAGCCGTGCCTGGCGATCGAACTCTCTGCCAAGACTACGATCACCGTCTACCGCTATGAAACCTTAGCGCGTTATGTACAGGTACAGACGCGGCTTTCTCGAGTGCTTGAGCCGATGGATGAAACAACGGCCACCCAAGGGAAAGCATGATGAACCGCAAGTCTTTCCAAGCTCGTCTTCAGGAAGAGTGGCAACGTCTCAATCCGCGCTTCGTCAGTACGGACGATTCACTTCGTCAGAGTTTCCTGACTGGATTGCGAGAAGGTTTTCATGGCTTTTGGGCGCCTCTGCGCCTTCTTTGGTGGCTGCTAACCCGTTCGTAAGCGTACAGCCGCCCCGTATTGATCCGATCAGCGTTTGATGATCTCGCCGTTGATCGTCTGCGCTTTCGAGGAATTGAGTACGCGGTGCAGTAAACCGTAACCGACTCGCCACTTCTGCCCATCTGCGCTGAGGGTCACGGTTTTGTCATTGAGGCGTACGACCTGGCCGCTACGCTGTCGATGCTCATGATCAAGGAAACCGACGGTGTCGCCGACGGCCACTTCATGGCGGCTCAGCCCGAGCTGCGGATTGTCCCGGATGGTGACATCGACGCCATCAAGATTGATGGCGGTGTAGGCAATCAGCCAGTGCTCGCCAGTGTCGGTTTCACGAACCAGCACTTCTTTGGTTCGGAACTCGCGCACTTGCGCCGGACGAAGCTTGTTTGCGCGGGCATCGAAATATTCAATATCCTGGCCAATGCGCAGTTGCGAACGAATGGCGATGATCCATTTTGGATCGGCCAGTACGCGATCAATTGCAGCACGTAGGCGATAGAGTTCGAAGCCGGAGGCTTGGTTCATGGCATCGAGCAGCGTGGCAAATTCCATAGCTAATGGACCTCCGTTGGCCTGAGCGGCAAGAGTTCATCGATCCGGCTGTACGGCCAGACATGGAGCTTTTCCAGAACATCCTTGAGCCAGGCATAGGGCTCAAGGCCATTCAACTTGGCGGTCGCCAACAGACTTTGAATGGCGGCCGCCCGACACCCTGCGCGTTCCGACCCAGTGAAGAGCCAATTTCGGCGCCCGAGCGTAATCGGCCGAATCGCATTCTCGACCGGGTTGTTGTCGATCGGGGTATCGCCTCGCGAAACATAGCGCCGGATGGCCAGCCACCGCTTGAGCGTGTAGTCGATTGCTCGCGCCAATCCGCTGCCATTGGCCGTTCTGAGTCGCTCAGCTTTCAACCAGCCATGGAGCGACAGGAGGCGTGGCAGAGCCTCGCGTTGGCGTAATGCGAAACGCACTGCCGCTTCCGCTGCTGCTACCTCGGCTTCCAGCGCATACAACTCGGCGATGTGGCGCAGCGCTTCTTCCGCCACCGGATGCCCCCCCGGCAACGCATGCAAGTCGAAGAACTTGCGCCGGCAGTGTGCCAGGCAGGCGAGCTCGGTCACGCCTTGCTGGAACAGGGCTTTGTATCCGCCGTAATCATCGACCATCAGATCACCGCGCCAGTCCGCCAGGAAATCGCGCGCATGCTGACCGCTACGACTGGTCTGGTAATCGAAGACGACGATGGGCGGCCCGCGCTCCAGGTCGTTGCTGCGGTAGGCCCACATGTAGGCCCGTTTTGTCTTGCCCTTGCCGGGATCGAGCTGCTGAACCGGCGTTTCGTCGGCATGCAGGACCTTGCCCTGCTTGAGTAATTCGCTCAGTCGATCAACCAGCGGCTGCAGGGCAACGCCCAATTGCCCAACCCATTGCGCTAGGGTCGAACGGGCAATCCCGACACCGTGTCGTTCGCTGATCTTCTCAATCCGGTACAACGGCAGATGATCCAGATATTTCTGGATCAGTACCCAGGCATGCAGCCCCGGCGCCGCCAGGCCACCGTCAATCAGCGCCGGCGCAACGGGGGCTGCGGTGATCGTTTCACAGGCGCGGCACGCATACTGCGGCCGAATGTGGCGATGGACGAAGAAACGTGCTGGTTCGACATCCAGTTGCTCGCTGACATCCTCACCGATCTTGATCAGGCCTGCACCGCATTGCCCACAGGTGCAGGATGCGGGCTCATGTCGGTGTTCGATGCGCGGCAAATCCGGCGGAATCGCCTTGCGCCCGGTCGGTTTCGGACGCGACTTCTCGGTGGCACCCTGAACCTGTGCGAGTTCGGCCGAAATGGCTGCCTGATCTTCGTTGCAGGATTCGAGAAACAAATCCTGCTGCGCAACCGACAGGGATTCGCTCTTGGCGCCAAACTTGACTCGTCTGTAGTACGCCAGTTCCAGCGTCAGTTTCTGAATCTTCAGATCGCGCTGCTTAATTTCTCCGGCTTGTTCCTGACGTTGCTTCTCACTGGCGGCCAACTCGGTTTGCAGGGCTGCAAACTGTGCTTCAGCCCACTCTGGCAGCACCCGTGCAGCAGCAAATTGAGCGGTTTCTGCACCAGAATTCATGCCCCGAATTATACCATCGACAATGCCGCAAACCCTTGCTGCATCAGGGTTTAAGCTCGATCAAACCCGCCACTCCCCAGGCGCTTTGGCATGCAGTCGGCGCCAATCAATTCCCTTGCTCAGCCACTGCCACTCGGAGGCGCTCAACGTGCAAGTCGTACTGCCCGGTTTGGGCCAGGTAAACCGCCCTTGGTGCAATCGCCGGACACAAAGCCAGACACCGGTGCCATCCCAAACCACCAACTTGACCCGGTTGCCCTGGCGATTGCAGAACGCGTATGCCGTACCGTCGCAGGGTGAACAACCCAGTAATTGCTGAATCCGCAGTGACAGTCCGTCAATGCCCATTCTCATATCAACCGGCTCGACCGCCAGCCAAACCTGTTCCGGCGTAATCATCGCAACAGGTCTCGTAGCCAGTCAGCGCAGGATGTCGATTGCGATACTGGCCAGGTAATCGAGATCAACATCTGGTTGCGATGGATTTCGATCTTGATCTCACCGGAGGGAGGGGTCTCCGGCATCGCGACCGTGATCGGCACCAAGCCAGGCGTGGTCGGTTCGGCGATTTCCAATGGACGTTGATCCGGCAATATGGCACTGCCAGCCGCCTCTTCTTGGCGTTCAGTAACCCAGCGCCGGAGCAGGTTGGCATTCAGGCCGTTGGCCAAGGCGACCGACGCCATGGATATCCCAGGCTGTAGGCAGGCCTCGATCGCCTGCTTCTTGAACTCTTCCGTATAACGCCGCCGGCTCCGGCGCATCGGTGCTTTGATTAGCTTCGTGTGCATGTGTCCACCTAATTTACGTGGACACGAGCATCCTATCCCCAGGGGACTTCAGCAATGTGGTGCCGTTGAACGCTTACGTTAGACCGCGAAGATCGTGTCCCCTTAAAAACCATGGTGGACACTCTCGATGGAAATCCAGAAGCCAAGTCGGCGCAGGCGGCATCACCCGGAGGAATTCAAGCAGGCGGTGATTGAGGCGTGTTGCGAGCCGGGCGCCTCGGTTGCAGGCATTGCGATGGCCAATGGCGTTAACGCCAATCAGGTCCGCCGGTGGCTGCGTGAGCGCGGCATCGAAGTGCCGAAACGGCGCATGTTGATGCCTGCGGCCCAGCCCGTGCCGGGAACGGCGCCCGAGTTCGTGCAACTGCCGTTTACGCCAGTAGCGCCGGCATCGCCTGATATCCGGATCGAAATCCGGCGTGGCAACACCGCGATCAAGGTCGACTGGCCGGTACAGGCAGCAGGCGAGTGCGCTGCCTGGTTGCGCGACTGGCTGCGATGATCCGGGTCGATGCCCTGTGGCTCTCCATCCGGCCGCTGGACATGCGGGCGGGAACGGAAACAATTCTGGCTCAGGTCGTGCGGATCTTCGGCGAAGCGAAGCCGCACCATGCCTACCTCTTTGCCAACCAACGCGGTAACCGCCTGAAGATACTGGTCCATGATGGTTACGGTGTCTGGCTGGCCAACCGGCGGCTCAACCAGGGCAGGTTTCAACTTCGGCCGGGCGACGGCAGCGTCGCGCTCACCCGAGGGCAATTCGATGCGCTGATTCTCGGCCTACCGTGGGAGCGGCTGGCCGATGGCGGCGTGATCCGGGTTCTATGACGGTGCACCATTGGGGAAGTCCACGATAGTCAGTCGGGCTGGTGGGCGGCATCATGTCGGTCATGACATTGCCGCCCAATCTCGATGAACTGACTGCGGATGAACTGCGCGAACTGGTACTCAGCCAGGCCGCGGTCATTACGCGAAATGATCAGGAACTCAATTGGCGTCAGGCCAAGATCGACAAGCTGACGCATGAAGTGGCGTACTACAAACGCCACTACTTCGGCGTCAAGGCAGAGCGCCTGCCGGTTGAACAGGGACAACTGTTTGAAGAAACCATCGCCGCGGACATGGCGGCGATGACCGAAGAGCTGGCGCAGCTTTCGGAAACGAAGCCCAAGGGACAAGCGAAGCGCAAACCTTTGCCGCCGGAACTGCCGCGCACCGAGATTCACCACGAGCCGGAATCGACCACCTGCGCCTGCGGCTGCCAGATGAAGCGCATTGGTGAAGATGTCGCCGAGAAGCTGGACTACACACCGGGCACCTTTACGGTCGAACGCCATATCCGTGGCAAGTGGGCCTGTAGCGAATGCGAAACCCTGGTGCAGGCACCGGTGCCGGCGCATGTGATCGACAAGGGTATCCCGACCACCGGATTGCTCGCCCATGTGCTGATTGCCAAGTATCTGGATCATCTGCCGCTGTACCGTCAGGAAGGCATCTTTGGCCGGGCGGGTTTGCCGATCCCGCAATCGACACTGGCCGAATGGGTGGGTCGGATGGGAGTCACCTTGCAACCGCTGGTCGATGCCCTGAAAGCCGAGATGCTGACCTACCCGGTGCTGCATGCCGACGAAACGCCGGTGGCGATGCTTGATCCCGGCGCCGGCAAGACCCATCGGGCTTATCTCTGGTCCTACAGCATCGGCGCCTTCGAGCCGGTCAAGGCGGTGGTCTATGACTTTGCCGAGAGCCGGGCGGGCAAACATGCCCGGGAATTCCTCGGCGACTGGCGCGGTACGCTCGTTTGCGACGATTACTCGGGCTACAAGGCCCTGATCGCTGACGGCGTGACCGAAGCCGGTTGCATGGCCCATGCGCGCCGGAAATTCTTCGACCTGCATGCCAACAACCAGAGCCAGATTGCCCAGCAGGCGCTGGCCTACATTCAGAAGCTCTACCAGGTCGAGCGGGAAGCCGCCGAGCTGAGCTCGGACGAACGACGACGAATACGCCAGGAACAGGCACGGCCGATTCTGGATGAACTCCATGACTGGCTGACCCGGCACCGATTGCTGGTACCCAATGGATCATCGACGGCCAAAGCGATTGATTACAGCCTCAAACGCTGGACGGCGCTCGCCCATTACGTCGACGATGGTCAGGTACCGATCGACAACAACTGGATCGAGAACCGCATCCGGCCCATTGCCACGGGCCGGAAGAACTGGCTATTTGCCGGCAGCCTGCGCGCCGGCAAACGGGCGGCCGCCATCATGAGCCTGATCCAGTCGGCCAAACTCAACGGCCACGATCCCTTCCTTTATCTAAAGGATATCTTGGCCCGCCTACCGACTCAGCCCAACAGTCGGATCGGCGAATTGCTGCCACATTGCTGGCTGCCGAATACCTCACTCTGAAAAACAAGGTGGGTTCGCCGGGGGCTTACACTTCGTGACGGATAAGGTCGATCAACAGGCTGAAGGAAGACCTTGCTGCCAGATTCGCCACGATTGACGAACGACGGCAGTGGCCGAGGATGCCATCTGTTGCTACTGGCATGTGGCGGGATATCGGCCAATCCGGCCGTTGATGGTTACTCGACTGTAGGACCGGTGTCATCCATGTTGCTGCCGTTGGCAGGCTGGATCAACTGAAAGTCCGCTTACCTCCGCGACGTGGGACGGCACCCGCCCCTCAGCTGGACTTCGTCGCTTGGGCGTAGCGAAGGCAACTTGCTGAGCGGAGCAGACGTTCAGGTATATGCTGAACGCGAACTCCCCGGCCATTGCCGTTGCTCGTCTGCAGAGATATTTTGGCAGCTAAATTACAGTTAACTGCCAACCGAAATCCAGCGCTTTGGCGTAAAAAAGTGAGTGATGCGGGCTTGTCTTGGCAAGCCCGCATGCAGCACTCTGTGATATTTATTTTGAGTCTTTTGCACTCATCCATTGCGCGTTCTTCTTGTCGGCAGTCGCTTCGCAGATCAGAGCCACTCCAGAAATCGTTGCCTTCTCGCCGACCTTATAGAACTTTGAGTCATCCCCGTTGTAGCACTGGGGGACTTGAGTTGCCTGATCCTGCGTGGTTGCCGGCGTGGCATCGGCGGCAAATACATTGATGGAAACTGCAGTCAGAAGAATAAATAGAATGCGCATAGCTGCTCCTTGATTAAAACTCCCTGAAATCGAGCCGGGGTCGCTCACGACAGCGCGAAATCTCTGTCACAAAACTGTCGTTGAGCGATTTATACAATTCTATTATTATAGAAATATGACTAACAAAGAAGCCGTCGCCGCGCTGGGTGCGCTGGCGCAAGAAACCCGTTTGCAGATATTCCGCTTGCTCGTTCAAGCAGGAGCCGAGGGGCTTTCCGTGGGGGCTATTGCTGAACGCCTTGGCACTGAGGCCAACGGACGGCTTTCCTTTCATTTGAAAGAGTTGGCCATTGCCGGGTTGGTTCGCTCCAGCCAGTCTGGCCGTTTTATCTACTATTCAGCTAATTATCCGGCGATGAATGATCTTTTGGCCTACCTGACTGAACACTGCTGCAGCGGTACTTCGTGTGGGATCGAGGTTGTACCCTGCGATCCTGAAAAGACCATCTAAAAACTCCGATAGCGATAAATCTCATGTCTAAAACAACCTACAACGTACTTGTTCTCTGTACTGGGAACTCCGCGCGCTCCATTCTTGGCGAAGCTTTGTTCAACCACCTTGGACAAGGTCGGATTCGTGCTTACTCTGCAGGTAGCCAACCGTCGGGAAAAGTGAATCCGGTCGCCTTGCAAACGCTTGAAAAGCATGGTGTTCCCCTGCCGGAGGCGCGGAGCAAGTCGTGGGACGAGTTTGCCGCCCCGGGGGCTCCCGAGATTGACTACATCTTTACGGTCTGTGCGAGCGCCGCTGGTGAAACCTGCCCCGTCTGGATCGGTCATCCGACTACCGCGCACTGGGGTATTCCAGATCCCGCACATGTCGAGCCGATGTCGGCTCGTATTGAAGCCTTTGAGGTTGCCTATAAACAGTTGGAACGCCGCATCAAGGCTTTCCTCGCGTTGCCGCTTGAGACAATGCCTGCAGCAGACATCAAGAATGCTGCCAAACAGATTCACGAAGAAGCTGCCACTCAGGAATAAGGGCCTGTGCCGCGGATTTCATTTCCTCGAAGGGTGTAGCGGGTGACCGGAGAGCCCATCGCTGTGAGCGTGTTGTTCGTTGACTGGTGCAATTCCTGCCGCTCCATTATGGCGGAGGCGATATTCAATCATTTGGCACCTGAGGGCTGGCTTGCCTCTAGTGCTGGATGCAAACCAGCAAAAGACGTGCATCTCCGGGTCATTTCATTGCTAAGTCGATATGCAATTCCGACGCATCTTCTCAGACCAAAACCGATTGAACACGTATTTATCAAACCGCAAAAAGTCATAATATTTTGCGAAGATTCAACGCTGCTCAATAGTGTCCGAGCGATCACTAGGCAAGATGCAGTGTGCTGGCCGGTTTCTGACCCGGCCGAGGCAACTGGCACGCATGACGAACTCGATCTGGCATTTTTGAAATCTTTCCGCCAGTTGGAGTTTGCGGTCGGAGAGTTGATCGATGGTTTGAGGCCGAAGTCTCAAACAGGTCTGTGAAACGAGATTTTTATGGCTGGCACATTCAATCGTGCCGGTAGGTTAGGCGCACATTTTCAAGGGGTAAATTTCATGTCAATGATTCAAGTTTTCGATCCTGCCTTGTGCTGCAGCACTGGTGTTTGTGGCGTTGATGTCGACCAGCAATTGGTCAGCTTTTCTGCCGACGTCGATTGGGCAAAGCAGCAAGGGGCGCAAATTGAACGCTTTAACCTCGCCCAGCAACCCATGGCGTTTGCTGAAAATGCCGTCGTCAAAGGCTTTCTTGAGCGCTCGGGTCAAGAGGCACTACCGCTGATTCTGGTCGATGGGGAATTTGCCCTGGCTGGTCGGTACCCGAACCGGGCTGAGTTGACTCGCTGGGCAAAAATTGAAGCTGCTGCGGTCGACGCGGACAAGCCGGCCAAAAGCTGCTGTAGCGGTTCCAAGTGCTGCTAACCGATTAAGGGTTGCCATGAAATTCCTTGAACAGCCGCCACGCTATCTGTTTTTTACGGGCAAAGGCGGGGTAGGTAAAACCTCGATTGCTTGTGCCACCGCAATCCAATTGGCCGAAGCTGGACGTCGGGTTCTATTGGTCAGCACCGATCCGGCTTCCAATGTTGGCCAGGTATTTGGCGTGGAAATCGGTAACCGAATTGTCGGTATAGAGGCTGTTCCAGGTTTGTTTGCGCTTGAAATCGATCCGCAGGCGGCGGCCCAGGCTTATCGGGACCGGATTGTCGGTCCGGTGCGCGGCGTATTGCCGGAAGCCGTGGTCAAGGGGATTGAGGAGCAGTTGTCAGGCGCATGCACCACGGAAATTGCCGCGTTCGACGAGTTCACCGCACTGTTGACCGACTCGACCTTGGTTGCCGGCTACGATCACATTATTTTCGATACCGCGCCGACCGGCCATACCATCCGCCTGCTGCAGTTGCCTGGGGCATGGACGGGCTTCCTTGAAGAAGGCAAAGGTGATGCCTCCTGCCTGGGACCGCTGGCAGGCCTGGAAAAGCAACGGACCCAGTACAAGTCTGCGGTAGAGGCACTGGCCGATCCCGTGCGGACCAGACTGGTCCTCGTCGCTCGTGCTCAGGCTGCGACTTTACGCGAGGTCGCACGGACGCATGAAGAACTGGCGGGAATCGGTCTCAAACAGCAGTTCTTGGTCATCAATGGCGTCTTGCCAGAGTCTGCCGTGGGCAGCGATCTGCTGGCCAAAGCCATCTACCAACGCGAGCAAGCGGCTCTGCTCGATATCCCGGTAGTTCTCAAAACATTGCCTATCGATCAAGTCGGCTTGAAGCCGTTCAACCTGGTCGGCCTGGATGCGTTACGGAAGTTGCTTGTCGCTACTGCCTTCGATGCAGGATCAGGTATTCCAGCCGCCACGAAGCTGCCGGAAGTGCCAAGCCTGGCCGTGCTGGTGGATGGTATTGCCGCCGATGGACATGGGCTGGTCATGCTGATGGGCAAGGGCGGGGTTGGCAAAACAACGCTGGCGGCCGCTGTTGCCGTCGAACTGGCCAGCCGCGGCTTGCCGGTACATTTGACGACCTCCGATCCGGCTGCACATTTGTCGGAAACCCTGGCTGGCAATCTCGAACATCTGACCGTCAGCCGCATCGATCCGCACGCCGAAACCGAACGCTATCGCCAGCATGTTCTGGACAGCAAAGGCTCGACGCTGGATGCTCAGGGCCGGGCGTTGCTGGAAGAAGACCTGCGCTCCCCCTGCACCGAGGAAATTGCTGTTTTCCAGGCTTTTTCACGGGTAATTCGTGAGGCCGGCAAAAAGTTTGTCGTCATGGATACTGCGCCGACCGGTCATACCTTGTTGCTGCTCGATGCCACCGGTGCGTATCACCGAGAAATCGCCCGCCAGATGAGTGGCAAGGACATGCATTACACGACCCCGATGATGCAGTTGCAGGATGCGAAGCAGACCAAAGTGTTGATTGCCACGCTGGCCGAAACGACGCCGGTGCTTGAAGCCGCCAATCTCCAGTCAGATCTGCGCCGTGCCGGCATTGAGCCTTGGGCGTGGGTCATCAACAACAGTGTGGCGGCGGTGCAGTCGTCATCTCCGCTGCTGCGTCAGCGGGCCGTCAATGAACTGGCCCAGATCGACCTGGTTGCCCATACCCATGCCATACGTTATGCAGTTGTTCCGCTGATCCAGGATGAGCCGGTTGGCGTCGAGCGTTTGCGCGCCCTGGCCAATTGCCATTCTGTGACGGCCTGATCGAGATAAATCATGAGTGCAGTTACCAAAAAACTATCCTTTCTCGACCGCTACCTGACGGTCTGGATCTTCGCCGCGATGGCGCTGGGTATTGGTCTTGGCTATTTCGTGCCGGGCACCGAAGCCTTCATCAACCGCTTTCAGGTCGGGACGACCAATATCCCGATCGCCCTCGGCTTGATCCTGATGATGTATCCGCCGTTCGCCAAGGTGCGTTATGAGGAATTGCCTGACGTCTTCAACGACAAGAAGGTACTCGGCCTGTCGTTGGTGCAGAACTGGATACTCGGGCCGATCCTGATGTTCGCTTTGGCCATCATCTTTCTGCCGGACAAGCCTGAATACATGGTCGGCCTGATCATGATCGGCCTGGCTCGCTGCATCGCCATGGTCATTGTCTGGAACGAAATCGCCAAGGGCTCGACTGAGTACGCGGCCGGCTTGGTCGCCTTTAATTCGATCTTCCAGGTGCTGTTTTTCAGCGTCTATGCCTGGTTCTTCGTCACTGTATTGCCGCCGATGTTTGGCCTGAGTGGCATGGCGGTAGATATTTCCATCGGCCAGATCGCCGAAAGCGTCTTCATCTACCTTGGCATTCCTTGCGTTGCCGGCGTTCTGACCCGCGTCATCATGCTGCGCTACGTCACCAAGGAGTGGTATCACACCCACTTCGTGCCGAAGATCGGCCCGATCACGCTGGTCGCATTGCTCTTTACCATCGTCGTCATGTTCAGCCTCAAAGGACAGTTGATCCTCACGATTCCCCTCGATGTGGTGCGCATTGCGATCCCGCTGCTGATCTACTTCGTGGTCATGTTCCTGTTCTCGTTCTACATGAGCAAGCGGGTCGGGGCAAACTACAAAAAGTGCACCACGCTCTCTTTCACGGCGGCAAGCAATAACTTCGAACTGGCCATTGCGGTGGCGATCGCGGTCTACGGCATCAATTCCGGAGCAGCTTTTGCAGCGGTCATCGGCCCCTTGGTCGAAGTGCCGGTCATGATTGCACTGGTCAGTCTTTCGTTGTGGTTCCAGAAACGGTTTTTCCCGACCGAAACTGCTTGATAATCGACGCGTCCTTCCAATCGACGGGGATTTGATCATGCTTGAGTACGAAGTCTTCGCTCAACGGCTATCAGCACAAGGCAGCGTGGCGACCACCAAGTGTGCCGAGGTGGCGCTCGATACCAATCTCGAAGGTCGGGAGGATGCGTTCAATCCGGCCGAATTGCTGCTTGCCGCACTATCGGCCTGCATGCTGAAGGGGATCGAGCGTGTCACGCCGATGCTCAAATTCGAATTCCGGGACGTCGCGGTACGTATTCATGGTTGGCGGCAGGATGCGCCGCCAAAAATGGCTCGTATCGAATACACGGTTTGGGTCGGTAGCGATGAACCCGATCGTCGGCTTGAGTTGTTGCATGAGAATCTCAAGAAGTACGGGACGGTTTTCAATACGCTTGCCGCCGGCTGCGAGCTGAACGGTACCCTTCTTCGTGGGCGGCCCGACTAGCATGGGTGTTCCCTGTTTGATCACCGCCTGGACGGCTTACGAGGCGGAATTGCGTGGTTTTATACGCCACCGTTCCGGCTTGGCAGAAGAAGCAGATGATCTGTTGCAGGAAGTCTTCATTCGGGCACTACGCCAGGATTCCCAGTTCTGCAGCATCGAAAACCCCAGGGCATGGCTCTTTCAGGTTGCCCGCAATATCCTGGCCGATCGCTTTCGGCATGCTCACGAGCATGTGTCATTGCCTGACGATATTCCAGAGGTCTCGCGTGATGAAGCTCCCGCGGTGGATTCTTTGAGCCAATGTCTGCCGCGGGTGCTCTCCGAGTTGTCGGCCGACGACAGGTTGGCCATCACCTTCTGCGATATTGAAGGAAACTCACAACAGGCTCTGGCTGAGCATCTCGGTATTTCCCTGCCGGGGGCAAAATCGAGAATCCAGCGAGCCAGGCAGAGGCTGCGAGAGCAATTGGTCTGTGCCTGCCAGGTTACCTTCGACGACAAAGGGGATGTCTGCTGCTTTGTCCCGCGGCCACCGCTCACCGGGTCGGCAGACACGTAGGGCTGCCGCTACTCTGGTTTTTGCCCCAAAACGGCGTTGACCGTAGCAAGCATCGCCTCCGGCGAAAAATTGCGTTGGCTGCATCTTTTTCACGCGCTACTCGTCTTCACAAGTGAGCGGTAATCCGGCTTGCGCCAGATTGCCTGATGAATGATTCGTCTTTGTGGAGGTTCCCATCATGAGCGCCATTGATGTCGTCCTGTGCAACCCCGTTCGCACGGCCATTGGTACCTATGCCGGCAGTCTCAAGTCGACGCCGGCGACGGAGCTGGGTGCGACCGTTATCCGCGAAACCCTGAAACGTTCGGGACTGGCAGTGGAAAAAGTTGAAACGCTGGTCATGGGACAGGTGATCCAGGCTGGCAGCAAGATGAATCCGGCCCGCCAAGCCGGCATCTTGGCCGGGTTGCCGGTCGAGGTTCCGGCGTTGACCGTCAATCGGGTCTGCGGCTCCGGTGCCCAAGGGATTGTCAGCGCGGCACAGGAAGTCTGTGCTGGCTTTCTCAAGTGCGCCATCGCCGGTGGCATGGAAAATATGGACATGGCTCCCTACCTGCTGCCCCAAGGTCGCTGGGGCGCGCGCATGGGGGATGTCCAGTTGTACGACAGCATGTTGATGGATGGTCTCAACGATGCCTTTTCCGGACAGCACTCGGGTTGGCATACCGAAGACCTGGTCAGTAAGTTCGGTATCAGCCGGGCCGATCAGGATGCCTGGGCGCTTCGCTCGCAACTGAATTTTTCAGCTGCACAGGCTGCCGGGAAATTCGCGGCGGAAATCGTTCCGGTCGAAATCAAGGGGCGCAAAGGGCCGGAATTTTTTGGCAAAGACGAACACAACCGACCGGAAACCACGGCGGATTCGCTCGCCAAGCTCAAACCGGCCTTTCGCAAGGAGGGCACCATCACCGCCGGCAATGCACCCGGGCTGAATACGGGTGCGGCGGCGATGATCGTTGCCGAGCGGGCTTTTGCCGAGGCCAATGGTTTGCAGCCGATGGCGAGGCTGGTTGCCTACGGCGTGGCCGCCGTTGAACCGGGGTTTTTCGGCATTGGCCCGGTGCCGGCTGTGCGTCAGGCGCTGGTACGGGCAGGTTGGCAAGTCAGCGACTTAGAGCGCGTTGAAATCAATGAAGCCTTTGCGGCGATTGCCATTGCCTGTACCCGCGAACTGGGGCTGGCGCCCGAGGTGGTCAACGTGGAAGGCGGAGCCATCGCGCATGGCCATCCCATCGGCGCTTCAGGTGCCGTGCTGACGACACGCCTGCTGCATTCAATGCAACGCGATGGCCTGAAGCGTGGCATCGTGACCTTGTGCATCGGTGGCGGCCAAGGTATCGCCCTGGCGCTGGAAATGCTTTGAGGAGTCCTGTCATGGAAGCCCCAGTACATCAATTGAGCGAGCTTTTTCGACAACTGGGATTGCCGGATGAAGGGCCTGCCATTGAGCGATTCATCGCCACCCATCGGCCTTTGGATGGCGCGATTCGGCTGGCCGATGCACCTTTCTGGAGTACGGCACAGGGGCAATTCCTGCGCGAGGAAATTGCCGAGGATGCCGACTGGGCGGAGCTGGTCGACACGCTGGATAACCGCCTGCGAGCCTGAGACGAACAGGTGTTGAGGAGAGGGCTATGACCTTGCTGATCGCTGCAGTGGTCACGCTGGCATTGACGACGGTTTTGTCGATGGCAGGCGTTGGTGCTGCGTTTGTGCTGATACCGGTGTTTCTCACCCTCGGCGTGGAACTGCATTCAGCCATGGCTACGGCCTTGCTTCTCAATACGATCGGAATGAGCATTGCTTCCTTCACCTTCGTACGCAAGGGTTTGGTCGCCTGGAAGTTGGTCGTACCGATGTTGCTGGTCGCAGTATTGGCCTCGCCGATCGGTGTTCGCGTCGGGCAAGGTATGGATCGGTCAATGCTCTTGTGGCTGTTTGTCGGTTTCCTGTTGTTTGCCAGCAGCATGATGTGGTTCTACCGTCCCAAACCGCGCTCGGCGCCGAATTCCACGCATTCCGGTTTGATACTTGGTACGCCAGTCGGTGCGGTTGCCGGGTTTGTTGGCGGCCTGCTCGGGGTGGGTGGCGGCAACATCATCGTTCCCGCTCTCGTCGCTTCCGGACTGGAGCCCAAGCGCGCCTCGGCCAGTGCTTCGTTCGTGGTGATTTTCGCTTCGCTATCCGGCTTTCTCGCGCATGCGCAAGTTGCCGAAATCAGTCCTCCCCTTTTGATCACAACGGCCATCGCCACCGCCATCGGGGCTGGGCTGGGTGCCTGGCTGGCGAGTGAGAAACTGCGGGCTGAACAACTCAAGCGGGTCATTGCCCTCGTTCTCGTTGCCGTGGCCGTCAAAACCGCCTGGAGTCTCTTGTGATGACCACAACCACGGTCGAGCATGATCACGGTCATGAACACCCCCATACCCACCGTGCCGCTGGCCGAACGCTGGCAATCGCGCTGGTCCTGACGCTGGGCTATGCAGTTGTCGAACTGTTGGCCGGATGGCGGGCCGGCTCGCTGGCGTTGCTGGCCGATGCAGGTCACATGGTGACCGATGGCGCAGCCTTGGGATTGTCGGCGCTGGCTGCCTGGCTCGCCTCATTGCCGCCGAACCGGCGCCACAGTTATGGGCTGGGCAAGACTGAACTATTGGCTGCACTGATCAACGCGCTCTCGATGCTGGCCGTGGTTTTCGGCATTGGCGTCGAAGCCTGGCAGCGCTTGCAATCACCGGGCAGTATCGATGGGGCAACTGTCGGCGTCGTGGCGATCTTCGGGTTGCTGGTGAACCTGCTGGTTGCCTGGATTCTGTCTCGGGGTGAGCAGAATCTCAATGTCCGTGGTGCATTGCTGCATGTCATGGGTGACGTGTTGGGGTCGGTCGCGGCGATTGTCGCCGGTGCCGTCATCTACTTCACTCACTGGACCCCCATCGATCCGCTGCTTTCACTGCTGATCGGCGGCCTCGTTCTCTCATCGAGCGTGCGCCTGTTGAAGGACGCATTGCACGGCACGCTGGACGGCGTCCCGTTCCATATCAATCTCGACGAATTAGGGAGAGAGTTGGCAGGAGTCGAGGGCGTAAAGGAAATTCATGATCTGCATGTTTGGCCGATTGCGTCTGAAAAAATGGCGCTTTCCGCGCATGTCCGTATCGCAAATCTGGTCGACTGGCCCCGGATACTGTTCGGCTTAACCGAGATTGCCGAGCATGAAGGAATTCAACATGTAACGTTCCAAGCTGAATTGCACAGCGACGAGCTGCAAGCCATGGTCTTTTCGCCCGCGCATCGCGTTAGGGATAATCTTCACCCTTAACTGGTTGTTCAAATTCTGTGAAAAGCGCAATGATTTGAGGCTGCGCGCTTGATAAAAGCTACTTTCCAGCGACGTCGCCCGGCAGGAGGAAGCCGTACTTTGTCATCACGGCACGGGCAGGCTTGCTACTTATGTAGTCGGCGAAGCGCCTGGCCAAGGCGTTGCCCTCAGCCCGTTTGGTGATGACGAATCCCTGTTCCAGCGGCTCATGCAGTTTGTCAGGAATAAGCCAGTAGCCGCCACGCCTGGAGAGTTCGGGATTTGTCGCGAGGGATAGGGCGACGATGCCGACCTGAGCATTGCCGGTCTGCACGAATTGCACGGCATGGGCGATGTTCTCACCATAGACCAGCTTCGGCTCAACCTTTTCCCACAAACCGGAAGCTTTCAAGGCTTCCTCGGCGCGCTTGCCGTAGGGTGCGTGCTTGGGGTTGGCGATGGCGATGCGGGTAACCTTCGGATCGGTCAGGCTTCCCATCGTCATTTTGGTGGCGTCCATGCTCGCGCTCCACAGCACTATGCGGCCGAAGGCATAGGGTTTCACCTCGGAGGCGGCAAAGCCCGCCTTGGCCAACTCGCGGGGAAATGCAATGTCGGCCGAGAAATACAGGTCGTAAGGCGCGCCCTGCTGAATCTGGGTGTGGAACTTGCCGGAAGAACCGTAGATGACTTCCACTTGGTCAGTTGGGTTGGCTTGTTTAAAAGTGGTGACCATTTCGTCCATCGCGAACTTCAGGTCGGCTGCCGCCGCAACAGTAATCCTTTCGGCATGGGCCGTCGCTGCGATTAGCAGCGAGCAGGCAAGCAACAAGGGACGTAAGAGTTTCATGGGCAGGTTCCTTTTCATCGAGTCATGCTACCTATGAACCCGACACATTGCGTTTGTTGGGTTCGCTACATCTTTTTGTCAGAAAAAATAAAGCGAAAAGCATAGTGCAACTGGCGTGCCAGAAGATGATGAAGACCAAGCACTGGAGCCGTCAATTCCAACTGAAATTATGGTAGGTAATCCTGCATCCTTTTCGCTATCACTTCGTCTCCACAAGTAGGAACACCTTTTATAGGAGACGATCATGAGAACCACCTTCATTCCCCCTGAATGGGCTTTTGAATTTCACGGTCATCAATGTCCGTTCATGCCGCTCGGCTACCGGATGGGGCGGCTGGCCATGACTAGACTCGGCGTCGAGCGTGAAAAGGATCATGGCTTCTTCATCTTTCCGGAACTCGGCGAAGGGCATCCTCAGACCTGCCTGATGGACGGTCTCCAGGTTGCTAGCGGGGCGACTTACGGCAAGGTGATGATCGCCAAAACCTTCTATGGCAAGTTAGCCGCTGTTTTCTATCACCCCGCCAAGGGTGCGGTGCGTTACTCGCTGAAGCCGGAATTCATCGACGCCATGGGTAAATTCCCGTTCTTCGCGTTCCGCAAGCAGGGCATGGAGCCCTCGCAGATACCCGCAGAGGCGCGTGACGAGATCCTCAACTGGGTCTATGAACAAGCGGATGATTTCGTTTTCAAGGTCGAGGACAAGCCCGATTTCAAGTTCATGCCGGTGAAAGGTTCGTTCAACAAAACAAAGTGCAGCGCCTGTGGCGAATATGTGTTCGAGCGCTATGTGCGCAGCAAGGACGGTCAGCCCGTTTGCATTCCTTGTTCGGGTTATTGAGCGCATCATGATGTCGCTGGCCAATCACAAGAGGAGACTGAAATGGAACTGATCAAACAGATTCTGGCGTCCTTCGAAGGAACGCTGCCCAACGACAGCAAGACGGCTGCTGCCATTGCCCGCGGGGCTTCGGCAGAAGAGATTTCTGCCTGTGCTACCGAGGAGGGGCTGCATGCCTTGGCCGGGGCGTTGTTTGAGGCCTGTGAGGAAGGGGCCGAAGACGGACGCCTCGATAATTCGGCACGCGTCACCGGGGCACTCGCCGAGCGTCTCAAGGAATTTCGCCAGGGGCTACCGCCTGGCTGTGAAACGGCGCGTCTGATCGACGCAGGCGTCGGTCTGGAAGAAATCTCGGAGGCGGCCGAGAAGGAAGGCCTGATCGCCTTGGCGAGCATGCTGTTTGAGGCCGAGCAGGAGCAAGGCAAGGACGCGGCCTGAGTTACCGATAACGCTGGCATGCAGGGAGGCATCCATGAAAGCGCGTTGGTTTTTGATGACATTATCTGGGTCGTTGCTGCTGACGGCGGCGTTTGCCGCTGAGGCTCGCGGCCCATGGCGGGCCAGTGAAGACAACACCCGGGGTTGGCAATTCATGACTCCGGAGGAGCGTGTCGAGCACCAGGCGCGGGTTCGGAGTTTCAGGACGCTTGATGAATGCCGGGCCTACCAGCAGGAACACCACCGCCTGATGGAGCAACGGGCCAAGGAGAAGGGCTCAGCGCTGCCGTCCGGTGGGCGCGATATCTGCGAGCATCTGAAGCCGGCAAGCTAAAGCATCGAAGCCAAGATCCAAGGTGGAATTTCGTATGTCTCGCCTGCGTACCTCGTCACTTCCAGTTCTGCTTCTGCTCTTCGTGGGCCTGCCTGTCTTTTGGGCATTCCCCGATGAGCTGCCGCTCTGGCGAGCGACCGGGGTTCTCCTTGGCTGGACAGGAGCAGGTCTGCTTTTATTCAGTTTGCTGCTGATGGTGCGTGAGGTTCGTCTGGCCAGTAGTTTGGGCGGACTGGAGCGAATTACTGCCTGGCATCATCGAGCCGGCATGGCTGCTTATGTGTTGCTCCTGGCGCACCCGCTTACCCTGGCCGCTGCGGGTTGGGCCGAGTCACCGGAACTGGCGTGGCAGGTCATCTCTCCGCTGTCCGAGAATTGGCCGGTCTGGCTGGGCTGGGTGGGGCTGATCTTGCTGATGCTGGGTTTGGCCACCACCTTCATGAGCCGCCTGGCCTATGGTGCCTGGCGATGGCTGCACAGCTTGCTCGGGCTCGGCGCCCTTATCGGCTTTGTCCATATCCTGCAGCTCGGCATTAGCGCGGGAGGCTTGCTGGCCCTGGCTACCGCCATGCTGCTCTTGCTCTGGCGCTTGCTGCGTGTCGACCTGGGAGCAGCAGCAAAGCCCTATATCGTGACCTCGGTGCGTTCGGTAGCGCAGTCGATGGTGGAGGTTACTCTGAAACCATTGGGCGTGCCGATCGACGCTGCACCCGGGCAATTCGCCCTGACGGCATTTTTCAGGGGGCCGCGCTATCAAGGCTGCGGGGAATTTCATCCTTTTACTATCAGCGGTATTGGAGATGGCCACGAACTTCGCATCGGGGTAAAGGCGCTGGGTGACTGTACTCGACGTATGCAGCGCCTGGAACCGGACGTTGCCGCCCGGGTGCATGGCCCCTTCGGCGAATTCCTGAAAGATGTGCCGTCCCGCCCATTGTTGTGGGTGGCGGGCGGGATTGGCATTACGCCATTTATCGGCTTTTTGAGGCAGCAAGCGGTTGAGACCCCCACGACCCTGATCTATTTGTATCGTGGCGAGCCGGATGCCGCTTATCTCGATGAACTTGCCTCTTTGGCCAAGGACAGCCCCGGGCTCGCCTTGCAGGCGGTGGCAACCGGCACTGACATGCCGGATATGAACCGGCTATTGCCGGAATTCGCGGCATTGGCAAATCACGAGTGCTATGTCTGCGGCCCTCCGGGACTGATCGCGGCCGTTTCCCAGGCGCTGCTTGAGCGCAGCATTCCCAACGAACGAATTCACTTTGAGCACTTCGACTTCCGATGACACGCAAACTCTATATTGTTTCGACGACAGTCTTCTGGCTGGTCGTTTTCGGGCTGGGCATGACGTCAGCGCTTTGGAATCCCGTTGAACAAGGCGATGCGCAGGCCCAGGGCAAAACCATCACCCTGGCGGAGGTAGCCAAGCACGCGGCGGCCGGAAATTGCTGGATGGCGATTCGCGGATCGGTCTATGACCTCAGCGCCTACCTGCCGGCCCATCCTTCGCCTCCCGACATCGTCCAGCCCTGGTGCGGCAAGGAGGCGACCGAAGCCTACAACACCAAAACCAAAGGCCGCCCGCACGCGCCTTATGCTGACGAACTGCTGGCAAAATACCGTATCGGTACATTGGCGAAAGTGCCCTGACCATGAACGCATGCGGACCATCGGGTTGCTACCAGGAACTGGTGCCGGGTTGCCCGGTGCCCGATGGTCCGCCCCTGGGGGTTATCGAGGAGGTGCAGGGGCCGGTTGTCGATGTTCGCTGTTCTCGTCTGCCGCCCTTGCACCGGGCGATTTACGTCTGCCTGAACGGGGAGCGTTTCACCTTCGAGGTGCATCGGCATCTCGATGAGCAGCGGGTGCGAGCCATCGCCTTGCATCGCACCAGCGGCCTGAAGCGGCAAATGCCGGTTTTCGACGGCGGTGGCGGGTTGCAGGTACCGGTCACCCCGGATTGCCTTGGGCGCCTGCTGGATATTTTCGGTCGGCCGCTCGATGGTGGGCCGCCGCTTGTTCCAGAATCCATGCGCCAGATTGTGGCCGCGCCTGTGCCTTTGTCGGAGGTCGCCAGTGCTGGCGACGTGCTGCTGACCGGAATCAAGGTCATCGATTTGCTGTGCCCCTTCGTGCGCGGCGGCAAAACCGGTCTGTTCGGCGGTGCCGGGGTGGGCAAGACCGTGCTGATCATGGAATTCATGAACGCCATCGTGCGGTTGCACCAGGGCGTCTCGGTCTTCGCCGGCGTCGGCGAACGCATCCGGGAAGGTCACGAACTCTGGCACGACATGCAGGATGCCGGTGTGCTGCCGCGCACGTTGATGGTTTTCGGGCAAATGGATGAATCGCCCGGCGTCCGTTTTCGTATCGGCTTGTCGGCATTGACCTATGCCGAGTATTTGCGGGATACCGTCGCCAAGGAGGTCTTGTTCCTGATGGACAATGCCTTCCGCTTTGTCCAGGCGGG
>JGI26534J51046_1000917_pt1 | contig 30310 bp, 30 predicted proteins | sample ThiBiot_750_plan_2_FD_51046 | JGI IMG/M metagenome (IMG submission 51046) | reverse complement strand
CCCCTACGATCACGGTACATAATAAATATATGAATAATCTAAGTTTCATACCGTTTTTTTATAATAATTTTTAAAAGTAAAAGGTCTTCTCTTCTTCAGATATTCAATATTATACATATTGCTATACGCCTCGCGTTCGTACGAAATGTTTACATAAGCATCAAACATATTCCTATATTGTATCAAGCGAACGATCCACTCTATCAAATAACTTATATAAAAGAATATGACGAGCATTTCAGCCATTTGTCGTGTATGTATACACTCATGGTTTATTTCGGCATCAGTCAGCCTACCATAATCCTTACGAGCAATGATTATTCCAAACAGGTTGATTGCTCCGAAGTTCCCCGGAGGAAAATGTTTACTGTATAATATTTTCATTCCTTCATTTACCAGACAAAAATATCTTTGAACAAAGATGTTCACAAGTTTTTTGAGGCAAATTTTGTTAAAGGGAATCTTTTAAATAACTTTCCGTTTCTTTTAAAACAAATCAATATGGAATTAGTTTATGCCGGCGTAATATTGATCCTGGCTACAATTGTTATTTATTTAATCCAAAGAAACAATAGGCAGAGAGAATCTGAACTAAAGGAAGAAGTTGTTCGCTTAACTCGCGATAAGGAGTCTTTACAAATGGCTCAATTAGAGCATGTGAAAGAGATTGCAGAAAATAAAGCTTTACTACAGTCCAGAGAAGAACAATTACGCATTCAACAAGAAGAGCTATTGAATACACGGACTCAGCTAAATAAAGATTTCCAAATATTAGCCACACAGATATTGGAAGAAAAAACCCTTCGCTTCACCGATGTGAACAAGGCGAATATGGAGGCTATACTGAAACCGCTGAACGAAAAACTGGTTGAGTTTAAAGTAAAAGTAGAAGAAACTTACGATAAAGAATCGAAGCAGCGTTTTTCGCTCGAAGAACGTATCAAAGATCTAGTTGCTCTGAATAATCAGATAAGCGAAGATGCTAATAACTTAACGAAAGCGCTGAAAGGCAGCAATAAGATACAGGGTAACTGGGGCGAAATGATTCTGGAATCTATATTAGAAAAATCGGGACTCAAAAAAGGAGAAGAATATTTCACTCAGGAATTTATTACGGACGAAAACGGAACACGCATTCAGAACACGCAAAATAAATATATGCAGCCTGATGTTACAGTTGTTTATCCCGGTGGACGAAAAATTATCATAGATTCCAAAGTATCCCTAAGTGCTTATATAAAGTATGTGGAAGCTGAAATAGATGCAGTAAAAATCTCTGCTGAAAAAGAACATATTACTTCTGTAAGGCAACACATTGATGAACTGAGCCAAAAAGCATATCAAGACTATGTAGAATCTCTCGACTTTGTGATGATGTTTATCCCTAACGAACCGGCTTATATATTAGCGATGCAGCTCGATTCCACTTTGTGGGATTATGCATATCGCAAACGTATCTTATTGATCAGTCCTACAAACTTGGTAGCCTCATTAAAAGTCGTAGCCGACCTGTGGAAACGTGAATACCAAAGCCGCAATGCCATAGAGATAGCCAAACGAGGAGCTGCCTTATACGATAAGTTTGCGGGCTTTGTAGAAACGCTTCAAGATGTAGGAAAAAACATAGAACGTTCTCAGAAAGCATACGATAAAGCTCTTTCTCAATTAAAAGAAGGCAATGGTAATCTCATACGACAGGCAGAAATGCTTAAAGATCTAGGAGTTAAAGCTCAAAAAGAACTACCGGACAGCATTGAATAAGTTAAATAGAGTTAAACGAATAAAGAAAGACAGTGAAACATGTTTTACAACATAAAAATTCACTTATCTTTGTACTGTGTTTTTCATGGTATTAGATTTAAGGTTAACAATGAAGATTGGTTGTCGTGATGACAGCCTTTTCTTTTTTATATAGCATCCGTTCTATAAAGATATAATTTAAACTTCCTTTCTCGTCACTAAATTTTTCATCGAAAATAAATTCAGGGAATAAATCCCCTCAAAAACACACAGACAAACAACACATAAAGAGAACATTACAAAATAAACCATCCCCTATCCTATCAGATTAAGAGGAAACGATATTTACAAATAAAGTCTTTATAAAAAAAATTGAGGTATTGATAGAATCCTTATTATCGGGATAAAATCTGCTAAGTTATTGTTTTATATAACGTTAATTATACGTTATAATATACATTTATTGTAATATAGAAAAAAATGATTAAAAAAAACTATATAATATGTTTTACAACATGAAAAATATACTATCTTTGTACTGTGTTTTTCATGGTATTAGATTTAAGGTTAACAATGAAGATTGGTTGTCGAGATGACAACCTTTTCTTTTTTATATAGAACCATTCCTAAATACGCTGAAATTTACACTTCCATATACTCGTTGATCTTCGAATAAAGGATAATTAGAGAAATTATAATCCTTAGAATGTTCTAGAATAAATATTCCCCCCGGCTTTATCAATTCTTTTTCAAATACAAGCTTAGGCACATCTTCAAAATGCTTTAAATCATAAGGAGGGTCGGCAAAAATAAAATTAAACTGCTCTTTACAATGCGCCAAATAACTGAATACATCCATCTTGGAGAGCATTAGCTCCGATTGTATTTGTAATTCCGCTTTTGTTTTTTCGATGAATGATGCATGAGCAAAGTTTTTCTCTACACATACAACACGTGGACACCCTCGCGAAACCAATTCGAAACTAATACTACCTGTACCTCCAAAAAGGTCTAATGCTGTAGTTTCTTCCCAGTCTATAGAGTTGTTCAGGACGTTGAATATATTTTCTTTTGCAAAGTCTGTTGTAGGACGTGCTTTGAAACTTTTGGGAGGATCAAATCTACGCCCTTTATATTTCCCACTGATAATTCTCATAATGATAATGTTAGTAAGTCTAATGGAGCTTTTTGAGCATCTTCATTCCACAAGAAAATCTCACTTGGAATATTCTGTTGCTCAATGTTTTTTATATATTGTTGCAGAAGTTTCACCAATTGCAGATCGGGATTACCGACTATAAAGAGATAATCATCCAATTGGCTAAATCTGCATTGCTCCCAAAGTTTAAGAATATAATATAGCTGATTTGTTATTTGTTCATTCGTATACGTTAAGCTATGAACCAACTTTGGCCCGGTAAAACAAATAATATCAAGGAAGTTATCGTGAAAGTTTAAATACATTCTCGAAGCATTCCCTGTAAGCTTATTTTTGTCTTCAAAGTAATTGATAAGCAAATTGGTATGATGAAAAAAGTGTGGAGCCCAAAGGCTTCTGGATAGAAAGTCAAAAATATCTTTATTCAAATTAAACAATGTAGTCACATCCTGGTTTTTGATAAAACCCGTAGATAGATGGCTTGCTTTCTCAACATGTGTAAAATTATACAAATGCTCTTTATCCTTAAGATCAAAATATCGGGCAGGAATCAGATCATAGCTTGAAGAAACGAAAATGACATTCGTCTGCTTAAACTCCTGCGTAAGAAAATTAAAATCAAAAATGATACGTTGAATATTTGCCAGAAGGTTATCGCTCATCGAAAAAGATGTTTCACGCAGACAATAATTCTCTTTTGTCTCAGGATCTGAAATAGAGAACATAAAGCTATACGACGTTATTCGTATCGATAACACATATCTATCTGATTGTCCGAGGTCTATACTTTCCGGTAAAAACATATTTTGGTATTTCTATACACAAAGTTAGAAAAAGATATTTTTATCTGCTATTTTTGATCTTCAATTCACCATTTCCTTCCGCTATGATCAATGATTTCTTTCGCAGTAAGATAATAGAGAATTTCCCATTCGAACCCACAAGCCAACAAAATGAAGCCTTGGAGAGGATCGTAAACTTCTTATTTTTGCAAAAAGAAGAGACTCTGTTTTTGTTGCGGGGATATGCAGGAACGGGAAAGTCATCCTTGCTGGGAGCCTTAGTGAAAACAATGACTGAGTTTAAGCAAAAAACAGTATTACTAGCACCTACAGGACGAGCAGCGAAAGTGTTTTCATCCTATGCCAGCCATCCGGCTTTTACCATTCACAAGAAAATATACCGACAACAGAAGTATGCAGGAGACTTCGGAAGCTTTGGACTGATGGATAATCTGCATAAAGACACGCTTTTTATTGTAGATGAAGCTTCTATGATCAGCAATAGTGGAGTGGATGCGTCCTTCTTTGGTACAGGGCATCTGCTCGATGATCTGATTCATTATGTCTATTCAGGCGAAAACTGCCGCTTACTGCTTATTGGCGACTCGGCTCAGCTGCCACCCGTTATGGAAGAAGACAGCCCCGCCCTGCAAACAGCTGTACTCGAAGGTTACGGACTCGATGTTTATGAGGCTATGTTGTCACAGATCGTGCGACAAGCTGAAAGTTCCGGCATCCTTTATAATGCCACCAATATACGTAATCTGTTAAGCAAGGGGGAAACCGGAGCATACCCCAAGCTCCTACTCGATAATTTTAACGATATTGTACGCATTAATGGAGAAGATCTTATCGATGAGATATCCGCATCTTATGATAGGGAAGGGCTAGACAATACGATGATTGTTTCCCGCTCCAATAAGCGATGCAACATCTACAATCAGGGGGTGCGCAACAGGATTCTGTACAGAGAGGAGGAGTTATCGACGGGAGATATGCTGATGATCACCAAAAACAATTATTATTGGACAGAAAATATAGAAGGAATAGATTTCTTAGCGAATGGTGAAATAGTAGAAGTGCTTCGTGTTCGCCGTGAACAAGAATTGTATGGATTCCGCTTTTGTGATGTCTTGGTTAGGAGCCTCGATTATGATATAGAGTTCGAAATCAAGATACTTATGGATACGCTTTACTCTGATGTTTCGGGATTACCTCGTGAGCGTGCAGAAGAATTATTCCTAAATATATTAGAAGATTACTCTGATATATCTACAAAGGCAGGGAAAATGAAAAAGCTTAAAACCGACCCTTTCTATAATGCTGTACAAGTAAAATTTGCCTATGCTGTCACCTGTCATAAGGCACAGGGAGGTGAATGGAGTACCGTTTTTCTTGACTTAGGCTATATTTCGGAAGAACACTTAGGGATAAATTTTTATCGTTGGCTCTACACGGCAATTACCCGAGCCGGGAAGAAACTGTATTTAGTAAATCTTCCCGACGAGTTTGTATAAAATGAGATAACGATAAAAAAGCTACCCTCCAAAGTTTGCTTTTATATAATCCATTAAGTCGAAATCTTTTTTCAGTTCGGGTTTGCCGATTTCCATCTCACCTGTATTTATTATTAGGTTGCCTTTACCTATAATCAACTTATCAATAAATGAGCAGATCTCATTTATATTTTCTTTCATCGGTCGTTCGGCAATTTCATGTGCAGCATTTTCTATTTTGTAGAAATAATATGGGGTATTTAATTCTTGAAGCTGTTTTGCAATATGTTTCGATCCATACAGCCCAACCTGAAGCATTTCAGTCTTATCAAATGGAACATTCCTGTCAGCATCTCCGTGAAACATCTGTATAGGCGAGGGTGCTGTTTGCCATTTCAAATCTCCACTTGTACTAAAGATAGCTCCGGCAAAAGCAATTGTCCCTGCATAATTAAACCCTTGAGGGAGTCTCTCTGCAAGCTTACTGTTATTACATATTGCATATTCTCCGTGCAGAACGGCAACAGCTCCGGCACTCGAACCATTTGTAATAATCTCATCTTTTTGGATATTCCAATCCTCAGCATGATTATAAACAAAGGTTGTTGCATCAAAAAGATCCTCCACAGCCATCGTTATGCTATTGGTCAATAGTGCTGCAAAACGCATCGGATCTATCTGCGAGCCATCACCTATATTTTTCATTCCGAGCCGATAATCTATAGATACAACCTGATATCCTCTTTCTACCAGCTTGCGAAAATAATCCACATACTGTTCTCCATCACGTTCACCGGCTGCAAAACCACCTCCAAACATAAAAACAATACAAGGCGTAACCTTTACAGTTACTACTTCATCATCTTTAAGATAGTATCTATCCAGCTTCAATGAGCTACCATCTTTTACAGAATACACGTACGTCTGCTTGTCAATATATCCATCAGCAAACAATGAAATAGAGACAAATAGCGAAACAAGCAATGATGTTATTATTCTCTTTCCCATAATGTACAAATTCAGTGAGTTATTTTATATAGTAATTCTTTCAGTAATTCCCCGTCAGGTGCAGAGTTGTTATCAACGCCTTTTGATTTGGCATCGTATATACGTAAGAGACCAATAATTTCCATGCACTTAAACGCATTATAATTCTTCAAGGCAATAACGTAGTCTTTAGCCTGATAGGGATTTCTAAGTCCAAGTTCGGTTGCAAGCCCTTGCTCTGTTTTATTTTTTGCCCAATAACAAATCATCAGGTTGCTAAAAAAGTTAAAGAGTACCGACATGGTCATAATCATCGGATTGTTCTTCGGATTCTTTTCGAAATAGTCGGCAATCTGATTTACCTTGAATATATTTTTATTTATAATCGCATTTAGCAATTCAAAATTATTGAAATCTTTACTGATGCCTATATTTTCTTCGATAAGGTCTGCTGTAATACGCATCTGCCCGGGCGGTATAGCTATTAACAGTTTTGCGATCTCATTTGTCAGCTTACTCAGATCATTCCCCAGATAGTCAGACAACATCTGTGCAGATTTCTGATCGATGCTCAAACCTTTTGATAATATATAGGAAGTAATAAATGCCGGAATCTTATACTCCGGTATTTTTTTCGACTCAAAAATGGCTCCATTTTTGTCGATCTCGGCATATAGCTTTTTGCGTTTATCTAGAGAACCCCCTTTATAATTGAGAACAAGTATAGTAGATTTTAGCGGGTTCTTTACATATACTTCCAACTCCTCTATCTTGCTTAGATTTTGAGCTTCTTTGATTACAATGAGTTGATGATCTGACATCATCGGATAACTGCGAGCCATCGTTATTACAGCTGTAACATTCGTTTCCATCCCATACAGTATACTCTGATTGAAATCGCGTTCCTCTTCAGGCAAAACGGTTTCGGTCAGCATGTTTGTAAGCTCATCTATATAGTAAGGCTCATCACCCATAAAAAGATATACGGGTCTGTATTTTCGTGCTTTAATCTCTGTAACTATCTGTTCAAATGTTACCATGTTTCGAAGCGTAGGTGTTTTACTGTTTCTCCGTTATTAATTAAAGTCATTAGCGATTCGATACCCACTATGACATGCTCTTCTACAAAATTCTTTGTGACAACGTTATCACTTTTCTCCGTTTTTACACCATCAGAAATCATTGGCTGATCCGACACTAAGAGTAATGCCCCTGTGGGTATCTGATTTGCAAAGCCGCAAGTAAACAGTGTTGCAGTTTCCATATCTACAGCCATTGTTCGTATCTGAAGAAGATATTCCTTAAACTTGTCATCATGTTCCCAGACACGCCGGTTTGTGGTGTATACCGTTCCTGTCCAATAATCCTTATTATGGTTACGTATCGTAGAAGATACCGATCTCAAAAGACTGAAAGCAGGTAAAGACGGCACTTCGGGTGGAAGATAATCATTCGATGTTCCTTCTCCTCTGATAGCCGCTATCGGTAATATATAATCCCCTAAATTATTATGCTTTTTCAGCCCTCCACACTTTCCAAGAAAAAGTACAGCTTCGGGCTCTACTGCACTCAACAGATCCATTATAGTAGCAGCATTGGCGCTACCCATTCCAAAATTTATAATTGTAATTCCTTCTGCCGAGGCATTTGGCATATTGCCATCCAATCCTAAAATAGGGACATTAAAGTGATGAGCAAAAACTTCTACGTATTTGGCAAAGTTGGTTAATAATATATATTTTGTAAATTGCTCGAGTGGTCTTTTCGTATAGCGTGGCAGCCAATTTGCGACAATTTCTTGTTTTGTTTTCATATAAATTCTACTTTTGTTCGTCTAATAAACAAGCACTATCCCTTATTATTTGATATGCGGATTTAACAAAGGTAGCAAATGTTAGAGTTAAATTTACCGTCCTTCGATATAAATGTAAAAAAGATAGGTGGAAAACTCTCTATCTTAGACCCTTTACGGCGTAAGTTTGTAGCATTGACACCCGAAGAGTGGGTCAGGCAACACTTTGTGAACTTTTTGTTAAGAGAAAAAGGCTATCCCGCAGCCTTAATTGCAAACGAAATTCAGATAGATCTTAACAAGCTGAAAAAACGCTGCGATTCGGTAGTGTATAATCGTGATTTATCACCCCTGATGATTATAGAATATAAGGCACCGGATGTAGATATCACACAACAAGTCTTTGATCAGATTGTAAGGTATAACATTGTATTGAAAGTTAAATATCTGATCGTGTCCAATGGTCTGAATCATTATTGCTGCATAATGAACTATGATAAGCAGTCATTCAATTACCTATCGGATATCCCTAACTACACTGATTTATAATAAACACCAAACTACATCTTAAAGCAATACTACTAGTTTTAAAGCAAGTCGTATTCATCTCTTATTGTCACAAAAATGTGATAAAATGTTATAATTTCTCTTGTTGAATAAGATTGACAATAAGCAAAGTTCTTTGATTCTACAATAATATTAATTTTGAAGGGTGATAGTTTATTATGGAAATCAAAGGATGAAGCTTACCCTTGCTTTAGTTGTTTTTGTGTTATTTTTATACCCATGTGAGGTTTTTTCCCAATACCTTAAAGGTTTTGTCAAAAATTCCTCAGGAGTCGCTGTCCCATATACTTCTATCTATGTAGAAGATGAAAAAAAGGGGTTGGTGACCAACAATGAGGGATTATTCCAGATCAATCTTCCACCGGGAAACTACACTTTTGTTTATAAACAAATAGGATATAAAACGCAGAAACAGTCTATTTCTTTTCAAAAGGATAAAGCGTGTGAAGTAGAGATTACACTCATACCATATCCATTCTATGAATATCAAAATACCGATAGGAAAATAGAACTGACAGGAAACGATATACTAAACAAAGTAACAAGAAAAGCGGCATCTTGCACATCGTACGATGCTGATGCCTACATCAAAGGTAACTTAACATTAACCAGAATAACAGAGCTCACAAATACAGTCGTAAAGAAAATAGAGAATGTAAATGTCTCCGATCTCGAGAATAAGATCATACATCAGGAAATCAATTGTGCAGTAAAATATACAGCACCCGATAACTACAAAATTCAAGTAAACGGATACACCGGAAATATCGCTGATGCAATGAATACAAGAGGAGCTATAGGGCTTCTAAGTGAATCTTTATTCTCCGATTGGTTCAATGGCAGTATTTCTCCTTTAGGGAGGAGAGTATCGTCTTATTATAAATTCAAATATAAAGGCTATTACTTGGAAGATGGCAAAGTCATCAACAAGATAGAGGTTGTTCCACGATATGATGATTACAAATTACTGAACGGCGACTTGTACATTACAGATGACGGAAATATAACCTGTGCTAAGTTGTATAGAAAATTCCAAGGTCTGGAAACTGTTAATCAAATCACATATCAGACAATTGATGGGCACCCTAACCTTCCGATCACATATCAAACTGATATAAGCATCAATATATTAGGGAATAAGGGAAACGTTACATATCTGACATCTCTAAAATATAAGAAGATAGATAATGGCGGAGAAGCAATAGGTGTTATAAGCAGAGGAGATGAACGACCAAAAATCAATGACAAAATAACATTTAACAAAGATGCTTATACTCAAGATTCCACATTTTGGGACAGTATAAGAATGTTTCCTGTAAATACAGAACGATTGGAAATTCTCGATCACTTTAGGTTAAAAGAAAGAATAGCGTCTAAGCCTTGGTATGGAAAAGCGTTGCTGGGAGATTATTTTTTAGGAAATGACTCTAGCAAGTGGTCGTTGAGATATGGTGGTGTGAAAATGATATTCAGAGATTATAACTATGTGGATGGTTTCTGGCTCGGAAATCGCTTTTATCTAAAATCACAAATAGACAAAGATCAACAGCTCGAAATCAGCCCTTACATATACTATACGACAGCAAGACACCGGCTTATAGGGGGAAGCGACTTTACGTATAATTACTTGCCCGAAAGAGCAGGAAAGCTAAAGTTCTCCATCGGCTCCCATACTGCCGATTTCAATAGCTTAAGCATAACGCGATATAATAACTATTTCAGCTCTTTGTTTCTGGGTAAAAACTACAATTCTTTCTATCAAAAAGATTATGTCTCAGTGAACAATGACATAGATCTCACAAAAAAACTAAAGCTAACAGTCGGGCTTGGAGTTGAAAGACGGGCAGGATTAAATAACAATACAGATTTTACGATTATAGAAAGAGACAATATCACACCGAATATAAACCCTGATAAGCGTTTCGACAGAACATATTATTCTGTGGGACTCTCTTATGTTCCGTTTGCAAACTATACAATCCAGAATAATGAATCGCCCCTTGTTTTTCATCTTCAGTATGAAGAAGGCTTCTCTTCTTGGCAAACGAACAATTCACAATATCGAAAAATAAAAGGCGGAGCTGTGCAAAATATCCGATTGAATTATTTCGACAAACTAGACTATAAGTTTGAAGCAGGAGCTTTTGTCGGTCCTAGAAAAAACTTGCACTTTGCCGATTACCAGTTTTATGGTGCGCCCGACCTTGTTTTCAACCTGGGCTCGTTGTTCGACTCATTTCTTTTGCTCGATAATTATGAATTGCAGGCAAACCATTACTGGGTTACGCTTTCATTCAATTATGCCAGTCAATATTTTTTACTCAAACGCCTCTCGTTTCTACAAGGGAAACCATTTTTTGAAGGACTACACTTTAAGACATTGTATACTCCCGACATAAAGTTTTATTCAGAGATCGGGTATTCAATAAATATTACAAGACTGTTTGGGATGGGCGTATTTTCTTCTTTCAACAACTTCGATTACAAAACAGCAGGAGTCAGATTCTCTTTAAATCTTCAGTCTCTTCTGCTATTGAAAGATTAATGATTTTGAGGTATCTATATAAAAAAAACAAAAGAGTTACATTTTCATGTAACTCTTTTTGCTCTTCCTCTTGGACTTGAACCAAGGACCCTCTGATTAACAGTCAGATGCTCTAACCGACTGAGCTAAGGAAGAATGTACTTTTGGAAGAAATCTTGTTTATTTTGCTCTTCCTCTTGGACTTGAACCAAGGACCCTCTGATTAACAGTCAGATGCTCTAACCGACTGAGCTAAGGAAGAGTGTTTGTTTCTCTCAAAAGTGACGCAAAAATAGACCTTATTTCTGAATTATGCAATATCTTTGCAAAAAAAAACGAAGAAGAATGGCAAAAGTATTAGGAATGGGCAATGCCTTAGTGGATGTTTTGGCAATTATAGAAGACGATAAGATGTTAGAACTGCTTGAACTACCGAAAGGTAGCATGCAGCTTATAGATGACAAGAAGTTTGAAATATTATCGGGTGAAATAAATAAATTAAAAAAGAATATTATATCAGGCGGTTCGGCATCGAATACAATCGTAGGATTATCCCGTCTGGGAATCGAAACCGGCTTTCTGGGAAAAGTAGGAAAAGACTTTTATGGAAACTTCTTTAAAGAAGACTTAAATAAATACAAGATCAAATCTCACCTGGCCGAGGTTGATGAACCTTCGGGTGTTGCATCTACGTTCATTTCTAAGGACGGAGAGCGTACTTTTGGTACATACCTAGGAGCTGCAGCCCTATTGGATGCGGAAGAGCTTAAAATAGCCAATTTTGAAGGTTACAAGTATTTCTACATTGAGGGATATCTGGTACAAAGCCATGCACTGATCCGTAGAGCAATCGAATTAGCCAGAGAAGCAGGAGCAAAAGTTGTACTCGACCTTGCCAGTTATAATGTAGTGGAAGTGAACCGTAAATTTCTTCTAGACATTATCCCTACGTACACAGACATCGTCTTTGCGAACGAAGAGGAAGCAAAAGCCCTATTGAATGTAGAAGCCGAAGAAGCAGTCTCTTTATTAGCTAAACAAACAGATATAGCTATCGTGAAAGTTGGAGACAAAGGATCGTGGATACAACAAGGAGACGAAAAGATATTTGTTCCCGCATACAAAGTAAACTGTGTAGATACAACGGGAGCAGGAGACCTATATGCAGCCGGATTTATATATGGACTGATACAAAACTATTCACTTTTTATCAGTGGACAAATAGGAACTCTACTAGCCGCATACGTAATTCAAAAGATAGGGGCTAAAGTGGGCGACAACGAGTGGAATAATATAGATGACGAGATAGAAAAAATAAAGACAGTATTATAAGATACTATTGAGTAACAAAAAAAGCCTGTTTATACAAACAGGCTTTTTTATTTATGATCGGCTCTTTTATTATTTCAAGAGTTCTTCTATCTTTTTAGTTGCTTCTTCAGCATTCAGACCTCTGGCTAATATCTTACCATCTTTGTCTAACAACATCAAGTGAGGAATAGAAGACACACCATAAATTGCAGCACCTTCACTATCCCAGAATTTAAGATCTGAAATTTGAGGCCATGTAATATTCAGGTCCTTGATTCCTTTCACCCAGTCTTCATTTGTTTTATCTAAAGAAATACCTACGATCTCAACCCCTTTGGCACCGTATTGCTTATAAAGTTCTACAAGTTTTGGCATTTCGGCACGACATGGAGGACACCATGAAGCCCAGAAATCGACCAAGACATATTTTCCTTTACCTGCAAAATCTGCTAATGCTATATCTTTTCCTTCCGGAGTTTTACCTTTTATATCGGTAAATGTTTTCCCTACAGACGTTGCATCAAGAGCTTTAGCTACTTTCTCTACCTTTTGTATTCTGGCTATAGACTTATATTCAGGTTTAATAGACGGAATAAGCTCATTAAGCTGTTCGGCAGAGAAGCGATAAAAGTTGCGAGATAAGAAATAAACTCCAAGTTGGTTTTGTATATTTTCCTTTACAAAGTCGAAAGTCTCTTTTGTCCAAACATTATATTTGTCTTCATACTGTTTTTCAAGTTCAGCTTTATTGGCTGTATTCGTTGAATCATCCCTCAACTTGGAAGAGATAGACATCATTTCATTTTCTATAGCCTGGCTCTTTGTATTAAACGCTTGGCAAGCATTATTCAAAGGAGTACCTTTTACTGTAGAAATGCTATCCAGAGAAACTTCTATCTGTCCGGGTTCCACTATCACCAAAACAGGTCTGTTCATATTGTCAGGTGCATCATCCAATGAGATGAAATGTATTTTTGCACCGTCTTTGGCTAGTCCTTTGAAAACAAATTCTCCGTCAACAACATCTACTGTGTCAACAGCCACAAGGTCTTTCCAATTCTCATCTAAAGTCTTTAGATATACTTGTTGTCCGTCATACGTACCATTCGGTAATTTACCTTTAATGGTAAAAGCATCTTTCTCTACACAAGATGTAGCAAGTATCGCAATTGCTGCAAGAAACAAAATTATTTTCTTCATTCTAAATCAAAATAGTGGTTAATAAATAGTATATCTTAATTTTTTAAGAGTTACGTTTAAAACAAAGACAAAACTCTTATTGTTTATGACTTAAAGATTATTTTAGGATTTCAGCTATTTTATCTTCCAATTCTTTACCCCTTAAATCGGTGGCTATAACAACGCCATTTTGATCTATAAGTAATGTATGCGGGATGCTTTGCACTCCGTATAATTGCGATGCCATTGTTGTTGCATCTGCCAATTGCACCCAGGTCATTTTATAGTTTTGGACAGCTGCAGTCCATTTGTTTTTATCATCATCAACTGATATACCAACTATTTCAAGACCTTTAGATTTGTATGCATTATAAGTTTTTATAAGATTTGGTATTTCCTGAATACATGGCTGACACCATGAAGCCCAGAAATCGATCAAGACTAATTTATTTTTGCCTACATAGTCAGACAAGGATACCATCTGTCCACTTTGATCTATCAATTGAGCATCACTGTATGGATTACCTACTTCAGGTTTCACTCTGTCCAATTCTTTTACCAAAGCCTTGATCTCATCTCTGTTTCGGAATGTACTGTCGCTGGCTGCTATCAATTCTTTTAGCTGATCTTTACTAAATGATTTTGCTGATGAATAGAATAAAAACTCACCGGCTTTATTCGAAATATTTGCCTTAGCAAAATTGAAAGTCGACATCTGCAATTGTTTTTGCAAAGTATCTACTTCGGCTCTTATTGCAGGGTTGTTCGCATCCTGAGGCGTAATTTTAGATATCTTATCGGTAAGAGTGTTCATTACCTTGTGTATATTATTAAACTCGTCATTCTTGGGTGTTCCTCCAAGAGTTACGTTTGTTTTATCAAATGTAATTTTGATATTACCCGGTTCTAATATCAGTGTTCCTATCGGTGTATCATTATCTGCATTCTCAAGTTTGCCTACAGATACAAATCCCATCATAGGCTCATCAGCTGTTCCTTTAAAACTGAATTTTCCATCAGATATCGTTGCGGAGTCGATTACTGTTGCCTTCTGAGAGTTGATACTATCTATTTTTTGTAAATATGCAACTTTGGTGTCGAATGAATTATCCGAAAACTTTCCTTCTATGGAATAAGAATTACCCTGACAAGAAACGAATAAGATTGCAAGGGTTGATAAAAAGAGAAATATGATTTTTTTCATTAATAAGAGGTATTAAGTAAATATCAAGCAAAGATAAGTAAATAGTTCATAATCTTGCTTATTTAACACTTAATACTTAAAAGCGAAATATGTGATACTGCAACTTTTAGCTTTCTTTTATTTTGTATTTTGACCGATTAAAATTATCTCATAAAGAGATGGTTCGATATAAAAACAGTGACACTCTAAATTCAGCAAATAAGTGTTACCTTTGTTACTTTTTGTTTTACGTGTAGATATAAACATCGAACAATCAGGCATTTTTATTGTTTGTATCATATGTGACAAAAATGAAATGTCGGTATTTAAATTATATCATATAAACTTCAAGAAACATTTTACGTTTTGATGAAAGCGACAACAATTTCTTTATTTTTCGTTTGTTTATTTTTATTGAATTCTTGTTCCGAAAAAACCGGACAAGACTCATTTCTCAGCCAATTACGTCAGGATTCTCTCTTGATGAAGAATGCTCAAAAAATGCAGAGGATAAAAGCCAAAGATATTATCATAGAGAAGGATTTTCTTTACGACCAATACACTCTGCAAGACACATACCCATATCGTGACACGACACGGCAATTCCAGTGGGAGAAGATCAAACAAGGCTTGGCTATTCTAGAAAATTTCCAACAAGAATTCTTTGCTTGGGGAATTTTACAGAATTATCGGAATAACAATGGAGAAGCACCTCTAGTAAAGAAATATAAAAGGAATGAATACAAACGCATTGCCGACACATTAGGGGTAGAACGATTTCAAGGGATTCCTCTCTTTCTTCCTACGGATACTGTTACAGGAGAACGTTATGGCAGAGATGGTGCCTTGGTAAAACTATTCAAAGACAATGTCGGGAGTTTTAGAAAAATAACTACAACGGACTCCAAAGAGTTATGGCTTGTTCCTCAGAAATATGTAAAACCAATTCATGATACCGTACAATTTAAACATGCAATATTTGTTGATCGCAACAATGAGAATATTGTCACTCTCGAGAAAGTAGATAAAAAATGGATTGTAAGAAGTATGAATCCCGCCACAACAGGTTTGCATAAACCGCCATATCAGCAAGAAACCCCACTGGGGCTATTTGTTCTTCAGGAGAAGAAAGTAAAGATGTTTTTCCTTGTCGATGGCACAACGGAAACAGGAGGCTTTGCTCCTTATGCCAATCGCTTTACAAACGGAGGATATATACACGGTATTCCAGTGAATGCACCAAGTACCACATTCATTGAATACAGCCCTTCGCTAGGTACTATCCCCCGCTCACACATGTGTGTACGCAATGCGACATCGCATGCAAAATTTGTATATGACTGGGCGCCGACAGAAGAAACCATCATCTTTGTTATAGAATAATTTCTATTTTAATAAAACACTCTAGCGAAAATGACTACTTGTCAGTTTGTCATTTCTATGATTCTGCTGTTTTGACAGAAATATATTTTGGCACGCATTTCGCTAATATCTAAACAGAATACATAAAATAAATTAATATATAACTATTAAAAATTTAAGAATCATGAGTATTAAACCATTAGCAGACAGAGTGCTTGTTAAGCCGGCTGCAGCCGAAGAAAAAAGCGTGGGAGGTATCATTATTCCGGATACAGCTAAAGAAAAACCTCTAAAAGGTGAAGTTATTGCAGTAGGCAACGGAACAAAAGACGAAGATATGATAGTAAAACCAAAAGATCAGGTTCTTTATGGCAAATACGCCGGAACGGAAGTAGAACTTGACGGTGAAGTTTTCCTTATTATGCGTCAATCTGATATTCTTGCAATTATTTAATACTAACAGTTTTAATTAACATAACATTATGGCTAAAGAGATTAAGTTTAACATAGATGCTCGCGACGAGCTAAAAAAAGGTGTTGATGCATTAGCTAATGCAGTAAAAGTAACCCTTGGACCAAAAGGTCGCAACGTAATCATCGAAAAGAAATTTGGTGCACCTCACATCACAAAAGACGGTGTAACAGTAGCAAAAGAAATAGAACTGGAAGAAGCATTCCAGAATATGGGAGCTCAACTTGTAAAAGAAGTAGCTTCTAAAACAAACGACGATGCGGGTGATGGTACTACTACTGCCACAGTATTGGCACAGTCTATCGTTAGCGTTGGTCTTAAGAACGTTACAGCTGGAGCAAATCCAATGGATTTGAAACGTGGTATCGATAAAGCTGTAGCAAAAGTAGTAGAAAACATCAAGTCTCAGGCTGTAGCTGTAGGTGATGACCTACAGAAGATAGAGCACGTAGCTAAGATATCTGCAAACGGCGACGAAACGATAGGTAAGCTGATCGCTGAAGCTATGGGCAAAGTAAAGAAAGAAGGAGTTATCACTGTTGAAGAAGCAAAAGGTACAGAAACTTATGTGGATGTAGTAGAAGGTATGCAGTTTGACAGAGGTTATATCTCTCCATACTTTGTAACAGATACAGAGAAAATGGAAGCTGATCTTGAAAATCCATATATCTTGATTCACGACAAGAAGATTTCAGTATTGAAAGACATTCTTCCTATTCTTGAATCTGCTCTTAAGTCAGGTCGCTCATTGCTAATCATTGCAGAAGATATCGACTCTGAAGCATTGACTACACTCGTAGTTAACCGTCTTCGCGCAGGCTTGAAGATTGCTGCGGTTAAAGCTCCCGGATTTGGTGATCGTCGTAAAGAAATGCTTGAAGACATCGCTATCCTTACAGGTGGTATCGTAATCTCAGAAGAGAGAGGCATCAAACTTGAGGCTGCTACTATAGACATGCTTGGTACCGCTGACAAGGTAACTATCAATAAAGATAATACTACTATAGTAAACGGTGCAGGTGAGAAAGATGCTATTGCTGCTCGTGTATCTCAAATCAGAGCACAAATGGAAAAAACAACATCAGACTACGATAAAGAAAAACTACAGGAGCGTCTTGCTAAATTGGCAGGTGGTGTAGCTGTTCTTTATGTAGGAGCTCCGTCAGAGGTAGAAATGAAAGAAAAGAAAGACCGTGTTGACGATGCTCTTTCTGCAACTCGTGCAGCTATCGAAGAAGGTACAGTTCCCGGAGGTGGTGTAGCTTACATTCGTGCTATTAGCACCCTAGAAGACCTAAAAGGTGAAAACGAAGACGAAACTACCGGTATCGAAATAGTTAAGCGTGCTATCGAAGAACCTCTTCGTCAGATTGTAGCTAATAGCGGCAAAGAAGGTGCTGTTGTAGTACAGAAAGTACGTGAAGGAAAAGCTGATTTCGGTTACAACGCTCGTGCAGATGTTTACGAGAATCTGAATGCAGCCGGAGTTATCGACCCAGCTAAGGTGGTTCGTGTAGCTCTTGAAAACGCAGCTTCTATTGCAGGTATGTTCTTAACTACAGAGTGCATCATCGCTGACAAGAAAGAAGAAAACCCTGCTCCAATGCCTCCAATGGGTGGCGGAATGGGCGGAATGATGTAATCATTCATTCGATTGCCTCAACTGACAAAGGTTGACAGGACTTATATAAAAAAGAACCGATGGATCAAGATCCATCGGTTCTTTTTTATATACTGTTTCCTATGCTCAATCGTGATTTACCCAAACCAACTTATCAATATCAAGGTCTAGCTTTTTAGCCAAATCAAGGTAATTATCTTTGATATCATCGGGGATAGTTTTAGTTCGTGAAAGAATCCACATATATTTTTTGTTTTTACCCACAACAAGCGCATATTTATAATCCCTATCTAAAGCGATTATATTATACGAAGCATAAAAGGGTCTGAAGAAAGAAACCTTAAGCCTGCCTTCATCTTTGGGACCGATGAATTTAGCTATTCCTTTTGCCGATTTCCAAGTATCCTTGATGTAATCATGCCCTTGATTTAGCACCCCGACTGTTTGGTTTTCATTCAAGGTGTATTCAGCTGTGGTGTTATCTAAGTTTCGTTCAAACCGAAAATCGAACCGAGCTATCTCGTACCACCGTCCCATATACTTTTCAACTTCAAAATTTTTAACTGCTGTTGCATTTTTAGGAATACCAGTACACGATGCAAATAAACTAATCATAATGATTGCAATAAACGGAAATTTGAGATTCATAATTCATACTTATAACCTATCTATAAAAACAACAGATATACAATAATTGTTTTTGAAAGAGAAATGTTAATCAAGCATTTTTATCCACGCAACGACTTCGCTATCTCTCCCTCCGCAAGCATAACGAAAAACAGCTATCATAGTTTCATCTGCAGCTATGCCATAGCACTTCTCACTGTTCGGTATTTCAACCTGTGCCCCAAGATATTTCTTATTGTCGTCTAGAATCTTACCTGTTTCTCCGTTTGGCAATCGACTTTCAAGATTAATATAATCTCCATTTAGCTCATTTAAAGAATCTATTATTTCAAGCTCAGATATACCAAGCGTTTTTAGTCTTGAAATTATTTTCTTGTGCATAAGATATATTTCCATTAATTATTGAACTGTAGTAAGATATCCTGAATTTCGAAATATTTACCATATAAAAACAACGCATATATAATATCAGTTATTGAGAGATCAGTGTTGTGCAAAGCCATAAAACATTGATAAACAAAAAAAACTACACTCCTAGTCTATACTCAGGGGGGGAATTAAACCCGCAAAATCGTTATGGGCACAAGATTCAAATCTTATATTTCTCATACGATTATCAACAGATTACATTTTCCGTGAGTATTCTGCGAATGAACGCCTTTTGCCCTATAAGTCTACAAAATTAAGACTGAATCATCGGTATGGAAAAAATCTATTTTATTTATTTATTATAATTCGTCCAGCTCTCCTAATATTTTCTTTAATCCTTCATCAGCATCATTAGGTATTCCATTTTTCATATAATCTTTTGAAACTGTATATTTTTCAGTTATTAATCCGCCGATAATTCTTATATATGCAATGCTATCTATCTTAAATTCTTTGAATCCTGTTAAAAGAGGATCTTCTTTTTCTTCGCCATACTGTATTATGTATACACCTGTAAGCCAATCTGCATAAATCTGGTTATTTTCTGTCGCATCTGTAAAGAGCTCCATCAAAGGTACATTCGACTTCGAAACCTCAAAAAAACTTGTTCCTGTGTTTAGACCAATTTCGGTAAGGTAAACTTTATCGTTATTAACTACCCATTTACAACAAGGAGCTCCTGTTTTCTCAAAGTTTTCCCAATTATAGAGCCACTGAGTATGGTCATTTTTAAATAAACCAAGAATAGGACTATACCCTTGTTTACTAACAAAACGTCCGTTAACTCCATTGTAAAATATTTGATCCTCACTCGATAACCTAAAATAATATGATATATAATTTTGATTTAGAATAAGCATACTGTATTTACGCATTAACTCATGATTTGCAGTGTCCTTTTCCGATATATTCTGTATTTTTTTATAGTCTTTTTCTGTTATAATTTGATTTTCAACAACCACACCATTCCTTATGTAGAAAAAGTATGAATCCGAACCTTTTTCCATAGAGCAAGAAAGAACACCTGTAAACCAGTCAGCCCATATCCCTCCATCTTTAATTATTGTATCAGATTTCGATTTAATATCATATCTTGAAGGATTTACGATTTCATTGCGTACCTTGATTTCATGCAAAATGAATTTATTATTTTCTATTTCCCATGTAGCTACATGACCTCTATAATTAGCTGTACTCCATATTTGAAAAGGATATTTCAAATCATTCTGTTGAAAATAGGTCTGTAAAGGAGAGGGGTGTCCCCAGCCTGTGGACAATATAAGTTTTCTTTCTTTATAAAGTAAATAATCTGGCATTTGTTCTGTAGCAAAAATCATTTGGGAACAAATAAGAAATAAAGTGATAAAAATTACTTTTTTCATATTATAGTGTTTTTTATAGTAGAATCGAATTATTCGTATTATCTTAATGATACAAAGATAAAAATACTTCTTACTCAGAATTAACTTGTGGACTTAATTGTTAAATCTTTTTTGTAAATATATTATGTGCAGATAATAACGAATAAAAGATGTTTAGAATGTAGTGAAAATGGAAAGTTTATTTATTGTATTAAATTATGGTATACTTTTATCTTCCAATATCCGCTTTGAGCTGAACCGTTACGAATAATAACATCTTTTTAGTCAGTTTCTGCAAATGATACATAACCCCATGAGCCGTTAAATCAAATGCACCCGCTAATTCGTTACAGGCATTTTAGGGTTATTGAGTATTTACGCCAAAATCCTATCACGCATAATTTGTGATGTGCCTTATATAATAACTAAAAAAAACGATAAAATGCACCGCTTAAAAACGGTTTAAATGGATAACATAAAACGCTTGAAAATCTACTGATAATCAAGCGTTTAAAAACACAATTTGTACTCGGAGCGGGACTTGAACCCGCACAACCGTAATGGTCACAAGATTTTAAGTCTTGCGTGTCTACCATTCCACCATCCGAGCAGCCTATGAGCGAAAGACGGGATTCGAACCCGCGACCCCGACCTTGGCAAGGTCGTGCTCTACCAACTGAGCTACTTTCGCAATTACTGCTATATCCAAGGCTATAATTCCAACATTTTGGAAGCCTTTTCGGTTTAGCGAGTGCAAATGTAAAAAATGTTTTCCTTTCTACAAAGTTTATCAGGATTAATTTCTACGTGTAATTTGAAAAATTCCATCTCCTGTATTAGAAAATCGAGCATAGTAAGTCTGAAGATTATCTTTTGCAGGTCCCGACTTTACATTTCCTACACCATTAAATATCTCAAAGACACTACCGCAATGAGAGCACTTTACAGTCCCATCACTCTGTGGCACAACTTTTATCGGTCGTTGTTTTTCGTAAGGGCAACAAAGATCGTATGCATACAATTGATAGACACTGCTAGTTATAGGTACAGCACTACAAACAATAAGCAGCCCTGAGTATCCAATCATATCCGTTGCCAGCCTTGGCTGAGTAAATGTCACAATATTCCCGGGTGTTCGCAGATTCTTGTCCGGAGATTTTATTAAGTTGACTTCAAATCTTACGGGTTCAATAGGAATAGTATTCAAACTTTCATCACTTCCGCAAGAGAAAGTTACAAACACCAACACAACTATCAAAACTATATATTTTATCTTTTTCATCTTCTTATAAAACGTTATCAACGACTTAATATTATTTTAAATTCTGCCTCAATGCTTCCAGATTTCTTTTCAACCCTGTAAATTTAGCACGCTTCACGGCCGAACCTTTAAATATCTTCTGGTAGTCTTCAACCGACAGATTATCAAGACGGTCAAAAGACAAGTCTAAAAAAGACTGAGAGGGGTTGAATTCTGCCGTCCGATGCGGTCGTGAATATCTGTTCCAAGGACAAACCTGCTGGCAAATATCACAACCATAAAAACGATTATTCATCTTCGGAATCACATGCTCATCAATCTCGCCACGATTTTCGATCGTCTGATACGAAATACACTTACTCGCATTCACCACTCCAGGCTTTACGATAGCCGATGTAGGGCATGCATCGAGGCAGCGAGTACAGTTACCACACGATAAATTCAATGGAGTGTCGTATGTCAGCTCAAGATTGATGATCAATTCGCCCAGAAAGAAATAAGAACCCTTCTTCGGGATGATCAGCAATGAATTTTTTCCAATAAATCCCAATCCGGCCTTAGCTGCCCAATAACGCTCTAAGATTGGCGCTGTATCAACAAAAGCCCGTCCTTCGGTCGTTGGCTCTAAGCTCTTAATGTAATCCAGCAGCATTTGCAACTTATTCTTCACTACATCGTGATAGTCTTTGCCATAGGCGTAATAAGCAAATTGAGGGTTTTCTTGCGGTTGCTTTGCTTCAGGGTAATAATTCAAGGCGACGCTGATTACCGAACGGGAACCTTCAACCAATAAAGTAGGGTTGCATCGTTTCTCTGTATTCCTAGCCATATAATCCATATCTGCATGATATGAATGATTAATCCAGTCTTTAAAATGCTGTTGCTCCTCTACCTCTATCGGCTCAGCCTTACAAATCCCGCAAGCATCAAAACCCAGACTATATGCATAATCTTTTATTTTCCGGGAGATATCTTCGTTTGCCAACATTTTACTTTTGGTATCTATCTACTCGCTTTAGTCCAAGATATTCATCCACAGTAGGGTCAACGTAGATTTCCTCTTTTGTATTCTTATTTCTGAACACAACAAAGTCATGATCTTTAAACCATCCGTTCTGCGCATTCTTGTACATGTTGTTCCCAAAGAGGTACAGCTTGCCTTTCTTCGGCTTAGCCTCCCACTCCTTATCCATTCCAAACCTCTTTATCAGATAAGTACCTACAGCAGATGTAAAGGCAGCATAGCCGATATAATTAGCCTCTGTGGTAACAAAAAGCTTCTGCGGATCACTCTCCTGAGCATCAGAAGAAAAGTCCAATACTTTTGTAGTTATCTCCTGAGATAAGTCGATAATCTGCCCAATGCTTATAGTAGCATCCAATGCCTCATCGTTGGGTAGACTCTGATTGATGAATGTTGCCAAATCACCTTCTTTTATATCATAAGACTTACGGCTTCCGCCATCTTCATATTTTACAGCCATGCGATAGATGTTTCCTCTAAACAAAAAGAGTAATACGACAACAACCACAATAGCGGCAACAACTTTCAATAAATTACTATTAGTCTTCTTTTTCATATTTTAATCACCAAAAAGTGACAACGTCACATAAAACAAAAAACCTACAGGACAATACATTACAAGCAAAAGGTGACAAAAGTGACACTATCCAGAGCACTTTTATTTGTTACCTTTTTTGCCATGCATCATCCTCTTTAATAGATAAAAGTACAATTATTTTATTATATATGAGGTCTATACAGAAAAATCTACTTCCCCAGCAGCCCTTTACTTACATACCATCTGAATTGTATGAGCTTCCAGCCCTTGTCGGGAGAGAGCCTCAACATATAAGTAAAAAACAAGACAATAGAACCCGCCCATTTTTTACATTCAGCAAAGATTCTGTTTTGATAGGCATTCGGAGATATCGATTTAGTACGAATACGTTCGCTTTTTCCGATAGAATAAGTTAGTTCCCTGAAGTGAGATTCTGTAAGTTTCTTTTCGGGTATATAATGATGAATACCCATTTGTGGGAGGTAATAAAATTTTTCACCACCTCTTGTCAGTCTGTCATAAAGGTCTTTCTCTTCAGCACCGATCAGTCCTGTTCCCTTGCGACCCAATTCTACATTAAACAGCCCATATTTATCAAATACCTCTTTTCTGAATGCCGAATTTCCACCTCCGGGATATTTACCGTTACTGAAAGGTTTTATCTTATCTCCTTCGTACAGGGCTCCACCAATAAGCTGCTCGGTATAATGAGACAACCATTTCGGTTTCTCCACCTCATACACAGGCACAATAGGCCCGCCACATGCCGATACGGTGGGGTGAGATTCAAAGAATGATTTTATAGACGAAAGATACGACTCGAATGCAGTAGCATCATCATCTACAAAAACAAGGATATCTCCCCTACTCTCCTGCACACCTCTGTTGCGTGCATACGAAAGTCCCTGTTGCGTTTCAAGAAAATATCGGAAATTAACTCCAGGATAATCATATCGAAACTGCTTACAAATACTTTCTGTAGAATCTGTACTGTTGTTATTCACCATAACTATTTCATAGTCGTGATATGGAATATTCTGCTGCGAAATACTTTTCAACGCATTGTACAGATATTTCTCCCTATTGTATGTACAGAAAATAACAGATAGCTTCATTTTATTTTTCCTTTCTCTTCAAAACAAAAGGTCTTATAATTATGCCGATCAACAACAAAACAAGTACTGCCGAAGAGGCTGTTGCCACATGGCGGCTGTTATAATATCCTTGAGGCTCAAACTTGAAAACAATTTCATGCTCTCCTGCCGGAACACGCATTGCCCGCAATGTCCAATCGGCACGGAAGTGAGACACTTCCTTTCCATCAACATAAGCCTGCCAACCATTCGAGAAATAAATCTCGGAAAGTACGGCTAGTTGCTCTGAGACAGCTTTGGTTTTGTAAGTCAACGCATCCGGCTTATATGATACCAATTCTATTGTAGCTGTAGAGTCGGGGGTAATTTTTAATCCCGACAATTCGCTTTCGAAACGCTTATCTACAACGGCTGTTGTGTGCGGATCTAAAGTATTGATTGCAGCTATTTCTTCGTCAGCATTATTTACCAACTTGTATTCATTTACAAACCAAGCGTTGCCCATTGCATTCGGATTTACCAATGGTGGTTGCTCAGGATGATATATTACGTATTTTGCATTCAACATATTCAGTGCTTTCGTTTTATTAAACGATGCCATGATTGTATCTATATTTTGTGAACTGAATGTACCGATGATCTGATTAACTTCACCATCCAGACGATTATCGATCAATTCCTGATAACGTTTCAGTTTGGCTGCATGATAACCTCCAATAGATTTATGATAATAAGAAGTCGTTGTTTCGGCAAACGGATTATTCAGATTCAAAACCCTGTAGGAAGGATGTTGATCTTTCAAGATAGCCTGATCGGCTACCGACGGAGAAAACGTTTCTGTTTTGTAAGTACTTTTAGCCACAAAGTTATTCTCATTCAAATAGCGTTTATCAATTCCCCACAAATCGATCAAGACTAAAACGGCAAGTCCCAACGAACCGTATATTGTCATTTTCTTTGTATCAACCTTCGTCCGAAGAGAAAAATACAAAATTGCTCCGCCCAATAAAACAAACACCAAAGAGCGTAAAGCATCGGACGACATCAGGTCTTGACGATCGGTCAGCAATGCATTATAATACCATTCAGGAACCTGTGCTTTCCATTGTGCATCTGCACCCGAAGTGAAATTGAAGAATGCTCCCGGCGCTATCCAAAGGATAAGACAAAGACCACCAACTACGCCTAACGATATATAAAGTGCTTTTTTTAGTTTCTTTTTATCTATTTCTCCCGAGAAGAATTCTTTTATTCCCCACACGGCAACCATAACAATAGTGAGTGCAGGCACTACCAAAGCTGTAGATACTGCCCTGAATTTACTATAGAGCGGGAAGTGATAGAAAAACCAGTCGTTGAACCATTCCAGATTTTTACCCCAAGCCAGCAATATGAAAAAGATAGTAGCCACGAGCAAACCCCATTTTACATTGCTTCTTATAATGATCATACCCAACAGGAACAAGAAACAAACGATTGCTCCCAGATATACAGTCCCCTGAGTAAAAGGCTGGTCGCCCCAATACTGAGGAATGCGTGACACCTGATTGGCAAATTCGGCAGGAATTTCTCCCGATTGCACCTTCTGTGTCAATACTTTTATACTCTGAGCATCTTTATCATAAGGTTTCGATTCTCCACCGTACAGATTAGGAACAAGGAATGTGAATGTTTCGGCTTTACCATAACTCCACCCAAAAGCATAATCTTTGTCAAGTCCTGTCGATTGCTTTTCCGACTCGGACTTCGGCGAAGTAAGTTCAGACTTTCCACGAGTACTTTCTCGTGCCATTTCCATATTGCCGTATATATTCCCCATATTAGCCAACACAGCCAAAGCCACAGCGATAATCATGGCACCACAGGACATAAGGAATGACTTATAATTCTTTTTTGAGAGCACCTCAACTGCATATGTAATGAAGAGTATAACACTGAGTAAACCGGTATAATAAGTTACCTGCAAGTGATTACTTTTTATTTGTAGAGCCAACCCCAAACCGACCAACACACTACCAAGCAAGATCTTATTCTTGAACAACGACATAAAGCCTGCCACTATCAGCGGCATATATGCCAGCGCCCATGCTTTAGTCACGTGCCCGGCGTTGAGTATAACAATATTATAAGATGACAGCGAATAAGCAACAGCCCCCAATATAGCGACTGCCGGACTGAACCCCATCAAGCAAAATAAGATATAAGCCATGAGCATACCTGCAAAAACAGGTCCTGCCGTGGTGTTACCCAATGCTTTTACAGGAGCCTCGAGATAGTCAAGAAAATTTGGACTGCCTCCATGCACACCTATCTGATACGCAGGCATACCGGAGAACATCGAGCCTGTCCAGGCCGAAGTCTTACCCTCATTATAGTAATAGTCGCTAATTTCCTTTGCTGAACCCTGATATTGTGTTACATCGTGCTGCGACAACACTTTACCTTGCAACATAGGGCTAAAATATGCCATTGTTATAAATAAAAATGCAACCACTGCAATAATATGTGGCAACAACATCTTCACCAAAGACTGCTCTTTTTTTATCATCTTATTTTGTGTTTGTTATTTTCTTCTTTAATATATAAATCAACGAACTACTGCCATTTTTATTCCTCAAGGTACGTAGGAAATAAATTCCGCCTCGAATCAACCCTCGCAAACTGGCAAACGAATGTCCCATATTTTTCTCACTCAGCATAGATATATAGAAAGCATCGAAATACATCGGCTTGATTTCTAGAATTTCGAACTGATGCCTGTTTGCAATGCGCTGAAAATCGGAAGAAGAGAAATGCCATAGGTGGCGGGGCACATCATAGGCTGCCCAATATTCTTTATAGTATCTTGCATCAAACGATTCTTTATTGGGCAAGGCTATAACGAGAGTACCGTCATCTTTCAATATTTTTTGGAGATAGTCCAGTACACTATTCAGATGTTCGAGATGCTCCAGCACATGCCACATCGTGATCACATCTTTTGTCTGGCAGGGGATCTCGTAAAGATATTCGGAATCCTGACAATCTATACCAAATTTTTGCTTTGCATACTTTCTGGCTGATGCCGATTTCTCGATACCTGTTACAATCCATTTCAGTTCTTTCATCCGATTTAGAAAGTAACCGGTTCCTGAACCTATATCAAGCAACATCCCTTTTTTACTGCCCGCATACTTGGTAACCAGCTTCGACTTCGACTTCAATGCTATCTTGCGAGCCAGATGGTACAGACTGTTTATTATCCCCCGGTTTGTATCCGAGTGTGAAATATATTCAGGTGCTTCGTAATATTTTCCGATTTCATTTTCGACAGGAAAATCCTGAGTAAAAGCAAAACCACATCCATTACATTTATTGATTTCAAAGACTTCCTGAGTTGTAAGATAATCTTTACAGGATAGAAAAGGGTCAATTCCACGACTTCCGCAGACAGGACAAATTACAGTATGAACTTTCTTTATAGAGCTCTCCATTTTCTTTATAATACAAATTGCGTTCTATCTACTTCGTCAAAATTTTTAATTATCTGGCAATCCGACCAGTCTGTATAATCGTCATCATTTGAGTTTACGACAATTATTTTTCCGGCTTTTGCATTTCGTGCAGATTGCAATCCGGCTACAGCATCTTCGAATATAATGACATCTTCAGGTTGTTTGCCGATAATAGCCAAAGCATTCTGATATATCTGAGGATCGGGTTTTCCTTTTATCTTTCCGTTGTTATAAACAACCTTATCGTATTCGAACCATCGTGTAAGAGGAAGATGCTCGAAATAAAAATCGAGATTCTCTTTCCCTGAGGCAGTGGCAATGGTAAATGGTATTTTTTTATCTTTCAGGAAGTCCAGGAAATCAGAAGCTCCGGGAGCTAATTGCATATCGGTTTGCAAACATAAATCCTGATACAATCCTTCTTTTTCAAGCACATATTTTTGAATTTCAACGTCAGACAAGGGCTTATTAAATAATTCAATAAACAAATCCTTATTGTTTTTACCATGCATCTTCTTAAACTTGTCCTCATCGGATAAAAACAAACCATGTTTAGTCAGAAATATATCCCATGCTTTATTATGCAGCTTAGTATCCCAAAATAATGTTCCGTTAAAATCAAATATTACTCCCGAAAAATGCATTATACCATTTGTTAAGAATTCAGCCACAAATGTACGAAATACTTAGATATATAGATATTTGAAGAGATAACTATTATTATTTTTATACAATTCATCAAAACATTTACTTTAACTTTGACGTTAGAGTAACAAAGCTAACTATAGTATTTAGACACTAATTAAATAAAGTAAACAATGAAAAAGAATCTTAAAGAAGCAATAAAAGGTCGTAGAACATATTACGCTATCAATGACAAGAGCCCTATTTCAGATGATCAGATAAAAGAAATTATAGACTTCGCTGTTTTGCATGTTCCATCATCATTCAACTCGCAATCAACAAGAGTAGTTCTCCTGTTGAATGACAATCACAAAAAACTGTGGGATATCGTAAAATCAGTATTGAAGAAACTTGTTTCACCTGAAGCTTTTCCGGCTACAGAAGCGAAGATAGACGGTGCGTTTGCTGCAGGTCATGGAACAATTCTTTTCTATGAAGATACAGACGTTGTAAAAGGTTTGCAAGATGCATTCCCGGCATACAGCGAAAACTTCCCAGTGTGGTCTCAGCACACATCGGCAATGCACCAGTTTGCAATCTGGACAATGCTCGAAGAAGCGGGACTAGGTGCATCACTGCAACATTATAATCCGATAATTGATGAAGAAGTAGCAAAAGCATTCAACATCAGCCCTAAATGGAAACTGATAGCTCAAATGCCGTTTGGCACACCAACAAGCGAAGCAGGACCAAAAGAGTTCCAACCGCTAGAAAGCAGAGTAGTAGTATTTAAATAAAAGGATAAATTCATTCTTTATCAAACAAAAGGAGCAGTTTTTACTGCTCTTTTTGTTTATATAGCTTAAGATCAAAATCTGTTTATTATAATTCCTCAAATCGTCCTTGGAAGAAACGAAGGAATTTAGGCTCGTACACCATCTTCAAGCCACGGGCTTTATCCCGATCTTTAAACATCTCTATTATACTCCAAGCAGCTACATCGAAATGAGCCTGTGTATATACCCGACGAGGAACAGTCAATCTTACTAATTCCAGCTCAGGATAATAGTGATCACCTGTCTGTTTATTCCTTCCTGCCGATACAATTCCCCGCTCCATACCTCTCACTCCTGATTCTACATAAATATCCGCAGCGAGTTTCTGCGCAGGAAATTGATCTTGAGGTATATGTGAGTAAAATTTCTTCGCATCAATAAATACACCGTGTCCTCCGATAGGCAATACAACGGGGATACCTGCTTCATGCAACAGATTGCCGAAATATTCGACCTGACGAACACGTGAGGCTATCATATCATCCTGTACGGCTTCGATCAACCCCTGAGCCATCGCTTCCATATCCCTTCCGGCAAGACCTCCGTATGTTGGCATTCCTTCGTATACAACGATCAGGCTTCGTAAATCATCGTAAAGATCGGGATCGTTACACATAACCAATCCTCCAATATTTACATACAAATCTTTTTTGGCACTGACTGTCGCAGCATCGCTATAAGAGCAAAATTCACGATTTATATCCTCTACACTACGATTCTTGCAGCCCTCTTCGCGCTGTTGGATAAAATACGCATTCTCTATATTACGTGTAGCATCCAACACAACTTTGATGCCATGTTTGTGGGAGAGTTCCGATACGGCCTTCATGTTCGCCATACTCACAGG
>JGI26534J51046_1000821_pt1 | contig 33701 bp, 33 predicted proteins | sample ThiBiot_750_plan_2_FD_51046 | JGI IMG/M metagenome (IMG submission 51046) | reverse complement strand
AGATGTATAATTTTTTAAAGTTTTTTTAATTTGCAATTTTAAAGCATTAATTAATTTAAAATTATCTGATCTTTCTTTTTTTAAAAATAAATTAGTTCCTCAATAAAAACGATAATATAAATATAAATATAATATTACAAAAAACAATAACGAATAATCAATAAAACATTAAATTAACATTAATAACTTTATCTCAATAAAAACCCATGTTGAGAAAAAAAATAAGTCTCTTATAATACTTTATAGAAAAATGTCTTCGGCATATATTTCAAGATGGCTTTTTTCTACAAATCATAAAGATATCGGTACATTATATTTAATATTTGCAGCTTTTGCAGGTATGATCGGTACATCTTTCTCTATGATTATTAGAATGGAATTAACAGGTCCAGGAATTCAATTTTTAAACGGAAATAATCAATTATATAACGTTATTATTTCAGCTCATGCTTTCTTAATGATTTTCTTCATGGTTATGCCAGCTTTAATTGGTGGATTTGGAAATTGGATGGTTCCTTTATTAATTGGAGCGCCAGATATGGCATTCCCTAGATTAAATAATATTAGTTTTTGGTTATTACCACCTTCATTAATATTACTTTTAGCTTCAGCATTTGTTGAACAAGGTGCAGGAACTGGTTGGACAGTATATCCTCCATTATCAAGCATCCAAGCTCACTCTGGTGGTGCAGTTGATTTAGCTATTTTCAGCTTACACTTATCAGGTATTTCATCTTTATTAGGTGCTATAAATTTTATTACAACTATCTTTAATATGAGAGCTCCTGGTATGTCAATGCATAAATTACCTTTATTTGCATGGGCTATATTAATTACAGCATTCTTATTATTATTCTCATTACCTGTATTAGCTGGTGCTATTACAATGTTATTAACAGATAGAAATTTTAATACTACATTCTTTGATCCAGCTGGTGGTGGTGATCCTATTTTATACCAACATTTATTTTGGTTCTTTGGTCATCCAGAAGTTTATATTTTAATTATACCTGGATTTGGTATTATTAGTCACGTTATAACTACTTTCTCACAAAAAAATATCTTTGGATATTTAGGAATGGTTTATGCAATGTTATCTATTGGATTTTTAGGATTTATTGTATGGGCTCACCATATGTTTACAGTAGGTATGGACGTTGATTCAAGAGCATATTTTACAGCTGCAACTATGATTATTGCTGTTCCAACAGGAATTAAAATATTTAGTTGGTTAGCTACAATCTGGGGTGGAAGCATCAGATTATATACACCAATGTATTTTGCATTAGGATTCTTATTGTTATTTACAGTAGGTGGTTTAACAGGTATTATTTTAGCTAATGGATCATTAGATGTAGCATTACATGATACATATTATGTTGTTGCTCATTTCCATTATGTATTATCTATGGGAGCGGTATTTGCATTATTTGCAGGTTTTTATTATTGGATTGGAAAAATGACAGGTTACACATATAACGAAACTATAGGTAAAATCCATTTCTGGGGATTATTTATAGGTGTAAATTTAACTTTCTTCCCAATGCATTTCTTAGGATTAGCTGGTATGCCTCGTAGAATCCCAGATTATCCAGATTCATATACATTATGGAATTCAATAGCTTCTTTAGGATCTATTATTTCATTATTTGCATCAGTTGTATTCTTTTATGGAGTTTATAGATTATTTACAGATAAAATAGTTTGCTCATCAGACTATTGGAGCGTTAAAGGCTTTTTCTTTAGCAATTTTACTGAAGATTTAAATTCAAATTCTGTAAATTCTTTAGAATGGTTATTATCTTCTCCTCCTGCATTCCATACTTATACACAATTACCTACACAATAGGTAATTCGGAGGGATGGCTGAGTGGTTAAAGCGTTAGTTTGCTAAACTAAAAACATTCAATTGTTGCGAGGGTTCGATCCCCTCTCTCTCCTAAAATGGGAAAGTAGTTTAATGGCAAAATGTTGGTCTCCAAAACCAAATATTGAGGGTTCGATTCCCCCCTTTCCTGGATTTATTCCCAATCTAACGCCCCGTAGCGCCATTCATAAATAAACCCAAGAGTTAAAATAATTAAAAAGATTATCATAGCATAATATCCACAATATCCTATATTGCTTAAAGTAATAGCCCAAGGAAATAAAAAAGATACTTCTAAATCAAAAATAATAAATAAAATTCCAACTAAATAGAATCTAACATCAAATTTTTGACGTGCATCTTCAAATGGATTAAATCCACATTCATAAGGAGATACTTTTTCTGCATCAGCTATTTTAATAGATAAAAAATAAGCAACACCTAAAAGAACTGTAGTTAAAATTAAACTAAATAATATAATACCTAAAAGTGATAAATATTCGAAATTCATATTAATATTTTGAAGAAATAAATAATAAATTTATTATAAATAAAAAGAATAATTTTATATCAAATAAGTCTTGAATCATAAACCATAATCCATAGAAGAATATAAAGAATGTTAAAGAAATACAAATTACAAAAGCATAATGGTATACATAACCTGATTGTAAATTTGTAAAACGTTTTACAAATGCATTTATAGTATTTGCGATACCATAAGGTCCTATTACTTCTATTAATCCTCTATCTAATGTTTTAAAAGAAACATTATAACCAAAATCTAATAATTTTTGAACTACATATTCATTATAAACTTTATCAAAATACCATTTTTTACTTAAAAAGCCATATGTCATTTTACCAATTGGGCTTAATTTAAATGTTACAATATTTTTAGCAAATAAAGTATATAAAATTACAGATAATGTTGCACCACTAATACTGAATATAACTGGTAATAATTTTATATTTACAGGTAAAAATTCAGCATCTATCATATTTAAATTATTTGGAGATATATAAATAGCATTCCCCCAGAAATCACTTCCTAGTCCTATAAACATATCTTTAGTAATATAACCTATAAAGATACTTCCAAATCCTAATAAAAATAAAGGAATTAACATAAAGAATACAGGTTCATGAGCTTTAATAAAAGTATTATAATTTGATTGTGGGTTATTTAAAAATGTTAAATAAATTAAACGGAAAGAATAAAATGATGTAAAAAATGCTGAAATTGTTCCTAACCAATGAGCAAATGTTCCTTCAATTGTAAATTTAGCAAAAGCTATTTCTAAAATTACATCTTTTGAATAGAAACCAGTTAAGAATGGAAATCCCATTAAAGATAAAGAACCTATTACAATCATAGAATAAGTAATTGGTAAAGCAGAAACTAATCCACCCATTTTTCTCATATCTTGTTCATCATTCATAGCATGGATAACTGCTCCAGCACTTAAGAATAATAATGCTTTAAAGAAAGCATGATTAAATAAATGAAACATACTTACTGAATAATTTGATAATCCACAAGCAAACACCATGTAACCTAATTGACTACATGTTGAATAAGCAATAACTCTTTTTAAATCATTTTGTACTAATCCTATACTTGCAGCAAAAAAAGCAGTAATAGAACCTACAAATGTAATAACCATTAAAGAAAATGGTGCATACTCAAATAATGGTGAACATCTTATAATTAAGAATACTCCAGCTGTAACCATTGTAGCAGCATGAATTAATGCTGAAACAGGTGTTGGACCTTCCATAGCATCTGGTAACCAAGTATGTAAACCAATTTGAGCAGATTTACCAACAGCTCCGATAAATAATAAAATACCTATAACTGTTAAAGCATCTACTTCCATATTAAATAATGTAATAGTATTATTATAAAAACTAGGTGCTAAAGCAAATACTGTTGCAAAATCTAATGATTTAAAAACTAAAAATATAGTATACATTGCTAAACTTAATGAAAAGTCACCAATTTTATTAACAATAAACGCTTTCATAGCTGATTTATTAGCTTGTAAACGTGTAAACCAAAAATTAATTAATAAATAAGAAGCTAATCCTACTCCTTCCCAACCAGCAAATAATTGTACAAAATTATCAGCAGTTACTAAAATTAACATAAAAAATGTAAATAATGATAAATAAGACATAAATCTTGGAATATGTGGATCAGATTCCATATATTCAATAGAATACATATGAACTAAAAATGAAATACTTGTTATAACTACTAACATAGTTACTGTTAAAGTATCAAACATAAATCCCCAAGAAACAAATAAAATACCAGAATCCATCCAAGGAAATAATGTTACATAACATGGACTTCCTGATAAAGCTACTTCATAAAATGCAAAAGACGATAATAAAAATGTCAATCCAATAGAAGAAGTAGTAATAAATTGTGCACCTTTTGATCCTATAAAACGACCAAAAAAGCCTGCTACTATAGCAGATACTAATGGTAATAAAACGATTGTTATGTACATGTTAACCTTTTAAACGATTCATTTTTTGAACCTCTATAGTACCTCGTACTCTATAATATGCTACTAATATAGCTAATCCAATCGCAGACTCAGCTGCTGCAACTGTTAAAACAAATAAGCTTATAATTTGTCCTTTAATATCACCTAAATGAACAGAAAAAGTAATAAAAGCTAAATTAATGGCTAAAAGAATTAATTCTATAGACATTAACATTAAAATTAAATTTTTTCTATTTAGTATAATTCCAATCATACCTAATAAAAAAATAACCATTGAAACAAAGAAATATTCTTTTATGTATAACATATTTAATTAAATATTTTTAATCTTAATTATAAATTAATTATTCTGAAGCTAAAATATATATAGCGGAAGTCAAATATAAGAAATTCTTATATTTATCTGAGACAAATAATATTTTACCCTACATAGTTTGATAACTATGCATGATCCACATAACCAATGCTATTTTTGATTCTTGGATTAAAAATTAGTAAATTATTAAATCTAAATTTAAAATAACTATAAATATAGTTATTCAAACAAAAAAAAAATTAACATGATAGAAATCTTAAACAATGATTTGAAATTTTTAATACCTGAAATATTTTTAATAACATGTATTTTAGGATTATTAATGTTTGGTGTATTATTAACTAAAGAAAATAATTCTGATAAACAATTAATGATTGTTAAATTAGCAATTATTACTTTAATAGGTTATTTAATATTATTATTTAATAACCCTTTTCCTTCACAAATAATTTTATTTAATTTATTATACTTAAATTCTTTTAATTATTTAGTTAAAATAATAATTGTAATATCTACAATTATTTTATTTTTTATGTCTTATGATTATATTAAAAATGAAGATGTTAAAAGTTATGAATTAACTATTTTAATTTTATTATCTGTTTTAGGTATGATATTTTTAATATCTTCTTATGATTTATTATCTTTATATTTAGCTATCGAATTACAAAGTTTAGCTTTTTATATTTTAGCTGCATTTAAAAGAAATACAATCGCTTCAACAGAAGCAGGATTAAAATATTTTATTTTAGGTGCTTTATCTTCTGGTATATTATTATTAGGAATAGTAATCGTATATGGTTTAACAGGTACTACAAATTTTGAATATTTTTATAATTTAAATGAATCAAATATGAATACTGGATTAATAATCGCTTTTGATTGTATAGCTATAGCTTTATTTTTTAAATTAGCTGCTGCTCCATTTCATATGTGGGCTCCAGATGTTTATGAAGGTGCACCAACTATAATTACTGCTTTATTTGCTGCAATTTCAAAATTACCTATTTTAGCTTTATTTATTCAATTATTTAATGGTTATTTAGTAAATTTTTATCCTTTTATCTCTCATATCGTAATATTAGTAGCTGTTGCTTCTATGTTTGTTGGTTCTATTAGTGCTTTAGGTCAATTAAATATTAAAAGATTATTAGCTTATAGTTCTATATTAAATGTAGGGTATATGTTATTAGGTTTAAGCTTAGGTAATACTGAAGGTGTAAAAATGACTATGTTATTTGTAATCGTGTATATGATTGTATCATTAAATTTATTTAGTTTTTTATTATCTTTAAGAACACAAAATAATAAATTAATTAAAAATATTAATGATTTAGCAGGTTTATCTAAAACTTACCCATTATTAGCTTTTAATGTAAGTATGTCATTATTTTCGTTAGTAGGAGTGCCACCTTTAGCTGGCTTTTTAAGTAAATATTTTTTATTAACAGCAATTATGAATTCTGCTTGGCCTTTATTAGCTGTAATCGTAGTTTTAACTAGTGTTATAGCTAGTGTATACTATTTAAGAATTATAAAAATTATGTATTTTGATGTACCAGCTAAAATTATTGAATTAAAACCTATACAATATAATTTAGGGGTGGTTTTAAGTATTACAAATTTTTTAATCTTAGTATTAATTTTCAATCCAAATTTAATTATGAATTTAATTGAAATTAGTTTAAATTTTTAATAATCATCAATGAGTAGATCTAAATGGAAAATTGAACCTATTCAAGAACCAAGATTTGAAAAAAAAATCTTAGTTCCAACTAGACATTCTATTGTTTCTTCTTACAATCTTGGTAAAATTGCTAAAATCCATAACGGGAAAAAAAATATATTTATTAAAGTCTTTCCTGACCAATTAGGAGCCAAATTCGGGGAATTTGTTACAACTAGAAAACTATGTGTTCATAAAACAAAAAAATTGCATAAGTAATAAATAATTTTATTACTTATGCAATTTTTAAATATTGATTTATGAAATTTAATTTATTTTGAACTTTAAATGATAAAGGTATTTGTTCTAATTTTGGAGTTTGTAATAAAATAGCTGTTTTTGTTTTAAAATTAATTTGTAAATATTTTGGATATTTGTAAGTTTTTTGTTTTAAATTTAAAGGTTTTATATATTTTGTAACTGTTGGTTTTAAATTTATACGTTTAAATAATGACCAATTTGGCATAAAAGATCTTAAACTTACGATACCTTGTTTATTTTTTTTTAATATTAATAATCTTTTAATTAATTTAATAATTTTTTTTAATTTAATTCGTTTATTTTGATTAAATTTAAATTTATTTAATTTTTTTTTTTTCTTTAATAATGTTATTGAAGTAATTTTTTTATTACCTAATGTTTGAGCATTATAAAGAGGTTTATAAATTAACCATAAATAAGATAATAATTTTAAATAACTAAATTTTATTTTTTGTTTTAATTTAATTTTTATTAAAAATAATAAATCTTTAATTTTTCTATATGTTATAATAGATTTATAATTAGCTTTTAATCTTAATTTATTATTTGCTATTTTAATTAAAGGTATTAAATTTGTTTTTTTTTTATGTAATGCAATTAATTTATTAATTCTATTTAATTCATTAAAATAAAAACTTAAATTTTTATTATTAGTTAATAAAAAATTTTGAATTTTTTCAAAAGTATTATGATTTTTTAAAGGTTGAGAAATATGTTTAATTTTAATAATACTATTTGGTTTAACATAAAAATCTTTTACAGTAATAGGTTTATTATCTACATATACAAAACCATAACTAATTAATTGTTGGCTTTCAAATAAACTATTAGTAAACCCCATTCTAAATAATAACACATCTAAACGAGTTTCTAATATACTTAATAATAATCTATTTTTTTTTATATCTAAATTTTGATTTTTAGATATTTCTGTTAATATATTTTTATTAATTCCCCCGTAAACCTTATTTAATAATTGTTTTGCTACAAATTGATAATTATATGTATGAAGAGATGATTTAAAAAATCTTCTATATTTGTAAGGTTTATATTTAGTTACTTTATAACTCATCATTTTTTCTGATGATGGAATATCTTGATATATACCTTTTTTTTTAATTAAATTATATTTTGCTTTTAAAATATTAAAAAAGTTTATTTTTGTAAATTTTTTTAATTTTAATTTTCTAAACGCTTTTAATTTTTGACCGTATCTATAAAAACGTACAAAAGACCATTTATTTTTTCTTTTTTTTTGAATTGTAAATTTTTTAATTGATTTACCTTCATTATTTGTAGTAAATGATATTGGTCTTGTTTTTAAATTTGGAGAAGATAATAAAGTATTATTTTCTTTTAATTTAATAAATAAAGCTTTAAAAGCTTTTCTTTTTTGATATTTTTTAACTCTTTTAATAAAATGAAAATGACGAAAAAAATATAATTTTGTTTTTCTTCTTCTTTTTATTATTTTTGTTATACGTTTAAAAGGGTTAATTTTTTTTTTTAATTTACTTTTAATAGAGTTTATAAAAACTTGATTATTAAAAGATAAATATTTATTTTTAAATAGTTTTCTTTTTATTTCCTGATTCATTTGTTTATAATACAGGTAAAGGGATTTGAACCCTTATGAATTTTATTTCTTCAGATTCTAAGCCTGACGTGTCTACCAATTTCACCATACCTGCCTACTGGCGAATAAAGGGATTTGAACCCCTAACCTTTAGACTCACAATCTAGTACTCTGACCAATTGAGCTATATTCGCTCTTATCTCTTCAAGTTGGAATCGAACCAACAACTTTATGGTTAACAGCCATATGCTCTACCGTTAAGCTATTGAAGATTATCACTTGGAGATGAACGGACTTGAACCGTTAACCTAATACGTGCAAAGCATGTGTTCTACCAATTGAACTACACCCCCATATGTCTCTTATGGGAATTGAACCCATGTTAATGCCTTGAAAAGGCATTGTCCTAACCACTAGACGAAAAAGACATGTATATATATATAAATTATATCTGTTCAGGTAGCTCAGTGGTAGAGCATAGGACTGAAAATCCTTGTGTCAATGGTTCGATCCCGTTTCTGAACAAATTGGATGAGTGTCTGAGTGGTTTAAGGAGATAGTCTTGAAAACTATTGCGTTAATAGCGCCGGGGGTTCGAATCCCTCCTTATCCTTTTCGGGATGTGGCTCAGCTTGGTAGAGCATATGTTTTGGGTACATAAGGTCAAGGGTTCAAATCCCTTCATCCCGATAACAAATTTTATAATGATACAAATAAAAAAACAATTTAATGATATTCTAACACAAGATGTTAGTCAATATTTAACTAAAAATTCAACTAAAAATATTTTATATAAAAAACCTTACGTCTTAGATAATTTATTATCATATAAAGATAAATTTTTTATAAAAAATCCACGTCTTCAAAAAAGAAGAAAATTAAATTATGAATTTAAATTAAGTAATTATTTAGTTTCTGAATCTCGTTTACAACATAGAGCTAGAAAAAGAAAAAATTTTTATATTAATAGTATTTATAATTTAAATCCTTATATTAAAATTGCTCGTCAAAAATATGCATTATATACGCATAAAAAAAAAATTAATAAACAAAATATAACTTATATCCCACAAGGTTTAAAAGTTATTTATACTAAACAAGAAGAAATAGCAAAATTACAACCTGGTTTATATGAAGAATTAATTAAAGATCATAAACAAGAAATTGATGATTTTATGAGATTTGAATATAGTACTGTTTCTCGATTATTAGATTATCATTTACGTTTAAAAAAAATTAAAAAAACAAGTTCATTTTTTAATTTTTATTTTTTTAAATCAAAATATAAACAATTTTTAACATTACCTTTTAATAAATTATCTTTAAATAATAATATAAATAAATTAATTTCTTCACAATATCCTTTATATTTACCTTTAGCAGAAAATAATTATAAAAAAAAATTAAATTCATTAAATATTTTTAAAAAAGTAATTAAAAATAGAATCGATAAAAAACATTATTTAACTTTAAAACAAGAAAAAAAAATTAAAAATCAATCTTTATATCATCAAAGAAAAAGAGAAATTTTAATCCAAATATTAATTAAAGCATTAATTAATTGGTTTCAAAAAAAAAAAGTTAAATTATTAAATTTACATCCTAAACTTCAAGATCAATATAATCATTTTTTAAAAATTTTAAATAATCCTGAAATCGTTCATTATTTATTTAATAGATTTGGTGATTTATTTTTTGCTAAAAAATATTCTACAAGATTAAAAAAAAAAAAAAGATATTTAAAAATGTTTCATCATAAAAGTAAATTTATTTATTCTTTTAAAACAACTCGTTTAAGTAAAAATAGATTTGCTCGTTCTATTGCTTTATCATTATTAAATATTTCAAAAGATCAATCATGGGGTCAAAATGTTTGGATCCCTAAATTAACAAATAACAAGTAAAATTTATCAAAAGATATAAAAATTAAACATGGATATTCAATTAACATATTTTTTAATGCTAATGTTTAGTACATTAATGATGTTAGGATCAATAATGGTTATTAGTTCACCAAATCCTGTACATTCTGTATTATATTTAGTTTTTGTTTTCTGTAATGCTTCTGCATTATTTATTTTATTAAGCACTGAATTTTTAGCTATTATTTTTATGATTGTTTATGTTGGTGCAATAGCTATTCTATTTTTGTTCGTAATAATGATGTTAAACATAAGAATAGTAGAATTAAATGAAAATTTATTAAGATATTTACCTTTAGGTGGATTTATCGGATTAATTTTTCTTTTAGAAATTTTATTAGTTTTAGATGTTGAATTAGGTTATGAAATACCAAAAAATTTATCATACGAATATATTGATTGGGCAAAACATATTAATGACTTTACAAATATTGAACAAATAGGTCAAGTATTATATACAAATTATTTTTATGCTTTCATAATTGCAAGTTTAATATTATTAGTTGCTATGATTGGTGCGATTGTTCTTACATTACATTCTCAATCAACAGTGAAAAAACAAGATACTTTTAAACAAACATCACGTCATATTAGTAGATCAATAGTTTTAAAACGTTAAATTAATGGGACAATCAGTTCATCCAATAGGTTATAGATTAGGTTATAATAGAAAATGGAATAATTTATCATTTTTAAAAATAAATAATAATCAAAATTTATTATTTAAAGATTTAGAAATGATAAATTATTTAGAAGGTGTATTTTCTTATAATAAATTTATTATTGATACACCATATATTTTAAGAGAAAATAAAGATATTAATATTTTTGTAAGTTATTTTAATATTTTAGGTTCTGATAAACAATTAAAATTACAACAAGATTTAAATTCTAATACTTTAAAAAAAAAAGATTTAAATCAAAAAAATAAATTATCTTCTTTAGCTAATTTTAAAGATACTAATTTTTTAAGTACTTTAAATTCTAAAGTCTCTTCGGAGGAGTTATCACAATTATTAATTTTAATTAAAGAATTAATTTTAGAATATAAAACTTTTTTAAATAATAATCTAGATTCTTCTTCTTCTAATGAAGTATTAAAAAAATATTTATATTGGTTAAATGTGTATAAAAGTTTATCTACTTTAACTACAAATTTTGCCCCTGCAAATAATTCAGCTATTACTTCAATTAACAAATTTTTATATTATAAAAATTTATTAAAAAATAAAAATAAAAAATATTTTAATCGTTATTACTTATTAAAATTAAATAATCAATCAACTAAAAAAATTAAATTTCATAAACCTTTATATACTAAATTTCATAATTTAGCAGTAGCGGGAGGAACTAATTTATTTTTAAAAAAAGAAAGATCAGATAATTTTAAATTAATTAATGCTTTAAAATTGCAAATTAAAAAAACTTTAAAAAATTATACATCTTCAAATATTAATTTATATATTAAACCTTGTGATACATTTGTAGGTTTACCATTTACTAATGCTGCTATATTAGCTAAATTATTAGCTTATTATAATAGAACTAATAAAGGTAATTATTTAAGATTTATAAAACATCTTTTTAAAATGGCTGCGAAATTGAAAACAATTTCTGGATTACAAGTAACTGTTACAGGTCGTTCTCAATCATCTGCAAGATCTAAACAAATAGTTTACAAATATGGTAGAGTACCAACTCAATCTTTAAAGGCTAATATAGATTATTATTATACTAAAACTTTAGATAGATCAGGTATATCTGGTATTAAAGTATGGGTTTATGGATCAAACAACTAATGTTTGATACCCCCACTACTTTATTTTATCTTTATTACCCCGAATTGGACTAATAAGGAACAGATAAGCTCTGTAATTATTAAAATAATAAATTAAGCTACTATAGCTTAATTTATTATTTTAATAATGGTGAAACAGTTAATTTTGTTTCAAAAACTTGTAAAATTATGTCAGGATAGATTCCAAATAACACTATTAAAATTACAAAAGGTATTAAGATATAAAATTCACGTGCTGTTATATCATTAAAATAATTTAATGACGCAGTTATAGAACCAAAAGAAATACGATTAAATAACCAAATTGAATATGCAGTTCCTAATATCATACCTGTTGCGGCTAAAAGAGTTACTGTTGAATTTTCTTGGAAAGCACCTACTAGAATTAAAAATTCTCCTACAAAGCTAAATGTACCTGGGAAACTTGTATTTGCTAATGTTAAGAATAAAAAGAATATTGCAAATAAAGGCATTGTTACAGTTAATCCACGATAATATTTTATAATACGTGTTTTATAACGATCATATAAAATTCCTACACAGATAAATAATGCACTAGATACAAGACCATGGCTTAACATTACTAATATACTACCTTCAATGGCTTGAAGATTAAAAGAAAATAACCCTATAGTTACAAAATTCATATGGCCTACAGATGCATAAGCTATAATTTTTTTTAAATCTATTTGTCTAATTGTTGTTAAAGAAGTATAAATAATTGCGATTACACTCATAGTAAACACTAAAGGTGTAAAATATACAGAAGCATATGGAAATAATGGTAAAGAAAAACGTAAAAATCCGTATGTACCTAGTTTTAATAAAAGACCAGCTAGTAATACAGAACCTGCTGTAGGAGCTTCTACGTGTGCTTCTGGTAACCAAATATGGAAAGGAACCATTGGTACTTTAACCGCAAAAGATGCAAAGAATGTTAACCATAATAAAATTTGTAATTCATTTGAAAATACAGTTGAAAGTAATATTTGAACATCTGTAGTTCCTACATTTAAATAAATGATTAGGATACCTAATAACATAAATACAGATCCTAAAAAAGTATATAAAAAAAATTGATATGCGGCATGTATTTTACGTTCTCTTGAACCCCAGATACCAATTATTAAGAACATAGGAATTAATACACTTTCAAAGAATACGTAGAATAATAATAAATCTAGAACTGTAAATACAAGTATTAATAAAGATTCTAATATTAAAAAAGCAATTGTATATTCTTTGATTCTATTAGGTTTTGCTGCCCAACTTATCATTAAACAAAAAGGAATTAAATAAGTTGTTAAAATCACAAAAAATATAGATGTTCCATCAACACCTTGTGAAAATTTTAATTGTACTGAATCAATCCAATTAAATTGAAAAAAATATTGGAAATAAACAGTAGAACAATCAAATTCTACTAATAGGTACATACCCATTAAAAATAAAATGATTGTAATTATTAAGCTAGTTTCTTTTATTTCTTCATCCGTTTTTGAAACTAAAAGAAGAAATGAAACTAATATAGGAAGGATAGTCATAAGAGGTAGAATATACATTTTTTTTTAAGGTAAGATATCTGCTACTTGCATCACGGACGCAACAAAAAGAAATGTTGCTAAGCTAAGTGGTAAAAAAGTTTTCCAACCTAGTCTCATTAATTGATCATAACGGAAACGTGGTAAAGCTACACGAACCCAAATGAATAAAAATAACATAAAACATACTTTAATACCTAACCAGATTGGATCAGGGATAAAAAATAAATTTATTACTGGCCACCAGCCACCTAAAAAGAATAGGGCACAAAGTGTAGACATTAAAACGATATTGGCATATTCACCTATAAAAAAGAAGGCAAAACCCATCGCAGAGTATTCTGTACTATAACCAGACACTAATTCAGCTTCCGCCTCTGGTAAATCAAAAGGTGGTCTGTTAGTTTCTGCTAAAGCGGATATAAAAAACATGATAAATAATGGAAAAAAAGGTATGATAAACCAAATATATTGTTGAACGATAACTATCATAATTAAATTTAATGACCCTGAAACTAATAAGATAGTTAAAAGAATTAAACCTAAAGACACTTCATAAGAGATCATTTGAGCTGCAGAACGAAGTGCTCCTAAAAAAGCATATTTTGAATTACTTGCCCAACCTGAACAAATAATACCATAAACACCTAACGAAGAAATAGCAAAGCTATATAATATAGCAATATTTAAATCTGCGAAAATCATGTCTTCTCTAAATGGTATTACAGCCCAACCAATAAAACTTAATAATAAAGTTAATATAGGGGCGATGAAAAAGATACCTAAATTAGCATTAGAAGGTAAAACTATCTCTTTAACAAATAGTTTTAGACCATCAGCAAATGGTTGTAAGATTCCATAAAACCCTACGATATTTGGTCCTTTTCTTCTTTGGATTGCACCCATTACTTTACGTTCAGCTAACGTCATATACGCAACAGCGATCAGTAACGGTATTATTACACATAAAATTTTTAATAATATTGTTATTATTATTCTCATTTTGTCAAATATATATAAATATTTTTATTCCCTCGTTGGGTAGCAACCATTTCTAAAAACGTCCTTGAGCTTACCCTGCACATTATGCTTGCGTTCTTAGCTTAACGGGATAGAGCGGAAACCTTCTAAGTTTCTTATACGGGTTCGAGCCCTGTAGAGCGCTTCTAAGGACTTATAACTCAGTTGGTCAGAGTTTACACCTGATAAGTGTAATGTCAGTAGTTCAAATCTACTTAAGTCCAGATGAACTTAGTCGATTCTATATTTAGGGATCGTTAAAAAAAAAAAAGGGAGAAAAAGGCAAAAAAACTAAAAACCTTCGTGCTTTTTAGTTTTAGATCAGCCAGTCTAATGTTTCTCCCTTTTTGGATAGCAAAGCTGATCTATTATTTAACATAGAATTATATATATTGTTTATTTTTATGGGCTCAGTAGGACTTGAACCTACAGCCATACCGTTATGAGCGGTATGCTCTACCATTAAGCTATGAGCCCTTAATAAAAAAAACCCTTTTGGTGGAATTGGTAGACACGTCAGACTTAAAATCTGATTTCTGTTAAGAATGTATCGGTTCAAGTCCGATAAAGGGTATATTCCTAAGATTTAAATGGTATTAACGCTCTAGATTTTAAAGCTAAATCATGAAGGTCTTTACGTAATTTTATTACTTTTCCTTTATTTTTAGATGCATTAATTAGTTCTAAAGCTAATTTTTTATCTAAAGTATAATTATCTTTTCTTTCATAAGCTTGTGTTATTATCCATTTTATTGCAAAATTAATTTTTAATTTTGGTGATAAAGGTTGTGGGACTTGCAACGCTTGTCCACGTTTTCTTACAGAAACTACACCTATCGATGGTTTAGCTTTATGAATTGCTTTTTGTACTATAATTACAGGATTTTTTTTGTAGTTATATTTTATAAAATTCAAAGTATTGTATAAAATTTTTTCGGCTACAGATTTTTTACCATCTTTCATAAGATAAATAATAAATTTAGCCAATATAGGTTTTTTATATATACTTGAAGGTTCAAAAAATTTTGTATATGTTGAACTTAAACGTCTTGGCATAATTACTATTTTAATTTTTTAGCTCCATAAACAGAACGACTTTTTTTTCTATTATAAACCCCTAGTAAATCATATTTACCACGTATTACTTTAAATTTTACCCCTGGTAAATCTTTTACTCTACCCCCACGTATTAACACAACTGAGTGTTCTTGAAGATTATGACCTTGGCCAGGAATATAACCGATTATAAATTTTCCATTACTTAGTCTAATTTTTGCAATTTTTCTTATCGCTGAATTAGGTTTTTTTGGTTTAGTTGTATAAACTTTAGTACAAATTCCTTTTTTTTGAGGATTTCCTTGTAAAGCTGCTACTCTATTTCTTCTTCTTTTTTTTTTTCTTCCTTCTTTAATTAATTGATTAAAAGTTGGCAAATTAAATATTTTAAAATAACTATTAGGTTACTAGGGACTCTACTATTAAAAGGATCTATATTACGAGAGAGACGGGATTTGAACCCGCGACATTTGACGCGACAGGTCAAAACTCTATCCAACTAAGTTACTCTCTCAAAATTTTAGCTATGGAGTATAGCCAAGTGGTAAGGCATCGGTTTTTGATATCGATATGCAAAGGTTCGAATCCTTTTACTCCAATTATTTTTGGTGAAGATTTAAGAACCCCACCAATAAATTGTTACAAATAAAAATAACCATACTACGTCCACAAAATGGAAATACCATGCTGCAGCTTCAAAACCAAAATGATGATGTTTTGTAAAATGAGATGTTTCTAAACGGAATAAACATACTGCTAAGAATATAGTTCCTACAACAACATGAATACCATGGAATCCTGTAGCTATAAAGAATGTAGATCCATAAACTCCATCAGCAATTGTAAAAGGTGCTTCTATATATTCTACTACTTGTAATATAGTAAAGATTACCGCTAAAATTACAGTTAAGAATAAACCAGCTAACGCTCCTACTTTATTACCACCAACGATAGCATGATGTGCCCATGTAACAGTAGCACCAGAAGATAATAAAATTACTGTGTTTAATAAAGGTACTTCCCAAGGGTTTAATACTTGAATTCCTTTTGGAGGCCAAACAGCTCCTAATTCAACTGTAGGTGCTAAACTTGAATGAAAGAAAGCCCAAAAAAAAGCTAAGAATAAGAAAGCTTCAGATACGATGAATAAAATCATACCATATCTTAAACCTCTTTGTACGATTGTTGTATGATGTCCTTGAAATGTTGCTTCACGGATAACATCTCTCCACCAAACAACCATAGTAAATAATACCATAAATATACCTAAAGGTAATAAGATACCACCACCAATATAAGAATGCATGTACATTACAGCACCCATTGTTGTAACAAGTAAAGATATTGAACCGAATAAAGGCCAAGGGCTCGGATCAACTAAATGATAAGGATGTAAATTTTTAGTATTTGACATAAAAATAAAAATAAAGAAGAAACTAAACTTAAATCAAGTTATTAAATAAATCTTTTTAGGTGTTATAACGCCATCAATAAAACGATTTATAAAGAATATTCTTTATAAATAAATAAAAATAAGATAAGAGATTCAAAAAAGATAAAAATAGGTATAGCCATTAAAAATAAACTAAAAATATCAGGAGGGGTAATAAATGATCCTAAAATGAGAGAAAAAAGAAAAGAATATTTTCTCATATTTAAAAGAGTTTCAAAAGAAATAAAATTAAATTTTATAAAAAAAAATAAACAAACAGGAAGTTGAAAAATAAACAAAACTATAAAAATAGATTTAAATAAAAATGAAATATATTCATCTATTTTAGTAAATAAAGTAAGAGAAAAAGGAACATTAGGAGAATCTAATTGGTAACCAAGAAAAAATTCATAAGTTAAAGGTAAAAAGAAACCAATAGAAAAAAAGAAACTTAATAAATACATAAAAAACATAAAAATAAAAAAATAAAAAAGAAAAGTAGATTCTCGTTTATTAATACCAGGTAATAAAAAAAAATAAAAATGTAAAATTAAAGAGGGTAAAGAAAAAAAAAAAGCTAGAAAAAAAGAAAATTTTAAGTAAGAAAAAAAGGCTTCAGAAAGACTAGTATATATAAAAAAGCCAAGATTAAATTTAAGGAAAGGTAAAGATAATATATAAAAGAATTCTTGAGAATAAAAAAAGATTAAAGTAAAAGTAAGAAAAAAACTCAAAGAAAAATAAAACAATCGCCAATATAGTTCTTTCAAATGAAATAGCATCGTAACATAAAAGCTAAAGACGGACTCGAACCGTCATAAAAGGATTTGCAATCCAACACATTACCCTTATGTTATTTAGCCAATTGCGAAAGTAGCTTAAAGGTAAAGCGTAACCTTGCCAAGGTTAAAATTGAGGGTTCAAATCCCTTCTTTCGCATTTTTACGGGTAATGGGACTTGAACCCATATCGTTTGCTTGGAAGGCAAATAATTTACCATTAATTTATACCCGTTATTTAGATGCTTATAGCTCAATCGGATAGAGCAGTAGATTACGAATCTAAAGATTGAAAGTTCGAGTCTTTCTAAGCATAGATTACATTAATATATATAATTAGGTTTAAAATTCTATATCTTACATTAATTAAAATTAATTAAGGCTTTTAGTGAATGCCTAGGCATTGATGATCAGGACGTAAAAATGCGAAAAGTCACGGGTAGACAATAACACATTAATCCGTGAATCTCCTAATGGGAAACCAAAGATTAAAAATAAAAAATAACTTAGTTAACTGAAACATCTAATTAGCTAAAGGAAAAAAAATCAACCGAGACTCCGTAAGTAGTGGTGAGCGAAAGCGCGATTAGGCCATTATTAATAAAGAAAAAATTAGAATATTGTATAATATCCAAAGAGGGTAAAAGTCCCGTATAAGTAATTTTCTTTATTAAATTAAAGAGTAAGACGGGATATGTGCTGTCTTGTCTGAATATAGGGGAACCACCCTCTAAGCCTAAGTAATAATCAATGTCCGATAGTGAATAAGTACTGTGAAGGAAAGGTGAAAAGAACCAAAAATAATTGGAGTGAAAAGAACCTGAAACTAATTGTCAACAAGCAGTTGAAACAAATAAAATTTGTAACAACGTACCTTTTGTATAATGGGTCAGCAAGTTAATTTCTATAGTAAGCTTAAGTCGTTAGATTGAGGCATAGCTAAAGCGAGTCGAAAAAAACATTTAATTATAGAAATTAGACCCGAAACCAAGTGATCTAGCCATGAGCAAGTTGAAGATATGGTAACACATATTGGAGGACTGAACCCGTATATGTAGCAAAATATTGGGATGACTTGTGGCTAGGGGTGAAAGGCTAATCAAACTTGGAAATAGCTGGTATTCCGCGAAATATATTTAGGTATAGCGTTACATTATCATCATATGTGGTAGAGCACTAGATAGAGGCGGGTAGCTAAACACTATACCAAATTTAACTAAACTACGAATACTTATGAATACTGTGTAACAGATAGACTATGGGTGCTAAGATCAATAGTCGAGAGGGAAACAGCCCAGATCATGAGCTAAGGTCCTTAAGAATTAATTTAGTGATATAAAGGAAGTAAAATAACCATAACAACCAGGAGGTGGGCTTGGAAGCAGCCATCCTTTAAAGAAAGCGTAACAGCTCACTGGTCTAAATAAGTTATTTTGCGCCGAAAATGTATTGGGGCTCAAATTAATCACCGAAGCTATGAATGACTCTAATTGGAGTCATGGTAGCGGAACATTCTGTAAGTAGTCGAAGATTCTTTTTAAAAAGGATTGGATATATCAGAAGAGAGAATGCTGACATGAGTAGCGTAAATTTTTAAAAAAATGACCTTATATCCAAGGGTTTCTGTTAAACAGAGTTAATCGGTCCCTAAGATCTGTATAGATCAATGGGTAACATTTGCAGGTGACGAAAAATTAAAATAATTAAAAAAATTGGTATTTTTATTTATCTATCTTTTTCCTGGAAAAAACCGCAATTATAAGACCGTACCTTAAACCGACACTGGTGGATCAGTAGAAAATACTAAGGTTATTGAGATAACAATGTTGAAGGAACTCGGCAAAATGACTCTGTAACTTCGGGATAAAGAGTACCTTTTAAAAAGGTGACACAAATTGAGGGTAGCGACTGTTTACTAAAAACACAAGACTCTGCAAAATCTAATTAGATGATGTATAGGGTCTGACACCTGCCCGGTGCTGGAAGGGTAAAAGAATTAGTCTTCGGGCTATGAATTGAATCCCCAGTAAACGGCGGCTGTAACCATAACGGTCCAAAGGTAGCGAAATTCCTTGGCGGGTAAGTTCCGTCCTGCATGAATGGTGTAACGACTTCCCTGCTGTCTCCAACATTGACTCAGCGAAATTGAAGTCTCCGTGAAGATGCGGAGTACTAGCAGCTAGACGGAAAGACCCTATGAATCTTTACTACAACCTTATAATGCTAATATAAAGAACATGTGTAGAATAAGTGGGAGCCTATGACACATCAGACTTCGGTCTAAAGTTGAGGCAATCGTGAAATACCACTCTTGAAATTTATTGAAGCTCATTAATTGAAACCTTGTAAGGCTGGTAGTTTGACTGGGGCGGTAGCCTCCTAAAAGGTAACGGAGGCGTGCGAAGGTGAGTTCAGGCTGGTTGGCAATCAGCTGTAGAGTGCAATGACATAAACTCGCTTGACTGCAAGACCTACAAGTCGAGCAGGGACGCAAGTCGGCCATAGTGATCCGATGATCCTGCGTGGAATGATCATCGCTCAACGAATAAAAGATACTCTAGGGATAACAGGCTGATGACGCCCAAGAGCTCTTATCGACGGCGTCGTTTGGCACCTCGATGTCGGCTCATCACAACCTGGAGCTGAAAACGGTTCCAAAGGTTTGACTGTTCGTCAATTAAAGTGGTACGTGAGCTGGGTTTAGAACGTCGTGAGACAGTTCGGTCCCTATCTACTGCTAGTTTTTGAAAATTGCGAGAACCTGACCCTAGTACGAGAGGACCGGGAAGGACATACCAATGGTGTACCAGTTGTCCTACCAAGGGCACAGCTGGGTAGCTACGTATGGACGATTTAACCGCTGAAAGCATCTAAGTGGGAAATTCTTCTCAAAACAGATTTTCTTAAAATGGCAATAGACTATTGCTTTGATAGGTTAGAAGTTTAAGAGTAGAAATACTTTTAGCTAACTTTTACTAAATTTTTTTCTTTTAATTAATTGATATCATTCCTGGGGGAATGAAATAAATAAAAACCTAAATAAAACAAACAAAACATGGTATTACTTTTTTTAGTAATCGTGAGTTATTATTTTCCAATAATAATCTTTAATATAATCATACCTTTTCTTTAAAAAAGAAAAGAGTTTTTTATGAATAAAGGATAAAAATTTTTATCCTTTATTCATAAAAAGCTTGGCGATGACTATTTTTTTTTCTTCTTAGTTTAGGTGGTCTACATCCATTATGTGATGTAGGTGTTACATCTTTTAAATATAAAATATTTATTTTATTTTTTTTTATTTCATTTACAATTGCAACATTACCTCTCCCTAACCCATTAAATTTAATACCTACTACTTTAATATTTTTTCTTTTTGCAAAGCGAGCTATTTTTTTAGCAGCTAATGACGCAGCTAATGGTGTCCCTCTTTTACCTTTTTTATAGAACATTCCAGCAGAAGCCCAACCAAGTGTATCTCCTTTAGGAGATGTTAAAGTTATAATTGTATTATGTTTTGTTGAATGAACTGTTAACAATCCATTTACCCCATCTTTAAATCTTGCTAGAATTTCTTCTAATTTTCTTTTTCCTAGATTAAAAAATCTTGCATTTTTTTTAAATGGGTACTTTTGTGTTTTTAAAACTTTAATTACTTTTCTACGTTTTTCTTTAAAACGATTATAATTATCATTAAAGGCTTGTTGATCTTTAGGATCTAATAAATAAGAAAATCGAAAAGAATAAAAAGGAGAAGATTTTTTATTTTGTATTTTAGACATAGAATTATTATTTACTTGCATTATTTATAATTTTTAGCTAATCTTTTCATAGTTTTTCCATTAGAATGAGTTCTTTGACCTCTAACTGGTAATCCTAATTTATGACGTAATCCTCTATAACTTTTCATTTCAATTAATTTTTTAACTGAATCTTTTTGTTGTTTTCTTAATTGACTTTCTAAACGTAAAGAACTTAATTCTTGTGCCAATAATGTTTTTTGTTTTTCATTTAAATCTTTAAAACGAACTTTATCATTTAAATTAAATTTATCACAAATAGCTTTCGCTGAAGATGGTCCAATACCATAAATTATACTTAAACCTATACGAACTAACTTTTGATCAGGAAGATTTTTACCTATTAAATATAACATATATATACAAAAGGATAATTAGCTCAGCCGGTAGAGCATCTTGTTTACACCTAGAAGGCCAGCGGTTCAAATCCGTTATTATCCATTAAATATTATTAAATTTAATGTTTATAAATTTAATTTTTAATTCAAATAAAATAAACATTAAACCTAATAAAAAAAAACTTAAAAAAATAAATAATAAAGAAATATAAACAGAACTATGTAAACTACTTGTTTGAGATAAACTTATACTTGAAGTTTGATGTAATGTAGACCACCAGTCAACACTATATTTTATAATCGGTATATTTAAAAATCCAAATAAAATAAATAAACTTAAAAATTTCATACCTTGTTCATTATAAGTATATAATTTATTTAATAAATAAATACCTAAATAAATAAGAAATAATACAAATACAGATGTTAATCTAGCATCCCATACCCAATAAGTACCCCAAAGTGGTTTACCCCAAAAAGAACCAGTTATTAAAGTAATAACTGTAAAAATTAAACCTAATTTACATAAAATTTCTGAAATATAATAAAAAATTTGTAATTTAAAAATTAAATATAAAATAGCAAAAAATACCATAATTAAATAAATTAAAATACAAAACCATGCCGAAGGTACATGTATAAAAATTATTTTATAATTTAATCCTTGTTGAAAATCAATTGGTATTGTTACTAACCCTAAAAATAAACCTATTGTTAAAAATATAAAACAAAATAAACTTATTAAAGGTAAAAAATAATAAGAAAATAAAAAAATATTTGAAAATTTAAAGAAATTTATCATTTTAATGAATATTTTTTATTAATACATAGGTTGTTATAAAAGGAATTATAATAATTAAAAATATAACAAATTGTAATAAGAATGTAATTATTAAACTAGTACCAAACACTAATATAGGTATAAATAAAGGAAATACCATAATTGACAATAATAAAGTTTTTTCATATATTCCAAAAGTTAAAACATACATTAACCCCCCTAACAATGAACAAGCAATAGACCCTAACATTAAACATATACAAGAAATAAAATCGAATTCTTGAAAAAGAATAATAAATAAAATAAAAGGTAATTGACAAAAAACCCAAAAAAAAATATATTTAAATAAAGTATACAAGTATAAAGAAAAGGAAGATAAGTATATAATTTCTAATCTTCCATCTATAAAATCTTGTTTAAATAATAAATCTAAAGATAAAAAAGTAGATATAAAAATAATTAACCATAAATAATTAAAAATTTCATTATTTTTAAATAAAAAAATCATAATTAATAAAATAATTAAATTATATATAAAAATATGATACATTAATCCACTTTTAAAATAATATTTTAAATTAGTAATAAAAAAAGAATATATCATTTCCAATAATTTAAACTATTATTTTTATTTTTTAATTTAATAAAAATATTTAAAATTAATAAAATAAAAGATAACCAAATACCATTTATTAATGGTGAATATTTAAAACGTATAGCCCAAGAACCTTGTTCTTCAGTTTTAGTTAAAAATATTGAGACATCCCCTAAAAGATTGCTATTAATTGCAGACTTAAATACAAACATATTATTAGAAAAAAAACGTTGTTCTGGATAAAAATAAGTAAAAAAATTCTTATTATCATCTAAAATTAAAAATTCAGATATAACAGATAAATGGTCTTGACTATAAGATCTAAATAAGTTTGTATAATAAACAATAAAGTTAGAAAATGTATAATGATCCCCAGGAATTAAATAATATAAATTATTTTCTTCAAATAATGAATTTATTAAAACACAAATAATAAAAAAAGCAAAAATGATATGAGAACCTTTCATAAACCAATCACTTTTTATTAACAGATTCATTATAATTATTATTAATGCTAAAATAATTATAAAATTATAAAAATTTAAAGGTATAATATTAAAAAAAATTAATAAGATACTAAATGCAAAAAAAAATTCTTTATTTTTATAAAAAATGTTATATCTTTTATTATAAAAATATAACATAAACATAATTAAAGGTATAATAAATAAAATTATTAAGGATTCAAAAAAATGAGCTCCTACTGAAACTTGTCTAAATGCACTTAAAATAAAAGGTAAAAAAGTTCCAAAAATAATTATAAAATTAATTAAAAACATTATAATCAACATCCAAATAAATAACGATTCTTGTGATTTACTTTTATAATAAAATAATTGTTTATTTTTAATATTTAAAAAATAAATTATATAACATAAAATAATTATTAAAGATAAAAAAATATAATATTTTTGATTAGATAAATCTGCAAAACTATGAACGGAATTAAATAAGCCAGATCTTACTAAAAAAGTTCCTATAATACTAAAAAAAAAATTAAATGCAACTAAACTTAATAAACTAGTTTCAAAATTACTATTTCTTTTATGTATTATCATAATATGGATTAATAAAATTATAATACCCCAAGGTATTAAAGCAATATTTTCAACGGGGTCCCAAAACCACCATCCGCCCCAACCTAATTCATAATAAGCCCACCAACTTCCTAAGAATAAACCAATTGTTAAAATCCACCATGTAAATAATTTATATTTTGAATATAAATTATAAACATAAAAATTATTTAAGATTTTTGAATTATACGAAAATAAAATTATACATGGCATTATTAAACCAATATATCCAACATATAAACAAATAGGATGGAATAATAAAGAGATATCTTGTAAAATAGGATTTAAAGTTATTAATGTTTTTGAAATTAAATAAAAATTTACTTTTATAAAGATATTTGAAAAAAAAGCATAATAAAAAAAAAATATAATAATTAAATAAAAAATAAAAATATTAAAATTAAATATTTTAAAAAATTTTAGATTTGCATTTTTATTTAAAATAAGACAATATGTTAATAAATAAACCCATAATATTAAATTCCATAAGATAATAGAACCATCATGAGTACTCCAAAAAGCACCTATTTTATAAATTAAAGGCAAATAGATATTAGAAGTTAAAAAAATTGTCATAATTGAAAAATCATAAATACAAAAAGAATAAATAATAAAAAAAAAAAAAGTTATTAAAAAAATAAGTGTAAGTGTTAAAGATAAATTTAATTTAGAATAAAAATATTTATCTTTAAAAAAATTTATATTAATAAAATTACTTAAACTTATAAAAAATAAAAAAATAGATAATTCTAAATACATGTTTAATCTTCGTCTGACCAAGCTAATAAAAACCCAATAGTCATTCTAATTCTTTGTAATATTTTATTTCTTCTCATCTCTCTCTCCGGCTCCATAATTTGATTTGAATAAGACCATAAAGTAGTAAACATAACAGGCCAAGGGATTGTAATACCAAACATTATAACTCGTTGAATTAAGCTTAAAGCATAAACACATATTTCTGCTGTTACATAACCCCACCAACCTGCAGAAACAGGTTCTGCTCGTTGAAAATTATAAGTCATTGTAGGATCAATTTTTCTTTTTTCTACTATTTGTTTAAATTTTCTGCGATTTGTTATGAATATTGTATAATTTGCAATTTTATAAAGAAAATAAGAATATTTATAAGTTATAATGATAAATAAAAATATTAAATTAAAAAAAATAAGTTCATATTTATATTTTTTAATAAATTCTATAACATAATAAAAATCAAAATAAATATGATTATAAATTTTATAACCCATATAAAATAAAGGTTGACTTATTATATGAAGTATGATATTCATTAATTCTGTTTTAAAAGAAATTAAATGATTATCTAAAATAGTTATTTTATTATCTATTTCTAAAATTAAAATATTTAAATCTTCTTTAAAATTAGCCCAATTATTTTTAATATCTTTTTTTAATCCTTTAATAATCGAACTCAATAAAACTATAGATGGACAATAATACAAAATATAATTATTTAAAGGAATATAATAAAAAATTTTCCAATCTATAACTTTTTTCATGATTTTAATTTATTTCACTATGGTTAGTGAAGATTTATTGCATCATTTAAATAAGAACAAGTTAAAACTGTAAATACATAAGCTTGTAAAGCTGCAACTCCAATTTCTAAACCTGTTAAAGCAAAAACTAAAGCTAAAGGAGCTAATCCAGCTACTGCAATTAAACCTCCAAATGCAAACATTTGCCATGCAAAAGTAGCTAAAATTTTTAATAATGTATGTCCAGCAAACATATTAGCTGCTAAACGTACTCCTAAACTTAAAGCTCTAACTAAATAAGAAATAACTTCAATTACAATAATTAATGGAGCTAAAGCTGCAGGTACTCCAGATGGTAAAAAGAATGAAAAGAAATGTAACCCATGTGTTACAAAACCAATTATTGTTACACCAATAAAAATAGCAACTGATAATCCAATAGCTACTGTTAAATGACTTGTAGGTGTAAAGCTATAAGGTATCATTCCTAATAAATTTGTAAATAAAATAAATGCAAAAATAGTAAAAATAAATGGGAAATATTTATTTCCTTTTACTCCTATTTGTTCTTGAATTAAATTATAAACGAATTCATATACTAATTCTACTGCAGATTGCCAACGTGTTGGAATAACTGTAGCATTTGATGTTGAAAAATTTATAAATAAATAGAAAAATATACCTACAAAAACTAAAGCTAAAGAAGAATTAGTAAATGTAAAATCTAACCAGCTAATATTAAATGGTAATAGAGGTATAATATTAAATTGACCTAATGGAGAATTAGATAAAATAAACATAGAATTATTTATTATTTAATGTACCCGAGAAGCCTTATTATAATCTTAAACTTTATTTTTTGATAAAGTTTCGCTAAGATTATCTAAATATGTGTTATATGCTGTAGTAAAATTAGCTTCTTTAACATTGTTTAAAGAAGTATCTACCCATCCTTTTGATTTAGATTGTACTACAAATTCACTTTGTTTTGATTCTGTAAATAAATTTGAAATTACTTTATCTAAAGGATTAGTTTGAGAAATTGCTTGATCACTAGGTTTCACAAATTTAATTTTATTTCTTATTTTTAATATTGTACTAATTGTAGGAATTGTTGAATTTACTACTAAATAATATAATATGAAAAAAGCTAAAAAAAACCAGAACATTTGTGTAAAAAAACTTAAAGTATCTAATTGAGGCATTTTAATAAGGGGTTTTACATTATTTATAAGCCGAATTTCGTCCTTCTATAATAGAATGGATATTAATCACACTAGAATTAATGTTTACATTAATTTTTACGACTAACAAAAGGGTTTTTATAATTATTTGTTAACAAATAATTTGTTTTATTTTTCAAAAACTATCAAACTTTATATATCTTTGCACTTTCCCTGAAGTCTACTTCGTAGGGCTTTACCCTATTTTTTTTTATTAGTTCGGACTTTCCTTCCTATACAGGATAAATATCTTATAATGTAACCCCCCTTATTAAAATAGCTCAATTAAAAATATTATTTTTTTGTTAAAAAATAATATTTAATTAAGATATTTTCAATATAACCAACTAAAGGTGTTAAGATTATAAAATATGAAAAATAAAAAATTGTACCTATTAAACCTACTAATACATAAGGTTCTTCAACTGGTTGACCTCCAATCCAACCTAATATAATTACATCAGCTACAAAAAACCAAAATAATTTTTTTTGTATTGGACGGAAAGATGAACTACGTATTAAACTTGTATGAACAAAAGGTAAAATTAATAAAATTAAAATAGCTCCAACCATAGCTATAACTCCACCTAATTTATTAGGTATAGAACGTAAAATAGCATAAAATGGTAAGAAATACCATTCAGGTACAATATGTGCAGGAGTTACTAAAGGATTTGCAGCTATATAATTATCAGGGTGACCTAATAAGTTAGGTGCAAAAAATACAAAATATGAAAAAAACATAAAAAATATAATCCATGCAACTATATCTTTATATGTAAAATAAGGATGGAATGGTACTTTATCTATATTTGAATTAATACCTAATGGATTATTTGATGCATGTTCATGTAAACCAATAAAGTGTACAATGATTAACGCAGCTAATAAGAATGGTAATAAATAATGTAAACTAAAGAAACGATTTAATGTAGCATTATCTACAGAAAAACCACCCCATACTAATTGTACAAAATCAACTCCAATCCAAGGTATAGCTGATAACATATTTGTAATAACTGTAGCAGCCCAGAAACTCATTTGACCCCATGGTAATACATAACCTAAAAAAGCTGTACCCATCATGATTAAAAAAATAATTACTCCAACAGACCATAATAATTCTCTAGGATGTGTATATGAACCATAATATAAACCTCTAGCTACATGGATATAAACCATCATAAAGAACATAGATGCTCCATTAGCATGAATATATCTTAATAACCAACCATAATTTACATCTCTCATAATATGTTCAACGCTTAAAAACGCTAAATCTACATGAGGTGTGTAATGCATAGCTAAAAAGATTCCAGTTACTAATTGAACTACAAAGCATAATCCTAAAATTGATCCAAAACTCCATAAATAATTAATATTTGTAGGTAATGGTGAATCAACCATATAAGTATTAAATAAAGCTAAAACAGGATGTTTTTTTAAAATTCTCATTATTTATAAGCTTCCATACAAACTAATAAATCAGCAAAGAATTTTTGAATTGATACTCCTTTTACAACAATTGGCATAAATCCATGTTGAACTCCACAAATTTCGCTACATTGTCCATAATATAAACCTTCACGTTTTATATACATAGATGTTTGATTTAAACGTCCTGGAACAGCATCTAATTTAATTCCTAAAGATGGCACAGCCCATGAATGTAAAACATCAGCAGCAGTTACGATTACTCTAATAGGTGTTTTAATAGGTAAAACAATTCTATTATCTACTTCTAATAATCTTAAATCTCCTTTGATTAATTCATCAGTTGGAACCATATAGCTATCAAAGCTTACAGCTTCTAAATCATCATTGATATAATCTGAAAATTCATATGACCAATACCATTGGTGACCTACAACTTTAAATGTTAAACCAGGATCAATAACTTCATCCATTAAGTATAATAATTTAAATGATGGGAATGCAATAGATACTAAAATTAAAGCAGGTGTAACTGTCCAAACTATTTCAATAACAGTTCCATGTGTTAAATATTTATGTGAAAATTTATTTTTTGTAAAAAGTGCAAGAATAGTAAACATCATCCAGAACACACCAACAGAAACCACGATTAAATAAAAGAAAATATGATCGTGAATATTGATAATTCCTTCCATAATAGGTGTTGCAGGTTCTTGAAATCCATATTGTCCAACTTCAGCTGCATCAGAATAAACTGTATTTATAAAATTAAATAACATATAACAAATAATATAAATCTTATTAGTATAATAATATATTTATTAATTAAAGGATAATCTTAAAAAAAATAAGTTAATTAATTTAATTAACTTATTTTTTTTTTGTTTCTTTTAATGTAATTTTTTCATCTAAATATTTAATTCCTTTACCTTTATAAACTTCAGGAACTTTTATAGATCTAATTAAATCTGCAAAATGATGTATTTCTTGATTATTAATACCTGAAATACTTAATAAAGTAGGTTTAATAATTTTTACAGTTATAGAAGTAGGTATTTTACAAATCATTTTATGACTAAAACCAATTTTTAATTTTAAAACATTTGTAACTTCTAAAAATCTATAACCTATACCCACTAATTGTAATTTTATTGTAAAACCTTGTGAAACTCCTTTGATATTTGTTTTTAAAAGACTTATAAAAGTCCCTAAAATGGCTTTATCTTCTGAATATCCATATATATATGAATTATCATATTTTAAAGAAATATTTTTAGGTAAATTTAAATCAATTTCACCTAATTTTCCTTTAATTTTTAATAAATTATTATCTTGGATAATAATTTCAACATTTTGTGGTATTTTAATTTTAACTATCATGTTACCAACTTGCTTTTTTCACTCCAAATAATAATCCTTTTAATGCTAATTCTCTAAACATAATACGTGATAATTTAAAATGTTTATAAACACTTTTACTTCTACCAGTTAAAACACAATTATTTTTTAATCTTATAGGAGAAGAATTTTTAATTAAATTTTTTAATTCTAAATAAGCTTTATATCTGATAGCTGGATGTAATTTAGTATTATTAATAATATATTTTAAATTATATCTAGTATAATCAAATTTATAAACATTTAATCTTTTTTTAAAATCTCTTATATTTCTTTTTTTCATTTTATAAATGGTAATCTAAAACTACTTAATATAAATTTTGATTCTTCTTTTGTTTTTGCTGAAGTATTAAATACTATATCCATTCCTTTTAAAGCATCAAAATTTTCATAATATTGAGTTATTTCTGGAAATAAAGATAAATCTTTAATACCTAATCCATAATTAAATGTATTATTTAAACTTTGAGAATTTAAACCATTAAATGATTTATTTAAATAAATTACAGAATTTGTAAATTTAAATAAAAAATTATACATTTTATTTTTATGTAATGTTACTTTACATCCAATAGGTTGATTCATTTTTAAATTAAAATTTGCAATCGCTTTTTTTGATGTAGTAACAGTAGGATGTTGTCCTGTTAATAATTCTAATGCTAATAAAGTAGAAATAATTCTTTTTTTATTTATAGCACCTTCTTTTAAACCAATATTTATAACTATTTTAGATAAATTAGGTATTTGAGAGATGTCATCATATTGAAATCTCATAATTAAATCTTTTCTTACTAAATATTTATAATGATTTTCAAATGTATTCATTTTAATTAGATTATTCTTTTAGCCATAGATAACATTTTCATAATTCTTTTTTTTCTCAATTCTCTTGTTAAAGGACCAATAATTCTTGTAGCAAGAGGTGCTAATTGTTCATTCAATAAAATAGCTCCATTTTTATTAAATTTTACTTTAATACCATTTTTTCTTAAAATATTATATTTTGTAGTTATAATCATTCCTTTTAAAACTTGACCTTGTTTTACTTTTGTACTGTTACCTTTTTTTTTTACTGCGGCAACGATTAAAGATCCAGTTTTACCTCTATCTTTTGGATGTCTTTTCAAGACGTTAATACATTCTATTAATTGTGCTCCTGAATTATCTAATGTAGGTAATTTTGTTGCTTGCTGTACCATATATATACAAATTATTTTAAAGAAGAAGTGGCTGAGTGGTTAAAGGCGCCAGACTGTAAATCTGGTCACTTATGGTGTACATCAGTTCGAATCTGATCTTCTTCATTTCGACAAGGTAGTTTAACGGTAAAATGACGGATTCATACCCCGTAGATCGTAGGTTCGATTCCTATTCTTGTCACTCTTTTTTTTGCCGAATTAGCTATAATTGGTTAGAGCAATTGACTTGTAATCAATAGGTTGCGGGTTCGACTCCCTCATTCGGCTTAAGAATAAAAAATATTTGACAATAAAATGTAAGCACTATTTATACATTTATTAAAAATAATAATTAAGTTTTTCTTGATTTTCAAGAAAATGTTATAAATAATTTTTGGGTTTGATCCTGGCTCAGAATGAACGCTGGCAATATACTTTAGACATGCGAGTCAAAAATTATGATTTATCATAATTTGGCAAACGGGTGAGTAATATTTAGGGATTTACCTTAAAGTCGGGGATAATTAAATCTGATTTATCAGAGAAGATTGATGTAATAGTCAATGATAAAAATACCCGATAATTCATAAAGATTAATCGCTTTAAGATGTTCCTATATAAGATTAGGTAGTTGGTGGGGTTGAGCTTACCAAGCCGACGATCTTTAGTTGATCTGAGAGGTTGATCAACCACAATGGGACTGAGATACGGCCCATTCTTTTTATTAAGACAGCAGTCGGGAATATTGGACAATGAGCGAAAGCTTGATCCAGTAATATTGCGTGAGCTACTAATAGTTTTAAAAAGCTCTTTTGACAAAGAAGATGATGACTTTATTTGTAGAATAAATCCTGGCCAATCCTGTGCCAGCAGCCGCGGTAATACAGGAAGGATTAGCGTTATTCTTAATAACTGGGCGTAAAGGGTGCGCAGGTGATATTGATAAATAAAATAAAAAAGCGAAGCTTAACTTCGAAAAAAATTTTATTTAGAATTATATTTGAGTTAGACAGAGGATAATAGAATTTCTAGTGTAGTGATAGAATACTTAGAGATTAGAAGGAACATCAATGGCGAAGGCAATTATCTAGGTCTAAACTGACACTCAGGCACGAAAGCATAGGGAGCAAACAGGATTAGAGACCCTGGTAGTCTATTGCTGTAAACGATGAATATTAAATGTTGGAAATTTAGAAAATTTTCAGTGTTTTAGCTAACGCGTTAAATATTCCGCCTGGGAACTACGGCCGCAAGGTTAAAACTCAAAGGAATTGACGGGGATTCTTCAAAGCGGTGGAGTATGTGGTTTAATTCGATATAACACGAAAAACCTTACCAATTCTTGCATTGATAATAATATCTTGGAATAACTGATTATTGGTTATTTTTAATTAAAAAAAATTATTATTACAGGTGTTGCATGGCTGTCATCAGCTTATATCTTGTGATCTTAGGTTAACTCCAACAATGAGCGTAACCCTCGTAATTAGTTACTTGAACTAATTAGACTGCCCTTAAAAAATGGGAGGAAGGAGAGGATGACGTCAAGTCTTCATGGCCCTTATGAATTGGGCTACACATGTACTACATTGGTAATTACAAAGAGTTGCAAAAAGGTGACTTTGCGCAAATCTCGATAAAAATTACCCTGTTCAGATTGTTCTCTGCAATTCGAGAACATAAAGGCGGAATCGCTAGTAATCGCGGATCAGAAGGCCGCGGTGAATTCACCCCTTGAATCTTGTACACACCGCCCGTCACGCTTCGGAAGTTAGTTTGGCTCTAAAGGTTTGTTATAAACTTTTTTTTCCTAATATTATATGCCAAAAGGTTATAACTTTGAGAAAAGAGTATTAATTCCTGAAAGTAAATTGGTAACTGAAGTGAAGTCGTAACAAGGTAATGGTAGGTGAACCTGTCGTTGGATTTTAACTTATAATAGGAATACTTTTATTGTCAAATATTTTTTATTTTTTTTTAGACTCGAACTCTTCAGACCTCGGTTAGTCTATTAGGGGTATATAGCTTAACGGTAGAGCATCGGGCTTTTAACTCGTTGGTTTTGGGTTCAAATCCCAATATACTCACATATTTATTGAATAATATGCATGTTTAGAAGGCTTTTGATAGTAATATATTTATTATTATTACTATGATCGAAACTGGAAAATTTATTGGTGCTGGATTAGCTACAATAGGATTAATTGGTGCTGGAATTGGAGTAGGTTCTATATTCGCTTCTTTAATTAGCGGAATTTCTCGTAACCCTTCTTTAAAACAACAATTATTTGGAGTAGCTATTTTAGGATTCGCTGTTACTGAAGCTTTAGCTTTATTTGCTTTAATGATCGCATTCTTAATTTTATACGCATTTTAATGCGTAATTAGCGAGGTATTGAGTAATGGTCACTCTTTAGGCTCATGACCTAACTTATGTCAGTTCGAATCTGACCTTCGCTCTATTGAAGTACCCATTTAAAAAAAATGCAAGATTTTTTAATCTAGGAAAAAGAAAATTAGAAGAAATTCTAGCAAGATTTAAAGATGGGGTAAATGGATTGTTAAC
>JGI26534J51046_1000808_pt1 | contig 34367 bp, 26 predicted proteins | sample ThiBiot_750_plan_2_FD_51046 | JGI IMG/M metagenome (IMG submission 51046) | reverse complement strand
TAAAATTTTAAAAACACATTGTTGGTCTGGTAGTTCAGCTGGTTAGAATACATGCCTGTCACGCATGGGGTCGCGGGTTCGAGTCCCGTCCAGACCGCCAACAAGAAAAGCATCATTTATAATTAAATGATGCTTTTTTTTTGCCTTAACAATACAACAACTATTATTTTTTCAATTCGTACTGAAGTGCTCCAGAAGGGCAATGCTTGATCTGTTCAATCAATTCCGCTGTACTGGCATTTTGGGCTGTGATCCAAGGCCTATCTTTCGGATGATACACATTTGGGAGACTCTTCACGCAAACCGCAGCATGTGCACAGCGTTCAGGTATCCAAAGAACGGTTATCTCTCCATTTGGATGTGGATATCTAACTATTTTTTCCATAATTCCATCTCTCTTTAGCAATTTATATTTTAAGAACTAATAACGATAAGAACAATTTTGTTTTAAGAATTGGCTTTTCGCTTTTTAATCATACTGCTCACCCGGTAGATCATAAAAATACCGATGATAGAGAGCAGAATCACACTCATCCCCAATGTAGGATAATGTTCCAAGGGGCTTTCTTTTGTTTCTTGAACAATGATTACACCTGCTAGCGAAGCTGCCACACCTCCTGCCAGCTGCTGCAACGATGAACTGATACTCATAAATGCACCCCGATCTTTCATCTCCGGAACAGCCGTGATCAAAGCGGAAGAAGGCGTCATCCGACTTAAAATGCCCGCCATCATTAAAATGTTTAAGATAACAACAATATAAAATGGAGTAACACCTAGGTTCGTGTAGATAAATACGACAACCATGAGCCAAAGGGAAGCGAACGCGAAAATCTTAAACTTATCGTAACGGTCGCTCAATTTCCCGACGATAGGCATAATAATCAATGAAGCGATACCCGAAATCATAAACAACATCGGCAGCTGCTCGTGGCTAACTTTGAGGTTATTGACTGCAAAAGCACTTCCAAAAGGCATCATCATATAACCTCCAATGGATAGCAAGGCTGTTGCAGCAAAGCCGATACGATATTCTCGCTGTGAAAAAGTCAGCCAAAGGTGCTTTAACGCAGATTGATGTTTCTGAAGACCGATATGTGCTGTAATCGGAATGAGTTTAATTGCAATGATAATGACAATAATTAAAGCCATCACGGCAATCCATAAAAAGGCACTATGCCAGCCCCAATTGTTTGCGATATACAGACCTATCGGAATGCCTAGGACCTGGCTGGCGCCAAAGCCCATCTGTACAAAGCCCATCACACGTCCACGTTGCTGAAGCGTAAAGATATCGGTGATAATAGCCATGGAGATCGAACCAATGACCCCTCCAAAGAGGCCTGTGATAATTCGAGCAGCGACCAAAGTCCAATAATCGTTGGCAAAACTACAGCAGAAAGTTCCGATAATAAAGCCAGAATAGAAAAAAAGCAGCAGCTTCTTTCGATCAAAACGATCGGCAAAGCCCGCGGTAAGCAGCCCCGAAGCACCCGCGCTAAAAGCATAGGCCGAAACCGCAATGCCAAATTGAGCTGGTTTGAGATCGATGGCTTTCATCAGGATATCCCCCATCGGTGACATCACCATAAAATCAAGCACGACCGTAAATTGTGTCATGGCCAATAAAAAGACCACCAGTTTTTGGTATGCCGTAAAAGGCGCATTATCAAGTTTATTTATTTCCATACTGTCCGGTTTGCCTCGGTTTAAACTGGCCTAAAAATACAGAAGTGCGCGAACATTATATGTAATAAGTTTGCAAAATTATCGCCCGAGACCTTACCTTACCTTACCTTACCTTACCTTACCTTACCTTACCTTACCTTACCTTACCTTACCTTACCTTACCTTACCTTACCTTACCTTACCTTACCTTACGTGAAACGAAACGATCGCACTATTTAATCTTATCCTAGGTCGCCAACAAAAAAGCCAGCACCTGTTTGACAGGTGCTGGCTCAATATGCGATTTAAAGCAAATTACTCAGCGATAACAGCAAATTCAGCTCCGGAAGCATAATCATCACCACGTTGGGAGTTAAGTCCTGTAAAGCGGATATAACGTCCTTTCACAGGCTTTTCGAATCGAACAGTTTTTAATTTTTTATTCCGTTCAAAAGATCCGGACATCACATCTTCCCAGTTCTTCCCATCTTTACTCACCTGGATCTTATAATCCTTGATATCACCATTCGGTCCATCCTGTCTTGGTAGAAAAGTGAAGCCCTTAATTGTTTTGCTACTTCCAGCATCAAAATCAACCCAATGTGGATACTGTGCTACGGTAACCGAATACATCGTGTGCCAAATCGAGGAAGGATCTCCATCCAATAGGTTCTTGGCATCCCCTTCACCAGTCTCCTGACTTGAAGCAAAAACAACCTCCATTGGAATGGTTTCGATTTTAGTGTATTGTTGTGTTACCTTCAATTTTTCATTTTGCTGATACCAAGCCGTTACTGTACCACCGGCGCGTAAGTCAAAAGGCGCTTTATAGACACTTGCCTTTGCATTGTTCAAACTGTATAATACGGTCTCATTTTTATTTCCCGATTGAATAGAAACTTCTCCATTTGAACTTCTTGCCAACGAAATGGGCGCGTCACCGGCAGTCGCTATCTGAGCCTTTGCTATCATATCATTGTTCTGAATCGGACGGATAATGAAACCGATAGCCGTTGGTACTGCTTTCACACGGTCCTTTTCTAACGGTGGCCCTTGTCCACAGCTATTACCACCAAGTCCTGTTACAGCTGCATCAAGATGCACGTGTACGCCCGAACTTTTTGGTAATTGATAAGGGTGCGGTGCAAAGGTCAACTCAAGCTCACTATAGTCCAAAGCGGATGTTGATAAATGCTCTTTCGCAATAAAAACAACTCCCTGTCCAGCATTATTTGTCAATGCTGTCCAACGCACATCCTCATTGTTACTCATATTTTGCGGATTAGGCCATGGCACAAACTGATCTTTTACAGTGCTTTTGTGCAATTCAATAAATTGTGCTGTCTTCCGATCAGCATAATTATTGATCGGTCCACGTCCATAATAACTATAATTGCCATACTCGGTCGGTAATTGCAAAGCATATCCCAATCGAGCTAATACAACACTTGCATTATTGGATGTAATACTCGACGACAATTCAATAGAGCCATCCTTATAAATTGTCCAGATCTGATTGCTTGTAAATTTAAAATCATCTTTGCCAAAAGGCTTATCCGTATGCTCTTTAAGCGTGTAGGTTCCCGAAGTTCCCCCCAACAAAGACGCGCCATATGGAGCTTGCGATTCAACCGTAAACGCCAATACAACTGTTCCATCTTTCTTGGTATAACTGTTTGAAGACAAAACCTTATGTTTAAGGTTATGTAATCCTTTTTCAAACCATTGTTGGTAAGCCCAGTTGTCATTGTCAACCGGAGCACGTAGTGCATCCAATTTTGGGCCTTCGCCATCGCGGATAACTTGTTTACCGGCATATGTTAGATTATATATCGAGCCTGTTTTATTGTCAAACTTCGCGATAAACTGATCTCCTTTCACCACCTGCAAATCACCTTCTTTGGAAAGCGACGGAGCCCCTCCTTGTGCAACAGCGGAAATCAACGGTTTATTTTCAGCCGCTTTGACAAACAGTTGTTCCTCCATTTGAACAAAACCTTTGGCCGCCCAAGGTCGATCTGTATTGAGAATAAACTGTACTTTTACAAAATACTCCGATCCCGCATCTAACTGCGCATAATTTATCGGCAATATAAGCTGCTTGCGTTGGCGCGCTGTCGGCAAATCAGCGGCACTGATTGTACCTGCACTATTTTTTACTTCTACTCCATCCTTATATAGCGACCATTGAACCTGATAATCGGATAGATCTTTAAAATAATTTTTATTGAAAAGCTCAATTTTCCCCTGTTGAATATCAACAGCCTTTACGCCCGCATTTTGGTACACTTTCTTGACCTCAAAATACTGTGGTTTAGGTTTCATATCGGCAAAGATCAACCCATTATTGACAAAGGTTCCATCATTGGGTTTGTCTCCAAAGTCGCCGCCATAAGCGAGAAAGCGTTCGCCGGTCTTCTTATCGTAATAATACATGGCCTGATCAATCCAATCCCAAATGGCACCGCCCATAAAGAAGTTGGTCGATTCGATGGCTTCCCAATAATCAATTAGGTTACCAACGGCATTACCCATGGAATGTGAATACTCCGAGATATGAAATGGATATTTCAATTTGTAAGTGCCTTTTACAGCTCCTCTTACCCAGTCTATTGAGGGGTATTGATTGGAGCCCATATCAACGATTGTATTGTTACGCTCGTATTGAACAGGTCTTGACGTATCGATTTTCTTGATAGCCTGATAGGCGGCCACGAAATTATCACCCGGACCGGCTTCATTTCCTAAAGACCAGATAACCACTGCCGGATGGTTGATGGTCGAATGCACCATCTCGATATTACGGGCTACATGGGCATTTTTCCATTCAGGAACATGAGAAAGAGACTCTTTGCCATAATAATATTCATGGCTTTCGATATTGGCCTCATCCTCGAGATAAATTCCATATTTATCGCATAAATAATACCAATAAGCAGGTTCTGGATAATGCGAATTCCGGACATGGTTGATATTCGCCCGTTTCATTAATTTCACCTCAGCTTCCATCTGTTCTCTGGTCACTACTTTGCCATGTTCAGGATTGGTTTCATGACGGTTGACGCCTTTCAGTTTCACCGTCTTACCATTGACATAATAATAACGTCCGGCCAAGCCAAATTCATCATCCGCAGCCTTGGTATCTTTAATCTCAACCTTTCTAAATCCAACATAGGTAGAAATAGTCTCAACCGTTTTGTTCTTTTTATCCTTCAATTCAGCCACCAAAGTATACCGATAAGGTAATTCGGCAGACCATTTATCCGGATTTTTGACGTTCAACGTTGCGGCGACGCTATTAGAAACTTGACCATCCAGGGCTGGCACAGCTGATGAAGCTTCTGTCTGATCAACAAGGGTATTCTCGTCACTGTATAGCTTATTTTTATAAAGTGAATAAACTACTTTATACCCTTCAGCTTTCTTATTACCCAGATTGCGTACAGTACTCGTAATTTTCAACGAACCATTTTCGTAATTGCTGTCCAAGTCTGGAATGGCCGCTAAATCGCGAATCTGAACTTTTGGCGTTGAAGTAAGCGAAACATCCCGAAATATCCCGGGCAATCTAAACATATCCTGATCTTCCAAAAAGGAAGCGTCCGAACTCCGGTAAACTTCAACAGCCAACACATTTTCAGCACCCTTTTTTAAGTAAGGCGAGATATTGAAAGATGCGACGTTTCTGGAATTTTTTGAAAATCCGACATATTTGCCATTTATCCACAGGTAGAAAAAGGAGTCTACACCATCAAAATTGATAAATACCTCACGACCGTCCCAATGAGTAGGTACTGTAAAGTTACGTCGGTACGATCCCACTTCATTACGGTAGACATAAGTTGTCCAATCTTGGGCTGGTGTCCGCATAACTCCACCGCGCCAATCATCGACCTTTACTTGATGATGAAAGATCACACGTTGGTTGGTATAAATAGGTACACCATATTTTAAGCTTCCATCCTTCTGTATACCATAAATATTCCAGCTCATAGGGACTGGAACAGATTCCCAGGCACCCACATTATAATTCGGATCATAAAAGTCCTTTGGTCGCTCTTCCGGGGTCTTTACCCAGTTAAACTTCCAGGATCCATTGAGCGAAAGCCAATAGTTACTATGCTCGGGAAGTACTTTTCGCGCACTTTCTACGTTCTGAAAGGAGAAGAACGACGCATGCGGCAACTCCTTATTAAGTGATAATAATTGAGGCGATTCCCATTCATTCCCTTTTGGAGCCGTTGTGGCTCCATACTGGAAACCGTCGATAGATGACGTAATCGTTTGCCCTATCGTGACGGTAGTGTCCAGCGACAGCAATGAGGCTAGAATCGTTGAAAAAATAACAGAGTTTCTTAACATAATGTAATTAAGCAATTTAGTCCAGGAAACCAAATGTAACTTCATTTTGTAGTAATAACAAGCAGATTATTAAAGCACTCGATTGCGAAACTTTTTCGATACAAAAAAGATCATATCGAACTTTAAAATTGTTCTATAGGTTCTCCATTTGAGGATCGTACATAAAACAATGTAAAAACGTAAAAAATTGACCCGGCGAAAAATAACGATGTCCTCCCAAAAGAAGCTGATTCCAATAAAAAACAAATGCTTTCGGTTTCAAGGAATAAGCCTTATTTTTGGGGATAGATTTCACTTTAAACAAATAAAAGTTTACGTTTGAAAATATTTCGAAGAATTTTATTTTTCAAAGGGTTACAATTTAAGCATTAAGGTATTAATAGGTGAGTAAATTCAGTAAATCAGTCCTGCTAGAAAATGATGAGCAAATCATTGAAGGCATCAAAGACGGCAACAGCTTGGCGATAGATGCTATCTACAAGCGGTACTATCCGTCTATAAGCCATATGATCTTGCAAAACAATGGAAGTGAGGATGAAGCGAAAGATATTTTTCAAGAAGCTGTCATTGTGCTCTACGATAAAGTTTCCAAAGGGAACTTTGAGCTCAGCAGCAAACTTAAAACATATCTTTACTCGATTTGCAGAAGGCTTTGGCTTAAGCAACTCAATCGTGCTGGTTTTGGCAACAGTGACATTAGCGGTTATGAAGATTCCTTATTTGAGGAAGAAGATCTACAACAGCATCAAGAACTTGAAAAGAAGTTCGACCAAATGGAACTTGCCTTAGAGAAAATGGGAGAACCTTGTAAGACAATCTTACATGATTTCTACATCTTAAACCATTCGATGCAGGACATCTGTGATAAATTTGGTTATACCAATACAGATAATGCCAAGACTCAGAAGTATAAATGCCTACAACGGCTGAAAAAAATATTTTTTTCAACAGATTAAAATTAGTGTAACACCATGGGAACAATGAATCAAAAAGAATTTTTCGAATTAGCAGACCAGTATCTTCGCGGCGAATTATCGGCCGAAGAAAAAGCTGCATTTGAATCTTTTTGTGCTGATCAGCCCTCCTATGCTGCCCAATTACAACAACACCGCGAATTTGTTGCCAATATGAAAGAAACCAGTCAACGGCTGGATTTCAAAAATGCTTTAGCACAATCAGCAAAAGAATACCATAAAACCCAAAACAAACCCGCAAAGGTAGTTCCTATAAAACAATCAGCGGTAATTTCACTTTGGGAACGCATCAAAGCAAGTTCTTTAGTGGCTGCAGTGGTAGCGGTATTTGCAGTATTTGGCACATTATGGCTGAGCGGTTATTACAGCAACCTCGAGAAAGCATCTTCCGATTACAGTGCATTACGTAGAGACATGAACAATGTCAAAAAGAACGTCAACGCACACAACGCTGCTATCAGGGATATCAATGACAAAAAATCTGTAAAAGGTACCGAAAGCCAGTTTGGTGCAACAGGATTTATGTTGACGACAGATGGCTATGTCGTCACCAATTACCATGTCATTAGCGGGGCTGATTCGATCTATTTACAAAATAGTAAAGGCGAATCGTATAAAGCACAAATCGTACACACCGATCCAAGCAAAGACTTGGCGATCTTATACATCGCAGATAAGACCTTTAAGAAAGCTAAAAGCTTACCTTACACGTTCAAAACGTCGACTTCAGATCTTGGTGAAGATATTTATACGATCGGGTTTCCTCGGGACGAAGCAGTATATGGTCAGGGATACCTAAGTTCATCAACAGGTTATGCCGGTGATACCATCGCTTATCAGATCTCCGTACCTGTCAATCCAGGTAACAGTGGCGGTCCGGTATTGGATAGCAGAGGTAATGTGATTGGTATTATTTCCGGAAAACAACGTGGCATAGATGGTGCCGCCTTTGCAATCAAAACGAAATCAATCTTGAACGCCTTAGCGGACATACCAAGTGATTCACTGGTTACCGGTCTTAAGATCAACAAAAAGAATAGCTTGGCAGGTTTACCAAGAACAGAACAAATCAAGAAAATGCAAGACTATATCTACATGGTTAAAGTCTATTAGGAGGCATTTAGAACTTATAAAAAAGGCAACGTTTTTCAACGTTGCCTTTTTTTGTTCTTTAATTCCAAGGGCTTACTCCCTATAGATTAGGCTGTGGCGTCGTTCTCAAATACGGTTTGATCTCTTTGAAGCCTTTTGGAAATTTAGCAGGAATATCTTCTGTCTTGATCGCTGGCACAACAATAACATCTTCACCATGCTTCCAGTCAGCGGGCGTAGCGACTTGATAATCGGCAGTTAACTGTAAAGAATCAATGACCCGTAAAATTTCATCAAAATTACGACCTGTTGATGCTGGATAGGTCAGCGTCAATTTGATCTTTTTGTCAGGACCGATAATAAATACGGAACGTACGGTCGCTGTTGCGGAAGCATTTGGGTGGATCATATCGTACAATTCGGATACATGATGATCTTCATCAGCAATAACCGGAAAATTCACTTCGGTATTTTGCGTTTCATTGATATCCTTAATCCAATTCAAGTGATCGTTTACATTATCGACGCTTAGCGCAATGGCCTTCACACCCCTCTTGTCAAATTCAGATTTCAATTTTGCCGTACGGCCCAACTCTGTAGTACATACCGGCGTATAATCTGACGGGTGCGAAAAGAAAACGACCCAGCTATCTTTGATATAATCGTGAAAGTCTATTTCACCAATGGTTGTTTGCGCTTTAAAATTTGGCGCTTCATCCCCTAATCTTAAACTCATAATCTTATTTTTTAAATGTGTTTAAATTATATAGTCTACAAATATAGTAGATTAAATTTAGCAAACAAGTAATTCTTCAATTTTTTAAATTGAAATGAAAAAACTAAACTTAATCCAATTGAAAGTAAGGATTTTACACTTATAAACAAAATGAAAACCAACATGCCCCTTGCTACTTGTCCGCCCTACCCTGGCCATTACTTTCCAAAATGCTTATAATGATTAGCTCAAGTAGTTTAAAAAGTAATTTGTTATATTACTATGCCTGCATAATATATATTTTGTATATTTGAGTATGTTGGTACACCGAGCTCATAAAATGATTGTGAGTTGGGAGGAAACTTTTTGACAGCAAACCTTATTATATATACGTTATCGGCTTGGTAACTGATGAACCAAAAAACTGAAATGCCATGAATTTTGAATTAAGCGAAGAGCATAAAATGATCCGCGACGCAGCGCGGGAATTTGCCCAGGAGCTAAAGGCTGGGGCAATCGAGCGCGATGAAGCCGCAAAATTTCCAACAGATTTTGTCAAGCAAATGGGCGAACTCGGGTTTATGGGTATCATGACCCCCGAAGCTTATGGCGGAGCTGGAATGGATACGTTGGCCTATGTTCTCGTGCTCGAAGAAATTGCCAAAATTGATGCCTCAGCGGCCGTTATCGTATCCGCCCACAATTCCCTGGTATTATATGGACTCAATGCTTATGGTACAGAGGAACAAAAACAAAAGTACCTGATTCCTTTAGCGAAAGGTGAAAAACTTGGTGCTTTTGCGTTGTCAGAACCTGAAGCTGGTTCGGACGCCTCCTCACAGCATACCACCGCCGAAGATAAGGGGGATCACTATCTCCTAAATGGTACAAAAAATTGGATCACCAATGGTGGCCATGCCGATATCTATCTTGTCATTGCACAGACACATCCTGAAAAAGGCCACAAAGGAATCAATGTATTGATCGTTGAAAAAGGGCTGCCGGGATTTACCATTGGTCCTAAAGAAAACAAATTGGGTATCCGTAGTTCCGATACCCATTCACTCCTATTTTCCGATGTTCAGGTTCCCAAGGAAAACCGTATCGGAGAAGATGGCTTCGGATTTAAATTTGCTATGAAAACACTCGATGGCGGTCGCATTGGGATTGCGGCACAGGCCTTAGGAATTGCTGCGGGTGCCTATGACCTTGCTTTGGCTTACTCAAAAGAACGAAAGACCTTTGGAAAACCGATTTCGGATCATCAGGCCATACAGTTTAAATTGGCCGACATGGAAGTTGATATCGAGGCAGCTCGACTTTTGACGTATAAAGCTGCCTGGACGAAAGACCAGGGGCTTCCTTACGGTAAAGAAGCTGCCATGGCCAAACTGCATGCATCTGAAGTTTCCATGAAACACACTGTCGAAGCTGTACAGATCCACGGTGGCTACGGTTACGTAAAAGAATATCATGTCGAAAGGTTAATGCGCGACGCAAAAATCACGCAAATATATGAGGGAACCTCTGAGATCCAACGTCTGGTGATTGCCCGTGAGATCCTGCGCTAAGGTCTCCGTCATGCAATGAACCCAAAAAGTTAAACACTTTTTTAGGACATTGCATGACGGAGAGCTTTATTAATCTAAAGACTCTTCAATTTGTTATCGATCATAGCAAGATATTGATAATCCTGAAAGGCAAAGCTTGCCGTTTCTGCCATCGCCAGATTCAAAATAAACTTTGCTTTACGAAGTAAATTCTCCTGATTGCCATCTGTAGCATTCAACCCATCAAATAACAACGTTAAAGCCAATGGATGTAGTTGCTGAATTTGAAGATCTGTTTTGAGATATGCCGAAAGTTTATTTTCGGAAAGATTTAAAAAATAGGTCCTACTCTTTTCGAAGAATTTCTCATAAGCATCTTCAAATACTGCTGGATCAGTCGGCTCCGTAAAAGCATCATGCCCTTCTGTCCATATGCGAAGAAATTTACCAATTTCTTCGATCCAATTCATCAATACATCTTTCTTAAAACTTAATCCCATGATCTATGCTTATCTGATCTGTCCATTTCCGCGGACAATCCACTTCTCTGTTACCAATTTTTCCAATGCAAATGGTCCACGGGCATGTAATTTTTGGGTCGAGATACCTATTTCCGCACCCAGACCAAACTCACCTCCGTCCGTAAAACGTGTAGATGCATTGGCATATACCGCGGCAGCATCCACTGTATTCAAAAATTGTTCAATATGGAGTTCACTGGAAGAAACAATACATTCCGAATGTTTGGAAGAATATTTTGCGATATGCTCCAAAGCTTCGTCCAAACTGGTGACCGTCTTTATTGAACACTTCAAATCTAAAAATTCTCTTCCAAAATCGGCTTCATCTGCGCGCTTTAAATTTGAAAAATGTTGACCCTGTAATACCTCATAAGCTGTAGGGTCCGCGAAAACTTCCACCTGAGCATCTTCAAAATAAGTTTTCAATTTCGTTAGGAACTCGGCAGCAACAGCACGATCGACCAAAACAGTATCTAAAGAATTACACACCGATGGCCTGGAAATTTTAGCATTGGCAACAATTTTCGCTGCCATATCCAAATCTGCTGTACGGTCCACATAAGTATGGCATACTCCTGCTCCAGTTTCAATAACTGGTACTTTAGCGTGTTCCCTGACATAATCGATCAGCGACTGTGAACCCCGTGGTATGATAATATCCACGAATTGGGTAGCTTCCAATAATTCCGAAACATGCTTCCTATCAACAGGCAACAGTTGCACAATAGTTGTTGCAATACCATACTGCTCCAAGACAGCATGGATCACTTTCAACAACGCCTCGTTGGTGTGTAACGCGTCCGAACCACCGCGCAATAGACAAACGTTACCCGACTGAATACACAATGCAGCAACGTCTATCGTCACATTAGGTCGCGATTCGTAGATGACCCCAACGACTCCGAGTGGAACCGTAATTTTCTCGATCTCCAATCCATTTGGCAATATCTTTTTTAGTAATAACTGATCTGTTGGATCTGCCAACTGAGCGATCTGCTTAACACTGTCAGCCAAACCTTTTAGACGATCGCTATTGAGCAAAAGACGATCCTTTTTGGGGTCGTCATCAGCCATACGATCCAAATCAATCTTATTGGCTTTTAATACATCAGTAGTATGTGCGATAAGACCTTCTGCGATGGCATTTAAAATAGTTATTTTGGTATCAGGAGCCAGTTGTTGCAAAATTTGTTTTGCTTTGGCCGCCGCCTGAAGTTGGTTTAAGATGGATTCACTCATAATAATACAATATCATTTGCATGTGCAATTTCTACATTTTTTTTACTGGTCTGGGACAAAGCGGATGAATCCATCTTCGCGCGGGCAACGGCAATAGTTAAGCCTTCTAGATTGACAATATTTAACACTTCTCCTTTTTCAAAATGCTCGACGATACGGGTTACCCCCACAGCGAGTAAACTTTTGTGCTTCAATAATGCTTCCTCCGCTCCACGATCAACCATCAATTCCCCTTTTATTAAACTTCCACTCGCGAGCCATTTCTTGCGGGAAGAGATCTTCTTACTTTGAGCCAGACACAATGTGCCAGTCTCGTGCTTAACCGCTTTTTGTATCGCCTCCTCGGTTTGCATACTAAAAATCACCACAGCAATCCCCATTTGATTGGCCAATCGGGCAAAGTTCAATTTCGAGGTCATTCCCCCTAATCCTACGGAAGATTTATCCTTCCTTGCCAGCCCTAAAATATCCCGGTCAATTGTTTCAATTTGCGGTATAATCTTGTTGTTTGCATCCAACACACCAGGAACGGAAGTGCTAAACAGTAATTTTTCGGCACCAAAACCAACAGCAATCAAGGTTGCCAGCTCATCATTATCTGAAAACTTCAGTTCTTTATTACTCACCACATCATTTTCATTTGCGATTGGAATAACATTGTTCCGCCACAATTCCTCATACGTATTTTTCAATTGTAGAAATTGATCCCGATTGGAAAAGTGATGTCGCTCACATAAACTCTGCGCCAATGAAATTTTAAACGGTCGGAAATAAGTAGAATACGTATTAATCAATATAGGGTTCCCAATTGCAGCAGCTGCTTTGCGTTCGGATAGCGTTCCTGTGTAGCTGGGCAGAAAACGTTTACCGGCAGCAACAGCACCTGAAGAGACCAAGACGATATTGTATTTCTTTTGTAAGGAAGCAATTTGCCTAGCGATCTCCAAAACAATACGTTCATCAACTTCTCCCTCTTTCGTGGTAATAGAAGCCGATCCAAATTTGACAACGAGAATTGGCTTTTTCATTTTTTAGTATGTTTTAGTTTAGATTTGAGCACTAATTTACTGAGAAGAATTTGATTTACGCAAAATATGTTAACAATTGAACAATATAGTTCAATCGTTAACCTTAGGAAGTACGGCCCAATCTATTAGGTCCAGGAGCATTCGTGTACCCGGCGTTTATCCCGTAGGAAATTTTACTTTGGCAGAATGCTGCGGAAAGCACAAAAAACAGTATTATGCTGTAGATTAAATGTTTCATATGTACCCAATTTATTTACAATTGCTACAAATATGGACGGTGGAATCTTAATTTATACGCTATTTAGCGTCGTTTAACAAATCTTAAATTGATTAACAATAACTAAAACCGACTTCCTTTACGAAGGGAATCGCTCTTCATAGAGCTTCTCCAAGGAGAACATTTCATCACGATATTTCGCTGCTTCCAAGAAATCCATTTCTTTCGCTGATTTATCCATTTTCTTCCGTACGTTATCGATCGCTTTCTTCAGATCCTTCTCACTGAGATACTGCATCACTGGATCAGCTGCAATGGCCTGCGACGGATCAGGTTCAACATAAATTTTAGGTTCAATACCCGAGAAATCAGCAACAGAAGTCTGCTCTAAGATCTCCTCTCTTGTTTTGCCCACAGTACGCGGTGTAATGCCATGTTCCAAGTTATATTTCATCTGCTTGTCTCGGCGACGATTGGTTTCATCTATTGTGACGCGCATGCTATCCGTCATTTTATCCGCATACATAATAACCCGACCTTTATCATTCCGGGCCGCGCGACCAATCGTCTGAATAAGCGATCGTTCGGAACGCAGAAAGCCCTCCTTATCCGCGTCGAGAATAGCAACAAGCGTGACCTCCGGCAAATCAAGCCCCTCACGAAGTAAATTCACCCCGACCAGGATATCAAATTCACCCAAGCGGAGCCCCCGCAAGATTTCAACCCGCTCCAAGGTTTTAATTTCAGAGTGGATATAACGGACTTTTAAGTTCAGCTTGGTCATATATTTGGAAAGTTCTTCAGCCATGCGTTTGGTCAATGTAGTAGCCAAAACACGTCCTCCCTCTTTAATGGTCTTATCGACTTCTTCCAAGAAATCATCGACCTGATTAATCGCTGGTCGTACTTCAATAATTGGATCCAGAAGTCCTGTTGGGCGAATGACCTGCTCAACGACAACACCTTCGGTCTGCTGCAGTTCGTAATCGCCCGGAGTCGCCGATACATAAATCGTCTGATTTGTCAAGGATTCAAACTCCGGAAAGTTTAAAGGTCTATTATCCAAAGCCGCGGGCAACCTAAACCCATGTTCTACCAAGGAAACTTTTCGCGATCGGTCACCTCCATACATCGCACGTAATTGCGGTAAGGTCACGTGACTCTCATCAATGACCAACAGGTAATCTTCCGGAAAATAATCCAGCAAACAGAACGGACGCATCCCCGGTTGTCTACCATCAAAAAAGCGGGAATAATTTTCAATCCCCGAACAATAGCCCAGTTCACGCATCATTTCCAGATCATAATTGACGCGCTCCTCTAAACGCTTCGCCTCCAGCATTAAGCCCTCGTCTTCCAGTTGCGTTTTCCGTTGCATCAATTCATCTTGGATAGCCCAGATCGATTCTTTGAATTTTTCTTTCGGTGTAACGAAGAGATTTGCTGGAAAAAGAGCAAGATCTTCCATCTTGTTGAGCGTTTTCCCTGAAATGGGATCGATCTCACTCAGTTCGTCAATTTCATCCCCAAAGAATGAAATCCGAATAGCATTATCCAAGTATGCCGGAAACACGTCCACTGTATCACCTTTAACCCGAAAGGTACCCCGTTTAAACTCTGTGGTCGTTCGCGAATATAAAATCTCCACCAACTTATGCAGTAAAGCGTTTCTAGTGACAGTCATACCGACCCCAAAACGAAAGATAGACCGGGAGAAATCTTCCGGATTTCCCATACCGTAGATACAGGATACCGAAGAGACGACAACAATATCACGCCGTCCCGACATCAATGACGACGTGGTTGCCAACCGCAGCTTTTCGATTTCCTCGTTAATCGCCAAATCCTTCTCGATGTAGGTATTTGTCGAAGCAATAAAAGCTTCGGGTTGATAATAATCGTAATAAGACACAAAATAGTTGACCGAGTTATTGGGAAAGAACTGTTTGAATTCACCGTACAACTGAGCCGCCAAAGTTTTATTGTGGCTTAAAATCAATGTCGGCTTTTGGGTTTCCTGAATCACATTGGCAACAGTAAAGGTTTTGCCCGATCCCGTTACCCCCAAAAGCGTCTGGTATTGCTCTGCCTGCTCTACCCCTGCTACCAACTGCTTAATTGCTTCTGGCTGATCGCCTGTGGGTTTGTACTCCGATGTCAATTCAAATTTCATATATTTCCTATTTCTTTAAGAAAACCATTCAGGCCTTTTCCAGCAAACATTGCACCACGAATTGCTTGAGCCCTAAGCTCAAAAACAGTTTTTGTAATCCGATGGTTTCAATCTGCTTCAAGACGATTTGTTGACCTGTGGTCCAGGCCATATCCTGCTATGGTCTTACACAAATTTACTAAAAATTTTACCATTTTAGCGCAAACTATAATAATACCATAGATGTTATTACTTTCAATTGATTATTTATTATCTTTAGCTTAACTGAACTAGCACACACGCCATGGTCACTATTCTATCTACCCAAAATAGCATTGCAAATCATTTTATTGCCGAACTGAGAGATATTACGATTCAACAGGATCGCATGCGCTTTCGTCGGAATCTGGAACGATTAGGTGAAATTTTCGCTTATGAAATCAGCAAGACGATGGCTTATAAACCTGTTGAAGTTGAAACTCCGTTAGGTGTGGCCAAAACCCATCTCTTGATGGAACAACCCGTACTCGCTACAATTCTGAGAGCGGGGCTTCCCTTTCATCAGGGACTTTTAAATGTATTTGATCATGCCGACAATACCTTCATTGCGGCCTATCGGCATACCAAAAAGAGCGGTGAGTTTGAAATTCATAAAGAATATGTCAATACACCAAACTTAGATAATCGTACAGTAATCATTGTAGACCCCATGTTGGCCACAGGAAAGAGCCTTGTATTATGCTGTAAGGATCTCCTGGCCGAATATGACATCAAGGAATTACATATTGTTGCAGCCATTGCATCCGAGGAAGGACTGAATCACGTTCAGGCTTTTGTACCTACGGCGCACATCTGGGTAGGTGACGTCGACCACGAACTGACCTCAAAAGCTTATATTGTACCTGGACTCGGTGATGCCGGAGACCTGGCCTACGGTGTAAAACATCATTAATGTGGATAAATTATTTAAAACTGAATTAACACTTAGATCATTGAAATTCAGTAAATTTATGTCAATGATGAAGTTTAATTTTTTTATATCTAATCTATATCGCTATGAGATGGCAAAAATACAATGGCGAATCCATTCGCTCCACGATTTTCGATGCTGTTGAGGAAGTCATTAAACGAGAAGATGCCCTAGGGAATAAGCTCAAGGTTTATATAGGCACCGATTCCCAAGTCAAGAGAGGCATCATCGACTTCGCTACAGTCATCGTCTTTCTCCGGGAACATAAAGGTGGATTTATGTTTATCCAACGGGACAAAAGGCATCACCGAATGAGCATTAAAGAAAGGATGCTGCTCGAAGTCCAAAAATCCATCGATATAGCCTATCAACTCTGCCCCCTCCTCGAAAAACACAAAGTAGACCTCGAAGTCCACGCCGACATCAACACCAATCCAAATTTCCAGTCAAATGTTGCCCTGAAAGAAGCCATGGGGTATATTATGGGTATGGGGTTTGTTTTTAAGGCTAAGCCCGAGTCCTTTGCCAGTACCAATTGCGCGAATAAACAGGTTCAATAACGGACTATAGGGCAGACTTTGTATATTTAGGGTGTAATTTTTAATACACCACATGCAGGATTTTTTTCAGCAGATTGCACGTCAATTTGCCCAGACCTCTTGGCTCGAATGGTTAGGTACCCTGACAGGCTTTCTTTGTGTCTATTTGGCCGCTAAGCAAAATATATGGAACTGGCCAATCAGTATCATCAGCGTAGCGTCCTACGCGATTCTGTTTTATAATGCCAAACTGTACGGAGATACTGTACTACAGTTCTACTTCCTGTCCACAGCTGTGTACGGTTGGTATTATTGGATAAGACGAAAAGAAGAAAAAAAGAAACCTATCGTCAAAGCCAGCAATGGGCAGCTGCTCCTTTGCCTCCTGGCAATCCTGATCCTAACACTATCAATCGGTTATCTCCTCGATAGCAAGACAAATTCCGATGTCCCTTATATTGATGCATTCTGCACCTCCGTAAGTTTTGTTGCTCAATTTCTGATGACGCGCAAAGTGCTTCAAAATTGGCTCTTATGGGTATTTGTGGATATTTGTTATATCCCGCTCTATATACACAAAGACCTTATGCTGACCGCAGTACTCTACCTTGTTTTCACGCTCATCGCTTGGAATGGCTATCGCGATTGGCAGAAAACCTATAAAAATTTTGCGTAATATTGCGTATCAAAACGATCGATGTGGGAAAAGATTTCATAAAAATTGCCGTTGTTGGCCCCGAGTCCACCGGAAAATCAACGATGGCACAATTTCTTGCCAAGGAATTTCAGACGGTATGCGTACCCGAGTATTCACGTTATTATTGCCAAAGCCTCAACAATAAATATACCCTGCAGGACGAAGTCAATATGTTTTATGGACAGGTAGCCCTAGAGGAAGCCCTGATCCCTTTAGCGCAAGACCAGCTCCTCATCTGTGACACCACCTTTCTTACGGTAAAAATTTGGTCAGATCATCTTTTCGGTCATACGCCGCAGGAAGTCACCGATAAAATTCAACAACATGTTTATGATCTCTACCTGCTGATGGATATCGATCTACCTTGGCAGGATGATCCACTACGGGATTTTCCCGAACAGCGCGAACACTTCATGGAGATCTGGAAAAGCGAATTGAACGCCATTAATGCGAATTACCGTCTTATTTCCGGGCTCGGCGACCAACGTCTTGAAAATGGACTTCATGCGGTAAAAGATTTTCTGACATTGATTTGAGACAAGTGTCTTGACGAAGCAGCCTTTTACAGCTATATTTGTAAGCATAAAGTATAGCTGTTGTTTATACGGACTAAAAATACTTGCCCAGCGACAGAAAGCTTTATAGAAACAATTAAAATAGAATATTAACATTTTACTTAAGAAATAATGTATCCAGAATATTTAGTAACTCCAATGCGTCAAGAGTTAGTTGATGCAGGATTCGAAGAATTAAAAACTCCTGAAGCAGTTGATCAGGCTATCGCATCAGAAGGAACTGTCTTTGTGGTTGTAAACTCTGTTTGTGGTTGCGCTGCAGCAAATGCACGCCCAGCTGCAAAAGCTGCTGTAAAAAATGAAAAACACCCAGCTAAATTGGTCACTGTTTTCGCAGGTATGGAAACTGATGCTGTAAACACTGCACGTAACTACATGTTGCCTTATCCGCCATCTTCTCCAGCAATGGCTTTATTTAAAGACGGAAAATTGGTACACATGATTGAAAGACATATGATTGAAGGTCGCCCGGCACAAATGATTGCTGACAATTTAGTTGCAGCATTTGACGAGTACTGTTAATCACGTATTTTGATTTTTGAATTAAAAAGGCTGTCCAAGTTATTTGGATAGCCTTTTTTGTATTTGGATAATCCGTATTCGCATTACTTTTCCTTCAGGTTGCCTTTCACTACTTTACTGATGATCTACTGTCCCAATAATACGCGACAATTCAGCGTAGGTACTTCACGTAAAGCAATTCGATAAGTCAAAACCCCGAGTCCGCATCTCCAATAGATCTAGCCCCAAGCCTAGTTTCCGTTTATTCAAAGCTTTTTGCTATTTTTAGGTTATGAAAACCTTCCCAATCATCATTTTTTTGTTCTGCTTGACAATCATTTCATGTTCACCACAAACGAAAGTGGACCTCATTGTTTATCATGCGCAAATATATACTGTAGATTCGGCTTTTAGTATGGCACAAGCTTTTGCTGTTAAAGACGGTAAATTTATTGCCATCGGTTCCGATGAAGAAATACAGCGGAAGTACAAAGCAATAGAAAAAATTGATGCGCAGGGGAAGGCCATTTATCCGGGATTCTACGATGCTCATGCTCATTTATTTGACGAGGCCGAACTAATGGATCAAGTCGACCTAAACGGTAGCGATTCTTTCGAGGAGGTTATTCAACGTGTCAAAAACTACCAGCAAAAAAATCCGGACAAAACTTGGCTGATCGGTGGTGGCTGGGACCAAAATCACTGGAAAGATAAAACTTTCCCAACCAAGGACCTACTCGACAAAGCTTTCCCAGATATCCCCGTCTACCTCATGCGTGTAGATTATCATGCGGCGGTAGCCAACTCCAAAGCGCTAGAATGGGCCAAATTAACCAGTATTCCCACGATTCGTGGCGGTGTGGTCGGCGGGAATAATAATATCCCCAATGGCCTCTTGATCGACAATGCAATGGATCTTGTCAATAAGACAATCCCGGTTCCGAGTGAGAAAGACTACTTAAGAATGCTCAAGCGAACGCAAGACTCCCTCCTTTCCGTCGGTCTAACCACTATTGTAGACGCAGGTTTATCAAAAGAAAGACTCGATCTCCTAAAAAAATACTATCGCGAAGGACAGTTGAAAATTAGAGATTATGCCATGATCCTCGGCATTCCCCAAAACATAAAGTCATTTATCGATCAGGGTTTCTATGAAACGGACCGTTTCGAGATCAAAGGGTTTAAACTGCTCGCCGATGGTGCATTGGGATCTCGTGGCGCATGCCTCCTCGCACATTACCATGATGCCCCCACCCACGGCTTTCTCCTCCATAGCCCCCAGGAATACGAAGCCATGATCAAACAGATTGCCGAAAGTAAGTTTCAGGCAAATACCCATGCAATAGGCGATTCGGCCAATCGTATTATTCTGGATATCTATGGCAAATACCTCCACAATAATGGTGACCGTAGATGGCGCATCGAGCACGCCCAAATTATATCGCCTACAGATTTTGACAAGTTTCGAAAGTATCAAATCATACCATCTGTACAACCTACACACGCAACCTCCGATATGTACTGGGCCAAAGATCGACTTGGTGAAGAACGTATGAAAAGCGCTTACGCTTATAAGCGTCTGTTGGCAGAATATGGCAAACTCGCTTTGGGGAGTGACTTTCCGGTTGAACATTTTAACCCCATATATGGTTTCCACGCCGCTGTAGCACGTGTCGACAAAAAAGGCTATCCTAACCACGGGTTTCAGATGCAAGATGCCATAAGCCGTGAAGATGCCTTAAAAGGAATGACGATCTGGGCGGCATATTCTTGTTTTCAGGAGAAAAAACGAGGAAGTATCGAAGTGGGAAAAGATGCCGATTTTGTTATCCTCGAAAAGGATATCTTGAAAATTCCAAATGAGCAACTGCGAAATGTAAAAACAGAACGGACAGTAATTGCAGGTGAGACCCTGTTTAAAAGATAACAAGAACTGATATGCCTAGCCATACCCAATAAACTTATACCGCTAACGAAACAAGATAGCTAACAAAAGTATTGCTAACAAGTCAAACCTTTCTTAACCTGCATTAGCACAACCCTAGGGAGGATAATAACGAAAAGTTCAAATAAATTTTTATAATTACGAATGTTTCGTATATTTACGATATAAACATATATTTATGAAATATTCATTATCAATCCTACTGTCTGTGGCCACGCAGCTATTATTTGCACAAGAGCGTACTCCTGCCATCGCTAAAGTACATTACGAATTCAAACATGTCAATGACAGTACCCAACGGGACCAATTTTTACGCGATGAAACAGTGGTTTACCTGAATCAGCAGGGCAGCTACTATACGTCATATTCATCCAAACGCATGCAGGAAGAGGTCAAAAAACAGATGGAAGATCCCGCATTTTCCGGCAATCTAACCCTTACTACGCGCTCTTCGCCCTCATCATCATCTTATCTAATCAACCCCGATCAAAATAAAATAACAGAGGTAATATCCGTTGCTAGTGACCATTTCTCCATTACTTCACCATATCCCACACAGGATTGGGAAATCTTGGGAGATCGTAAAGAAATCGGTGGTTACAATTGCCAAAATGCGAAGGCAACATTCAAAGGCCGCACCTATATCGCCTGGTTTACAACCGAACTTCCATTTTCCTATGGTCCCTGGAAACTTCATGGTCTACCCGGACTTATCCTTGACGCACGGGACACAAAAAATGAAGTGATTTTTGCTTACGCCGGATTCGATAAAATTGAAGATGGAAAAACATTTGTCGAACTGCCACAAAATACCATCGCAAGTACGGCAGATGAAGTAAAGAAAATTCAGGAAGCCTTTAAGGCCAATCCTCAAGCCTACATGCAAGCGCAATCCGGAAAGAATAGAGCCATCAATGTAGGCTCAAACGGAAACATCGTTGCCGTTCGATCCGGTAATTCAGGTGGAAGCTCCCCTATTGGTGCTTTGGATCCATCCAAAATAAAAAGTTTCAATATTTCAAGAGACGATAAATACAAACCTTCGAAGGTTACCAATAATCCGATAGAGCTGACGCCTTAATGAAAGTATTTCTATGTTTATTTATAGTCGTTTTGCTTGGGCAAATAACCTTTGCCCAGCAAACGATTAGTGGAACGGTCCAAGTGGATAAGACACAGCATCCCGTACCCTTTGCCAGTGTCAACATCCTTTCAGACGGTAAAATCATCGCTTTCAAGCCGACAGATAAAGATGGGCGTTTCACAATCACATTGACAAAGGAATATGCGAGCCTTTACCTGCAGATCAATCACCTTACTTACGAAAAATTTGAACTCAAACTTGGCACACAGACATCCAATCTTCGGATCGCCCTCGTTCCAAAAACCAATCTGCTACAAGACGTCATTGTAAAGAGCAAACCTAAAGTGAGCCGTTCAAATGATACGATTTCCTACGACGTCGGATCTTTTGCCAAAGAGGAGGATCGCAATATAGGCGACGTAATCAAACGCCTTCCGGGCATGGAAGTTACCGAATCGGGGCTTATAAAATACCAGGATAAAACCGTTTCTAAACTTTACATTGACGGTGACGATCTGTTGGAAAATCGCTATGGTGTAGGTACACGGACAATCCCGCATAAAATGGTAAAGGACATTCAGGTGCTCGACAATCACGAACATTATAAGGTCCTTAAAAATAAAAGATTTACAGACGACGTCGCCATCAATCTCGTTATCAAAGAGGAAGCTAAGCTGAAGCTCACTGGACAGGCCAAAATTGGCGTCGGCACCCCCAATCTCTATGATCCTGAATTGAATTCAATCCTATTCAACAAGAAAGTAAAGATGCTGAATGTTCTCAACGGGAATAATACAGGTCATGATCTTTCCGGAGATATTATTGGAGCCAATCAATCCTCTTTACTGGCCAAGTTCGGCAGCTCGACTATCAACAATCTCCTGGCGACGAGCACAACAGGCAGTCCAAATATTCCTAAAAACAATTATTACTTCAACAATACCGGTTCACTGAACACCAATAACCTATACAACCTCAAGAATCTCTGGCAGCTAAAATCCAATATTCAGGTTTTATACGACAACGATAGGCAAAATAATGCCTCAAACACGCAATACCTGCTCGATGATGGTGACGTTTATTTTAATGAGCAAAATCACATGAAAACAGCGCGTTGGCTTGGCGCAGCCAGACTTTCGGCATCTACCAATACGGAAAAGAAATATGCGAGCAATACTTTATCATTTGAATATGAAAAAAAAGATATTACAGCGTTGCTGGCAAACTCCTCAGGGCAGATCGAGCAGTTCCAAAAACACCACATCAAGGGATTCAGCAACTTGTTCAGCTATATACCCCAACTTAAAAACAATGACATTATTGCAATCAACTGGTCTTTAAATTATGGCAATAAACCGCAGACATTACAGATCTATCCCGGTGTTTTTCCAGAAATACTCAACGATAGCATTCCCTATAAAAGCAGCCGCCAGCAAATCGAAGTTCCTTCCTTTTTTACGGAGATCAGTACAGGTTATCGCTTCAATAAAGGCAGAATCAAACAATATTATCAAATTGGCTTCAATACAGATCGCCAACATTTCAACTCACTCCTTACCATAGTAGATAATGAGCAACGTGTTCGAACATTGGGCGATAATACCCGTAATAATCTGTATTGGAGCAGATCCCAAGCGTTTATTACACCGCAATATTCCTGGAAAACAAATCGATTTGAAACCCAGCTCGAGATCCCGATCACCTATTTGTTTACGCATTATGAAGATGTCAGCCATCAACTGGCCACGTCCAAAAATTCCATGCTGATCAATCCTAATTTAAAAGCAAGATGGCAGATTTCACAAGAAGACTATCTTCAATTTAACTATCAATTTGCGCAGGATATAGGCAATATTGAAGATATATACCGTGGTGCCGTATTACGGAACTATAGAATGCTTAGCCAAAATAATGCAGCGCTAAATGAATCCAAAAAACATACGTTTAATCTCAATTATAATTTGGCCCGCACCCTAAAAGTATTATTTGCAAATGCAGGTATTAGCTATACAAGATCGCTTTCCAACACGATGTTATCGTCCGTTATAAAAAATAACATCACCGAAAACATATTGGTCAATATGGATAACCTGCAAGATCGATGGTCATCTCAGATCGGATTTGATAAATACATCTTCCCTTTGGCAAGTACCCTCAAACTAAAAGGAAGCATTTCTTACTTCAAATACAATCAATTGTTAAACAATGCGCTAGTGCCTACTCGAAGTATGAGCTATCTATTTCAGCCCAGTATTGAAGCTAAGGTATTTAAATCTTATAATATTTCCTATTCAGGACTATTCAATTGGAGCCAGAGCAAACAACAGGGCCTTGACAATGCGATCCAAAACAAAACTACCACCATGATGCATAACATAGGCTTTCCAGCCAGTCCCTTTAAAAATGGCTTTATGCGGCTAAACCTACGTAATCTTTCCACCTTTCAAACAAACATGAAGAATGCAAGTTATACCTTCATCGACTTTTTTACGCGCTATAAGATCAACAAGTGGAAAATGGATATCGAATTGGAAATGAATAATTTGGCCAATATCAAAAACTATCGCACCTACCTGATGACGGCCAATATGATTTCACAGAATGAATTTGAACTTCGCGGGAGAACAATTTTACTTCGTACAGTTTTCAACCTTTAAGACTCGAACCATCGGAAAGAAACAATTACGTTTTCTAGTGCTCGTCTATTGTTGTGCCCATAGACCAATCTCTTCCAATTGAAATCTCGCTATTTTAGCAGATTATCGATGATGAACAAGAGTAATAAGTTTTTCAACCCCTAGAGGCAAACCGTTTCATTTAAAAAAAAATAGAAAAAAGAAGCCTGAGCAAAAAAATCACCCAGGCTTCTTTTTATATCTTGCGAAAAATATTCTTTGTTAAAAAACTTAGAAATGTTTTCTATTGCATATCAAATAAATGTTTCTCTGCATGGTAAGAAGAACGAACCAGCGGTCCAGACTCCACATACTTGAATCCCATTTCCAAACCAATTTTCTGATATTTCTCAAATTGTGCAGGTGTAATCCACTCGATTACAGGATGGTGAGCTTTGGTAGGCTGTAAATATTGCCCCAGTGTCAAAATATGTACCCCAACGTTATATAAATCTTGCATTGCCTCGATAACATCTTCCTCTGTTTCCCCTAAACCAAGCATAATTCCTGATTTTGTACGGAGTCCAGCTTCAGAAATTCGACGCAGACACTCAAGTGAACGATCATATTTAGCTTGAACGCGAACTTCTCTTGTCAAACGACGTACAGTTTCAAGGTTGTGCGAAACAACCTCGGGACGTACTGCAATCACGCGGTCCAAATTATCCCATTGTCCTTTAAAATCTGGCAAAAGTGTTTCTAAGGTTGTTTCAGGACTTTCCCTTCGGATGGCATTTATTGTCTCCGCCCATATTATCGAACCACCATCTTTTAGGTCATCACGATCCACCGAAGTGATCACACAATGTTTTACCTGCATTAACTTAACAGAATTGGCAACACGATTAGGTTCATCCAGATCCACCGCCAACGGACGGCCTGTTGCTACCGCACAAAATGAGCAAGAACGTGTACAGATATTTCCCAAAATCATGAAGGTTGCCGTTCCAGCCCCCCAACATTCGCCCATATTCGGGCAATTTCCACTCTCACAAATTGTATGTAATTTATGCTCGTCTACAAGACTTCTGACATGTCTATACTCTTTACCAACAGGCAATTTGACACGCAACCAATCAGGCTTGCGTTGTGCAGGAGTTGCCGGAATAACTGGAAGTTCAATCATACAACAAAGTTAAGGATTAAAAATGTAATTTCTAACCGTCAATTTGTTGGTTTTATATCATAAAAAATGAGCGATTGCCGTCAATAATAGAATTATGAAACAAAAATTAGGATATTTGTGTTGATTATCATTAATCTAATAACAAAACTATGCGACTGAGCCGATCTTTATCCATGTTGTTACTTGGGGGTGCAACCATTTTTACAGCACAAGCCCAAACCAACTTTGACATTATACCCAAACCTTCGAAAATCACCTTGGCTACTGGAACATACGCTATCCCTGCACATCTTCAGGTTATTGTTTCAGATGAATTTCAGGAGGCGACACAGTTACTTACTGAACACCCCGCCATCAAAAGCCTCACTGTCGAAGTACTCAAGAAAAATAAAAAAGGCCCTAAAGAAGGCTTTCGCATTATTAAAGCTGTCGATGCAGATAATCTGAGTAAGAACGCCTATTCCATTCAAATCGATGAAAAAGGCCTGCTACTCAGGGCTTGGAATGTACCTCAGGTGATCAATGGGATTTACACGCTGGTTCAATTAGGCTATCTACAAGCCGATCCAAGTAAAGTAGCCTATGCGACTATAGTCGATGAGCCTCGCTTTGCCTATCGTGGCTTACACCTGGATGTATCGCGTCATTTTATGCCACTATCCTTTGTAAAAAAGTATATCGACATCATGGCCATCTATAAGTTCAATAACTTTCATTGGCATTTAACCGACGGAGCGGGGTGGCGACTGGAGATTAAAAAGTACCCAGAGTTAACACAAAAAGCGGCCTGGCGAACACATACGAGCTGGAAAGATTGGTGGAACAATGGTCGTCAGTATGTAGAAAAAGGTACGCCAAATGCCAGCGGTGGATTCTATACACAGGAAGAGGCCCGCGAATTGGTCGATTATGCTGCCCGCAAAGGAATCAATGTTATTCCCGAAATAGAAATGCCCGGACATTCGGAAGAAGTATTGGCCGTATATCCCGAACTCTCCTGTTCCGGAAAGCCCTATAGTCAGGGAGAATTCTGCATCGGCAATGAAAAAACCTTTGAATTTCTAAAAAATGTATTGGATGAAGTCCTCACAATATTCCCTTCCCAGTACATTCATATCGGCGGTGACGAAGCTGAGAAAAAGCATTGGGAAACCTGTCCAAAAGATCAGGCACTCATGCAGAAAGAAGGACTGAAATCTGTCGACGAACTGCAGAGCTATGCCATCAGACAAATGGATCAATACCTGCAATCTAAGGGTAGAAAACTGATCGGTTGGGACGAAATCCTACAAGGGGGACTTACCGAAGGAGCTACCGTCATGAGCTGGCGCGGTGAAGATGGCGGCATAAAGGCCGCAAATGCAGGCCATGATGTCATCATGACTCCCGGTTCACACCTCTATTTTGATTCTTATCAGACAGACCCTCGGACACAGCCTGAGGCCATCGGCGGTTACCTGACACTGGATAAGGTGTATTCATATGATCCTATTCCAGCGGCCATTCAAGGAGATAAAGCCAAGCATATTCTCGGAGCACAAGCGAATATATGGACAGAATATGTTCCTACCACCGAACACCTTGAGTATATGGTATTCCCACGTGCATTGGCTTTAGCAGAGGTCAATTGGACCAATAAAGATGGGAAAAGCTGGACTGACTTTCGTCGAAGACTGCAATCTCATTATAAGCTTTTACAAGATCTGAACGTCAATTATTACCGTCCTTCCTTTAATGTCGCTTATACGGCCACCTACAATGCAGCTAAAAACAACAATAAAATTATGCTGACAACCGAGCAACTAAAAACAGATCAGATCCGATATACCATTGATGGCAGTGAGCCTACAATCCAGTCTACGCCGTATACCGGACCATTTGAACTCAGCTCGACAGGCCATATCAATGCGGCTTATTTTCTAGATTCTATCAAAATTGGTCCAACCCTATCCTTTGATATTGACATTCATCGCGTTATCGGAAAAAAAGTAACGTACAACACAGCATGGTCGGGATATCCAGCACAAAAAGATTCTACCTTAACAAATGGAATCATGGGTGGTCTTTCCTATCACGATGGCCAATGGCAAGGATTCACCAGTCCGATTGATGTGGTCGTGGATATGGAACGTAGAGAAGAAATACACCAGGTAGCCATGAATTTTATGCAGATGATTGGCCCGGGCGTTTACATGCCCGGAGAAATGGAAGTCCTGCTTTCGGATAATGGCCGTACCTTCAGATCGGTAGGAACAATCAAAAATGATATATCCGATAAAGAGTCCAAGTTGACTTTCAAAAGGTTTGAACTCAAACTTGACAAAGCACAGCAGGCGCGTTATATAAAGATCAAAGCCAGCAATCCTAAAAAAGGTTACTTGTTTACAGACGAAATCATCGTTTATTAAACACATCTGGACAGTTTTCTAAACCTGCATGTTTTATTGACTTGTGGTTTCTCATTAAAGCATCAATGAGTTCAAAACTCACTGTTATCGGAAAACAACAACCTTCATGATTTCACAGCACCAATAGCTCTAAAATCATGAAGGTTCTATACTCGTTTTTGTTTTTCAGGACTACTTTTCCAATAAACGGCATTTAATTTTGAAATATTATTAAAATAAATACTTAATTTTCAAAATTTAAAATGTAACTTTGCACTCCGACAAAGCAGTCGGAATGACCCTTCCCCATGAGCTATTTTTGATTGTCTTTGCTCAGATTTACAATAGGAAATTTAATTTTTTGAACTAGATATAATGCCAAGAAACACTTCCATTAAGTCGGTTTTAATCATCGGATCAGGTCCCATCGTTATCGGTCAAGCTTGTGAATTTGATTATTCTGGATCTCAAGCATCCCTTTCATTGAAAGAAGAAGGTATTGAAGTATCCATCATCAACTCAAACCCTGCAACAATCATGACGGACAAAGTTGTTGCGGACAATGTCTACTTACTTCCATTAACTTGCGAAAGTATTGAAGAAATTTTGCAAAAACACAACATTGACGCTGTACTTCCTACCATGGGTGGCCAAACGGCTTTGAACTTATGTATCGAAGCTTCCAACCTAGGCCTTTGGGAAAAATACAATGTAAAAGTTATCGGTGTTGATGTTGCTGCCATTGAAAAAACTGAAAACCGCGAAGAATTCCGTCAATTAATGGTTGATATCGGTGTGGGCGTTGCAACATCCAAAATTGCAAACTCATTCCTTGAAGGTAAAGAAGCGGCACAAGAGATTGGCTATCCGCTTGTTATACGTCCATCTTATACCCTTGCAGGTACAGGAGGTGGATTTGTTCACAGAAAAGAAGATTTTGACGCAGCCTTAAATAGAGGTTTACATGCATCACCAACACATGAAGTTTTGGTTGAACAAGCTGTATTGGGCTGGAAAGAATTTGAGTTGGAATTACTTCGCGATACCAATGACAATGTTATCATCATCTGTACTATTGAAAACTTTGATCCAATGGGTATCCACACTGGAGACTCGATCACTGTTGCACCAGGCATGACATTATCAGACAAATGTTATCAAGATATGCGTAATCAGGCTATCCTGATGATGCGTTCAATTGGTACATTTGCGGGTGGTTGTAACGTTCAGTTCTCTGTAAACCCAGAAAACGAAGAGATCATCGCCATCGAAATCAATCCACGTGTATCACGCTCTTCCGCTTTAGCATCGAAAGCAACGGGTTATCCAATTGCGAAGATTGCAGCTAAACTGGCGATCGGTTACAACTTAGATGAATTACAAAATCAGATCACAAAGACAACATCCGCATATTTTGAACCAACATTGGATTATGTGATTGTTAAGATCCCTCGTTTCAACTTCGATAAATTCAAAGGAGCAAACAAGGAATTAGGTCTACAGATGAAAGCGGTAGGTGAAGTAATGGCAATCGGCCGTACATTTATCGAAGCTTTACAGAAAGCATGTCAATCCTTGGAGACTGGCCGCGCTGGTTTAGGTGCTGATGGTCGTCAATGGAGAAACCTTGACGAAATCATGGATAGTCTCGAACATCCAAGTGGTGACCGCTTATTCCATATCAAAGATGCTTTCGAATTAGGCGTTCCTTTGGAATCGATCCGTAAGGCAACACGTATCGACAAATGGTTCTTGGTACAGATCCAAGAGTTGGTACACCTTGAGCAAGAATTACGTCGTTATCAATTGAATAATATCCCGCGCGACTTCTTCATGACCTTAAAACAAAAAGGTTATTCAGATGTACAAATTGCATGGTTATTAGGAAATGTAACCGAGGATCAAGTGTACGATCGTCGTAAGGAGTTAGGGATCAACCGTGTTTACAAAATGGTCGATACTTGTGCTGCAGAATTCCCGGCACAAACACCTTATTACTATTCGACATTCGAAGAAGAGAACGAATCCATCTCTTCAGATAGAAAGAAAATCATCGTTTTAGGTTCTGGTCCAAACCGTATCGGTCAAGGTATCGAGTTCGACTACTCTTGTGTACATGGTTTATTAGCTGCTAAAGAATGTGGTTACGAAGCGATTATGGTTAACTGTAACCCGGAGACTGTATCGACAGACTTCAATATGGCTGATAAATTATACTTCGAGCCCGTATTCTGGGAGCACGTACGTGAGATCATCGAATTAGAAAAACCCGAAGGTGTTATCGTTCAGTTGGGTGGACAAACAGCTCTTAAAATGGCTGAGCGTCTAGAGCAACTTGGCGTAAAAATCATCGGTACTTCATTTGAGAATATGGACTTGGCGGAAGACCGTGGCCGTTTCTCCGATTTATTGAAAGAATTGGAAATTCCATATCCAAGATACGGTGTAGCAACTTCAGCAGAAGAAGCATTACAAGTTGCAAACGAAGTTGGCTACCCAGTATTGGTGCGTCCTTCTTACGTATTGGGCGGACAAGGAATGAGTATTGTCATAAATGACGAAGATTTAGAAAAAGCTGTCGTTAACTTATTGAAAAATCTTCCTGGAAATCATATTCTGATTGACCACTTCCTGGATCGTGCAGAAGAAGCTGAATCAGATTCGATCTGTGATGGTGAAGATGTACACATCATTGGTATGATGGAACATATCGAGCCTGCAGGTATCCACTCTGGTGACTCATCGGCGGTATTACCTCCATTTGGCCTATCACAAGCTGTTCAGGACAAAATGGAAGAATATTCTATTAAACTAGCAAAAGCATTGAACGTAAGAGGTTTATTAAACATTCAGTTTGCTGTCAAAGGTGAAAATGTGTATGTTATCGAGGCTAATCCACGTGCATCACGTACAGTTCCTTTTATCGCTAAAGCTTATGATGTTCCTTACATCAATATCGCAACTAAAGTCATGTTGGGTGTCAATAAATTGAAAGACTTTACGATTGAACGTAAATTACAGGGTTACGCGATTAAAGAACCTGTATTCTCTTTCAATAAATTCCCTGAAGTAGACAAGCAATTAGGCCCTGAAATGAAATCAACTGGTGAAGCAATTCGCTTTATCAAAGATCTTCACGATCCTTATTTCAGAGAATTGTACAATCAAAAATCAATGTTTTTGAATGCACAATAAGGCATATCAATCAAATAGAAAAGGCTTGCAAATGCAAGCCTTTTCTATTTGATATCTTTCACACAGCGAAATCCAACATTATTTGTAGGACTGTTGACCTCCCCTTTTCCTCTGCTTCCGGCTTTATACCTTTCACAATATTGATCGTTGCAAAGAAATGACCCGCCCCGTTGAACGCGTTTTTCAAGGTTTGGCTCCTGCGGATCATAAGAATCCTGTGGTCCTTTGGGATTCACTGTTGTACTATGCTGATAGTAATCGGGCCTATAAAAATCAGCACACCATTCCCACACATTCCCTTCCATATCATACAGTCCCAACGCATTTGTCTGAAATGATTTTACAGGTGCAGCCCCCTCAAACCCATCTTCCTTTGAATCTTGCACAGGAAATTTTCCCTGATAAATATTTGCGGTCCATTTACCATTAGGCTTCAAGTCCTTTCCCCAATAATACAAGTCGTCGTTTGCATCATTACGTCCCCTAGCCGCATATTCCCATTCCGCTTCCGTAGGCAATCTCTTGCCTGCCCATTTCGCATAAGCTGCAGCATCTTCATAGGCAACCTGAACAACGGGATAATTCATTTTGTCCTTTATTGAGCTATTCGGTCCCTCGGGATGTTGCCAGTTTGCACCAGGGACATACTCCCACCACATCAGGTAATTATTTAATGAATTAAGTTCTTTGGGCTTAGAGAACACAGCCGATCCCGGGACTAACATCTTGGGATCCACTCCCGGAAAATCTTTCGGATCCAACTCCCGCTCAGCAACAGTTACATAACCCGTCTCCTTTACAAACTGCGCAAACTGTGCATTTGTGACCTCATGTTCATCCATATAAAATGAATTTAGTTCAACCTGATGTAGGGGCTTACTATCTTCAAAATTTGAACTTCCCATTAGAAATTTGCCCCCTTCGACCAATATCATTTTGTCCGCATTCTTGCTTTTTAGCTGGGCAATTTGGGATTTTATCATACCAGCGCGCGTAGGTATATTTTCCCCAACACAACAGGAAAGTGTATCCTTGGTGGAAAATAACGATAAACAGGTAATTAGAGTCAGATTGAATAACATAATTAAAGATAAACATAAAAGGGGAACAATAAAAAGTTCCCCTTCAATAAGTCATTTTATAAAGGAGGGCTATACGCCCAATTCTATATTTTCTTTTTTCGCTGATCTCGAACGGATAGGCGTATTTCCGCCACCTTTTAACGTGATTTCTACCGGCGTATTATTTTTCCATGCACCTTTTGTGAAATCCGGGACATCAACTGTTTTACAGTTCTTTTCGACAGATTCGAAACTCAACGGTACGATACAACTCCATGAAGCAGCGTCATAGACATCCTGATCCAAAGGTAATCCATTGCGCAAACAATCAATTAGACGCCAGTCCATCATAAAATCCATCCCACCGTGTCCACCGACCTGCTTTGCCTGCTCACCAATATATTTTACCAATTCTGGGGTGTATTTATCATACAGTTCCTTCAATTTCTGTTCTGTAATGAATTCATGACCAAAAGCAATATTCTCCGTAGGGTACTTTTGTGCAAACCCTTTGGTACCACTCAGTGTATGTAGCCTAGAATAAGGTCTAGGAGAAGTAACATCATGCTGCAACATAATCGTTTTCCCTTTGGCCGTACGGATAAGCGTTGTATTCATATTACCACGGTATTTCTTTCCTACAAATTCCTGAAAAAAAGAATCCTTAGCGGCTAACTCTTTCGCTTTCTCTCCCATCATAAAATCACTGGAAGACATCGCCACAAGATGATCCATTTTATCCCCTCTATTGATATTTAAGCATTGTGCCACAGGTCCAAGTCCATGTGTAGGGTACAGATTTCCATTTAGTTTTATATTTTCTCTTAGGCGCCACATGTTATCATAGCCATTTTTTGCAAAGTTAAGATCAAGCAAATCGTGAATATAAGCACCTTCGGCGTGAACGAGCTCGCCAAACAAGCCTTGGCGCACCATATTCAATGTCAGCATTTCGAAGAAATCATAACAGCAGTTCTCCAGCATCATACAATGCTTTTTAGTTGCCTCGGATGTTTTTACCACATCCCAACAATCCTTGATTGTCAAGGCGATCGGGACTTCACAAGCCACGTGATTACCCGCTTTCATCGCCGCAATACTCATCGGAGTATGATAATCCCAAGGCGTACAAATATAGACCAGATCAAGCTTCTCTTCTTTCAACAAGGATTTCCAGCCATCTTCACCTGAATACGTTTTAGGAGCTGCTAGACCTTTCGATGTAACAATTTTTGTTGCGCGCTCCACCCGGTCTGGATGCTTGTCACAAAGTGCGACAATTTCGCATCCCTCAATAAAGGACAAGCGTTCAACAGCACCAGGACCGCGCATACCCAGTCCTATCACCGCTACTCTGACTTTATCGATTTTTGGAGCTGCATAGCCAGACATATTAAACGACGCGGCTGCCGTATTGGCATTGACCAAAGTAGGGAGTGAAACAGCCAGCGATGACAATATTCCGGCTTTTTTAAGAAAATCTCTTCTAGAATCCATAATTTAAAGTTCATATAAATTTAAAGGGACCAATTGGTCCCTCTAAAAAATCACCTATTTTAAAACAAACTAAACAGTCAATAGAAAAAATCCTTTTGGATCGGATTTTATAGTTGGTTCTATTTAAAGAACTTAATCTCTATAACAATAATATAACACTTTTTTCTAAATAAAAAATGAAACTTGAAAGCAATCGTTTGCTTAATCTACACAAACGATTGCTTAAATTTTTATCTTCGTTGTTTTTCAATCGATATTCTGCAACCACAGAGTTTTTAATAATGAAATTCCGAGTAGAATAATGGCATTGCTACAATATAATCCAGCAATGATTACTAATGAATGCCGAGCTGCATTTGTTATCGTTAAGCAATTGTAACTTCACAGAGACCTAGCTAGAGGTATAATGTTATCGGGTTCCTGATCGGGATATGTAGATGAGAAATAGTATGTGGATACAATGATATCTGCCTTATTAAGCTTAATAATAGTGTAGGGATCATACCGAAAGTTTGGGGGGTAAAGTTTTTAAGCATACAGTTTCATTACTCTATATAAGAAGAATGTGGTGTCTCTTACGCCCCGAAAGACACTCCT
>JGI26534J51046_1000659_pt1 | contig 41169 bp, 41 predicted proteins | sample ThiBiot_750_plan_2_FD_51046 | JGI IMG/M metagenome (IMG submission 51046) | reverse complement strand
ATGATTTGTGTTTCGGTGAATCGTACTTTTTTCATAATTGACCCATTTAAGTTAGAGATTTTCTCTAACACTGGGTGGGCAACATTCGGGGAACCTTACAGAATCACCACAATCGACGCGGCACGTCTCAGCAAGGCACGATGATACACTTCCATCGGATCAATAAGAACGGTACGTTGAGTGCCTAAACCCAGCAGCTCCAGCTTGCGAACGGTTTGAGAGCAGTCAAGTGTCATCATCCAGAGGTGTTCACGGTCACGATCCAGCTTGCTGTAACGACGAAAAATGGGTTGGAGGATCTGGTAGATATCGGCGGAGGATTGAATGTGGATTTTTTGATGGGGTTTGAGACGGATATTCATAAAATTAAGTTTTAAAGTTTTTAATTCGGTTTAGGATGATGATTGAAGAAGCGCGGGCAACGGTGTTACGGGTATCATGGGAGGTGATCCGGTAACGGAGTTGATCCGGGGTATTCAATCGATCGTTTGGTAATGATGGTCAGCGGGGGCGTAGCGGCTGCGAGGTGCTGTTCTTTCTTTTACTAAGATAAATAACTTATTTTGAAATTGGGAGTTTAATCCCAATTAAATTTTAAAATAGTTGTTTCTCTTTGAGTGTGACTAAAAAGAAAACGATAAAACATTTCCGTAAGGATGCTGAATTAAAAGAAATCGGTCAAAATATCAAAAAGTTCCGAGAACTAAGAGGGTATACTCAGAGCGAGTTAGCATTTATGTGCGGAGATAAGGACTGGTCGCAAATATCCAGGATGGAAAGAGGGGTAGTAAATTTTTCCATTTCCTATTTCCTTTTAGTTTCAGAGAAATTAGAGGTTTCGGCAAAAGATTTACTACCCTGAAAAATTATTGTGGTGGTCAAAAATTGTTGTTTAAAGACTCTCTTCCTTCCGGAGTAATAAAATACATAGTAGACTTTCCGCTTTTCTTGGCCTTTACTAGGCCTTTTCCAAGGAGATAATCGAGTTCTGCTTTTGTATTTATATGTAGATGTCCTTTTATTTCATTTTGCGTAGACGGCTCTTTTACTAATTGTTCTAGTATTTTTTGCTGAAGGTCAGACAATGATATTATTTCCAACTCCGTAGCCGTGTTCTCCGATTCAATTGGAGTGTCGGGATGTGTGTTAACTACAACAAGAAAATGGGTTTTAGCTTCATCCGTCGATAAAATAGGCTTAGGGGATCCATTTCTATTTAAAGAATCAACGATTGTCGGAATTCCTGTGGCATACTTTTCTGCGAGCCTTAGGTTTTTGAGCCAATCTCCTAATTTCAAATTTCTATAATTTCTGGCAGTAACCTTAAGCTGTAGCAATGCGTTTTCGTCAATCGGAGGCAAGGGGCCAGGATAGCTAAGTACTTCAATCCGCCTGTTTGCCCCATTTCGATATACCCTTATCTCGTTTGGAGTGGGGTTTTCATAGCTTCGATGATATAGGGAATTAACAACTGTTTCTTCAATTGCTTGATAGGGGTAATTAAAAAACTTTGTTGTTTCTGCGACCTTTTGTTCTTTTCTTACATATTGTTTTAGAATAGTTGAATTGAAGTAATCCATGATTTGGCGAATCTGGAAATGAACCGGGCCACTAAATTGCTTTTCTGCATATTTGGTTCCTGCGTCGTCTTCAAATTCGACTAAATTTGTTACACAACCAGGGAAAAAATTTTCCGGGTTTTTGCAGAATAATAGGAGCCCCACATTTAAGGGTCGAATGTTTTCGGCGGCACCTCTTGCTATTTGCATTTTTAAGCAGAGATCAACTAAGCTCATGCCTTGAGCTTCTTTATACAATTGACTTTTCACTTCTTGAAGATAAGTCAACATTAGTCCAAGATCTAGATCATCTATTGTTGCCCTTGGGTTTATTCTGTCATCATAATGTTTATAGATGGATAATTCGCCTAGCCTAATTTCTTGCTCTCTCGTTGCCTCTTTTGTTATTGCGCCATGCCTAACGAATATTTTCATTTGTGCATTCTTGCCAGGAGAATCAGAAGCCTTGTACGGCCTTTGTTCCCCAGTAGTTACCCAAATTACAAGAATCCATTTACCTTGAAACAATACAGGTTCTATAATCGGAAATATATTCTCTTTCAGATTATCCTGACAAAGTTTGAAAAAATCACGCTGAATGTTATCGAGATCTTTCTGCTCAATACCAGAGGGTGGTAAAACTGGCGAGCCATCTTGTTCCCCAATGCCGACTATTACATAACCTCCACCATATTCGTCTATATCATTCGCAAAGGCGCATACAGTTTTCAATATACTATAAGGGTTCCATCCTTGTTTAAATTCGATTCTAACAGACTCAACTGTTTTAGCATTAATTAGATCATCTATATTTAAAGGCAGTGCCATTTTGTTTTATTTTAGGGTAGTTTCTAAAAAATTCGCCATTTAGCATGCAACCACCTTTTGCATGCATGGGGCTAGATTTGTTTATAGTAGGGTCGTCATGATTCGGATTGTTTTCCTTTTTACCCCATTGCTTGAAGAAAAAGGGAACTTTCTGAGCTAAGCAGGTATTTTTTAAGGATAACGCCCACCCCTCTTCCATCTTCCTTGCTTTGCCACCGGACTCTCCTCCTACAAGTACCCAATCAATGTTTTCATAGTTATATTGATTGATTAGCTCTAACAAGGGCTCATATGAAATGAACTTAATTTGCGAAGGTATTCGCTTTAAAATATCCACTCTATAGTGGTTATCGTTTTTCTCAACAGAAACGCCTAACCAGATATTGTTTGACCAAGTTAATTCTGAACAGATTTTTTTGACCCGTTCAATTCTTTTCGTAAGAATTTGATATGTATGCCTTGGTGTGTCATTCATCACTTGAAACACCTTGCGAATGTAATCTTCTGGAATTTCTTCGTGAAAAAGATCACTCATTGAATTTACAAAAATAAGTTTAGGCGTTTGCCATTTTTTTGGATCATTCAATCTTTCCGGCGCAAGCGTTAGACTAAAGCCGTTTCTATACTGAGAAATGCCTCGCTTCTCTTGCATAAGAGCCCATCGCTCTGCATAACAATACTTGCATCCAGAAGAAATCTTGCTACAGCCCGTTACGGGATTCCAAGTAGCTTCTGTCCACTCAATGTTTGACCTGTTCAACGTTTTTTATTTGGAAAGTATATTGATGCAATCGGATGTTGCGGGAGGTTTACCTACTTTATAGTATCGTCGAAGCATTCCATGGAATCGACTTCCAAGCCAAGTTTCTTTCTTTAGTTGTAGCCAAAAAGAATCTGAGGTTTCGTTGTGAGCTCTGAGCGCTGCTGTTTTAACAGCCTTATCCAGTTCTGCACTCATTGCTTCCACATTTAGAGGGAATGGGTTAGAACTTATATCACGATGCATAAACAACCGCCGTAGCACATCTTCTCGTTTGAAGCGCATAGAATGAAACTCTCCGTGCGTTATTACGAGATGTTTTGGTTTCAGCAAAGTCAAGATTGTTGGAAGTATTGGTAATGTAGATCCGCAAGTATCTAAATCTATAAGGTCAATCTTTGTACAATTAACCTTCAACTCCGCAGCTGCAGATACGGCATCACCAACAAAATAATGTATTTCTTTTTTTCCTTTTTTATATACTACCCATGAAGCGGTTCCTGTATTTACTTTCGTGAAAAGATTTTGCTTTGCAATTTTTTCAAATTGCTTGAGTTTGGATTTTTTAATTTCTGAGGCATATACTTTATCAGCTGTTTTAATCCATTTAAATGTTTGATGGCCGGCCCCTGCATAAGCATCAAACACATATTTAGGCTTAACTTTTTTTGCTATCGTGACCGTAAAGTCCTCCTTTTTTTGCCGGTAGGAAGTTCCGAAGAGATCATGTTTTATGCGTAGCTTCCTAACTTTACTTCGAATACTAGGAAGGGTTCTAGTTGGAAATAACTGCTTGAGTAATTTCGCGTCAAATTTTCTCTTTTTGAGATAACCCAAAAGCGCTTTTTCTTCAGTTTCAGTCCATGTAATTGGAATTGTGTTCGCCTTTCTTCTTTTGAGGGCCATTTCAATTATTTTTCAGTTTCGGCTCTTTTTAGCATTTCAGTTCTAAAGCTATCCATTGACTCATGAGGAACAGGAGGGGCAACGCTATGAACTCTTACCCAATCTGGTGTTCCGTTGAAAGGACTCTGTATCCAAAATTGACCTTGACTAAAGCTGTTGGCGACATATGCAAGTTCTTTATCCAAAAAAGCGTATTGTGCATTTTTGGGATTTATCTTCATTACAACTCTAGTAGGACATTGCTCTGGCACTATCGGATGCAAGTCTTGCGGGTTCTGTGTACTTAAAACCAGATTAAGTCTAAATTTTCTGCCTTCCCGCGCTAGTTTTTCGAAATTTGATCGAAGTCTACTAAATACTTCCGCCATGCTATTTGAACCACTTGACTTCGTTGCTGGAATTATCTGGTGAGCCTCATCAAAAAAGACATAAGTATTTGTCATTTGCTTTTTCTTCCGATATAACCAGCTTACCAACTGCATTTCCCACATAAGCCTCTCGTCCTGATTTAAATGATCTAGGAATAAAATCGTTGTCCCGTTAAATTCGAAGTCATCTAATGGATTTTTACTTTCCTGTAAGCCGATAGGGTCCATATCGAAATAATCCTCCAGACTTCTAAGTGCTCGTCTGCATGCTTCAAATGTGCTTCTGTAATACGATACGCCGTTCGTAGGAATTACAATTTGAGGACTGGTATTTCTTGTGAGAAGTCTAGAGATTGCTGTTTGTAGCCTTGATAATGAAGCTGGTTCATTATTGGCTTTCAACCCTTCTGACAAATCATCTATCAGTAGCGCAGCTTGGGCAGAGCTCGTCCTAAAAAGGTATTCCGCGTCTTTTGGTGAATCTAAGTCCTGAAATCTTAAGCTGATTCTCCTAACATCTACGCCCCTTTTCTGCGCTAGCTTAATAATCGAATTAACTTCACTTTCTGCATATGGGTCTTTTGTTAATGGAACAATAAGTCTAAAATTGCCAAATACTTTTTTAGCCTCCTGATATTGCTCATCCTTGATTTCTGGCTGCCAACCAACAGGAGCAGTATGTTTTACGAAATCCCAAAAAAGGAGTTGAGAAATATCCCCCTGAACATCTGTTAAAATAATTTTATTTTCAGGGTTGTGCTTTCGTATTTCATAAGCTAAATTTTTAAGAAATACTGTTTTACCGGATCCGCTTTCTCCCACTATAAATATATGCTTGTTGTCCAGCTTATCAATATCCCATTTGTAGACAATAAATTTTTTGTCGTTCCATCCATATGGTTTATTTCCGAAGCCAATCATTCCCAATGACAAGCCATTCTCTTTTACTCTCAAAATATCCTTAAGGGTAGGGGACGGATCATCATCTTCCGCATCAAGTTTAGGAAAAAAAAGGCGGCTATGCCCAGAGGGTGGACGCTGGACCGCAGAATCAATGAATCCTTTCTTTTCACCACCAACTGCAGAAAGTTCTCTGGTCAACGCCACCTGAATTACCATTGGTTGGTGAGTGTGAGGACCGTTAATGTTTTCGAGAGGCACTGTTGGGTCCATTATACTATCTTCTTGGTATAACATGCTTGTCCTTTCAGGATTGAATGGAGAAACGGCTTTTAGTCCAATTATTCTTCCAGCATACCAAAATTGTTTATAGTCATCTTCGACTATCCCTTCTGTTTTTCTATCTCGGATAAGAATAGAAGCTCCTAATGCCAATTGTGGCATCGTTTCTGGATCATTTATTACATATTCAGCTAATGCTCCATTTTCATCTATAGAAAACGGTGTATTAATATCGTGATAAGGCTTTGCTACAGCAACACTTTTTTGTTTGCTTTGATCCATTGCTAATATTTTTAAAATTCAACCAATTCTAGGTTCTTTTTATCGAAAGCTGCTTTCATTTGTTGCTCAATTACCCATTTGTCATGATCTAAGGCACATCTTTCCGAGGCTGCTTTAATTACAAGTGGCTTATCTCCGCCAAGTTCATACTGCCATATGGCTATAAGGATAGCAAATTCTGCTAAAGCTTGGTTTTCCTCCCACATAAATTTGGGAATTTCAAGCCTGACGAAGTTGTATGGTTTACTACGTTTATGATAATAACAAGTCAGGGGTTTAAGTCCCTCAAGCCCGGGTTCTTTTATTATCCCCTCTCTTGTCTTTTCGATATATTCGATTAAAGGCGTACGATATCCTGGCTTTAAGATTTTTTTCAACAATAACACATCGGTACCAAATGCGGCGATTGTACCTTCATTGATACCTTGATTTGGGAAATAATCTTGTATCAGATGCGGCTGACTGCTTAGTGTCTTAATAATTACCCTAGACTCTGAGACTTTTGACGAAATAGATATAAACATCTTTTTTTTCCCTGACCACGCAAGAAGCTTCCTTAGGCCATTTTTTACATCAGATTGCTCACTACTGTTTGAAAAAAGTGCGCCATCTTTAATGCAAATAATAGTACCATCGCTATCTATCTCGGTGTCAATAATTGATGCTAGTTCTAGAGCATGCTGAAATTTAACAGCCAATCCAAGTGACTGTGAGTTGGGGGCTTTTTTTGACTTCTCATGATCATATTTGAATCTAAATGGCTTGGCTTGATTTTTAGTTAAATGATCTAAGATTGGGAACTTATTTGACTCACCTACTAAATCATTATAGGTATGTACACTATACGTATTTTCGAAAATATTATTGTCAAGAACTAATATCGCGGAAGCACTTCGACTTTTTGTATAGAAGTAAGGTTTCTCAAAGCCCTTTGTATATTTAAAATTAACTATAGAAGACTGGGCCAGAATTAAATGAAAAGAAGTTGTAAGAATTCTGTTATTTGTTCCGCTTATTCCTATGATGTTGAGTCCATTCAGTTGCTCTTCAGAGGGGAGGACAATTTTTTTAATTTCGTGTGATTCGACAAGTTTTATCCCATTTACATCACTAATGCCGCCGATTTCCTCCCTTTCATCTTGACCATATATGTCTTGGTCAATTGCATCTAATTCTTGGTCTGAAACGGACGGAAGGGGTAAATCGACAGGCCCTTTAGGTGGTAACAGTTCGTATTGCTCACCATCTATAAGGCTGTCCAGCACAAGACTAAATGCGTTCGATATGTTTTTTAATTGATCTTCCATAACATTATTTTGAAGACCGTAAAAGATCTTTAATGTCTGTTTCTAATACGTTGGCGATATCGAGAAGTGTTTCTAAAGAGGGCTGCATTTCGTTTGTACACCATCGAGAGACAGTGGTAGGGCTTTTTTTCATTTTCTCAGCCAACCATTTATTGGTTAACCCTTTTTCTGCGAGAATAATACGAATTCTATTTATTTCGTTTTTCATCATGAAAATAGCGTAATACGCAAATCTATCAACAAATGAGACAATTGGTTCATTAAGCGACTAAAAATGCTATTAGGTAAATCTGTTGGTATTCCGAAAAAGCATTTATAAGTTCAGAAGGCCCCCTCCCCCAAAATCAAAAATCAATTTATACTTTTTTGTACACACTTGTCCGTACCTTTGTAAATGATGAAAACAGAAATAGAAAAACCTGCCAGGCCAATCCACGATTCCGAAGATTACCTGGAACAAGCGATACAGGCCGAATACAAGTACGGTTTTGTCACAAATATTGAGGCGGATGAAGCTCCCAAGGGGTTGAATGAGAACATCATACGTTTTATTTCCGAGAAAAAGAACGAACCCGCCTGGATGCTCGATTGGCGCCTGAAAGCTTTTACCCACTGGCAAAAGATGAAGGAACCCGCCTGGGCTAATATCCAATACGACCCGATTGATTATCAGGATATTAAATACTATTCTGCCCCCAAACAGAAAGTAAAGCCCAAAAGCCTCGACGAAATCGACCCCGAGCTCAGAAGAACCTTCGAAAAACTCGGCATCTCCCTCGACGAACAAAAACGCCTGAGCGGAGTCGCTGTGGACGCCGTCGTAGACTCCGTATCCATCGGCACCACCTTCAAGGCACAACTGGCCGAACTTGGTATCATCTTCTGCTCCATCAGCGAAGCTATCCAGGAACACCCTGAACTGATCAAAGAATACCTCAGCTCAGTCGTTCCCATCACCGACAACTATTTCTCCGCCCTCAACGCAGCCGTATTCACCGACGGCTCCTTTGTATATATACCAAAAGGCGTCCGCTGCCCCATGGAACTGTCCACCTATTTCCGGATCAATGCCGAAAATACCGGTCAGTTCGAGCGCACACTCATTATAGCAGATGAAGGCAGCTATGTCAGCTACCTCGAAGGCTGTACCGCGCCGATGCGCGATGAGAACCAGCTCCATGCCGCGGTGGTAGAACTGATCGCGATGAAAGACGCAGAGATCAAATACTCGACCGTACAAAACTGGTATCCCGGTGATAAGAACGGAAACGGTGGGATCTACAACTTCGTGACCAAACGCGGGATCTGCAAAGGCGATAACTCCAAGATCTCCTGGACTCAGGTGGAAACCGGCTCTGCCATCACCTGGAAATACCCGAGCGTGATCCTGAAAGGCGATAACTCGGTCGGGGAATTCTATTCCGTGGCCGTGACCAATAACTACCAGCAAGCCGATACCGGTACCAAAATGATGCACCTCGGGAAGAATACGAAGAGCCGCATCGTGTCGAAAGGTATCTCCGCCGGCTTCAGCAACAACAGCTACCGCGGACTGGTACAGGTAAATAAAAATGCAACCAATGCCCGCAACTTCTCTCAGTGCGATTCATTGCTCCTGGGTGATAAATGCGGCGCGCATACGTTCCCTTATATAGAAGTAAAAAACAACAGCTCTGTTGTGGAGCATGAGGCGACCACTTCCAAGATCGGGGAAGACCAGTTGTTTTATTGCAACCAGAGAGGGATGGATACGGAAACGGCAGTAGCGCTGATCATTAATGGGTTTGCGAAAGAAGTAATGAATCAGTTGCCGATGGAATTTGCAGTGGAAGCACAAAAGCTACTGGCAATTTCACTGGAGGGAAGCGTCGGTTAAGTAAAAAGTCAAAATTAAAAAGTAAAAAGCCCTGGCGGGCAGAGAGCACCTAACGATTACGCCCTTTTTAATTTTTACTTTTGAATTTTGAATTTCAACAATAGTACAATAACAAAGTAAAAGCATATACATGTTGACGATTCACAACCTGCAAGCAGGTATTGAAGGAAGAAAAATTTTAAAAGGCATCAGCCTTGACATCAAGCCCGGTGAAGTACACGCCATCATGGGACCCAACGGTTCCGGCAAAAGCACCCTGGCCTCTGTTCTCGCTGGCCGTAAAGATTACGAGGTATTGGGCGGCTCTGTTGAGTTTCTCGGAAAAGATCTGCTTGATCTGGAACCGGAAGAACGCGCCGGCGAAGGTCTCTTCCTCGGGTTTCAATATCCCGTTGAAATACCAGGCCTGAGCACGACCAACTTTATTAAAACAGCCGTGAACGAAGTCCGCAAATACCGTGGTGAAGAACCACTGGATGCTGTGAAGTTCCTGAAGCTGATGAAAGAGAAAATGGCCCTGATGAACATCGATCAGTCACTGCTGAGCCGCTCTCTCAATGAAGGCTTCTCCGGCGGTGAAAAGAAACGCAACGAGATCTTCCAGATGGCCATGCTGGAACCTAAACTGGCCATCCTGGATGAAACGGATTCCGGTCTCGATATCGATGCCATCCGTATCGTATCCAATGGCGTGAACAAACTTCGCAGCAAAGACAACGCTGTGCTGCTGATCACGCACTATCAGCGCCTGCTGGATTATATCGTTCCTGATTTCGTTCACGTATTATATAAAGGACGTATCGTGAAATCAGGCCCCAAAGAACTGGCGCTGGAGCTCGAAGAGAAAGGATATGATTTTATTAAAAACGAAATTGATGCTGCCGAGTTAGCCGACCAGGTGGCAGAAATAAACAAGTAATGGACACAACGACTTATATAAAAGAACAATTTGACCAGCTTCAGTCTGCTGACAGCGGTAGCCAGTTGAGTGCAAAAAGGCAGGACGCCTTCACTGCATTCAGCAACTGGGGCATCCCCACTACCCGTCACGAAGAATGGAAATACACAAGGATCGGTTCGTTTTTCAATAAATCATTCGAAATCGGTGCCTCAAAATCTATCTCCATCGATGCATACCGTTTGCCCGGACACGAAACAGCAAACGAACTGGTATTTATCAATGGTCAGTATTCAGCAGAGCTTTCCTCGATCCGTTCGAAAGAATTGACAGTGATCTCCCTGGAAGAAGCATTGCAGAATGAATATGCCGACATCGCCAACAAACATTTCAACCACAGTGCGAGCTACCTGAAAGATGGCATCAATGCCCTGAACACAGCTTTTGTAACCAAAGGCGCTGTGTTCGCTGCGGTGAAAAAAGGAAAGATCGTCTCCCACCCTGTTTATATCTATAATATCACTGACGGACAGGTGCTGGCTTTGCCCCGCACACTGGTTCATCTGGGTGAAAACGCACAAATACAGATCGTAGAAACATTCGCCAGCGTAAGCAAAAGCGAAAGCTTGACCAACCAGGTGATGGAGATCGTGGTAGAGAAAGATGCGATCCTTGAATATTGCAAGATCCAGAATGAAAACGAGCACGCCAACCAGGTAAGCACTACCCATATCCGTCAAACAGGTAAAAGCCTGGTGAATGCTGTTACCATTTCTCTCAACGGTGGTATTGTGCGCAACAATACCAATGTGGTGATGGAAGCATCCTATTGCGAAGCCCATTTGTACGGTTTATATTTTCCAAAAGGAAATACCCTGATCGATAACCACACGGTGGTAGACAACGTAGAACCTCATTGCTTCAGCAATGAATTATATAAAGGAATGCTGGATGAGAACGGAACAGGTGTATTCAATGGTAAGATTTTTGTAAGACAACCGGCACAAAAAACAAACGCATTCCAATCCAATAAGAACGTTTTGTTATCAGATGCCGCAAGCGTGAATACAAAACCTCAATTGGAGATCTTTGCAGATGATGTGAAATGTTCCCACGGTTGTACTGTAGGAAAGCTGGATGAAGAAGGACTTTTCTATCTCCAGTCCAGGGGTGTGCCGGAAAAAACAGCGAAAGCGATGTTATTGCACGGTTTTGCCGGCGACATCCTTGAAAAGATCAAACTGGCGCCCATCCGCGCTTATGTGGATCAGTTAATCGCCGACAGGCTTGAATTTGAAATAGCATGATTACGACAACAGATACCATACTGAAAAAGACATTCGATGTGCACGCTTTGCGTGAACAGTTTCCTATCCTGAAGCGACAGGTGAAGGGGTATCCGTTGATCTATTTGGATAATGCAGCCACTTCGCAAAAGCCGCAAGTGGTGATCGATGCGCTGGTGAACTATTACACTGGCTTCAATGCAAATATCCATCGCGGCATTCACTCACTGGCCGAAGAAGCTACCGCAGCATTTGAAGCCACCCGCGATGCAGTGAAAAGCTTTATCAATGCCTCCAGCAGGGAAGAGATCATATTTACAAGAGGCACAACGGAAGGTATCAACCTTGTAGCAGCCACCTGGGGAAGAGCAAATGTAAAAGCCGGTGATGAGATCATCATTTCAACAATGGAACATCACTCCAACATCGTTCCCTGGCAGGTATTGTGTGAAGAAAAAGGAGCGGTGCTCAAAGTAATCCCCGTAAATGATAAAGGCGAGATCATATGGGAAGAATTCCTGAAACTTGTTTCACCAAAAACAAAACTGATCTCCATAGTGCATGTTTCAAATGCGCTGGGAACAGTGAACCCGGTAAAAGCGATCATTGCGGAAGCGCGTAAAGTTGGCGCAGTGGTGATGGTGGATGGTGCTCAATCAACCGTTCACCTCGATATCGATGTACAGGACATGGATTGCGATTTCTTTGCTTTCTCTTCCCATAAAATGTATGGCCCCACCGGCATTGGTGTGTTGTATGGCAAGAAAGCCCTGCTGCAGGAAATGCCGGTATACCAGGGCGGCGGTGAAATGATCAGGGAAGTGACGTTTGCGAAAACGACATTCAATGAGCTGCCTTATAAATATGAAGCCGGTACGCCGAATATTGCTGATACTATTGCGCTGAAAGCGGCGATCGACTTTATCAATGAAAATGGCAAAGCCGCAATGCGGGCGCATGAAGATGAACTGCTGGAGTATGCAACAGAGCAACTGCAGCAGATCCCCAGTTTGAGCATCATTGGCCAGGCAAAGGAAAAAGTGAGCCTGGTATCCTTTATCATTGACAAGATACACCCGCAGGATATTGCGATACTACTGGACAACCGTGGCATTGCCGTAAGAACAGGCCATCATTGCGCACAGCCCTTGATCGACCGGTTCTGCATTCCTGGAACAACGCGTGCATCGTTCGCAGCATACAATACAAAAGAAGAAATCGATGAACTGGTGAAGGGCTTGCACAGAGCGATCAAATTACTAGCATAAGGATGAACACTATACGAGATACAGAAAAAGAGATCGTCGAAGAGTTTGCGCTCTTCGATAACAATGACGATAAATACGAATACATTATCGACCTGGGGAAGAAGCTGCCGCCGCTCGATGAGAAATATAAGACAGATGAAAATAAGGTCCGCGGTTGTCAATCTTCGGTTTGGCTGCAGGCAGACTATAAAGAGGGGAAGATCTTTTTCAGTGCAGACAGTGATTCGGTGTTGGTGAAGGGCCTGATCAGCATGCTGGTCCGCGTATTGTCTGGCAGAACGCCGGATGAGATCATTGCAGCGCCGCTGGATTTTATCCGGGAGGTTGGACTGACATCATTCCTGGCGCAGACGCGTTCGAATGGTCTGTTGTCGATGGTGAAGCAGATCAAACATTATGCTGTAGGTTTTAAATTAAAACACTCAACTACATAAGCGATGATGAACTCAGAAGAACTGAAACAGAAGGTAATTGATGTTTTGCAAACTATTTATGACCCGGAATTGCCGGTCAACATCTATGAGCTGGGGCTGATCTACGAAGTGTCTGTGCTGCCGCTCAATAATGTGCAGATCGTAATGACACTGACCGCTCCCAGTTGCCCGGCAGCGCAGAGCCTGCCAGTGGAAGTGGACCAGAAAGTGCACCAGATAGAAGGCGTGAATGATGTGCATGTAGCAGTGACCTGGACGCCGGCCTGGAATAAAAGTATGATGTCTGAAGCTGCACAATTAGAATTAGGTTTTATGTGAGAACTGTTTCGTTGCAACCGTAGCGATACTTTTCTTCAAAAAAGATATTTTACAAATGAAAATCACAGCACAGGAAGAATACGGATTGAGGATCCTTATACGGATCGCCGGTTGTAAAGACAAGGCGGGCCTGAGTATTCCCCAATTGGCGGAAGCAGAGGGATTGAGCAGCCATTATGTAGCGAAGCTCACCCGCATCCTGCGCATGGGAGGTTTTATTAACAGTACACCGGGTCATAAAGGTGGTTATGTATTGGCCCGTCCGGCGAGGGAGATCGGGATACGTGGCGTACTGGAAGCGCTGGGAGGTGTATTGTTTGATAAAAGGTTTTGTCAATCGCACAGCGGCACCATGCGGTTGTGTACTAATTCAGTTGATTGTTCTGCCCGCTCTCTGTGGCAGATGATACAATATACAGTTGATCAGTTGCTGGACAGGATAACGCTTCATGAGCTGGTGAATACAGAAAATGAAGCAGTGAAGGTATTGAATTATATCCTGGAACAGAAGGCTCCGCCGATGGAAGTGGAGGCGAGGTAAGCAGGTCCCCCCTTTATATATCTCCGGTTCAATCCAATAAAGCTATAGACCAAATTCTATTAGCAATACATTCATATTGCCACTAGTCAATATCTCCCCTCGTTACGTTCATACTAATAGTTAATCTTTTGCTGGATGCCATTTGATAGAATGGTATGCAAAGCAATTTTATTCTCCAAACTTACTGTATGCATTTACGTCTATTCTATTTATTGGTTGTTGCTTCAATGTCTGTTCACTGTGCGAAATCGCAAAGCGTATATCCTGGTGATAAATGGCCGGATCTTGAATTTAAGGAAGTGATGAATTATGACCGCCCTACTTTACGGCTTTCCGATTTCAAAGGAAAAGCTTTACTCGTCAGTCTTTGGGCGCATTTCTGCCTTCCTTGCATTGAGGCTTTTCCTTTACTGGACAGTATGCAGGAAAGGTTCAAAGACCGGTTGCAGGTAATTTTGATTAACCCTGAAACAGCGGATTCAACACGGAAATTTTTCAAGCGGAAAAATAAATTTCCTCGGCCTAAAATCGTTCCAATGGTTAGCCACTACTCCCAAAAAATACTTTCTCATACGTTTTAATTTTATTTGATTAAATGCTGCCTATCTTTTTTATACTGGCCTTATTTCAGCAACTATTTAATCATAAATAGCTTAATTACAATAAGTTAAGTTGAAAGAAAGGACTATGAACAAGAAAAATGTTTTTGTATACGTAGTTAACTACATATATTTGAGGCAAATAGTTTCTATGAATCTTCCGATCATTATCGAACCTCTTAACAATACCCATTGCCAGGAGATCATCGATCTCATTCTGCCCATCCAGCAAATCGAGTTCAATGTGCCCGTAAACCTGGAAAGCCAACCGGACCTGCTCGATATTGAAACAAACTACGATGCTACCGGCGGCAAATTCTGGGGCGCATTCTATGGTGAAAAACTGGTGGGCACCATCGCTTTAATTGGCATCGGCCATAAGGGCGGTGCTATCCGCAAAATGTTTGTACGAAAGGAATGGCGGGGCAAAGAGCATGGTATTGCCGGCCATTTGCTGGAAATACTTATCGGCTATTGCAAAGCCAATGATATAACAGACCTTTTTCTTGGCACAGTGGATCTCTTAAACGCCGCACACCGGTTTTATGAAAAGAAAGGTTTTGATCGTATTGCCCAGGAAGATCTTCCTTCCTATTTCCCAAGAATGAAGGCGGACAATATGTTTTACCATTTACATCTTCATCATTCCGAAGAGACTGATTCAAAGATGAAATCCATCGTTTAACATTAACACCAGATAATTAATTTTATCAAAACCATAGTATGGGTATAATTGACGAAGCCGGCATTCTCGCCCTCGCAACAAGGTTGCAGCGTCTGAGCGATATGATGCGCAAGGACGGGTTACAGATATATAAAGACCATGGAATAGCGTTTGAGCCTAAATGGTTCCCGGTTATTTATACGCTTCATCATAAACCTTTGCTGGGTGTAGTGGAAATAGCAACAGAGATTGGTTATACACATCCGTCAACCATTAGTTTATTAAAAGAGCTGGAAAAGGAAAAACTCGTCCGCTCAAAGAAAGATAAGACGGATGAAAGAAAGCGGCTGATACAATTGACGGAAAAAGGGCAGTCCCTGGTTGAACAAATGAAACCCATATGGGAGCTGATCGGCAAAGCCATTACCGACCTAACAAATACCAGGAATAACCTGATGCAGGCAGTGATAGAAGTGGAGGAACAGTTAAAGCAAAAAGGCATGGCAGCCCGGGCAGCAAGCATTCATTTACAGGCAAGAAAGAAATAATTTTTGCAGCCCTCTGATCAACAGTTCATATTGGTAACAGCAGCCTCCTGAATTAGGAAGCTGCTGTTATAAACTACTTTACTATTATCGCCGGCCTGTTCAATCTACTACTGCACCGGCAGATCTGTATCCGTATTTGTCTGAACCGGCTCAGGCTGATATTGCATTTCTTCTTCCTTTTTCTTACGACGACCGCTTATAAAACGCCAGATGGCGCCACCGGCCAGCACTACTCCCGCGATAATGAACTTGAGAAATTTCAGGATCACAGCAAAAAGACCGGCTTTGGCCAGCACCTTACCGGCTACCAGCCCCCCGATAGTCCAGGCTGCAACATTATCCGTACTTGAATCAAAATCGCTGTAACGGTTCCCTTCTGTAAAATTGACCATAGCGAGTACATCATTGATATGTGCATTTACGCTATCCAATTCATCCATAGTCGAAACAGCTTGTAAAACCAATACGCCTTTCCTACCTAAAACCCTTACATCATAATTCAGGGTATTTACCTCTTCTCCGGCTATCCCGTATTCTTTGGCCCAGTGCAATATCTTTCTGTCTTTATCATAATACGGTTTCGCCGCCCAGCCTACAAGGTTCAATTGAGTAAGGTTAAGCTTTTTTCTCTCTTCATTTTCTTCAACATTAGATTTTTTCATCTCCTTTAGCAGATCATCATAATTGATCTTTGCGGCATCGTCGTCCTTTACATAACCCATGTCCTGGAAAGAAACGATAAAAGTATAGCCTCCAGCCATAGTTACATTGCTGGAGACAGGCATAAGAAGACCTAAAGGAGGATCAGTGGAAGGAGGATTACCCCAAAGATCTTCTACTACATACTTTGCATCAGCGGACTCAAGGAATTTAAACTGCTCCGGAATATTGATGGACACAGCCCCGCCGGCAAGGGAGAGCTTACCAGTCTTATAATGCAGGGCACTTTCAATAGAATCCATTCTCTTCAACATGTCCATTACCAGTTTGGTAGAGTCATCGTTGTCTTTAGCGAAAATGGCCGTGGCCATAAAAAGGCCTGTGAAAAGAAAAGAAATTTTTCTCATGATAGAAGTTGGTTTTGGAGGGTTAAGATAGAGAAGAGTTTGGGGTAAAGCAAGCTATTAGAAAACTGATCGGGACCAAAATCAGGGAGAGGGTCTGACGCTGGCAACAGTGCGCTGGATACCAGTCGACTGCAAAAATTCATCAGGATAAAAAAACAGGGCAACCTATCGCGTCAAGGATTATCATGTTTAGCATACTGATGTCCAGTAATTTAATAGGATGCCCCTGACGATTGATCTGTACCGTTTTTATAACGGTCCGTTGTGGCTAAAAAACATTTTTCACCTGTATAAACACCATGGCCCGCGTTTCAGATCCATTTACATTCATTGTACAAAGCCAGCTGTTATTAGTCGAAAGAATCCTGAAAGGCCAGGAAAATTATCAAAACTGCCGGCAACTGTTTACTAAAAAAATGCATTAAATTTAAACAGCATCCTTTATCTCAACCTTATCCAACTATGATACCAGACATCTTACTCAACAACAATAAGCCTGTCAATTGGGAGCAGCAACCTACCCGATCGGAAGATCCCATTCTTCCTGGCAGCACCTCCCATAAATCCCAACACAAGACCTTTACAGCTGAACATAAAAACTACCAGCAAAAATTCATCGATTTCAGTTACAGGATATTCCGGTTCATTCGTACAGGAAAATTCACTATCAAAGAAAAAAATCATCCGGGTAGTATTAGACTAGAAGCTATGCTATCAGGACAAATAACCCAACAGGTTCCTGAAGGTGAGCAATGGACATTACGTGCCGGCGAATACAAAATAAATGATCAACCTGATCTTATTGCTTTGTTTAAAAAAGACAGTGCCTGCAGCTATTTTATGGCACACTATTCCAGGGAATTGCTTGACAAGCTCGGCATACCTCATCTTGTGCAGGCTACTGCCGGCCCCAAACCACTCACTGAAGAAATGAAAAGCCTGATACATAAAATTCTCAGGCATCCTTATAAGGACCCTATACGGCAATTGCATTATGATAACTGTGTCCAGGAGTTATTGCTCCTGCATCTTACGCACCAGGAGAAGCCTTTACCTGAACGGCTTACCGACGAAGATATCATCGCGATCTATTCGGCAGATCACCTGCTGCAGCGGGATCTGCTCTGGCCGGGCGATCAATACACTCTGGCGAAGCAAGCCGGTATAAGTGAGCGGAAACTGAAAATGGGCTTTAAACAGCTGTTTGACATGGCTGTTTTTGAGAGGCTTACCTGGCACCGTATGCAATATGCACAATGGCTGTTGAGATCAAGTGATCATTCAATAGAAGAAATTGCGTTTGAAGTGGGTTACTCTACCCGGAATAGTTTTATCACGGCCTTCCGGCAACATTTCAATACAACTCCCCGGAAATGGCGGCATAAGTAGCTTTCCCTTTAAAATAGGTCTTGAAGCGCCGGCAATAAGTCGCAGTACTAAATTATCTGCTTTATTTAGAAGATGGTCGTTTTCTCCTATTCGTAGCTAACTGGCTTAAGATGATATTTGTGATTATTTGCGGGTCTATCTCTATCAGTTTGGCGATTGAAACAATTTCCTCAATGGTAAAAGTCTCAGGCTTACCTAATTTCTCCTTATACCTGCTATGGTTAAACCCGAGCGACTGTACAACATAGGTGGGATGATGATGCCTAAGGTCTTCCATCCGCTTGATGGAGCCCGTTAAAAAAACCGATTTCAACGCTATACGCTTGGAGTTCTTATTTTCTTTCCGAGACATAAAGTTTCAATGGAAAGGAAGGTAAACACCAACTTTTAATTATCTGAAAAAGGGTAAAACGAGTATCCTAATAGATATGATAAATACTTAAAAAGATACGGAGTGTATGTTTTTTATTAGTTTTACTCTCCGGCCGCATTCATCCAAACCGCTAATTGATCATCTCTATCGACAATCATCTGAAGTGTCAGCAAAAAAACTTCATATCAATCTGGCCCGGGATTTTGAGCCTGGAGAAGAGGCGGCTTATGATCATTTATTCCGGGAATATTTTCCTGCGCTTTGCTATTTCGCACGCCGGTTTTTAAAGCAAATGCATGATCCGGAAGACCTGGTCATGGATTGTTTTGCCAAGCTTTGGGAAAAGCGTGTTTCATTGCAACCTGCGGAAACTGTTAAGACCTTCCTTTATACAACAGTACGCAATGCCTGTATAGACCTGCTGCGGAAAAAGAATATTTCCCTTATTCCTGTTGAAACCCAGGAAGGATATTTATCTGATGGAGAAGCTGATTTCGTTACGTTCCTGGTTGAAGCCGAAGTATTTCGTGAGATATTTTCTGCTGCCGAGCACCTGCCCAGGCAGATAAAAAAAGTATTCCAGCTCTATTTTGTAGAAGGAAAGACTGAGCGGGAAATCAGTGATGAGTTGAATACTTCCTACCACACTGTGCGCAATCAACGGCAGCGTGCAATAGCTTTGCTAAAAGAAAAATTACAAATTCCAAAAAAATGAACCCTCCCGCTAGTCAATATTTACATTCTTCCCGTATTTAATACAAGGCAAATAGCTACCTTACCAGTATGGAAAAAGGAAACGAACCAGATAATATTAAGAAGGCTTACCGGACGGCCTATTTGATTGCTGGGTTTCTTAAGGAATCACTGACAGAAGCTGAGAAGCAGGAATTGGATGCCTGGGTCAATGAAAGTGAACATAACAAAAAGCATTTTGCTGAACTGACCAACCCTGAAAAACTGCGGGAAAAGTTAAAAGATTATAATCAGGCTGATACAGAGCAATACTTGCAGGAAAGCAAGCAGGGATTGAATTTCAATAATCGCAGGAAAGTAAGGAGAATATGGGCGTACGGTGTAGCGGCTTCCATTATTGCATTTGTAATCATAATCTGGGTAGCAAAGCCATTCAATGAAAGGCAAGGCCCTATCGTCCGTGAGGAAATAGATACGCTCATCCATCAAAGCGGGCAAAGGGAAAAAGAACAGGTGGTGCTGGATATGGGAAAGGGAAAGAAAATCGTACTCGGCGAATCTCAAACTGATTCCATTATTGACAAAGGATTGCTTGTTAAAGAAGGAAAAGAGCTGGTTTATCAAACCGAATACGGCGAAAACGAGTTTCATACACTGACTGTTCCTCATAAAAGTTTTTATCATTTACGCTTGCCCGATGGAACAAAAGTGTATGTTAATGCATCCTCTTCAATCCGTTTCCCAACCCATTTTCCTGAAAAGGAAAGGCGGGTATATATAACCGGCGAAGCGTATTTTGAAGTAGCGCCGAATCCGACTCAGCCATTCCGCGTGGAAGCTGCCATTAAAGACAGGGCGCCCCTGGTAGTAGAAGCCGTTGGCACTGCTTTTAATGTTAATACTTACACAGATGAGCCCTTCCCTTCAGCCACACTGGTAGAAGGAAAAGTAAATGTATCACTGTCTGAAAAGGAAATGGTGCAGCTTATTCCCAACCAGCAGGCACTTGTAACCAGCAAAGGGCTTAAAGTGGCGCCGGGAAAAGTAGATGTGATCACTGCCTGGACAAAGAACGAATTCAATTTTGATTTTACACCTTTAAGCGAGGTGCTGCGGCAACTTGCCCGCTGGTATAATGTAGAAATTATTATCCAAAACGTGCCCGACCAGTCTTTCAAAGCCGGCCCATTTTCACGAAATCAACCCCTGGAATACTGGTTGAAAATCCTTTCCGACACAGAAGAATTCACTTACCACATCGACGGACGTCGAGTTACCATTACTAAGTAGGAACGAAACAAATCGAGGTCAGGAACGGCCATTCATTGCAGGCAGTATCTGCCCTGCCTGGTCAGCCTTTACCCTTTTTCGGACCAAATCGTATTGTGTAACTCAAACTGTTCCAAACTATGCAACTGCTTAAGTATGGCCGCAGCCTTATTCTCCGCTGCGGCTTCCTGATCATTTTGTCCATCCCGTTTAGTTTTCGGGGTTTTGCTCAAACAGTCTCTCTTTCTTTCGAAAATGTTACGCTGGAAAAAGTATTGAAAGAACTGGAAAAACAGGTGCCTCAGCGTTTTGTTTATACGCGGGCAATGATGGACGAATCAAAGCCTGTCTCTGTTCATTTAAACAAAGTAACATTAGACTCCGCCCTGCAAAAATGCTTCGGCAATCAACCTTTGGTTTATTCGAAAGACCAGCGTTTTATTATACTGAAAAGGATACCACCTTCCGCTGAAAAACAAGTACCTGCCATTTTATTAACAGGCAGGATCACCGATGAGAATGCTCAACCTGCTCAGGGTGTAACAGTAAGATCGAAATTAAGCGGCCAATCCTCTTCCTCCAATAAAAACGGGGAATTCAGCTTGCCGGTTGAACCCTCAGGGGACATACTGTATGTCAGCGGGGCTGAAATACAGCCACAGGAAATCCCCTTGCAGGGCCAACGATATATCGCGATAAGCGTAACACACAAGATCGGAAGCCTTGATGAAACTGTTGTTATTGGCTATGGTAAAACCACCCGCCGGATGAATACCGGAAGCGTTGGCAAAATCAACCAGGCTACTATTGCGCAACAACCGGTCGACAATGCCTTGAATGCATTGCAGGGTCGTGTAGCCGGCCTTGAAATAACGCAAACCAACGGTCTTCCGGGTTCTTCGGTGAAAGTGCAGGTGCGTGGCAGAAATTCCATTGCACAGGGTTCTCAACCCCTGTTTATTATTGACGGGGTTCCACTTGCTGCAGGTAATGGTATACTGAATCAACTGACCTCTGCGCTGGGTAATCCAGACGCTTCGCCAGCACTTGCAAGTGGTATCAGTCCTCTTATAAGCCTGAATCCCGTAGACATTGAAAGTATCGAAGTGCTGAAAGACGCTGATGCTACCGCTATCTATGGAAGCCGCGGCGCCAATGGGGTAATTCTCATTACTACCCGTAAAGGGCAGAGCGGAAAGCTCCAGACCAACTTCTCTGTGAAAAGTGGCTGGAGCCGTATTACACGCAGTATGGATTTTCTGACCACTCCCCAGTACCTTGCCATGCGGCATGAGGGATTTGCACAGGATAATGCCACTCCTACCATCGCGAATGCACCGGATCTCTTGTTATGGGATACCACACGGTATACTGACTTTAAAGAAGTACTGATCGGCGGTACGGCTCATTTCAATGATGTACAGGCTTCACTATCTGGCGGCAACAGCTTAACACAATTCCTTTTTGGAATGGCTTATCACAAGGAAACCACCGTATTCCCCGGAGATATGTCCCTGCAACGGGCATCTGCCAATCTGAACCTGCAGCATCGCTCGGCCGACAGCCGGTTCACGGCTAATATGTCTGTCAACTATGCATTCGTTAAAAGCAATAATGCAATTCAGGACCTCACTTCAAGTATTAACCTGCCTCCCAATACACCCCCGCTTCGCAAGGCAGATGGCAAACTCAACTGGGAGGAAGGCGGCGCCAGGTTCATCAACCCTCTTTCGTATACTGAAGCTGACTATAATGCAAATACTGATAACCTGATCAGCCATCTTCAATTGGGATATAAAGTTTTACCTGGCTTTTCTCTCAGGGTAAATGCCGGTTATAATCTTACTATGGCCAAAGAAGAAAGTATAACACCGATCACAGCTCAAAATCCTGCCTTTAATCCGATGGGTGCATCAAGTTTTGGCAGCCGTCTGCTCAGAAGCTGGATTGTAGAACCACAAATGGAATACAGTAATCAATTTGACTGGGGAAGGATTACTGCTCTTGTTGGAGGCACTTTACAATCAAGCAGCAATGATCAGGCTTTACAACTGGCCGGAGGGTTTACCAACGATGTTCTGCTCCGGTCAATTGATCAGGCTACCATACTTAACGCAACCAATAGCTATACACAGTATCGTTACTCTGCGATATTCGGCCGTATTCAATATAACTGGCAGGATGAATACCTGCTAAGCCTTAGCGGCAGGCGGGATGGTTCTTCCCGCTTTGGACCGGATAACCGTTTTGCGCAATTCGGTTCGGTTGGTGCTGCCTGGATTTTTTCTAACACTTTTAAAGACAAGCTTCCCTTTCTTAGTTTCGGTAAACTCCGCGCCAGCTATGGCAGTACCGGCAACGACCAGATAACCGATTATCAATACCTGCCAACCTGGAGAGGTACTTCCAATCCTTACCAGGGTGTTGGAGGGCTAATGCCTACCCGTTTATTTAATCCTAACCATCGTTGGGAGATCAACCGGAAACTGGAAGCCGCCATTGAGCTTGGCCTGTTTAAAGACCGGTTATTTATAACGGCTGCTTATTTCCGTAATCGGAGCGGCAATCAACTGGTAGAATATCCTTTACCCAGCCAGACAGGGTTTACCAGTATTACAGAAAACCTCCAGGCGCTGGTACAAAACACAGGCGTTGAAATTGAATTGCGTTCTACTAATATAAACACCAGGGATTTTAGCTGGCAGACCTATGGCAATATCACTATTCCCCGTAATAAGCTGGTTTCCTTTCCAGGACTCGCCTATTCAAGTTATGCAACCAGTTATGTGATTGGCGAACCGCTGAACCTGATCAACAAGTACAGATATCTTGGTGTTGACCCTGCAACAGGCATTTATCAATTTGAGGATGTAAATAAAGACGGGGCATTGACGGCAAAGGGCGATTTCCAGGTATTAGGCAAGCGTGATCCTGATTTTTATGGCGGTTTGGGAAATGATTTTCAGTATAAGGGGTTTTCCTGTACGGTTTTCTTCGAGTTTCGTCATCAAACCGGGCTTAATTATTTATCAGATATGACCACATCAAGATCTCCGGGCCGCAATTTCAATCAACCGGTAATTGTACTGGAACGGTGGCAGCAGCCAGGCGATATTGCTCCTATACAAAGATTTACTGCACTGAATAGTGCATCTGTAATAATCCCTGCCAGTCAGATGATTTCTTCGAATGCCGTATATAGTGATGCCTCCTTCCTTCGCCTGAAAAACATCGCCGTTTCATACAGGCTGCCTGCCAGCTGGCAAAAAAAGATAGGCTGCAGTAATGCGCGTATTTACGCCCTTGCTCAGAATGTACTAACTATTACCGGCTATCGTGGTGCAGACCCCGAAACACAGCGTCTTTATCAACTTCCGCCATTAAAAACACTGGTGATTGGCGTGGACTTAACCTTTTAAAATTTACTACCATGTTTACCTTTTTATACAGATTATGCGCTGCATTAGTATTATGCACTCTATTATTGCTTTCTTCCTGCCAGAAGTTTACTGAAGTGTCCGCGCCTCAAAACCTGATTTTGAGTGATGACGTTTTTACCAGTGATGCAACGGCCAATTCTGCAGTAGCTGGATTATACAGCCAGCTCATGCGCCCTCATCTTTACTTTGCCAATAGCGGCCTGTCCATTTTTCCTGCATTAAGTGCTGATGAATTATATAATACAGCCCCAAATGAAAACTTTGACCCTGTCAGGTCAAACGATATTCCATCCAGTCAGATTGGAGTATTGTCATGGTTTTGGAATTCTGCGTTCCAGACTATTTACCAATGCAATGCTTTACTGGAAGGGTTCAGCAAGCAGAATCGACTTACGCCTTCTATTCAACAGCAATTACGTGGTGAGGCCTTATTCGTAAGAGCATTTTCTTATTTCTACCTGGTCAATCTTTTTGGCGATCTTCCTTTACCTATATCAACGGATTACCGCGTGAATGCTGTGTTGCCCAGGATACCTGTTGCCAATATATATGAGCAGATAGTAACTGATTTGGAAGCTGCCATAGAAGATCTACCTGCTCAACAGATCAACTCAACGAGGACACGGCCCAATAAATGGGCTGCACAGGCATTGTTAGCGCGGGTCTATTTATATCTTGGCCGTTGGGAAGATGCAGTTACAGCAACTTCCGGTATTATTGATAACAATGACTTCATTTTAGGAACAAACCTTGAATCAGTATTCTTAATAGGAAGTAAGGAAACTGTCTGGCAATTGGCTCTTGCAGGTTCTTCCAACTCCACTTCACAAGCGGTCCAGTTCATTCCATCCAGTGCAAGCACCCGTCCCACTTTCAGCACAACAGCAAGTTTGTGGCAATCATTTGAAACCGGAGACAACCGGGCCAGTGCCTGGTTAAAAACAGCGATTATAGGTGGGGAGACCTACCATTATCCTTTTAAATACAAGCAAAGAACCGGAACCACTACTACGGAATATAATATTGTATTCCGCCTTGCAGAGTTGTATCTCATCCGTGCGGAAGCATTAGCCATGCAGCAACAACCCGAACCGGCACTGGAGGATCTGAACAAGGTGCATACCCGAGCCGGGTTAGCGCCTTTAGCTTCTCTCACCGGTGAAACCTTATTAAATGCCATAGAAAAAGAGCGTTTTGTGGAATTGTTTACTGAATGGGGGCATCGTTGGTTCGATCTCAAACGGACAGGGCGCTCAGATGCTGTGCTTGGCCCATTGAAAGGTGCGAGCTGGCAATCATCTGATGTATTATATCCTGTGCCACTGGAAGAGTTGCAACGAAATGTATACCTGCAGCAGAATCCTGGTTATTAAATCATTTTCAAAAATCACAAATATGTATTTAGTTTTTAAGCGGATAGCGTTAATGTTGATTGCTTCGGGCTGGTTGACAATTGCAAAACCTCAAAGTATGCATGTTGGTGAAACCTGGCCGAATCTCCGGTTCAAAGAAGTATTAAATCACCATAAACCAACATTGGAGTTTTCAGACTTCCCAGGAAAGGTTTTTATTCTCGATTTTTGGGCACATTTCTGCAAGTCTTGCATTGAGAATTTTTCACATCTGGATAGTCTGCAAGCGCAATTCAAAGACCGGCTGCAGATTATTATGATCAATCCTGAAGGAAAGGATTCTACGATCAGGTTTTTTAAACGAAAGAGTAAAATCTACGTGCCGAAAAATATTCCTATGGTTACCGGGGAAAAGAAGTTGGTTGAGAAGTTAAAATTGCTAGGTCATCTCTGGATGGATTCTTCAAGGACCCTCCTGTATTCGGGCAATGCTAATCATACTACAGCAGCTAATATTCAAAAATTTCTGTCCAAGATACCCTTAACGTTTAGGCAGAATCGCGTAGTAGAAGATCTAAACATAGATGTCCCTTTAATTGCGGAAGGTGAGGGTCGTTGGCTGGATAGTGTAAATTTTTATTCGTACCTGTTTCATCATGAATTTCACATGGCCACACTTCGCAATTCCATCCCCGGAAAGAATGGTCCACCTAACAGGCTTTGCCTTCCGAATATGAGTATATCAGGTTTGTATCGTGCCGCCTTTAATAATGGTTCAATTGAAACATATGCTTCAATACCTATGGATATTCGTACAAAGGATTCAAGCCTTTTTTTTCCACCTACTGGTGAAAAATTTGATGAAAACTGGCGAATAAATCATCAATATACTTACGATGTTAAAGTACCGATGTCAAGGGCAGAGGATATTTATGTAATCATGCAACGGGATCTAGCACTGCATTTTGGCCTCAAAGCTGAAGTGAAGATGCTTGAAAAAGACTGTTGGGTATTAGAGCCTTTAGATCGCCGGTTATTTATTTCCACGAGCGGAAAAGCTTATTCCAGTACCGGCAAACCTAGAAGTGACTCTACAAACCGGTTCATTCACTGGCCTTCAGACCGGCTCTGGCTTACCTTAAAACAGTACTTTCTGCTCTTTTCCACGCTGCCTTTGGTTGATCGGCTATCTTATACCGGACCAATGAATTTTGAAATCCATCAGAATGTGTTACGGTCCGGTAACATGGAATTACTGAAAGAAGCACTGAAAAAAAATGGTATATCTATCAGAAAAACTAAAGCTAAAATGCCAGTGCTTGTAATTACTGATTAATTTAAAACGGCCATCACTGTAGTGATGGCCGTCCTTTTTCAAACTCCCGGTCATTTATTCCTTTCTGATTTGGTCATCATGGGAATCATCATCGATCACGCCCTGTTCAGGATCATTTTGATTTACCAGGTCTGTGAGAGTATACCCTCTACGGCAATCTATTCCACTCACATCATTGCAAGGGGAGATTACAAATTCGATTCGCTCCCCATAATCCACATAAGCACCTGTTCCTGATGCCATATCATACTCAAACCAATACAGCGATGCAGATTTTACAGCCTTTTCAGAAGTCTTTGCACTTGTAAACGCACTCAAAGACACCGCTGCTATTACAGCGAATAATCCCAATAAATACTTTCTCATAACTTTTGATTTTAAAATGAAAAAACATTTGCCTACTTTTTTATACAGGTATTCGGCTATTCCTGCCGGTCAGGTTTGCGCTGGCCTGACCAGGTTCTATTGCAACAGTTCCTTTATATTTTCTTTCTGCATACCAACCGAAGAATGCAAGAAAGGTCAATACCATATTCAGCACAAGATGCTGCTGCCAGCTAAGCGCTTCTATTATGCCACCACAGCCACAAGGCAGTTTTCGCGCAAATAGCAACATGCCACCGATATAGCCTGTAAAACAAAAAAGCAGGATACCCGAAAGAAATAATGCCTTCTCACGAAACCGGAGAATCAATAAACCAGCAGCCAGCAACAACTCAACCGCCGGTACTCCCCAGGCCAGTTGCCTGCTAAACGGCCTCAACCAGGGCGAAGACCTTAATGATATTTGGAACCGGTGCAATTGCATTGCCTTACTCAATGCCGTATATACAAACAACGCAATAAGTACAGCAGCAATAATGGAAACAAGGAGATGGATAGAGTATTTTCGCTTCATGGGATAAAGGTTCACCTGCCATTCAAGAAAAAAGTTCGACCATAAAAAAAATAAGTTCGCGAACAGGCCACTTTCCTTTAAGTGGACCATCCGCGAACTTATTTTTCTTTCTTACGAATGAATTTTACGCTGAAGTTTTGTATACTCCGCAGAAGAGCCGATTATACTGCAAGCCCTGCCGCCGAAACCAATTCCTTCACCCCTTCCATTCTTCTCTCTACTGGTCGCGTTTTCACTGCAGCCAGGTCACTCATATTCTGCCCCAGGAATAAAAACAGAGGTGGATCTTCCTGCTCTCCTACCAACAACAAAGCCATGGCTGCTTTTTCCAACTCTACCGTACCACCATCTTGCTGTAGCGGCTGGTCTTGTATTTCCTTAATGGACCTGTAGTCTGCAATTTTTCTTTTTGGAACAGCCAGCAAACCCGAAGCTGTAAAACCTGACCGGAAATACGCTGGTACCACCACTGTTACATCTATGCCAAAAGGACGTACCTCTGCCGCCAGTGATTCTGAAAAACCCAACACTGCTAATTCAGTAGCACGGTAAATACCAAACCCTTCTTTCGCCCCGGTAAATCCTCCAATAGACGACACATTGAAAATATGGCCACTCCCCTGCTCACGCAAAAAAGGCAATGCCCCACGGATCACATTCAAGGTTCCAAACACATTTACATCAAAATTCCGCCGGGTCTCTTCATCCGATAATTCCTCGATGCTTCCGGCAAGGCCGTATTTGGCAGTATTAACAACCACATCAATCCTCCCAAAATGACAGACCGTATCATACAGCGCTCTTGCCACACTATCCTCATCCAGTAAGTCAACCACTAATGGAAGAAAGCCCGGTGACACTGTTCCTACCGATCTCTTCAACTCATCCAGGCTGCTGGAAGTGCCAGCAACTTTATAGCCTTCCTGTATCAACCGCTTCGCCAGCGTAAGTCCTAAACCTTTTGAAGCCTCTGTAATAAACCAGATCTTTTCCATAGTCCATAATTTTTTCGTCAAACAAAGCTACTCCCTGTAACAGCCGTTTCCCTTATATACATCAAACGAATGATTACATAATTCAAACAGAAAATCCTTAAGAAAGGCATAAAGGCCAGCGCGGGACATTCAGCAGAATTGCTGTATTTTTAGTTTGTTGACCTAAACTAATCACCCTTATGCACGATTCTTTCAGTGTTTACATCCTCATGCTGCTCATTATCCTGTTCCTGGTAATGCTGGCCCAGCGTTTGAAAATTTCTTACCCTATTATATTAGTGCTGGGTGGATTGGCATTGAGTTTTTCTCCCTGGCTGCCGGAGATCAAGATCGATCCTGAAATGATCTTTGTCATTTTTCTGCCTCCTCTGTTATATGAAGCTGCCTGGCAAACTTCCTGGAAAGAACTCTGGAAATGGCGGCGCGTTGTTTCCAGTTTTGCTTTTCTGATCGTGATCCTTACTTCCGGCGTGATCGCTATTGTATCAAGTAATCTTATTCCCGGCTTCACCCTGGCACTTGGTTTTCTTCTCGGTGGTATCATTTCCCCTCCCGATGCCGTGTCGGCCACTTCGATTTTAAAAGGTATAAAAGTTCCTAAACGGCTTATCTCCATCGTTGAAGGAGAGAGCCTGCTGAACGATGCTTCCAGTTTGATCGTATTCCGCTTCGCCATCCAGGCAGTGGATTCGGGCAAATTCGTTTTCCGGGATGCAGCTATCAGTTTTTTTGTGGTGATCATTATGGGTATTCTTATCGGTATTGCTATTGCGCTTATATTTTATGCAATTCACCGATGGCTGCCTACTACCGTTAATATCAATATCCTGCTTACGTTCATCGCACCTTATGTTATGTACATTGTTGCTGAGCAATTGCATTTCTCCGGCGTACTGGCTGTAGTAAGCGGTGGTCTCTTTCTTTCTCATCGCAGCCACCTGATATTTGATCATCGCAGCCGTATGCGGGGAGAAAATGTTTGGTCCACCATCGGCTTTGCTTTGAATGGGATCGTATTCATGCTGATCGGGCTGGAACTTCCCGTCATCGTCGGCCAATTGGGTGATACCAGCTTATATGATGCCGTCCGTTATGGCCTTATCATTACTGCAGTGTTGATCGTAGTACGGCTTCTCTCAACGCTCGGAGCTTCACTCTTCACCCGTCTTATCAGCAATGTGATCACTACTGCGGAAAGAAATCCCGGCTGGCGCGGACCACTGGTCTTTGGTTGGGCAGGTATGCGCGGGGTGGTATCATTGGCGGCAGCATTATCCATCCCCATTTATATGACCAATGGGGCTGAATTCCCACAACGGAATCTTATCCTGTTCATTACTTTCATCGTCATTCTTGTTACACTCGTATTCCAGGGACTTACATTACCCTGGGTCGTAAAATGGTTGAACATTGAAGATCCTGACGATAAAACATCCAAAAACAGCCAGGAAACCATTATCCAGAAAAAGCTGTCCATGGCCGCGTTAAAAGTATTGAATGATAAGTATCCCGATATCGCGAACAAGCATGAGATACTGCAAAACCTGAAAGCAAAACATGTCAGCCACCTGAGGCTCTCTGAAAGCAAACTGGCCGGAGTACCTGATACATTTTTAGATGGCGATGAATTCCGGAACGTGATGACAGAATTGATCAGCGAGCAAAGGGCCATTCTTCAACAACTCAACAGGAAACAGGAAGTGGATGAAGCACTTATCCGGAAATACAATGGACTGCTTGATCTCGAAGAAGAAAATTACAGTCTTCGTTTCAATAGTGAATCAGAATAGATTTAAACAGATCTGAAGACAGAAGGCGCCATGCTGGTTTGCTTCTTGAAAAAATTATTGAAGTGTGCCGGCTCTTCAAATCCCAGGCAATATGCAATTTCAGAAATATTCCAGTTGGTGTGACGAAGCAAAGCTTTCGCTTCTCCTATCAACCGTTCCGCAATATGCTCTGTAGTTGTTTTTCCCGTTGTTTCCCTGATGGCACGGTTAAGGTGGTTAACATGTACAGACAGTTGCTTTGCAAAATCACTGGCTGATCGTAATGTAAACTGTTGAGATGGTGATTCTATCGGAAACTGCCTTTCCAGCAACTCTGTAAATACCGCTGTGATCCGTGTATTTGCGTTAGGATGCTGATATAGTGTTTGAGAAGGCTGCATTTTCAGCGCCTGATGAATCAACTCTGTAAGATAATTCCTCAACAGGTCAAACTTGAATGTATAATCGGAATTGATCTCATCCAGCATTTTTTCATAAATCAAACTAATGGCTTTATCCTGCGCTTTAGTAAGTGAATAAGCTGGCTTGCCGCCGGGTGAGAACATCGGCAGCTCAGACAGATTGCGCCGCATTCCCATATCAAAAAAAGCTTCTCTGAAAATACAGAAGTAACCGGTATAATCATCCGAAAGCCGCTCCAATGTATAAGGCACTACCGGGTTAAAGAATATCAGAGTCGACCCAGAGATCTCGATGCTTTTATCTGCATAATGAAAAATGGTCCGGCCTCTTGACAGGCTTATTTTATAAAAATCACGCCGTGCATACTTCGGCGGTGCGTGATGCTTTATCACTTCCTCTGTCCGGAAAACATTAAAATGCCCCATATCCCTCTGCAGGTTATCTGGCAGCCATTCACATTTCTGTTTGTAGAAATCTTCTAATGTTTCCGCTTTTGTCATCATGATAAATTTAATCAATTATCATTTTCCTGTTTGTAAAAGATAAAACCGCCATGATACAGCACTCCATTCCGGAAATTGCCGTCAGCTGTAAAGCCTGTATCATCGATGTATTCGATATGAGTTCCCTTAATTATATAACTGCCTGTATAAGCGCTCTTCCGGTGGCCCCGGGCTTCATCATACCGGCCATTCGGCAATAATTCCTGGCGTATATATCCATCGCGAGTCACCCACATTCCAATAAAAGAGGTATTGTCTTCCATTGTTAATAATTTCACACAAAGCTAATCCGGGTTTCAGGGGAAAACTTGCAGGAATCAAAGGGAAAGTTACAAAATTCAAACAAGGCTGGGGCTGGCCAGGCAATTGTTATTCAGTTGGGAACAAATCCATTATCAATAATATGGACTGATCATAAGATAAACGACCACGCCAGTTATAGCCACATACAACCAAACGGGCCAGGTGATCTTTGCCAGTTTGCGGTGCCTGGGCCATTCACCGATCAGCGCCCTGTAAGCTGTAAACAGAATAAAAGGAAGGATAATACCCGCCAGCGGGATATGTGTAGCCAGGATGATATAATAAATCCATCTCAATGAACCGACACCGGCTGCTTCTTCATCGCTCAACACACCGTTATGATCGATATCCCCAAACTTCGTTTCACCTGCAAACAGATGATGACAGATATAGCTTACCAGGAAAAGCATCGACAATATCATCGCTGTCATCATTATACTCTTATGTGCCAGGTATTTCTTTCTTTTAACAGCCGCTAATGCCGCTATCAGCAATATTGCTACAAGCGAATTGATCACGGCATTGGCTTTGGCAAAAAGATGTACATCAAAGCCCAGGTCAACTTTTAGTTGAACACGGCTCAACAATACTACCGCAGCAAAAACAATAAACGAAAAAGCGATGATCAATATAGATGCTTTTTTGTCATTCCTTTTCCAGGCCGGAGCTAACATCTTTTTTTCTTTTTTGAATGAAGAATATCAATAATCCCACGCCGATAATCGCTGCTATAAAAGCCACTCCCATAATCTCCAGCTTCCCAGCCAAAAAGCTCTTACGCCTGGGATCTTTTTCCATACTGAGAAAAATAATATCACTTGATAGCCGTGCAAGATCAGCACTGTCAAGCCCATGATAATAACCACGCACCTGGCGGTTGGTATCTATCAACACAAAATAATCGGAATGTACAAAGTCTGTATCTATACCATGCCCGTCAATAGTGCCCAACTTCATTTCCTGGATCGCCATGTTATAGATCGTGTTCCGGTCGCCCGACAACAACCACCATTGTTCAGGGTTGATCTGGAACCTGTCGGCCCATTGTTTCAGCCTTTCTACTGAATCCCTTTCAGGATCTATGCTGAAAGAAAGAAAATGAAGAAAGTCAGGTGTTTTATCTCCTACCCTTTGAGCATTGGTAATGGATTGCTGCACCCATTTCATATTGCGGGTCATGGGCGGGCAAATGGTAGGGCAATGCGTAAAAAAGAAATCGGCCACTACTATTTTCCCTTTGAGTTTTTCCCAGCTGATTGAATCACCTTCCTGGTTTACAAGTGCAAAATCGGCGAGCCGGTGCCAAACCGTATCAGTCATTTCCTTTCCCCTTTCTGTGCGGTTAATAACAGAATCGGCGTAGTAATGCCTGGGCATAGCGATGGCAGATTCACTAAAGCCTTTGACCACGAAATAACAAACCAGCGGTAGAAGCGCCGCCAGCAGGATGGCATATAGAGCAGTCTTATTCAAATCACTTCATTTTAATTGCCGGCTATGCGGAAGCTGAACCGGCCTGCGCGCAAAATTATTCCATTTTAAGCCTCGCAGGCACGAATGATACGGTAATATTTCTGTAAAACAAGCCTGACATAGTTGGCCGGCGTAGAAGTATCGCCAGAAACACAAAGAGCTCAAGGGTGATTTGCAACATGCAGGCATAAAAAAATCACCGGCCTTGTCAACATAGCCGGTGATTCAATATGATAAATAAACCTATACGTTATTGTTTTCCCGGCTTGGGTTCTTCTGCTTTCTTTTCCTCAACATGATGTACAGGAGTAGTTGTTTCCTGGAAGTGCTTATCATAGGTATTCCTGAGGTTCTTGTAAGAATTACCGTCAATGATAAAAGCTAAAATAAACCAGATAAACAACATCAGAGGAACCACAATGGTCATGATCATATTACGGATCTCATCGCCCAGGTGCATGAACACTGATACAATGTAATATGCTTTCGCAAGGGTAAGAATACATACCACTCCTTTGAAAGCCAGTACCAGGTAAGCATTGGGATCGGGGCCTTTATGAATAGTATAGATAATAAGACCGATTGCCAGTTCGATGACAGTAATCACAGAAAGCAGGATCGTTGTTCTCTTCACCTTTTTGCTGAACTCTGCATCAGACACATGGTGCTGGAAGGTTATCTCTGAAGATGCTGATTGATGTTCCATCTCGTTCAATTCGTTTATTGTAAAATAAGTTTAAAGCTGTTTAGATCAGGTAGAAGCAAAGGAATACGAATACCCATACCAGGTCTACAAAGTGCCAGTACAAACCAGCTTTTTCAATCATCAGGTAATGGCCTCTGCGTTCAAATACGCCTTTTTGCGTCATGATCAGCATGATAATATTGATCACTACACCAGAGAATACGTGGAAACCGTGGAAACCAGTGATGCCGTAGAAATATCCACCGAAAGCAACAGGTCCGTTTTGGCGCACATGCAGTTCAGCTGTATTGATCATGCCCGTCAGTTGATCTTTTGGTAGGCCCAGCAGTTGCGCTTCGGTCATGGTATTGCCATGTTGCTCGTGCACGATCCTTGCCAGTGATTCGACAGTTGAATTATTCAGGGCTGTTGTCAGCGCTTCGCCATGTACGAGTTGGCCCCATGGGTTTACTCTGGTGGTTTGTCCTACCCATTCAATCTTTCCATCGATCAGGGTAGCGTGAGCACCGGTGATCAGGTGATGCCATTCCCATGCCTGACAGCTAAGGAAGGCGATACCGCCAACGATGGTCCAGGCCAGCCATTTTATTACTCCCTTTTTATCGCCGTTATGTCCTGCATGCACCGCCAGCACCATTGTTACGGAGCTGATGATCAGGATAAAGGTCATTACGCTTACAAAAGCAAGAGGCAGATTGGCATGTCCTGCTCCGGGGAATGCATTGAACACCGCGTTTGGATCAGGCCAGAAGTTTTGGCTGAAACGGATAGTGCCATAAGAGATCAGAAAAGCCCCGAAAGTGAAAGCATCACTCATCAGGAAATACCACATCATCAACTTCCCGTACTCTATGTTGAAGGGGCTCTTTCCACCGCTCCACCATTTTGTCTGCTGCGCTGTAGCTGTTGTCGCCATGTCAGTTATTTCTATTTATAAATTCCAATGATAAAGGCCTTTTTAAGCCTTTAAGCTTCTTAAACTTTTAAATCTTCTAGCCAATGATCAGAAAGAACACCAGCAAATAGATCCATAAAATATCTACAAAATGCCAGTATGTTGCCACTACTTCCACCGGCACTGCACTATACAATTTGACCTTTCCGAAAAACGCTTTGATAAACATTACCAGCAACGCTATGATGCCACCTAATACGTGCAAAGCATGCAATCCGAAAATGATGTATAAGAACTGTCCTGCTCCTGCTGCTCCGGTAAAATGTACCCCCTGATTCCACAGGCCTTTGAAACCGATCCATTGCAACACCACGAAAACACATCCCAACACAAAAGTCAGCCCCATCAGCATGCGGTACTGGTTCATTTCCCGCTGGCGAAAAGCCCTGAGGGCCATTTGCAATGTAAGGCTGCTCACCAGTATCACGGCCGTCGATACCCAGAATATCTTCGGTATCGCGATATTGCTCCAGCCTACCAGGTTGCTTTTAACAATAAAGGCACTGGTAAGGCCTGCAAACATCATCAATATGCTGGCAATCGCCACCCACAAGGTAAACTTGTGAGGATGTAATTTCTTTTTTGGTTGATTCATCACTGTTTCCATCTCACTTTAATTATAATATTATGCTTTACTCATTAATAAGGCCAGCAATACCACTGGCAGGTATAAATAACTTCCAAACATCACTTTTCTTGCTGAGCTTACGTCCATCTTTGCATACAACGTAGTGGAACGTGTTAGCATAAAGATATTTGCCAACACTATCAACCCTATGCTTACCATCCCTACCACATCGTTATAATTACAAATCCCGACGAAGTAAGGCATCACAGTTACAGGAAATAACAGCAAAGAATAAATCACCGTTTGCAATGCTGTAAATTTCGTCGGCCCTTTTTCTGCCGGCAATAATTTAAAGCCTGCTGTGCTGTAGTCTGAGTGCGCAATCCAGGCAATGGCCCAGAAATGCGGGAACTGCCAGAGAAATTGTATCCCAAACAATACCCAGCCGCCCAGCGATAAACGGTCATCTCCAGCCGCCCAGCCTATCAGGCAGGGCAACGCTCCCGGAACTGCTCCCATCAACACAGCCATCGAACTTACTTTTTTCATTGGCGTGTAAATAAAAGCATAAAGGAACAAACTGAATGCTGCAAGGCCAGCCGACAACCAATTGAAATAGTAGCCAAGAATAAAAACACCCAGCGCACCTGTAATGATGGCAAAAGCCCATCCTTCCTGCACGCTCATCCTGCCTGCAGCAACAGGGCGTTTACCTGTTCGCTTCATCATGGCATCTGTGTCTTTCTCCACTACCTGGTTGATGGCATTGGCACTTCCTGTAACCAACATCCCACCTGCAAAGAGCAATCCTATCATCACCCATTCATACTCCACCACTTTCGGTGCCAGCAGGTAACTGATCACACTGCTGAACACTACCATTATACTGAGCGAAAGCTTAACTAACTGTAAGTAGTCTTTTATCTTATTCATCACAGCTTTCGCGATTTAAACCCTAATAAAAACCCCTCCTGATCCCTCTCACATCTTTATTTCTAATGCTTGCTTTCATTTGCTCCGATCGGCTCTGTCTGCGGAATGAAATCCCTTCCGTCTTTACCGTAATCATAAGGCCAACGGTGTACTTCAGGAATTTCTCCGGTCCAGTTACCGTGACCAGGCCTGATAGGAGTTGTCCATTCCAGCGTGGTAGCGCCCCATGGATTGGCAGTGGTAACTTTTCTTCCTTTGAAAATAGAATAGAAGAAGTTGAACACGAACATCAATTGAACAGCGAAAACAATAACTGTAACAATAGTGATCATCTGATCGAGGCTGCCAAACTGGTTAAAGGAAACCCAGATGCTCTTATCCAGATAACGGCGGGGCATACCAGCCAGACCTTCGTAGTGCATTGGCCAGAAGATCAGGTAAGCGCCAACCAGTGTTACCCAGAAGTGGAAGTAAGCAAGGGTGTTGTTCAGGTACCGGCCAAACATTTTGGGGAACCAGTGATAGATACCGGCAAACATGCCGAACATGGATGCCACACCCATTACAATGTGGAAGTGGGCTACCACGAACATTGTATCGTGCAGGTGTATATCAATCGTTGAGTTTCCGAGGAAGATACCTGTTAAACCACCAGAGATGAACAGGCTCACAAAACCGATCGCAAACAGCATCGCAGGTGTGAAGCGGATATTACCCCGCCAGAGTGTCGTGAGCCAGTTGAACACCTTGATGGCCGACGGCACCGCGATCAGCAGCGTTAACAGTACGAACACCGAACCGAGGAACGGATTCAAACCGGTAACGAACATATGGTGCGCCCAAACCAGGAAGGCCAGTATACAAATGGCGAACAGGGAACCGAGCATCGCCATATAACCGAAGATCGGCTTGCGGCTGTTAATAGATAATATTTCCGACACCATACCCATTGCAGGCAACAGGATGATATATACTTCAGGGTGACCAAGGAACCAGAACAAGTGCTGGTACAAAATTGCACTACCACCTTCGTTCGGTAACACTTCTCCATTCACCACGATATCACTCAGGAAGAAGCTGGTTCCAATGTTGCGGTCAAACAACAGAAGGATAGCACCTGAAAGCAATACAGGGAAAGACAATACACCCAGTACAGCTGTGAAGAACAGCGCCCAGATCGTCAGTGGCATACGCGTCATGCTCATGCCTTTGGTACGCATGTTCAGGATAGTAGAGATATAGTTCAGACCGGCCATCAGCTGAGACACGATAAACAGTGCCATACCGATCAACCAGAAATCTGCACCAAGTTTTGATCCATCATTTGCCTGACCCAAAGCACTAAGCGGAGGATACATCGTCCAACCACCACTTGCAGGGCCGGTTTGCAGGAACATTGAAGCGATCATTATCACACTGGCCAGGAAGAAGAACCAGTAAGAAAGCATGTTCAGGAACGGAGAAGCCATATCCCTTGCACCCACTTGCAGCGGGATGAGGAAGTTGGAGAAAGTTCCTGAAAGACCTGCTGTCAATACGAAGAACACGAGTACAGTACCGTGCATGGTCACCAGCGCATAATAAAACTCAGGCTGGATGGTACCGCCTTTTGCCCAATGTCCGAAGAAAGTTTCGAGGATCGGGAAAGACTGGCCGGGGAAACCCAATTGCAAACGGAACAATACCGAGAACAGACCACCAATGATCGCCCATATGATACCCGTTATCAAAAACTGTTTCGCGATGGTCTTGTGGTCCATGCTGAAAACATACTTTGAGATAAAGGACTGGTGGTGATGTCCGTGGTCACCGCTGTGATGAACATCGTGAGACACAGCTGTGTCGTGATGTATATGCAATGCTTCGCTCATAATCTTTTATTTTATCCCGCCCTGCGGGCTATTATAGGATCGAATTAATGGCCAGCCATAGCTACTGGCTGCGTGGCTGCTTTAGCTGCTGTTGTATCTGCCGCTGCTGCTGCTTTTTGCACGGCCGGGTCTTTTTCAGGGAAAGCAGCAAAGTATTTTGGTTTCTTTGTCGCCATCCACTGATCAAACTCTTCCTGTGTTTCCACTACAATTTCACCGCGCATGCTCCAGTGGCCTTTACCGCACATCTGATCGCAGGAAATTTCGTATACAAAATTAGGATTGCCTGTTTCTTCTTTCATCTGCTTGCTGGTCTTGGTAGGTGTGAACCACATGGTGGTAGGCGTACCGGGAACAGCGTCCATTTTCATCCGGAAATGCGCCAGACCTACGTCATGGATCACATCTTTTGCACCGATCACCATTTTTATTGGTTTATTCACGACAAGGTGCATTGGCTCACCAGCAATATAAATATCATCATGGTTTGCAGGATCGTCCCAAAGCTGACCCAGCGGATTGTTCTTAGCGTCGTTGATCTCTTTATAATATTTCTTGCCGAGAATATTGTCTTTACCGGGGTAGCGGAACTCCCATTTGAACTGACTACCGGTTACTTCCACCACCATTGCATTTTTAGGTGCTTCACCTGTGATCTTGAACCAGTAGAAGATCCCGAAACCTACCAGCACTGTCAGGGTAATCGCAGGGATTACGGTCCAGATCAACTCCAGTTTGTTGTTGTGCGGATAGTAAAACGCTTTACGGTTATCAGACTCCTGGTATTTATAAGAAAACCAGAATAACGCGATCTGTGTTGCAAAGAAAACAATACCGGTGAGGGCAATGGTGATGTACAACATGGTATCAATATGCACACCGTGATCAGATGCTGGCGCACCCAGGATCTTTCCTTTCAATCTTTCATTGCAATAAAACACACCGATCAGGCCGACGATCAGGAAAATCAGCAACAGAAAGGCGTTGATCTTATTGGTCTGTTTCCTGGTCTTTTCTTCCCCACGCAGCACTGCTACATATTCACTGGCTTTGGCTATCTGAAAAGTAACCAGGAAGCCCAATGCCAAAATCGCTACAATGAAAAAAGTTTGCATATTCTATCGTTCAAAAGTTATTGTTCTAATTCGAGTTTAAACGTTTAAGAGCTAAAAGGCTTAAACAATTTAAGTATGATGTATCAAGCTCTCTTTCACTAACGGGTGGTTTCTTGCCAGCAGTGGCGCTTTCGCCAGTGCTTTACCTGTTACAAACATGATCAGGCCAACAAAACCTAAACCGATACCGAAATCATACAATATCATGGGTACATATGTTTTGCCAGTTTCAGCATCAGTCAGCGGGCTTGGGAACACCATCTGGAAGAAATCCAGCCAGTGGCCAAACACGATCAGCAATGACATGAATGTAATGGTTGTATAATTCCGTTTTGAATCACGGCTCATCAGGATCAGGATCGGCGCTACAAAGTTGATGATGAACATTAACCAGTATACTCCGCTGTATTCACCCTGTGCCCTGGTTTTGAAATAAACTGTTTCTTCAGGAATGTTGGCATACCAGATCAACATGAACTGGGAGAACCACAGGTAAGTCCAGAAGATGGAGAACGCAAACATGAACTTACCAAGATCATGCAGGTGTTCTTTATTCGTATACTGCAGGTAGCCGTTATTTTTAAGGAAAACAACAAACAGGGTAATTAAAGCGATGCCTGCTACGAATGTGCTTGCAAATGTGTACCAGCTATACATGGTGCTGTACCAGTGTGCGTCGATGCTCATCAGCCAAAGCCAGGGAATAGAAGACATTACTGTAAGTGCAAACACAACAATGTATATCGCTGCCCAAACTGTGTTATTGAACATGTATTTCTTTCTGCCTTCTACTGTAGGGATAGGATTGTTGTCGAGGCTGCGGGAAAGGCTTCTCATTTTCCATCCCAACACAGACCAGAGAACAATAGTGAGAACAGTAACGATGGCGAAAAATCCTTTATTCAGAAAACCAGCTTTATGCAGCAGTGTAGGATCATGTTTTACATGCTCAGCATCTGTCCAGTGGTAGATCTCATGATTGCTACCGAAAGCAATGGACAACAGTATCGCTCCGCAGATAACACCCAGTACCGGCACACAGGCTGAAATTGCTTCAGTAACACGGCGGAAAGCCATCTGCCAACCACCCCAGGCCAATGTGAGTGCGCAAATAAAGAACATTGCTGCATTCACAATCAGCAGGAAGTAAACACTGTTCTGCAGCAAACTGCCCCAGAACCTTGCCTGGTCATGCGGATTATCTTTAGAGCCATGCGTGATATATAATGTAACTAGAGATAAGATCCCAATAGCCATTAAAGCGATCGCTATGGTATTGTATCTTTTCGGCGCTACAAATTGGTCCCTGTTTGACATCAGTATTCTTTTATAATTTCTTCAATAATTCTTATTTAACGGCTGCTTTTGTGCTATCTGCCGCCGCTTTTGGTGCTGTTGAATCTGCTTTTGCAGTGCTGCCAGCCGGGAATTGTTTTGATTTGATATAAGCAACCACTTCCCAACGTTGTTTAGTGCTCAGTTGAGAAGCATAGCTACCCATCTGGCCTTTACCATAAGTGGCAACATGGAAAATTGTTCCTTCAGATGTTGCTTTCATATCATCACCCATCAGGTTTTTAGGCGCTGCCGGATAAGGACCGTTACCATCTTTCCAGAGGGGGCCATTACCATCCAGTTTGGGACCATGACAGATACCGCAGTTAACGAGATAAAGCCTTTCTGCTTCTTTCAGATCAACTGAGCCGGCTGCCAGAGGGTTTTTTATACCTGCTGAAGAGGCATAAGAGCCTATAGTATCTTTCAGCAGTTTTGAACCGAGCATATCGCCACGGGCAATAGTGCCTTCAACCGGCCCTCCATGGAATTGTGCACCAGGCGTTGCAGATGCATCCAGTCTTTCCTGCACAGGAGCATATGTTTCATAAGCCCTGCTATCAGCCATGTCTGGCATATAGGCACGACCAGGATTACGACTGCTGCAGCTTACAGCCAGCGCTGTAACTGTTACACATCCTGTTATGATCAAAAATTTTTTCATCCGTATATTGTTAATGTTCTACTTGATTTATTAAACTGCTTCTACTTTTTTACCATATCTAACCGTTTCCTGGTCGTAGCGGCCAAGCCACCAGCCGGTTTCACGGTATTGTACA
>JGI26534J51046_1000569_pt1 | contig 45768 bp, 31 predicted proteins | sample ThiBiot_750_plan_2_FD_51046 | JGI IMG/M metagenome (IMG submission 51046) | reverse complement strand
TGCGTCACGTTTTTACCGAGCAATTCTATTTCCCCTTTATCCGGTTGCAATAAACCAATGATGCATTTGATCAATACCGACTTCCCGGAACCTGATTTGCCAAGCACCACCACCGCATCACCTTTGGTTACCTGCAGGTTGAAGTCTTCCAGCACTTTGTTCTCGCCGAAAGATTTAAAAAGATGACGGACTGCCAGGACCGTGTCTGTCTTCTGTGCCCGGCTTTCATTTTCATTGTATAATAATGCGGTTTGCATGTTTAATTCAGGTTCAGTACATCGGTGATCTGTACGGCCACCAGGTCGATGATAAAGATCAATACAGAAGAAACAACAACGGCAGAGTTGGCGGATTGACCAACGCCTTCCGTTCCTTTGCTGCTGTTATATCCTTTATAGCAACCAACAATAGCTACCGAGAAACCGAAGAAAAAGCTTTTGACAAAAGCAGGCAATACATCGCCGAACAGGAGATTGTCAAAGATCTGCGTCCAGAAAAGATGAAAACTGGTGGCTCCATGGATATTCACTCCGATGTAGGACCCAAACAACGAGATAGCATCGCCCAGCATAACGAGCACCGGTAGCATCAGTGTGGCTGCCAGCACCCGTGTAACGACAAGGTATTTGAACGGGTTCGTGCCGCTGACTTCCATCGCATCGATCTGCTCTGTTACTTTCATGGAGCCAAGTTCAGCACCAATGCTGCTGCCGATCTTGCCTGCGAAGATCAGCGCGGTGATTACCGGGCCGATCTCCCGTACGATAGCAATGCCAACAATCGCCGGCAGCTGTGATTCCACACCATAATCGATCATGGACGGCCGCAGTTGCATGGTCAATACCAATCCCATGATAAAGGCGGTCAGCCCAACAAGTGGCAGTGACCTGTAGCCGATCAGAAAACACTGGCGGATAAATTCTCCCACTTCAAACCGTGGCTTTATCCATTGCCTGAAAAAGTGTCCCGTAAACCGGCTGGCATCACCAGCTTCTGCCAGAAAAACCTGTATTGGCCATTGCTTTTTCATTGAGATCAAATTTGCGGTATAAATCCTGGTAAGAAGATGAATGCCGTCACTGTCTAAACTGATATTGATCACCTGATGACGATCTTCAATGCCTGGAGTGACGGTTGTCATTCCTGCGTGAGGTAATGAATCCTATTTTGATGAAAATTTGTTTTATGGAAAAGATCATGCTGGCCGTTAATGCTGTGGATCTTGATAAAAACTCACTGGAGCTTGCATGCTCACTGGCTAAAATGTCCAATTCTGTATTGACAGGCCTGTTCCTGGAAAACCTGGCAAAAGATAAAGAATTGGTTATCAAAAACGTTTACGAAGGGACTTATATTGGCCTGGAGGTAGACAGGACTTCATCCGAGTACACGAAAAAAAATGCAGAGATTGAAGCAAATATCGAAGTGTTCAATCAAACCTGTCAAAAGAATGGTGTCAGGTCAAATGTACAAAGAGATGAAGAAAGGCCGGTGGCTGAAGTGATAGGCGAAAGCCGGTATGCCGACTTGCTGATCTCAGATGGCGGGCTGCATTTTAAAAAAGCGATGCGCCATATCCCGTCTGCAATTGCCAGGAGAATCCTGCGGAATGTCGCATGCCCGGTTATTGTTTCAACCGGGCCGGTGCAGGAGATCCGGGAAATGGTCTTTGCCTATGATGGCAGCGCTTCTGCCATGTTTGCTATAAAGCAATTCACCTATCTATTCCCTGAGTTTTCTTCGCATAAACTTTGTGTTGTAAATGTAAATGACAGGGAAGGAGCGATCATTATGGTGCCAGATCAGTTGAAAGAATGGCTGGAAGCGCATTACACCTCTTTTGTATTTGAGGAACTGCATGGTAAAAGGGAAGGTATATTCCTTGATTATCTTGCGGAAAAGAAAAATGCGATCATTATAATGGGAGCATATGGAAGAAGCCGCGTTTCCCGGTTATTGAGAACTGTTGCGGCTGATCTGTATGTTGACAAAATTGCCTTACCTTTTTTTGTAGCACACCAATGAGTGCAGTCAACCCTCACAGTCGGAACTGATAACCGAGATCAACCACCGTTTTTTATTGGTATTTCCAATGTGCATCGGTTACTGTCTGTTTCAGAATAAAAAGCAAAGAATAAAACGGATCGATAATATAAAAAGGACAGTGCAACGATTTTGTATGCTAGTGTTAATTACCATTCTTACCTTTTTCTCCACGCTTGCCGGTGGTTTGTTTGCAATGTATTTCAGGGATAAACTCCGGCTGATACTTGGATTCAGTGCCGGAGCTGTGATCGGCGTATGTTTATTTGATCTGTTGCCTGAATCTTTATTGCTTAGCCGGGGTCACTTTCTACCGGAGACCACTATCAGCATTGTAGCACTTGGTTTTTTCTTATACCTGATCCTGGACCGGTTCACCTTGCTTCACTTCCGGGTTGCCGGAGTGGAGAATCATGGCAGGGAAAATCTTGCTGCAGGAAGTTTGTCGGTCCATAGCTTTTTCGATGGCGTTGCGATCGGTCTTGCTTTTAAGATCTCTGATCAGATCGGGATATTCGTTGCAATGGCTGTGATCGTTCATGATTTTTCTGATGGCGTGAATACAGTGAGCGTGGTGTTGAAGAAGAATGAACGTCTCCACAGATCGTTCTTATGGCTGCTAACAGATTCCGTTGCTCCTGTTTTGGGAGTGTTTTCAACTCATATGTTCCGGCTTTCTGAGGAAGTCTTTGCAGTGCTGATTTCTTTATTTACCGGTTTCTTTTTATACATAGGAGCCAGTGACCTGCTACCGGAAAGCCATCATGAATATTCTTCATTCTGGACCACTTGTATGACTATAATCGGCGCCGGGCTGATCTATGCGGCCATCACTTTCTTTGGGTGAACGGCCAGGGCAATTCTTGTCAGTATTTTTATTCCGATCTGTCATCTTAACATTTTTCCCGGATACCCCGCTATTATTAATTGCTCTTCCGTACATTTAACCAATTACTCCATTTCTTAAGTCAACCTATATGACAAGACTGCTTTTGTTATCCCTCGTCGCCATACTGGCCGTAAGCTGTAAACAAGCAACAGACCAGGTTCCAGGCCAAGGGCTGATCACCGGTATCGATTCTGCCATAAAGCCCGGTGATAACTTTTTTATGTACGTCAATAAGACCTGGTATGACAGCGCCACCATACCAGCCAGTCAATCAGGAGTGGGTTCTTATTCTTTTCTGAACTTTCCGCAGCGGATCCGCTTGCAGGGAATCCTGGACAGTGTGGCCGCAGCCAATAACCCTGCGGGCAGCATCGAGCAGAAAGTAGGGGATTTCTATGCATCGGGAATGGATACAGCAGCGATTGATAAACGAGGTTATGAACCCATCAAACCTATCCTGGCAAAGATAGATGCAGTGACAGACCTGGCTGGATTGCTTAAACTCGTGGCGGACGAACATAAAGCGGGCGACAGGTCGCTGATCGGTCTTTATATAGGACCTGATGATAAACAGAGCTCAGTGAATATTGTTCAATTAGCACAGGCCGGGCTGGGTCTGCCGGACAGGGATTATTATTTCAAAACAGATCCTTCAACAGTTGGTATTCAGCAAGCATATAAAACGGCACTCAGTTCTTATTTTCAATTGATAGGAGTTGATGCCGCTACTGCGGAAAAAAATGCTGCGCTCGTTTATGAAATAGAAGAGCAGCTTGCCGGCTCTCACAGAACAAATATTGAACTCCGGGATGTGAAGGCAAATTATAATAAACTGGCTGTTGCCGATCTTTCGAAAAAACAACCGAATCTTAGCTGGCCTACTTTACTCGCAGATTACGGCGCTAAAGTGGATTCGTTAAATATAGGTCAGCCTGCTTATTATGACAAACTCAACGCCATGCTGTCAACCGTGCCGATCAATGATTGGAAAGTATATTTAAAAGCCAATATGCTTCGCGATTATTCAGGGTTTTTAAGCAAACCGTTCAATGATGTAAATTTCAATTATGCAAAGGTGCTCACCGGGCAGGCTGTTATGAAGCCTCGCGCGGAAGAAATGACACAGGCAGTGGATCGCTCCCTGGGCCAGGCCCTGGCACAGTTGTATGTAAAGAAATATTTTCCTGATGAGGCAAAGAAGCGGATGCGGGTACTGGTGGATAACCTGAAAAAAGCATTTGAGGCCCGGATCACTAAGTTGGATTGGATGAGCGATTCTACCAAAGCAAAGGCGAAAGAAAAACTTGCTGCATTTACTGAGAAGATCGGCTATCCTGATAAATGGAGAGACTACTCGAAAGTGGAAGTAAAACGGGATACTTATTTTGAGAACAGGTTGTCGGCCAACAAAAACGATTATGCGTATATGCTGGCAAAACTTGGTCAGCCGGTTGACAGAACAGAATGGTACACCACCCCGCCAACAGTAACTGCCTATAATAATCCTCCGTTGAATGAAATTGTCTTCCCAGCAGGAATACTGCAGCCTCCTTACTTTGATATGAATGCCGATGATGCATTGAACTATGGCGGTATCGGTATGGTGATCGGTCATGAGATCACGCATTCATTTGATGACCAGGGAGCGCAGTATGATAAAGATGGTAACGTTACGGATTGGTGGACAAAAGCGGACTATGAAAAATTCAAGGCGCGTACCCAGCAGGTACTCGATCAATACAACTCATTTACCGTGCTTGATTCGGCGCATGTGAAAGGCGCATTGACCCTTGGAGAAAATACAGCGGATCTTGCTGGCATTGCCATTGCGTATGACGCCTTTAAAATGACTAAAGAGGGAGAGGATACTACAAAGCTGGATGGCTTTACGCCTGATCAACGGTTCTTTATTTCCATAGCGAGGATCTGGAGGGTTAAAACAACGGACGCGTTCATGCGGATGTATGTGAATACAAATCCACACTCACCGGCTGTTTGGCGGGTGAACGGGCCACTGATGAACTTTACGCCGTTTTACAACGCGTTTAATGTGCAGCCGGGAGATAAAATGTATAAGCCGGAGAGTGAACGGATAAAGGTTTGGTAGGGGTATTGTAACAATATGTTGAACGCTTCAAAAGGCAAGAGGATATGTGTGCTTGTTGAAGCGTTCAACTATTATAGGCATTTCCACATTACTCAATTAAAATTTTTTTCGATTCATTCCCGTTCGTAACGATATACACGCCTTTAGCAAGCTGACTTATATTGATCATTTGATCGCCTCCATTCAGTTGTGTTTTCAGCATCAGCCTTCCGCCGGTATCAAATACCGAAATGACCGAAGGTGCTGCAAGCCGGAGATGCAGCATCCCGGAGGCCACGCGTGAGTTGAGGATGGTAAGTGCTGCGGGAATGTTTTTCAGATCGACCATTCTGGTCGGACTGTAACTGCCGTTGTTATCAAGGTCCCGTTGGAAGATGCGGTAATAATTACCGCCTTCAGCCGGGTCTTTGTGGATGAAGCTATAGTCAGATTTTGCATTGTTGGCCCCGGTTGCCGGTATTGAAGCGATATTACTCCAATTGGATCCGTTGGTGCTGTGCTGGATTAAAAAGTCTTTTGTGTTCAATTCCGAACCGGTAGTCCAATCAAGTCTTATTTGCCGGCTGCTGCCCGCCTGTTTGGCTGTAAAACTGATCCATTCCAGCGGCAGCAGTATGATCGTATTGTTTTGAGTCACGAAGTTGGATGAAGTGCCGGTCAGCGCGAAATTATTCATTACGCCGTAATTGTTTCCTTTCAGGTCATATATGGTGTTAAGCCCGGTATTGGTTCCGGAGGATATTCCCTGGTCAAATGTATAGTATGCAACAAGTGAAGGGTTGAATGCCGGTTGTAATTCCCTCGTCATGTTAGCCTGGATCTGGGACTGGGTTCTTACTACATTCCAGATCCTAACATCATCAAGCGTGCCGGCAAAAAACTGGATATTGGGTTGAGTTGAGCCCAGTGCGATCCTAGGCGGTGCTGATCTGAGCGCAGTGGATGTTGCCGGAAAAACTCCCTGGTCGGTTCCGTTGATATACATTTTGACTTCACCGGTCGACTGCCGCCATGATACAGCCACATGAACCCAGTTGCCTGTATTGATATCATCTACTGATATAGCGGTCCTGTCGCTTCCGGGGTTGCCTATTCCAAATGCGAGTTTAGATCCTAACAGGGATGTGCCCCAGTCGTAAGTATCTCCGCCTACCTCAGCATCCACGATGCCGCTACCCTGGAACCATTGCGTTCCGCCGCCGGAAGTTGCGGTAGTTCTTACCCAGTATTCCAGTGTGAAATCGCTGCTTACGGAATGAGGGATGATGACCTGGTCATTAAGGCCATCGAATGATAAGGCGTTGCCGTTAAATAAAACCGGCGAAGCAATCCATACAGGAGCATTGATCAGGTTGCCATTGGTTCCTCCGGTCGCATTAATGAGTGTTGTGCCGGCTGATTCATCGCAGTGATAGGCTGCCAGTAAGCCTGGCTCAGTGTCCGAGGGCCTTCTGAACATATTCGCTCTGATCTCTTCCTGCGTCCGCGCAATGCTCCAGATGCGGACTTCATCGATAGAGGCATTGATCAGGCTGTTTCCTCCTGTATGTGAACCGATAAAAGTGTTTTCACTGGTATAATTATTCGCTACGGATGTGTTGGTATTAACCAGTATTCCGTCGCGGTATAACTTCATTGTTGTGGTGCCGGCATCATAGGTAACGGCCACGTGCACCCAGCGGCTTGTAGAAAATGCAGTTCCATCTGTAACCTGTGTATAGTTGCCACCATGTCCGGCAGAAAGTGTACTGCCGCTGATCCAGAAAGGAGCATTTGCCGAGGAAATGATATTCTGAGACCCTCCTGTACCCGCCGAATAGACCCAGGCTTCTTTGGTATAGGAGCTGTTGCTGGGGATCGGTGCAAATATTTCTGCGTACTGGTTGGTTCCGTTTAGCCGGATTGCGTAATTGGTTTGCGAGTAGCTGGCTGAGCAGCAAAAAAAGAAAAGCAGGAGTAATGGATATTTCATTTGGACTTGCAATTATGATGGTGGTGGTTTATGATGCGAATGTATAGAAAAAATAAGTCGTGATTAATTAAATAAGAATCTGGTATGGTGAGAGCGGGTCATTTTCTTTTGGCGGTCTCTTTTTAATTCCTGTAAAAGTGTTCAGATGAAGATCTGTCTTCTACTGATATAGGTTTTCCTGCTTTTGGGATAGCTTCAACGTCTGGTAAACCAGGGGTGGTGTCCCAAAAGAGAATTTTCCGGATAGAATAACTGGGATGATCCGATTCGCCCTGTCGTTGTTTTTCCGTCATGATATCACAAGATAAATTTCCCCGGTGAAAACGACGAGAATCTCCGTTAAAAAGCCGCTACATTTTTTAGTTAAAACATTAGTTTTTGTACTTGTTCAATGCAGGCAGGTAAGTTGGAAAGATTTTCTATTAAACCCGCCTGGAACAGAAGTCCAATCTATTTCATATTTCAGAAATTAATTTCATTTTTTGAAATTTTATTTAACTTTGAAACCGTTTCCAGTGGTAGTTATCAGCTATAAGACGATCAAGGATTACATAGAGCGGCACAAAAGTGTTTCGGATCAATTGAATAATTGGTATACGATCACGGAGAAATCTGACTGGGCCAATTTTCATGAGATGAAACAACTCTTCAATTCGGTTGATGCCGTGGGGGATGATCTGTATGTATTCAACATAAAGGGAAATGAGTACAGGTTGATTGTACGGATCTTTTTTCGCGTGAGAACAGTTTACATAAAGTTTGTCGGAACGCATAAGGAATACGATAAGCTGAGTCTGGACGACCTCTAACCTTGACTGAGTAATAATTATTTTAAATTGTTGATATGACAACCCGTAAAACGAAGATCGGAAGTGAAAAGGAGTACAATGCGGTAATGAAGGAGATCGATATCTTGATGAAGAAGGGAGAGAGAAAGCTTTCCGATAAAGAACTGAGATCTTTACAAAGCCTGGCGTTGGCAGCACAGATGTATGAAAAAAGTATCTATAGGATACCTGCGCCACAAACACTGGAAGGGCTGATCGAGCTCAAAATGTATGAGCGGAGGTTAAAGCAGAAAGAGCTGGCAAAGTTGCTTGGCATTGGGGAACCGAAGTTGTCACAGATCATGAGCAGAAAAAGAAAGCCGGATGTTTCGTTTTTGAAGGCCGCGCATAAGTTGCTGGGGATTGATGGGAATTTGTTGTTGGAGTATGCGTGAGGGGGGAGAGGCGAAATTGTCAGATTATGATAGAAGTCACCTCGCCCGGTGATTTTGTTGTTTATGCTGCTATTTTACGGCATTAGGTTACGAGATGCTATTCACAATAACCTGCAGAACGTCTTTATCCTCTTTGTTTTACGCTGTTAATGCGTTTTTGAACATCATCGATCTTTCTGCACTCAGCAGTTCAAATGGCAAAAATCAATGTTCAGAACACGGAAATTACCGTCCTCTCAGTTGAGGAGCAGGATTACATTTCGCTTACAGATATGGCAAATGCCAAAGATGGTGAAAGCCGGGCAGCTGATATCATCAAAAACTGGATAAGGGCCCGATACGCTCTTGAGTTTTTAGGAACATGGGAGCAAATAAAAAATCCTGATTTTAAAGTGGTCGAATTTAACCACTTTAGAATGCAGGCGGGTTTGCCAAGTTTTGTACTAAGTGTTTCAGAGTGGATTGAAAAAACCAACGCAACAGGTATCATCGTAAAAAAAGGTAAATATGGTGGGACGTATGCCCATAAGGATATAGCTTTTGAATTCGGATCTGCTATCAGCGTTCCATTCAAACTTTATCTGATAACGGAATTTCAGCGGCTCAAAGAAGAAGAACAAAAGCTGTCCGGCTGGTCGGCTAAACGGGAGTTAGCGAAATTAAATTATCATATTCATACAGATGCCATCAAACATAATCTTATCCCGGCAGAGCTATCGCCTGCACAGGTCTCAGTAGTTTATGCGAGTGAAGCCGATGTTCTGAATGTTGCGCTGTTTGGCGTAACAGCGAAACAATGGCGGGAAATAAATCCTGATTTGAAAGGAAATATCCGGGATTATGCGACCATCAACGAATTGATTTGCTTATCAAATATGGAAAACCTGAATGCGGTATTTATTAATGAGAAGTTGCCACAAAAAGAGCGATTGATAAAATTGAATAAGATCGCTATTCAACAAATGAGCATACTACAGGATGTAGAAAAACGGAAACTGTTGAAGTAGCTGAATTTCGTGAAACACTTCTCTACAAAGCATTTCAGGATTTAACCAAAAGTCGTCTTACCTGTACAATTTTCGAACTCCTGTCGGGCTTCGCCCATACGTTTATTCTCTGTGATGGTTGTAGTACAGCTATCGGGCTGCGCCCGACGAAGCCCCGCCCGAAGTTTAGGGTGTACTATAAATGAAAAGCCCGCCTTCGCTAAAGCTTCGGCGGGCGGAGTCGGGACGACTAGATTCGAACTAGCGACCCCTTGCACCCCATGCAAGTGCGCTACCGGGCTGCGCTACGTCCCGAACAAAACCGGTACTCCCGGTGGGGATCCGCTGACCAACTTCGCATTTTGACTGCTCGAAAACCAGCGGGCTGCAAAAGTAAGGTTTTTTACCATTTTTCCGAACCAAAAACAACCTTTATCTTCGCACCTTAATGAAAATCATCATTAAACAAGCCCGGATAACGGACCCGGCTTCACCTTTCAACGGACAAACAGCTGATATTTTTATTGCAGACGGAATTATCAAAGCCATTGGTAAAAACCTTACTGATGAGGCTGATAAAGTAATTGACCAACCAGGCATACACGTTTCGCCAGGATGGATGGACGTCTTTGCCCATTTCGGAGATCCCGGTTATGAGTTCAAAGAAACACTCGAATCCGGTGCTGCCGCTGCTGCTGCGGGTGGGTTCACTGATATTCTGGTTATTCCTAATACAAACCCCTGCGTTCACAATAAGGCCAATGTGGAATATATCGTGCAGAAAAGCCGGACACTCCCTGTGTCTGTTCATCCTGTCGGCGCCATCACACGCAACACGGAAGGAAAAGAACTGGCTGAAATGTATGATATGAAGAACAGCGGCGCCCTGGCATTCAGTGACGGTACCAACCCGGTTCAATCAGCCGGACTGCTGGTAAAAGCGTTACAATATGTAAAGGCATTCGGTGGAGTGCTGGTGCAGGTGCCCGATGATAAAAGCATCAATCCGCATGGACTGATGCATGAAGGCATTGTCTCCACCCGGCTCGGTTTGCCCGGCAAGCCGGAACTGGCAGAGGAACTGATCGTTTCCCGCGATATTCAACTCACTGCTTATGCAGGTTCGCGCCTCCATCTTACCGGTATCAGTGCTGCTTCTTCGGTTGCACATATCCGGAAAGGGAAGAAGGATGGTATTGATATCACCTGCTCAGTTACGCCTTATCATCTTTTCTTTACTGATGAAGACCTGAAAGGATATGATACTAATCTAAAAGTGAACCCGGTGTTACGTTCTGCAGCCGACAGGGAATCGCTGCGCAAAGGCATCACTGACGGCACTATTGATTGTATCGCTTCGCACCACCTGCCTCATGAATATGATAGCAAAGTGCTGGAGTTTGAATATGCAAAGAATGGAATGATCAGCCTTGAAACGGCTTATGCAGTACTGAATACAGCGATGCCGGAAGTGAGCCCTGCAAAATGGGTTGAACTGCTCTCGGTCAATCCACGCAAGATATTCGGTCTGCCTGCAATAAGCATACAGGAAGGACAGGCTGCTTCATTGTCCCTGTTCGATCCTTCTGCAAAATGGACGGTATCGGAAAAGAATATCCGTTCAAAATCAAAAAACACACCGTTCATCGGAAAAGAGCTTACCGGAAGAGTGATCGGTATTGTACATAAAGGAGAAGCAGTTCTCCAATAATTAAATCCAATGAATAAAAAAATCAGTCCGCTCATAAAAGGCCTTATCACTGGTTTAGCCCTGCTGGTATTTGCATTGATCATGTATTTTACCAAACAGACGGCTGAGTCCAACCTGCACTATGTCAATTATGCGTTGTATGCGGGAGGTGTATTCTGGACCTTGTTTGCCTATTCCCGGTCAGAAGCATATACCGGTAAGTTCGGAGATATTTTTGGGCAGGGATTCCGTTGCTTTGTGGTCGTTACATTGATCATGGTCAGCTTTACAGGGATCTTCAGTAAAATGCATCCCGAGTTTGCTGACGAAGCTGCTGTTGCTTACAAGGAGTACCTCCTGAAAAATGAAAAGGACAGAACGCCTGCAGAGATAGAAGAGAAAGTGGCGCTGTCTAAAAAACAATATACGACCGGACTTGTTTCCACAGCAATTTTCGGATATTTGGTGATGGGTACTATTTTCACTGCTGCCGGTGCCGGTATTTTATTAATAAGAAGACAATAGGACATGGATATCTCCGTGGTTATTCCCTTGCTGAATGAAGAAGAGTCCCTGCCGGAACTGACGGCCTGGATCGAAAAAGTTATGCAGGAAAACCAATACTCCTACGAAGTGATCTTTGTGGACGATGGAAGCACTGACAATTCCTGGAATGTAATAGAACAATTGCGGGAGAAAAACCATAATGTCAAAGGCATAAAATTCCAGCGCAATTATGGTAAGTCTGCCGGCCTCAATGAAGGTTTCAAGGCAGCACAGGGTGATGTGATCATTACCATGGATGCTGACCTGCAGGACAGTCCTGATGAGATACCCGAACTCCGCCGCCTGATCATTGAAGATAATTACGACCTGATCAGCGGATGGAAAAAGAAACGTTACGATAATAAACTCACCAAAAACCTCCCCAGCAAACTGTTCAATGCAGCTGCCCGGCGGATGAGTAAGATACAGTTGCACGATTTCAATTGCGGACTCAAATCATACAAAAAGAAAGTGGTAAAGAGCATTGAAGTGTATGGTGAAATGCACCGCTATGTGCCGGTGCTGGCCAAATGGGCAGGCTTCCGGAAGATTGGTGAGAAAGTGGTGGAACACCGCCCGCGGAAGTATGGAGTCAGCAAATTTGGCTGGAACCGTTTTGTGAATGGATTTCTTGATCTGCTGTCTATCTTCTTCATAGGAAAATTCGGTAAGCGCCCCATGCATTTCTTTGGATTCTGGGGAACTATCTTTTTCCTGATAGGGACCGGCTTCTCTATCTATTTATTTATTTCCAAACTGGTGGATTATAATTATCCTCTTACCAACAGACCGGGATTCTATCTTGCTATTGCTTCAGTGATCATTGGTGTGCAATTATTCCTTGCCGGGTTTTTGGGTGAACTGATCTCCCGGAATTCTGCAGGCAGGAACAGTTACCTGATCGAAACAAAAGCAGGTTTGTAATGTCGAAGATCGTGATCATAGGGCCTGCGCACCCCTTGCGTGGCGGATTGGCCACTTTTAACCAGCGGCTGGCAAAAGAATTCAATGAGCAGGGGCATGATTGTTCCATCTTTTCCTTTTCACTGCAATACCCGGAATTTCTTTTTCCCGGCACTACGCAATACAGTGATGAGCCTGCACCGGCAGGGCTTTCCATTCATTCAGCTATTAATTCTGTGAATCCGCTTAACTGGCTGAAAGTAGGAAAGCAATTAAAGAAGCTAAAGCCTGATATTATCGTGGTGCGTTACTGGCTTCCACTGATGGGACCCGCCCTGGGAACGATTTTACGCCGTGTAAGAAAGAATGGTCACACCCGGATTGTTTGTATTGCCGACAATGTGATCCCACACGAAAAGCGGCCAGGTGACACACCTTTCACCCGATACTTTCTGAAAAGCTGTGATGCTTTTATTACGATGAGCGAAAAAGTGATGCAGGACCTCCGGCTGTTTGAAAAGAACAAACCTGCACAACTGGTGGAGCATCCGCTGTATGATAATTTCGGACCTATCATTCCCAAATCAACCGCAAGGGAAAAGTTGGGCCTGCCTGTTGAAGGAAAGCTTGTATTGTTCTTTGGCTTTATCCGGAAATACAAAGGATTGGATTTGCTATTGGAAGCAATGGCTGACAAAGATATCAAAGCAGCAGGCATACAGTTGCTGGTGGCAGGTGAGTTTTATGAAGATGAAAAGCCTTACCTGGAACTGATTGCAAAGTTGGGTATTGAACAGCAACTGATCCTTAGAACCAATTTTATTCCGGACAGCGAAGTGCAGCATTATCTCTGTGCTGCAGACGCCGTGATACAACCTTACCGCAATGCAACGCAAAGCGGCGTTACCCCGCTGGCTTATCACTTCGAGAAGCCGATGGTGGTGACCAACGTGGGCGGACTGCCCAGGCTGGTGCCCAATGAAAAAGCCGGACTGGTAGTGGAGCCCGATCCAGGTTCAATAGCCCAGGGCATCCTGCGTTTCTATCAATTAGGAGAAGACTATTTTATTCCTCATCTTCGCAATGAAAAACAGAAATACAGTTGGGCTAACCTGGCTGCTGTTATTTTTCAGCTTGCCGGAAGTGCTGACTAAGAAAGATCCTGTTTTTTGAATTGATCTAACCCAAATAATTGGAGACAGACTCATGATCTATAGAAGCAAAGCGCCTTTACGAATCGGCCTGGCAGGTGGTGGCACGGATGTAAGCCCTTACAGCGATCTTCATGGAGGCGCTATACTCAATGCTACGCTTTCCCTATACGCCAATGCTACTATTGAATTACTGGATGAAAAAAAGATCATCTTACAGGCCATTGACCGTGATGAAGAAGAAGTGTATAACTGGATGCCATCATTACCCATTAATGGAAAGCTCGATTTGCTGAAAGGTGTATACAACCGTATACAGAAGGATTATGGAATAGGAGAGAAGGGCTTCCGGCTTTCGACTTTTGTGGATGCACCGGCCGGTTCGGGATTGGGTACATCATCTACTCTCGTGGTGGCTATCATCGGTGCTTTCACGGAAATGCTCCGCCTGCCATTGGGTGAATACGATATGGCACATTATGCGTATGAAATAGAACGGAATGATCTGAAGCTGGCCGGCGGGAAGCAAGACCAGTATGCAGCTACATTCGGTGGCGTTAATTACATGGAGTTTTATGGAGATGATAAGGTTATTGTGAACCCTTTACGGATAAGGCAGGAGTATTTGTTTGAACTGGAAAACAATTTGCTTTTATATTATACTTCCACCAGCCGCGAATCAGCAGAGATCATCAAGAAGCAAAGCAAGAATGTAGAAGAAAAGAAAGGCAGCTCCATTGATGCGATGCATCAACTGAAAGAACAGGCTCAGCAGATGAAGGAAGCTTTATTGAAAGGCAGGCTGGCACAGATAGGAGAGATACTGGATTTTGGGTTTCAGCAAAAAAAGCAAATGGCAGAAGGCATCAGTAACCCATTAATGGAAGATATCTACAGAACGGCCCGCGAGGCGGGCGCTACCGGTGGCAAAATATCCGGAGCCGGCGGTGGCGGGTTTATGATCTTTTATTGTCCCGGCAATACCAAATATAGGGTGATAAAAGAATTGGAAAGGTTTGGAGGCAAACACCGTAATTACCAGTTTGTGAAACACGGATTAAAAACATGGACGATTTAATATGGATAAAATAAAAAGTCTTATTCAGGCCTCGATCGATGTAAAGCAGCAATTGCTTAATGATGAAGCCTTGCTCCGGAGCATTGGCCAGTCGGTTGAACTGATTACGAATACATTCAAACAAGGTAAGCGTGTATATTTCTGCGGCAATGGTGGCAGCGCAGCCGATGCACAGCATCTTGCTGCAGAATTCTCCGGCCGTTTTTATACAGACAGGAAGGCCCTTCCTGCAGAAGCGCTTCATTGCAATACCTCTTATCTTACAGCAGTAGGGAACGATTATAGTTTTGACCTGATCTATTCCCGGCTGATCGATGGCATCGGCCAGGCCGGCGATGTATTGATAGGATTATCTACTTCAGGAAATTCAAAGAATATTATTAAGGCATTTGAAACGGCTAAAGAAAAAGGGATCCATACTATCGGTTTTACCGGCAAGACAGGCGGACTGTTGAAAGCAGTAAGTGATGTGCTGATCAATGTGCCGTCAACGGACACGCCCAGGATACAGGAAAGTCATATTCTGGCAGGGCATATTGTTTGTCAGTTGGTGGAGGAGAAGATATTTGGGAGTTAGCTGGTTTAAGAAGGAAAATCTCAATCAAATAAATAATGAAGCAGGGAAAAATGAACAATAGCTGGGTAAAACGGCTTTTTATACTAACAGTTTTCGCCGGTCTATTTCAATTATCAGCGACAGCGGCCATCGTAGACACTGTTGATACCTACAGCGCTTCCATGAAAAAGAATATCAAAGCTGTTGTGATCACTCCTGATAACTATGCCAACGACAAAGAGCTGCCTGTCGTCTATCTGCTGCATGGCTACAGCGGCGGCTATGCCGACTGGATAACAAAAGCCAAAGGATTTGAAAAAGCCGCCGATCAGTACCAACTCATCATTGTTTGCCCTGATGGTAACAACAGCTGGTACTGGGACAGCCCCATAGACCCCCACTATAAATACGAAACCTATGTATCGAAGGAATTGGTAGAATGGATAGACAGCAAATACAAAACCATCAAAAGCCCGAAAGGGCGTGCCATCACCGGTCTCAGCATGGGCGGCCACGGTGCTTTATACCTGGCTTTCCGTCACCAGGATGTTTTTGGTGCAGCAGGCAGCATGAGCGGGGGAGTCGATATCCGCCCTTTTCCCAATAGTTGGGACATGGCTGCACGGTTAGGTAAATATGCAGAGCGCCCTGATAACTGGGAAAAAAACACGGTGATCAACCTGCTTCATTTGCTTACGCCTAATTCCCTTGCGCTTATTATCGACTGCGGAACAGACGATTTCTTTTTTAAGGTAAATGAAAACCTTCATCAGCAACTCCTGCAGCGTAACATTCCACACGACTATATCACCCGGCCCGGAGCCCACAACTGGCCTTACTGGAGCAATGCAATAGGATACCAGCTATTGTTCATGAACAATTTCTTTAAAACTGCTAAAAAGTAATACGAGCACGGTTTTTAGCCGGCTTTTACTGATAAAAGACTCCCTTCCCGTCTTCCCGCCTTACCGGTAAATTTTTACCGGTAAGGCGGGAAGACGGGAAGGAGGCGTTTCAGCATAAATTTCGTTACGAAAAATAATTGTTAAATCTACAATTAATAATATATTTGAATAGAAATCGCTTGCATTTATGGATAAGCAATACGTTTTAGGAGTAGATTATGGCACTGATTCTGTTCGCACTATACTCGTAGATACTTCCAATGGAGATGAACTGGCCACTTCTACTTTCTATTACCCAAGATGGAAAGATCAGCTTTATTGTGAGCCGGGTTTGAATCAATTCAGGCAACACCCGCTTGATTATATAGAAGGCCTGGAACAAACCATTACTTCCTGTCTTCGTCAGGCAGGTCCCGCTGTAGTAGCTAATATTGCCGCAATATCTGTAGACACAACCGGCTCCACACCCGTAATTGTGGATGAAAGCGGCACTCCCTTAGCCTTATTGCCCGCCTTCAGCAATAACCCCAATGCCATGTTCATTTTATGGAAAGACCATACGGCTGTAAAAGAAGCCGCAGAAATAAATGCGCATGCTGCCCGCTATGATACTAATTACCTCCGATTTGTAGGCGGCGTTTATTCTTCCGAATGGTTTTGGGCAAAATTATTACACGTGCTCCGGGAAGATACAGCCGTGAGAAATGCTGCTTATTCCCTTGTTGAGCATTGTGACTGGATACCTTTTTTACTCACCGGTGGAAAGCATGTAAAAGAAATACGTCGCGGTGTTTGTTCTGCCGGTCACAAAGCCTTATGGTCTGCAGAGTTTGGCGGATTGCCACCTGATTCATTCTTTACGGCCCTCGATCCTTTGTTGCAGGGATTTACTGCCCGTTTATTTTCCCAAACCTATTCCTGTGCAGAACCTGCCGGTACTATTTCCAAAGAATGGGCCGAACGCCTGGGCCTGCCTTCCCATGTTATAATAGGTGTTGGTGGATTTGATGCTCATATCGGTGCCGTAGGCGGACAGATCGAACCTTATCATTTAAGCAAAATAATGGGCACGTCCACCTGCGATATTCTTGTTGCACCAATAGAAGAAGTGGGCGACCAACTGGTACGCGGTATCTGCGGCCAGGTGCCAGGTTCTGTAATTCCCGGTATGCTGGGAATGGAAGCGGGGCAATCCGCTTTTGGTGATGCTTATGCATGGTTCCGGCAGGTATTGAGTTGGCCATTGCAACAAATACTGGCAAAATCAACAATAGTTGATGCTGCTACTGCTCAAAGATTGATGGAGGAAAGCATGACTGCTATTATCCCCGAACTTTCCAGGGCTGCTGCAGCATTACCGGTGGATGAATATTCAGAGATCGCGATCGATTGGTTCAACGGAAGAAGAACCCCTGATGCCAATCAGTTGCTTGAAGGCGCTGTGCTTGGTCTAAGCCTGGGCACTGATGCTCCAAAAATATTCCGTGCCATTGCAGAAGCTACCTGCTTTGGTGCTAAAACGATCGTTGACCGGTTCAGTAGTGAAGGTATCCCTGTGAAAGGTTTGATCGGAATGGGAGGGGTGGCAAAAAAATCTCCCTTCATCATGCAGATGATGGCAAATGTTATGAACATGCCTATCCGCATTCATCGCAGTGAACAAACCTGTGCCGCGGGTGCTGCTATGTTTGCTGCTACTGCTGCAGGGATTTATCCTAAAGTGGAATCGGCCATGCAAGCTATGGGAAGAGGCTTTGAAAATGAATATTTTCCCGAACCTGACCAGGTGGCGCTGTATGAAAAACGGTATCACCGTTATTTGATATTGGGAAAAAATATTGAAAAGGAAACAATGTCTTTACACCAGGAACTGGTTGAACAATTATAAGCACACATCATAACAGAACTACCATGAACCCTTACGAGCATATACAGTTGCAAGCCTATGAAGCCAATATGCAGTTGCCGCAACTGGGACTGGTGTTGTTTACTTTCGGCAATGTAAGCGCAGCTGATCGCAACAAAGGAGTATTTGCCATCAAGCCCAGCGGTGTTCCTTACAATGAACTATCACCTTCCAAAATGGTGATCGTGGATTTTGACGGTAAAGTGGTGGAAGGCAAACTCCGTCCTTCTTCCGATACACTTACACATGCGGTATTGTATAAGCACTGGGAAAATATCGGTGGTATTGTGCATACCCATTCTACCTATGCTACTGCCTGGGCGCAAAGTCTTCGCGATATACCGATCTATGGCACCACGCATGCCGATCATACCACCTGCGATATCCCCTGTGCTCCGCCAATGGATGATGAAATGATCAGGGGTGATTATGAATACCAGACCGGCTTCCAGATCATGCAGGCCCTGGAACAAAGAAAACTCAGTTATGAAGAAATAGAAATGATACTGGTGGGTAATCATGCCCCTTTCACCTGGGGCACAACGCCTCAAAAAGCTGTTTATAACAGTGCCGTGCTGGAATCTATCGCACAGATGGCTTATATCACCGAATCCATTAAAGCAGATGCTCTCCGGTTAAAGGATTCACTGATCAAAAAGCATTTTGAGCGTAAGCATGGACCTGACAGTTATTATGGTCAGTAAAGCAGCAATGCACATTCACTAACAATCACATCAAAACTAAACGAGAAATAATGGAATTGAAAAAATTGGCTGTATGGTTCATCACAGGAAGCCAGCATTTATATGGAGAGGAAACACTGAAGCAGGTAGCAGAACATTCACAAGTGATCGTAAAAGCATTGAACGCTTCTTCACAGATACCAGTGGAAATTGTATACAAGCCAACGGTTACAACACCTGAAGAGATCTATAACGTGATGATGGCGGCCAATGCCGAAAAAAATGTGATCGGTATTGTTGCCTGGATGCATACTTTTTCACCTGCCAAAATGTGGATCAACGGGTTGAAGATATTGCAAAAGCCATTGCTGCATCTGCATACACAGTTCAACCGTGATATACCCTGGGATAAGATCGATATGGACTTCATGAACCTCAACCAGAGTGCGCATGGCGACCGGGAATTCGGTTTTATCGTAAGCCGCCTTCGCCGCAACCGGAAAGTGGTGGTAGGGCACTGGCAGGATGAAGCAACCCTGCAAAGTATCGATGCATGGGCACGTGCGGCAGCTGGCTGGCACGACTGGCAGGGCGCCAGGTTTGTACGCTTTGGAGATAATATGCGCTATGTTGCTGTTACCGATGGCGATAAAGTGGAAGCTGAATATAAATTCGGTTATGCTGTTAATACACATGGTATCGGTGATCTGGTAAAATTGATCAATGAAGTAGATGATGCAGCTGTGAATACATTGATGCAGGAATATGAAGACCGCTATTTGCTGGCGGCACCGCTTCGTAAAGGTGGGGCTCAACGCCAATCATTATACGATGCTGCAAAGATCGAACTGGGGTTGAAACATTTTCTTGAAGCCGGTAATATCAAAGGCTTTTCGGATACGTTTGAAGACCTGCATGGAATGGTGCAGTTGCCGGGTATCGCTGCTCAGCGCCTGATGAAAGCCGGTTATGGATTTGCAGGGGAAGGCGACTGGAAAACAGCTGCATTGGTCAGAGCCATGAAAGTAATGGGCAGTGGATTGCCCGGTGGCAATTCCTTTATGGAAGATTATACCTATCATTTTGATCCATCCAATCAATTAGTATTAGGTTCCCACATGCTGGAGATCTGTGAAAGTATTGCGGAGGGCAAGCCCTCCTGCGAAGTTCATCCGCTGGGCATTGGTGGCAAAGCAGACCCTGTGCGGCTTGTTTTCAATTCTGCTGCAGGTCCTGGCCTTAATGCATCCATCATTGATATGGGCAACCGCTTCCGTTTACTGGTCAACGAAGTGGAAGCTGTGAAAGCTACAGAAGCCTTGCCTCATCTGCCGGTGGCAAGAGTGCTGTGGAAACCCTATCCCGACATGAAAACCGGTTGCGCTGCCTGGATACTGGCAGGAGGTGCGCATCATACCTGCTATAGCCAAAACCTGACAGCAGAGCACCTGGAAGATTTTGCGGACATGGCAGATATCGAGTTTGCATTGATTGGAAAAGATACCAGGCTGTCGCAATTCAAGAATGAATTAAGATGGAGTGAAGTGTACTATCAATTGCATAAATAGCATAGTTCCCGGCTATCTACTAAATAAAAAACAATGAAAAAATTGCTTGTCGCATCTCTGCTTTCGGCTGCAACGGGCTTGCAGGTTTTTGCTCAATCCGAAGTGGCTGTATCCATTAATGGTGTTGATCCAAAATATACCATCAGCCGTCATATCTACGGTCATTTTTCAGAACACCTGGGCCGTTGCATCTATGATGGCTTCTGGGTGGGCGATTCATTGAATGTTCCTAAGCAAGACAGGATACGGATGGATATTGTGGACGCCCTGAAAAGAATACAGATCCCTAATCTCCGCTGGCCGGGCGGTTGCTTTGCAGATGAATATCATTGGAGGGATGGAATTGGCCCGAGAATGCAGCGCCCTACAATGGTAAACACCAACTGGGGTGGTGTAACGGAAGACAATAGTTTTGGTACCCACGAATTCCTTGAATTATGTGGCCTGCTGAAATGTGAACCTTATATCTCCGCCAATGTGGGTAGCGGCACAGTGGAAGAAATGGCCAAATGGGTGGAGTATCTCAATTTCGGCGGCATCAGTCCTATGACCAACCTGCGTAAACAAAATGGCCGTGCAGAACCCTGGAAAGTGAGCTTTTGGGGAGTGGGTAATGAAAGCTGGGGTTGCGGTGGTAATATGACAGCAGAGCGTTATGCAGATGAATATAAACGATATGCCACTTATGCACGCGATTACGAAGGTACCCGTTTGAAAAAGATTGCCTGCGGCCCCAGTGATGGTAATTATAACTGGACAGAAGTGATGATGAAAAATGTGGGCAGGCAAATGTGGGGGTTATCACTTCATTATTACACCATACCAACCGGCAACTGGGGCAAGAAGGGCTCTGCCACCGCTTTTGATGAGCAGGAGTATTTCAATACTATGAAGAACTGCCTGCAAATGGAGGAATTTGTTTCCCGGCACTCCGCCATCATGGACCGCTATGATATCAACAAGAACGTGGCATTGGTAGTGGATGAATGGGGCATCTGGACAGATGTGGAGCCTGGCACCAACCCGGGATTCCTTTATCAGCAAAACAGTTTGAGGGATGCATTGATCGCCGGTACCACTTTAAATATCTTCAACAACCATGCAGACAGGGTAAAGATGGCCAACCTGGCACAAACAATAAACGTATTGCAGGCATTGATCCTTACACAAAAGGAAAAGATGTTGCTGACGCCGACTTACTATGTGTTCGATCTGTTTAAGGTGCACCAGGATGCCAAACTCCTGCCTGTTTCCTTCACCAGCCCTGGTTATACTTCCGGTGATAAAAAAATACCTGCCCTCAATATGTCTGCTTCAAAAGACTCTACCGGCAAAGTACATATCACCCTGGTGAATATTGACCCGGAAAATAAATGGAAGATCAGCACTTCGTTAATGGGAGTGAAGTTCAGTACTGTAACCGGTCAGATTCTTACTTCTTCGAGGCTTACTGACATTAATACTTTTGATGGTCCGCCGAAGGTAAAGAACAGCAATTTTTCAGGTGCTAAAAAGCAGGGTGATCAGTTGGTGGTGGAAATACCGGCCCAGTCTATCGTAATGCTTGAATTGAAATAAGGTCACAACCGGCGCATAATAGCAGATGTCGCAATCCCCCCTGTTTTTGTCAGAATAGCACGGCCTGCCTTCCAATTGTTGACTTTAATTTTACTTCGGGATCAGCGGGTGAACCGCGGCATCTCTTAAATTTATATTACTAAAACTTTTTACCATGACAACGATGAATCCTTATCTGAACTTCGACGGCAATACAGAAGAAGCTTTTGATTTTTACAAATCCGTTTTTGGCGGTGAATTTGAAGGCAAGTTCAAAGCTGGTGATATGCCCGAAGCAGGCCCGATCCCCGAAAATGAAAAGAACCGTATTATGCATATCTGCCTGCCGATCGGCGGTGGTACAAAGCTGATGGCTTCAGACATTTTTCCTTCTTTCGGACATAAGTTAACGGAAGGGAACAATGTGCAGATCTCCCTTCACCCTGATAGCCGTGAAGAAGCTGATCACCTTTTCAATGGCCTTTCTGCAGGTGGAAAAGTTGAAATGCCCATGGCTGATGCTTTCTGGGGTTCTTATTTTGGAAGCTTCAGGGATAGGTATGGCGTTTATTGGATGATTAATCATGAGATCAAGAAATAAGCTAATTGGCCGGGAGTTGGAATACTCCCGGCCAATTTTTAACCTGAAAAGCTTTTCATCACCTGGTCCTTATAGTTAACACTTACAGGAATGGTTTTCTGATCCGCAAGCACCAATTCACCCGTTCTCACAATCCTGATCTTGCTGACAGAAACGATATATGACTTGTGTGTGCGAATGAATTGGGAGGCCGGCAGCATTTCTTCCAGCTTTTTCATGGTTAAATGTACCAGGTATTGCCGTTGGGGAGTAAATATTTTCATATAATCCCTCGATCCTTCGATATAAAGAATGTCTGAAAATGCGATTTTAAGCAGGCCTTCTTTTTCCTTGACTACAAGATGTTCATTCCCTTTTTCTGTTGACTCTTCTTTTGGAACGGTAACCATTGCCTGCTTCACTTTATTTACTGCCTGTAAAAACCGTTCATAGGAAAATGGTTTTAAGAGATAGTCCGCCACATTCAGCTCATATCCCTGCAAAGCATATTCTGCATAAGCAGTAGTGAAGATCACTTTGGGCGGATTGGTCAGCGTTTTTAAAAATGCTATCCCATTCACTAATGGCATTTCAATATCGAGAAATACCAGGTCAATCGGGTGCTGTTCCAGTTTGGCAAAAGCTTCCATTGCATTGCGGCATTTGGCCACCAGGGTCAGGCCTTCTGTTTGAAGGATATATTTTTCCAGTATCTGCTGTGCTATCACTTCATCGTCTGTTATCAGGCATCTGATCATTTCGTCAATGCTATTTTCAGGTTAACGGTATAGTGGGTGTCATCATGGGATATCTGCAGTTCATGGCGACCCGGATAATATAATGCCAGCCGTTTTTGTACATTTTCTATTCCCACGCCTCCATACTTTGTTTTTTGCTGGGGCGTGGTTAAAATTACGCTATTGGATAAATGGAAGTGTAATTGAGATCCGGTAACGCTTAGTTTGCCTTCGATAAACCCACTGTCCATTATCCGGTGCGAACCGTGTTTAAAACTGTTTTCCAGAAAGGGGATCAGCAGTAGGGGGGCTATCGCCTGGTTATCGTTGCCTGAGTGTTCCACTATAAAAGAGATATTGGCTTGGGGATACCGCTTCTTTTCCATCTCCAGGTAATTGTCCAGGAACTCAAGATCCTTCTCCAGCGTCACCTGGTTTTGCTGGCAATCGTACAGGATATACCGCATCATATTGGAAAGCCGAAGAATATAGGCAGGAGTATCCGGCTCTCCCGTAAGGCTCATGCCATAGAGGCTGTTAAGCGTATTAAAAAGAAAATGCGGATGAAGCTGCGCTTTCAGCGTTTCGAGTTGCAACACGAGATTGTCTTTTTCCAGGGCATGCTTTTTTTCTTCTGTTTCAAATGCATAACGCATGAACAGGACAGAGAAAAAGGCCAGCAGGTCTGTCAGTAATTCATTTATTTTAACGCCCTTTCCTCCCTGGGTATGCTGATACCAGGAATGCTCCATTTGATAAAACAGGTTCAGGGAGGCATTATGGTTGGTTTCCTGAAAAATATAACTCACTACATAATTGGACCATTGGGAAACAAAAATGAAATAGGCCAGGGTTACAAAGAATAACCATACATGCCATTTCTTTTTAAGAAAATAGGGGCCGATAAAACGATAGAAAGGCACAACATATAAGGTAATGGCAATCGAATACAATATCAGCTCCGGAAAAGGGAAATTAGTCCTTAAACGGGGAATATAAGGGTTGCTTGCATAAAGCGCATATTTATAAATGCATACATAAACAAACCAAACCAGTATCTCGTACACGGAAATGTAGCGCTTGACCGGGATCTTTCTTTTAAACAGGTTCATGCCCAAAACTATCTCTTTCAAGCGGTTTTGTCGAAATGGCTTTCGACAAAATCAGGTTTTCCTTCGACAAAATAAAGGCTTCTTCATTATGCAGAAAGACTGTTGGCTTTGGACGAAGCAGCCTTTTTAATCCATCGTTCCGGTTGTTGCTTTGTTTCATCAACCACAAAAAATAAAAAGATGAAACACTTCAGCAAACTGTCCCTGCTTATCGCAATGATCGCTTTTCTTAACCAAAGTTCCATTGCACAATCTGTCAAAGGAATGGTAATAGATAGCCTTAGCCGCCAGGCCCTGGTCAATGCTTCTGTAAGCCTTAGCCAAAACGGGGCTATCCTGCATTCTTTAAACGCCACTAAAGGAGAGTTTGAGTTTTCCGGGCTCGATACCGCAAGTGTGTACAGGTTAAATATCCAGTATACCGGTTATCACAGCTTTGTGTTGGATTCTTTAAAAGCTGATCAGTCTTCATTGGTGATCAGCCTGGTGCCTGATCAGAAAGAAATAGCAGGTGTAACAGTAACTGCAAGCAAGCCTTTCATTGTGCAGAAAAATGATAGGATCGTGGTAAATATAGCCCAAAGCCCAATTGCGGCTGGTGGCAACGTATACGAAGCCGTCAAAAAAGCACCGGGTGTAGTGGATATACAAGGTTTGCAGTTTCGTGGCAAAAACGTAACTGTTTATATTAATGATAAGCCTTCAAGACTGGGCGGCGAGGAATTGAAAACCTATCTTTCTTCCATGCCGGCCAATACGGTTGAAAGGATCGAAGTGATCCCTAATCCTTCAGCAAAATATGAGGCCTCCGGTGGCCCGGTGATCAATATCATTCTTGCCAAAAGCAAAGATCTTGGCACCAATGGGGTTTTAACCACGGGTGCAGGCGCTGGTAAATATGGACGCTATAACGGCGGTCTCTCTCTGAATCATCGTAACGCAGGTATGAATGTTTATGGCAGCTATGATTACCAGCAGGTAAAAGTCAGCAATAAAAAAAGGGCCGACCGCTCTTTCAATAATCTTTACACCATCCATGACGAACAAGGTTCTATTGAATCAAGCGGTAGCCACACCGCTAAACTGGGCATGGATTATACCATCAATTCACGCAGTAGCTTCGGTGGATTGGTCAGAGGTCTGTTTAGTGATAAAGACAGGGATATCAACAACAGCTCGTTGGTAAGCACTGACTCGTCTTCCCTTGTGAGTAACGATAACCGCATCAATTTGTCTACTATTTCTGCTAACCTGTATTACCGCACCAGGCTGGGCAAAACCGGTGATCTGTCGCTCAACGCTGATTATTTCACTTACAATAAAGATTACAGTGATTATTTTATTACTCATTATTATGATAAGAATGGTGGAGAGTATGGGTCTCCTTATCTTCTCCGCTCCAATGCTCCTGCAAACAATCGCATCAAATCCTTTTCAGCTGATTACACTTTTTCTGCCGGCAATATCAGCTATGAAGCCGGTTTGAAAGCTGTGCTTACCCGCACTGATAATAGTTCGGTATGGGAAAAGAATGAGAATGGTGCATGGGAAAATGATGAGTTGAAGAGTAACCGGTTTGTGTACAACGAAAATATTTATGCTGCTTACCTGTCCGCATCCCGCAGCATCAGTAAATTTGATCTGCAGGCTGGTCTCCGTATGGAATACACTGATGCTAAAGGATATTCCGTGACGCTGAAGCAGGAAAATAAAAATAACTACGCCAGTCTTTTTCCCAGCCTTACGGTTTCTTATAACCTGTCGGAAAAGCAGCAATACAGTTTTTCCTATCGCAGAAGGATCGAGCGGTTTGGGTTTGATATCGTGAACCCTTTTATTGTATACCAAAACCAGTACGCTTATTACCAGGGCAATCCGGATATCAAACCTTCTTATTCGCATAATTTTGAATTGGGCTGGACATATGGCAATGAATGGATGGCATCTGCTGAATATGGCCATTTCATAGATGCACCTGCCGAAGTGTATAAGAAAAGTGATGATGGAACAGCGATGATCAACACATATGAAAACATTGCCAGTGCAGACCAGGTAATGCTCAATCTTACCTATACCAAACGCTTATTTAAGGGCAAACTGACTACCAGTAATTCACTGGGCGGTTTGTATGCGAAATATAATGCGCCTGAGAACACCGGATTGAGCAACGCTGCTACCAGTGCTTTTATCAGCAGCAGCAATATGCTGTCGTTGGGTGCTGCCTGGAAAGCGGAACTGTCTGCTTATTATTATTCACCTATGCGCATTGGAGCCTATGATATCAGGTCGCAGGTTTTAGCTTCTGCAGGTTTTTCCCGCACTTTGTTAAACAAAAAAGCTACACTTGGATTAAGCGTCTCTGATATTTTTAACAGCGGCAAAATGCGTTATGGGGTGTCTTCTTACGGGGTGAAGGCATTTAATAAGAACATGCCGGAGACAAGGTTTGTTAAGATGACCTTTACTTACCGATTTGGCAATAAAAATGTAAAAGCTGCAAAAAACAGGAAGACAGGCATTGATGATGTAAAGAACAGGATGGGAAACTGAAGGTAACTCATTGGTCATCCTTTTCGGGGTAAGCTGCTCAGGTAATTTGACGGCGTTACCCCGAATTGCTTATGAAAATCCCTTGAGAAGTTACTGTTCAGGCTATATCCCACCATGCTTGCTACCTCATTGATCTTGTATTCTCCTTCCGCCAGCAGTTCGGCAGCTTTTTTCAACCGGGAGATATTGATCAGTTCATTTGGTGTCAGGTCAGACAGCCCTTTGATCTTCCTGTAAAAACTTGTCCGGCTCATATTCATCATCCGTGAAAGTTTGTCTACATCCAGGTCCATATCGGTGATATTGGCCTGAATGATCTGGTGCAATTCTTCCAGGAAGTTTTTATCCGCTTTTGAACTGGCGATGCCTTTGATATGCGTTAATGGCGACTTGGCGAAATACTCTTTAATGATATTGCGGTTGGTGAGCAGGTTGTTGATCTGTGCCTGCAAATGCTCCAGTGAAAATGGCTTTTCTATATAAGCATCTGCGCCTACTTCCAGCCCCTCTATTTTTGAATGCAGTGTATTTTTAGCAGTGAGCAGTATGATAGGGATATGGCTGTATTGCAGGTCGGTCTTCATTCTCCGGCAAAGCTCAATTCCATCCATTACCGGCATCATGATATCGCTGATCACGAGTTGGATGTTTTCCTTTTCCAGCAACTGCAAAGCCTCTTCGCCATTATGGGCTTTATAAATAGTGAAACTGTTTTGCAACTCCCGTTGGATAAACTGCAGTATTTCCCTATTGTCTTCTACAATCAGCAAAGACATTTTGCCTGGGTCTGTTTGTTCGGATACCGCTTCTTCCTGCACTGTACTTACCTCGAAGGTTTCATATTCCTGCAGGTTGATCTCATTTTCCTGGTGTATGGGAATAGAGAGCAGGAAAACATTCAATTCATTTTCTGGCCGTTTCAGGTCAAGCACGCCTTTATGTAATTCAGCCAGGGAGCGGGCCAGGGGCAGGCCAATGCCTGTGCCGGCCTGCCGGGCTGTTTCTTTGAGGCGGTAAAAAGGCTCGAATATCTTTTCTTTCAGTTCATAAGGGATCAGGTGCCCATCGTTGCGGATCTCGATATGAAACACATTATCGTCGCTGTTGAAAGGTAACAGCCGGACTGTTACTGTTGTGTCTGCATATTTAATGGCATTATTGAAAAGATTACCCAGTATTTTCCTGAATGCTTCGGGATCAACAGAGGCATGCAATGGCACACGGGGTACTTCCAGCCGCAAGGATATTTTCTTTTGCTCGGCTATCGGCTTAAAGGAAGCGAACAATTCTTTCAGCAGGTCTGTAATATCCGTGCGGATAAAGTTCAGGCTGAATTTATTGGCCTCTGCCTTCCTGAAATCGAGCAACTGATCGGTGAGATCGATCAGGCGGTTGGTATTCTTTTTCATCATGGTTAAACTTTCAGCAAGTGATGGATTGTCTGTTTCATTTTTCAGCAGTTTGTCAAGCGGAAGCCTGATAAGGGTCAGCGGTGTCCGGATCTCATGTGCAATATTGGTAAAGAATTCTATTTTGGCATTATAGATCTCCCTTTCTTTTTCGATTTCGAGAGTTTCTATTTTCCGCTTGTTCTTTTCCTTTAAAGCAATATGATAATAGCGGAAGATGGTCCATAATATCGCAGCAATGGCCAGCGTATACAGGATATAGGCCCAGGGGCTGGCCCACCACGGCGGCAATACCCGGATTTTAAGCACTGCTTCTTTTTCATTCCAGATCTCACCACTGCCACTTCCTTTTACGCGGAAAGAATAACTGCCGGGAGGCAATTTGGTATAAAATATTTTCCGGTTGCTTTTCAGGGATGTCCATTCTTTATCTAACCCCTCCATGATATAAGCGTATTCATTGATCTCCGGGGTGACATAGCTTAATGCTGCAATATCAAAGCTGAGGGTAGAGCTGTCATATGGCAAAACAATCTCCTTTGCATACATCACCGATTCCTTCAATGGGGAACCGGCTTTATTGGCGCTCATTTCATGATTGTTTACCTGCAGTCCGGTGATATATACCGGCGGAATGAACTCATCCTTTTTCAAAGAAGCAGGATTGAAACTGATCATGCCTTTCAGTGTGCCGAAATAAAAACTGCCATCTGTACTTTTATAACCTGAATTATAGTTGAATTGCTCACTTAGCAGACCATTTACCGTAGTATAGGTCTTGGTTGTACCATTGGATGGGTCAAGGCATAACAGCCCCCTGGAAGTGGAGACCCATAATAAACCCTTGCCATCTTCCAGCACCCGGAATACCTGTTTATCACTGAGGCCATTCTTATTGAAGCGGGTTATCTTACCCGTACTACGATCAAACTTGCAAAGGCCTGCTTCTGTACTGATCCAGAGATTTTTCCGGCTGTCCTGGTAAAGATTGTTTACATAATTAGTGGGAAGGCTGTTGGGATCATTCAGGTCATAACGGAAATTGCCGCTTTTGCCAGTATGTGGATCCCTGTAATACACACCATTGCCATAACTGCCCACCCAGATAGTGCCATCCGCATCTTCATGGATGGTTTGGATCTGCATATTAAAAAATGAGTCCCGGGTAAAATTATCTTTCTCCCTGTTGTAACGGAACAATCCATTCCAGGCACCGATCAGTATTTCATTGGCAGATGTTTTGTATAATGTAACAATGAAATTTCCCTGGAGGGAGCTGTTATTGGTTGCATAATGACGGACTACTTTTCCCGTGGGTATATCCATTACATCCAATCCATGCTCGTAAGTGCCGATCCAGAGACGGTTTCCATCTGCCACCAGGCCGTGGATGTTCTGGTAAGAGATACTGCCCGGCGCTTTTCCTGGCATGAATTGAGTAATGCGGCCTGTACGCGGGTCCAATTTATTTAGCCCTGCATCTTCTGTCCCTATCCAGATATGGCCATACTGGTCTTCACATATTTCATGCACGAGGTTGCCACTAATGCTGTTGTTGCTTTTGTTAGGAAAATATTTCCTGAACTGATTCAGCTGCGATGAATAATAATTAATGCCGCCAAAAAAGCTTCCGATCCAGGTACCGCCTTCCCGGTCTTTACAAAAAGAGTAGATCACATTATCGGTGATCGAAAAAGGATTGCTGTATTCTTTTTGGATATGCTGGCGATAGCCATTATTGAGGTCAACAATATAAATACCTGTTTCAGTTCCCAGCCAGTATTCGTGCTTTGACTGACGGATGATCTTATGTATTTGTATGCTGCCGGCATTAGGATCACCCTGGAAAATATTGGTCAGGCTGTTTGTCTTTGTATTAAAAAGCAAAGCCTGGTTCATTGTGCCGATCAGCAAAGTGCTGTCGCTGGCTGGATATATATCCTGGATAAAGGTCAGTGGCTTTTTGCCATTCAGCGCAGCCAGATCATATGAAAGGAAATCGCCTGTTGCAGGATTATATTTTTTGATGGTACCATAACTGGTGGCTATCCATAATTCCCCTTGCGGAGATATGGATAGTGCAATGGTCTGTGTGCTATCGCTCGAAAAAGTTTTTAACTGGCCATTGCGGGTATCGTATTGTGAAAGCGTGAAATTATTAATGATCCATATACTGCCTGAACTGTCGCGGCTGATATAGCGGGTTTCGCCGCCGGCCAGTTTTTTAAAAGCTGTGAAGCGTTCCGAAACAGGATCGTATATATAAATTCCCTTGTAAGTGCCGATCCACAATTGTTCCTTTTCATCTTCATATAAACTAAGAATGGAATTACTGCCCAGGCTTAAAGAATCTTCCGGATCATTCCGGAAAATCCTGAAAGTGGTACCATCAAAACGATTCAGCCCATTGCGGGTGCCAAACCACATGAAGCCTTTCTTGTCCTGCAATATGCTGGTGATGGTATTGCTGGAAAGTCCATTGCTGACCTGGTAATTCTTAAAATAGTAGGACTGTGCGCCCGCGGAAAAGGGGAGCAGGAAAATAAGGATTGATATAAGAAACCTGTTTCTCAACATGCATCGAAATGGCAGCTCTTCAAAAATAAAGGAAGGAGTTGAGAGAATCCCGCCTGTTTTCCCATATTGATACATTTTGAAAACAATTTGGAACGCTCAGATTGCCGGGTAAAGGAAATTAGTATTTGTTTCGTGGGTCATTTGCCGGTTTCCGGCATAAAATATAATGATAGTTCTTTATTCATTACCAAAACGATTGCATCTATGCCAAGCAGCATTACCAGTTATGCACGGTATCTTTCCGTTCTACTGCTTTTTCTTTTCCTGTTCATGATCTCGGTTGCGCAAAGCAGCCGCATGACCGGCAGGGTTATTTCCCAGGAGGATAATAAACCCCTGGCTGGCGTTTCCGTACAATTGAAAGGCAAGCAGACCGGTACCACCACGGATGAAGCAGGCTTTTTTTCCATTGCCGCCGCTCCGGGTGATACATTGGTCATTTCATACGTAGGTTATGAAAGCGCTGAACTGGCTTTCAGTAATGCTGCGGATATTACTGTCCCGCTCCACCCTGTTGCCGCCGCCATGCAGGATGTAGTAGTGGTGGGGTATGGTACTCAAAGGAGAAAAGACCTGACAGGCTCTTTGAGCTCTGTAAATGGAAAAGACCTGAAATCACTGCCTGTTCCCAATGTGGGTGAAGCATTGCAGGGTAGGGCAGCCGGCGTTCAGATCGTTTCATCCGGCGCACCCGGTAGCAATGTCACCATCAGGGTAAGAGGTACAGGTACCATTAATAATAGTGACCCGCTGCTGGTGATTGACGGCGTGCCTGCAGATATTCCACTTAACAATATCAGTCCTGATGATATCGCTTCCATTGAAGTGCTGAAAGATGCATCCTCCGCTGCGATATACGGATCGAGAGGTGCCAATGGCGTAGTATTGATCACCACTAAACGCGGTGCCAATGGAAGGAACAGCCTTGAGTTCAAAAGTTTTGCCGGTGTGCAAAAAGCAACCGATATGGTGCCCCTGCTCACTGCCAGGCAATTTGCTTCACTTCATAATGAAATGATGAACAACAATGGGCAGGCGCAAAATCCTGCTTTCGCTGATCCTGCAACACTGGGTAATGGTACTGATTGGTTAGGCGCTTTATTCCGTTCTGCTCCGATGCAGAGCTATTCCCTGTCTTATTCAGGTGGGAATGCCAAAACAACTTATTATGTATCCGGGAATGTATTTGACCAGGAAGGTATCGTGATCAATACAAGTTATCGCCGCTACACTGTTCAGTTCAACAGCGAGTCGCGTGTATTTGACTGGCTGAAATTTGGTAATAATCTTTCCCTTAACCATGATATCAAAAAAAGCGGTTCTTATGATATCCGCAATGCAATGTCGGCCCTTCCTACACAGCCGATCTACAATCCTGATGGTTCTTATGCAGGCCCTGTAGGGCAGCCATCCTGGGTGGGTGATGTAGCCAACCCGATCGGCAAAGCGACGATCAACAATAACACAACAAAAGGATATAATATCCTCGGAAATATTTATGGCGAACTGACCCTTATGCGCGGCCTTAAATTCAAATCCACTGCAGGCATACAGGCTGCTTTCTGGGACTCGCGCAACTGGGCGCCGAAATATAACTGGCAACCCATTCCTCAACCGAATTCTTACCTGGCAGAAGCCTATAACAAATCGCTTACCTGGCTTTGGGATAATTATTTTACGTATGATACCCGCTTTGGTGATCATAATCTTACTGTACTGGCCGGCAGCAGTGCCCAAGCCAGCCGGTATGATGGCATGAATGGTTCCATTCAGCAGTTTGCAAGCGATGTAACGCAGCAGTTGAGTAATGGTACTATTTTACCTACAGTGGGTGGTGGTGCCAATGAATGGGCACTGTTCTCCCTGATGGGCCGGGTAAATTATGGCTACAAGAATAAATATCTTTTAACAGCTACTGTGCGCCGCGATGGTTCTTCCCGGTTTGGTAAAGACAATCGCTATGGCACTTTCCCTTCTGCTTCTGCAGCATGGAGAATATCTGAAGAAGATTTTTTTAAGAAAACAGATCTGATCAATGACCTGAAGCTGCGTGTGGGTTATGGTGTTACCGGTAATCAGAATATTGGCAACTATTCTTTCGCTTCCGTTTTGCAAACGGTTCAATATAATTTCAACGGAACAGCAGTGACAGCGATCGTTCCATTGATGATCCCCAACCCCGGCATCAGGTGGGAAAGGGTGGAGCAGGCTAACTTCGGCCTGGATGCAACACTCTTTAATAACCGGGTGAATGTAACCCTGGATGGTTATATCAAGAACACCAATGACATGCTGGTGCCGATGTCGGTTCCCATTTCTACGGGTTACTCAGACATTGTGGTGCCCAGCATCAACCTGGGCAAAGTGCAGAACAGGGGGATCGAGCTGACCGTTTCCACACAAAACACCAAAGGGGCATTTGAATGGAATACCAGCTTTAATGTTGCATACAATCAAAACCGGATCATCCGGCTGAATGATACTATTCCTATGTATACCGGCAGCATTGGTTTAAACCAAAACCTGTCTGTCCAGCACCCCGGAGGTTATCCCATCAACGAGTTTTATGGGTTTGTGACCAATGGTCTTTTCCAGACACAAAAAGAAGTGGATGATTATGCTGTGCAGGTGCCGGGCTCTGATCCTTTTAACCGCACATCTCCCGGCGATATCCGCTTCAGGGATTTGAACAATGATGGAAAGATCGATGACAACGACCGCACCTTCCTCGGCAATCCCAATCCTTCCTTCATCTTTGCGATGAATAATACTTTCGCCTGGAAGGGTTTTGATCTTGGCATTTTCCTGCAAGGTGTTGCGGGCAATAAGATCTATAATGCGAACCGCATTTACCAGGAAGGAATGGCAGTGGCTATGAATCAAACCACAGCTGTGCTTGACCGCTGGACAGGCCCTAACACCAGCAATACCATGCCCCGTGCAGTGTTCAATGACCCCAATAAAAACACGCGTGTGTCTGACCGGTTCATTGAAGACGGTTCTTATCTGCGTATCAAAAATGTAACACTTGGATATACGCTTCCTAAGCGCATTGCAGAAAAAGCAAAAATGAGTTCAGCAAGGATATATCTCTCTGCGCAGAACCTTGTCACGTTCACCAAATACACCGGCTTCGATCCTGAAGTTCCTGCCAATGGCATCGACTTGAATGTGTATCCTGTTACCAGGACATTAAGCGCCGGTATCAATATTAGTTTTTAATAGCTCAAATTGTTTCTGTATGAAAACAGTTAAAAATACGATTGTGATCATCACTGCACTGGTATTTTGCAGTTGCAGTAAATTCTTAGATAAAGCCCCGCTCGATTCTGTGAACACTTCCAATTTCTGGTTAACGGAATCGGATGCTATTGCCGGTATCAACGGCGCTTACCAGCCTTTGCAATGGCCAAAATTGTATAATCTGCGTATGTGGACCACCGATATCTGGGCCGGGAACAGTGTAGTAGGGGCCGGTGGCGGAACGGATGGTATCGAAACGCAGGATATTGCCAATTTTGTAACGGCTACTGATAATGCAGCAGCGCTCGATATCTGGCGCGGGCCTGCGCCAGGCATTCTGCGTGCCAATCTTGTTTTGCAGAATGTTCCCTCCATGAACATCGATGGAGAATTAAAGAACAGGATACTGGGGGAAGCCCGTTTTTTAAGAGCTACCTATTATTTTATACTTGCCCGTTTATTTGGAGATGTGCCTTTGATCACTGTTCCGCAAATACCTTCAGATGATCTGCGTCCTACACGCACCAGCAAGTCGGAAGTGTATAACCTGATCATTGATGACCTCACACAAGCGATCTCATTACTTCCTCCACGCACCAGTTATTCCGGTACAGATATCGGCCGTGCTTCCAAAGGCGCTGCTGCAGGGATGCTGGCAAAAGTTTATCTCACCCTGGGGCAATACCAGAAAACGCTTGATCTGTGCGAGGAGGTAGCTTCATTGGGTTATACACTGAACGCAAACTATAGCGATAATTTCAGCCCCCTCACCAAAAACTCCAGCGAATCCCTTTTTGAAGTGCAGTATATCGGTAAAACCAGTTATAGCTTTTGGGATAACGAAAACCAGTCGTCCTGGGTAAGCACTTTCACCGGTCCGCGCAACAGTGATTTTGTTGGTGGCGGATATGGATGGGACCAGCCGACGCAGGAATTTGTGAATGCCTATGAAGCCGGTGATACACGTAAAGATCAAACCGTCCTTTATGCAGGCGGGCCAAATTTTGATGGCAAAACCTACCAGGCTTCTTATTCCATGACAGGTTATAACCTGCGGAAATTCCTGGTGCCAAAATCCATTTCTCCTGATTATGATACCAATCCTGCAGACTTTCCTGTATTGCGCTACTCAGATGTGCTGCTGATGCAGGCCGAAGCTTTGAATGAATTGGGCAGAACCGCAGAAGCACAATTGCCTTCTACTTCCATCAATGCAGGTGGCCCTTTGAACAGGGTAAGAAGAAGGGCAGGCCTGACGGATGTACAGGGGCTGAACCAGGCGGCATTGCGGGAAAAAATATTGCACGAACGGAGAATGGAACTGGCTTTTGAAGGCCATTGGTGGTTCGATCTGGTGAGAGTGAACAATGGGCAATATGGATTGGATTTCCTGCACAGCATCGGCAAATCCAATGCTGCAACCAAACATTTACTGTTGCCGATACCGCAAAAAGAGATCGAAGCCAATCCTAACCTTGCACAAAATCCAGGTTACTGATCATAGCTTTTATATGAACCATCAAAAAACTTTTATGCTTGCATATAACCATACCATCCAAAAAACAAAACCGGTTTATCTGGCTGGTTTAACGCTTGCTTTTCTCCTTCTGTTCTTTTCCTGCAAGAAGGTCGATAAGATGGAATTGAATAAAGGGGATAACCCTCTTACGCTTTCTGCCGATAAAAGCTCTGTAGTGTTGGAAGAAAAGAACCGCTCTGCTGATGCTGTTATACTTAACTGGACAAGCGGTTCCAATAAAGGAACAAATGCTTCCATATCGTATACATTGAAGATAGACAAGCAGGGTAATAATTTCAGCCAGGCCATTACAGAAGAAATGGGTAAAGCTGTGCTTACGAGAAAGTATTCTGTAAACGATCTGAATGACCTGGTAACCAGCCACTGGAGCACAACACCGGGAGCAGAAGTTACGCTTGAAGCAAAAGTGATCCTGGCAGTTTCCAATGATCCCAGGTTGACTGACTCTTCCAATGTCTTTGTTTTTAAGGTAAAAACTTATCAGCCGGTAAGCACTACCTTGTATTTGATCGGTGATGCTGCGCCGAATGGTTGGGATAATAACCAGGCTGAGGCTTTATCGCCGAGCCTTAGCGAACCTGGCGTATTTACATGGCAGGGCCAGCTGCGTGCTGGTGATTTCAAATTCATTACAACCCTCGGCCAGTTCCTGCCTTCCTATAATAAAGGAACAGATGTGGACCATCTTATTTACCGCACATCAGACAGTGAACCAGATGATAAGTTTACCAATATCAGCCAGGGGATGTATAATATCACCGTAAACCTGCTGAACCTGACGATTTCGGTTACAGCAGCGAATACACCGCCTTATACGAGATTATGGATGCTGGGTGATGCAGTGCCTACGGGTTGGAATATAGATAACCCCTCTGAAATGCGGGTTGATTCTTCCAATATGTTCGTATTTACCTATAACGAAATTTTAAATGCCGGCGAATTCAAGATCCCGGTTGCAACAGGCAATTTCAGTACGGATTATTACATGCCGCTGACCAATCACCCGGCAATCACAGAAACCTCTGTTCAACTCGTACCCAATGGCAGCCCGGATAATAAATGGCAGATCACGAATCCCGGACCATATAAGATTAAATTGGACCTGCAAAACCAGACTATCCAGATAAAACCTTTTACGCCATATACCAATATCTGGATGGTGGGAGATGCAACACCTGCTGGCTGGAATATTGATAACCCTCAACCCATGACCCCTGTGGCTGGTAATCCGTATGAGTTTACTTATACAGGGCCGATGAGTGTGGGGGAGTTCAAATTTCCGCTGGCAACAGGCAACTGGGGTTGCGATTATTTTATGCCGGTGATCAACGGTTCCGGCCCAGGAAGCACCCAGATGAAGTTTGTGGCTTCTGGCAGCCCCGATTTTAAATGGAAAATAGCACAGGCAGGTAATTACAAGATCACCATTAACCAATTGTATGAAACCATTTCTATTGTGAAGCAATAGACCCTGATCAAACCCTAATGATAAATAAAGAACAGATGCGGATGAAATATATAAGCTGTGGTTTACTGGCTTTGCTGATCATAACAGCCGGATGTAAAAGAGATGAACCGAAGAACGATCCTGTCACCTATGGAGCATCTTTCGCGTTGACTGTTTATACGGACAAAGCAATGTATGCACCGGGTGAAAAGATCCAGTTTACCCTGAATAAACCTCTTACGGGAAATATTAAAATACGGTACAGGCACTTGAATGAAACCATCAGCGAAACATCCTTGTCCGGCAATTCCTGGACCTGGACAGCGCCTGCGGCCGATTTCACCGGTTACCTTGTTGACCTGTACGAAATAGTAGAGAATAAAGAAAAGATACATGCAAGTGTGGCGGTGGATGTATCATCCGACTGGGCAAGATTTCCACGGTATGGCTTCCTGACCAATTTCGGGCAACTCAGCAGTGATGATATCGGTAAAGTGGTCAAAAATCTTTCACGTCACCATATTAATGGCATTCAATATTACGACTGGCTGTATAAACATCATAAGCCACTGGCCGGTACGGCTGCTGCGCCACAGAGTAGCTGGAAAGAGATTTCCAATAAAGATGTATATCTCTCTACGTTGAAAGGATATATCAAAGCAGCACATGATAATAATATCCGCTCGATGTTTTATAACCTGGCTTTCGGTGCTCTCGATGATGCAGCTGCAGATGGGGTGGCAGAGGAATGGTATGCTTATAAAGATGCCAGCCATGGACAAAAAGACAAGCATGATCTGCCACAGCCCTTCTTCAAGAGCGATATTTTTGTGGTGGATGCAGGTAATACCAACTGGCAAAATTATCTCGCTGCTAAGAATGCCGATGTATACGGTGCGCTGGATTTTGATGGCTATCATGTGGATGCTCTCGGCGATCGCGGAAGCCTTTATACGTTCGCTGGTCAACAGATCAACCAGGCGGCTACATTCAAGCCTTTTTTGCAGGCGATGAAAAACGCTGCGCCAGCAAAGCGGCTGGTGATGAATGCGGTGAATCAATACGGACAGCAAAACAGTATTGCTGCCTCACCGGTCGATTTCTTGTATACCGAAGTATGGAGCCCAAATGAAAAGTTTGAAGACCTGGCGAATATTATTGCCAATAATGATTTCTATAGCGGTGATACAAAAAAAACAGTGCTGGCTGCATATGTGAATTACGCGCATGCCGACAATCCGGGCTATTTCAATACTCCTGCAGTGTTGCTGGCCGACGCAGTTATATTTTCCTTTGGCGGCTCACATCTTGAATTGGGCGAGCATTTATTAGGCAAGGAATATTTCCCGAATAATAACCTGCAGATGCCGGATGAACTGAAAGTGTCCCTGCTGCGCTATTATGATTTCCTGGTGGCGTATGAAAACCTGTTGCGTGATGGCGGTAGCTTTAATAGCCCTGCGCTGGTTTGCACCAATGGCAAACTATCATTAAGCAACTGGCCTGCCTCAACCGGGAAAGTAGCCATTAATGGTAAAGTGGTTGGCAACAGGCAGGTAATGCACCTGCTCAATTTTACCAATGCCAATTCACTGGAATGGCGGGATACACATGCTACACAGCCCCAGCCTGCTTTGATAGAGAATGCAGACCTGGATTTTACTGCATCGGGTGCAGTGAAAAAATTATGGGTGGCTTCACCTGATTTCAATAATGGTGTGGCTACTGCCATATCATTTACTCAAACCGGCAACAAGGTTTCATTTACGCTTCCTTCCCTGAAATACTGGGACATGTTGGTAGCAGAATATTGATCATACAATTATTATGAAGAGATTTTTTTTACTGCCTATCGTTTTCTTTATTGTATTGGGTGGGTATGCCCAATCGCCTGGCAATTGCGCTTCTTTTTCCATAGAAGGGAATACCGTGGTCTTTAATTGTGACAAAGGCGCAAAGGTCTCCATAAAGTTTTGCTCAGGAAGTATGCTGAAAGTATGGTACGCCCCTTCAGGCGAGTTCAAAAGAAATAATGAGTCGTTTGCTGTTGTAAAGGAAACGATTGAAGATGTGGGAAAGATACAGGTAGAAGACCGCCCGGAATCTTATGAGATCTTCACTTCACGCTTACGCGTTCGCGTTGATAAAGCGCCTTTCCGCCTGCAGATCTTTGATAAATACCAGAAATTATTGCAGGGTGATTACCAGGATAAAGGCTTGCTGAAAGACAGCAATAAGCTGATCGCATATAAAACCCTTCGCAGCGACGAACAGTTCTTTGGTTTAGGAGAGAAATCAGGACCTCTCAACCGTCGCGGCCATTCTTATACGATGTGGAACAGTGATAAGCCTTGTTACTCTCCCAATGAAGACCCGCTGTATAAAAGCATTCCCTTCTTTTTAAGCAGCTATCGTTATGGCGTCTTCTTTGATAATACGTATAAAAGTGTTTTCCGTTTTGGAACCGCCTCAGAAGATTATTACAGCTTTGAAACACCAGGTGGGGAATTGATCTATTACTTTATTCATGGCAGCGATTATAAACAGATCATTGAGCAATACATGCAATTGACCGGCAAACCCATTATGCCTCCTGAATGGGCGCTGGGCTTTTCACAATCGAGAGGCATGTATACCAATGAGCCACTGGCCCGCAGTGTTGCCGCGGAATTCCGTAAACGCAGGATCCCTTGTGATATCATTTACCAGGATATTGGCTGGACAGAGGGCCTGCAGAATTTTGAATGGAACAAAGAAAGATATACCAATCCCAAAGGGATGTTGCGTTACCTTGATTCACTGGGCTTTAAAATGATCGTGTCGCAAGACCCGGTGATCTCACAAAAAACGGCTGCACAATGGAAGGAAGCTGATGCATTGGGATATTTTACCACAGATGTAAGAACAGGCAAGAGTTATGATATGCCCTGGCCCTGGGGTGGCAATTGCGGGGTGGTTGATTTTACCAAACCCGGTGTTGCCGATTGGTGGGGCAGTTACCAGCAAAAACCGATCAATGACGGCGTGAGAGGATTCTGGACAGATATGGGCGAGCCTGCCTGGAGCAACGAGGATGCTACAGAAAGATTATTCATGAAGCATCATGCAGGCATGCATGATGAGATACATAACGTGTATGGACTGACCTGGGATAAAGTGGTAAAAGAACAGTTTGAAAAACATAATCCCGGCAAACGCATTTTCCAGATGACAAGAGCTGCTTATGCAGGGCTGCAGCGTTACACTTTTGGCTGGTCGGGCGACAGTGGCAATGGCGATGATGTACTGGATGGATGGAACAGGCTTGCCAACCAAATACCAGTTGGTTTGTCGGCTGGTATGGGTGGCATTCCATTTTGGGCCACTGATATTTCCGGTTATTGTGGTGATATTAAAGATTATCCCGCGATGGCGGAATTATATACGCGATGGCTGCAATTCGGTGTATTCAATCCATTGAGCCGCGCGCATCATGAAGGAGATAACGCTGCTGAACCATGGTTGTTTGGGGCAGAAGCGGAAAAGAATTGCCGTGCAGCCATTGAATTAAAATACCAGTTGTTCCCTTATATCTACACTTATGCAAGGGAAGCACATGATAAAGGCTTGCCTCTTATGCGGGCACTCTTGCTGGAATATCCCAATGATCCGCAAACTTTTTCTGTGGATGACCAGTTCTTTTTCGGAAAAGAACTGCTGGTGGCGCCTGTGGTTAAAAAAGGCGCTCAGAGCCGGAAAGTATATTTACCGGAAGGAGAGTGGATCGATTTTAATGATGGTAAAACAATGTATGAAGGCGAACAAACCATCAGTTATAAAACACCGCTGAGCAGGATACCCATCTTTGTAAAAAAAGGCTCTATTATACCCATGATGCCGGTAATGCAGTATGTGCATGAACGCAGGGATTATCCATTGACGTTACAAATATATCCTGCTGCTGAAGGTCAGCAAACTTCCTTCACATTATATGAAGATGATGGGGAAACGAATAATTACCTGGAGAATGTTTCCAGTTCGGTTAAGTTCAGTTTCCAGACCCTGGAGAATAAATATGTATTCAATGCAGAAGCCCGGAAAAATAACGGATACACAGCTCCGGGCAAAAGGGATTATGTCCTGAAAATATATCTCTCTTCAAAACCAGGCAAAATATCCATTGCCGGAAAACTGGTTTCGCCGCAATCTTTTACTGTGTTCAATTCCACTGCCGGCAAAGTGTTGCAGAAAACAGGCTGGGCATGGGATGAAAAGAGTGGTATCTGCTATGTGAGACTGCCGGAAGACGGTAAAGAAAAGCAGGTAGAGATCTCCAGGTAAACTACATTAAAACCGCAGCAGCATTTAATCTGTAATTATGCTAAATTCCCTCTTGAACTCATATAAGAAAGGAGTTGTTGTTTTAATAATGACAGCTTTCATAGTAAATAATGCCGAAGCCCAGGGGCCGGTATGGCAATCGGATGCTTATTCGTTCTACCCTGACAGGATCGTGCAGAAAAAGTACAGCGCAAAAGCTTTGTCATCGCAGGAGATCGTTTCAGATTACAGCAGTCCTGCCAATGAGTTCAAATCGCCTGCTATTTCTTTCAAGTTCAGCATTAACGGGAAAGACAATGAAATGACCAGTGGTACTGACCATCATTTCAATTGCGAAACAAATTCTTCGTATTCCGAAACGCCCCTGATCGTATTCGGAAAACCTTTGAAGGAAAAGAATCCCCAGCCTGCGGGCTATTTAAAACCCGGAGCCCGGTTGAAGATAAGACTGGATATGCGTGGTGTAATGAATGAATTTAAAACAAAAGGGTTTTATACATGCTTTGACGGCAGCCGCATTTACAAAGAAGATTTTAAAGGGGTATATGTGGCGGGCAGTTCAGCTCCGCTTATCTGGGATTTTGACAATCTCGTGAACCACCCTGAATTGAAATTGCAGGATGATGATGGAGATGGGATTTATGAGACCACACTTGCGATGAATATAAAAGAAGAAGAAAAAAGAACGCTCTCGCATTGGAAACTGGAAAAAGACCTGTCTGCTTTTCCCCGTTACCAGTCTACTTATCTATTGTCCGATGCCCTTTACAATATGGCATTGGAAGAAATGATAAAAGCGGTGGAACCTGACAGCACTTTCCGTACAGGCAAAGAATGGGCAGGTGTATGGACAAGGGATGTCAGCTACAGCATCATTCTTTCCATGGCTCATTTGCAGCCGGAAGTAGCCCGCTACAGCCTGATGCGGAAAGTGAATAAGAAGAAAAAGATCATACAGGATACAGGTACAGGCGGTGCATGGCCCATAAGCACCGATCGCATGATCTGGGCAGTGGCTGCCTGGGAATTATATAAAGTGACCGGAGATAACGGCTGGCTGAAGGAAGCATATACCGTCATTAAAAATTCCATTGAAGACGATCTGCAGAATATTTATGATCAAGAAACCGGGCTGGTAAAAGGAGAGTCTTCTTTTCTCGACTGGCGGGAACAGACCTATCCTAAATGGATGCAGCCGGCTGACATCTTTGAGTCGGAAAATCTTGGCACCAATGCAGTGCATTACCAGGCCAATACAGTAGCATCCCGGATGGCAGCGCTGCTCAATGATCAGCAGGCAGCAGATAAATACAAAACCATTGCCGGCCGGATAAAAAAGGCCATTAATGAAAAATTATGGTTGCCCTCTCAACGGTATTATGCCCAGTATGTGTATGGACGGAAGAATAAACTTGTTTCGCCCCGTGCCGAAGCTTTGGGCGAAGCACTTTGTGTGGTATTCGGTATAGCAGATGAAGAAAAGCAGAAACAATTGGTGGCGCATGCTCCTGTAACCCCTTATGGCATTTCCTGCATCTATCCGCAGATCCCCAATATCCCGCCCTATCATAATAATGCAGTCTGGCCCTTTGTGCAGGCATACTGGCTATGGGCAGGAGCTATGGCCGGCAATGAAAAATCCGTGATGGAAAGCATTGCGGCTATTTACCGGCCTGCGGCTTTATTTGCAACCAATAAAGAAAATTTTGTAGCAGAAAATGGTGATTACTCCGGTACGCAGATCAATTCAAGCAATATGCTCTGGAGCCTTTCCGGCAATATCAGCATTGTTCACCGTATTTTATTTGGGATCCAGTTTGGAGAAGATAAGCTGGTATTCCGTCCGTTTGTGCCACAAGCACTCAAAGGGGCCCGCCGCCTGGAAAATTTTCATTACAGGAAAGCTGTATTGAACATTACGATTGAAGGATACGGAAATGAGATTAGCTCTTTTATGATCGATGGTAAACCTGTTGCTGCGCATGAATTTTCTTCAAGCATGGAAGGGGTGCACCAGGTCAGCATTGTAATGGCTAACAGGAGTCCTGCATCAGGCTCCGTTAACCGCCAGCCGGTCATGTTCTCACCTGCCGCACCGAAACTTATGCGAAAAGAGGCAGTACTGTTCTGGCCGCCTGTGGCAGGTGCTGTAAAATACAGGCTGTTTATGAACGGCCGGTTGGTACAGGAATCAGCGGCTACTGAGTTTAAAGCAAAGAATAAAGAATACGGAGAATACCAGGTGATCGCCGTGGATAAAAATGGAATTGCTTCTTTTGCGAGCGAGCCATTGGAACTGATCCCTTCAGCAGCTATAAGCCTGTATGAAATGGAGAATTTTGCTGCGCCGGCCGCTTATGCTTACAAAGGATTTTCCGGTAAGGGATTCGTGGAAACAGGAGTGAAAGAAAACACGGTTATCCAAATCCCTGTATCAATAAAGGAAGAAGGCGATTATGCAGTGGATATCCGTTATGCCAACGGCAATGGGCCGGTGAATACGGAAAACAAATGTGCTGTCCGCAACCTGCGTATAGACGATGGATCAAAAGCTGCTTTTGTTTTCCCGCAACGGGGAAAAGGGGAGTGGAGCAACTGGGGCTGGAGCAATGCTGTACAGGTCCACTTAACAAAAGGCGAACATGTCCTTACTATTGAATACCTGCCTGCCAATGAAAATATGAATGAGGAGGTGAACCAGGCTATGCTCGATCAATTGCGGATAATAAAAAAATAATCATAAGAGGCGAGAAAAGAAATGCTGTTGCAACCAGGCCGGGCAAAATGCCCGGCTTTTTTTATAACTGCTCATTAATTAGTGAGCGAATGAGATCGCCGGTCAGTGTTATTGGCCATTAACATTATTAATACCCGTTGCATCCATAAATGGAATAATATTGAGGAAAATTGATAATCCGATATGTTCAGGTATTTAATGATACTCTCGGGTCTTGCTTCCTCTTTCTTTTTATTTGATCTTTTTTCAGAAGAAAAGACCGGCACGATTGCAACAAATCTCGAGTTGACTGATTCTGCAAGAGCAGAACGCAACTATGCCAGTTTCTGCGCAAGCTGTCACGGTGAAAAAATGGATGCTTTTGTAGACCGCCGCTGGAGGCATGGGCAAGCCGGCCCTGACCTGTTCAAAGCCATCAAGCAAGGCTATCCTGATGAGGGAATGCCCTCATTTGATACAGCTTTTACCGATCAGGAGATCAATGAGCTGGTAGAATACATACAAAAAGGGATTGTCAATGTGGAGCGATACCAGTTCAATGCAAAACCGGCCACCAATTATTTTTCTTCTGCCGGAATGAATATCCGGCTCGATACCATTGCCCGCCTCAATAATGATATTGCCTGGGGCATGGCATTTTTGCCCAACCATGAAATGCTGATCACAGGGAGGTCGGGGAAATTATATAAACGCCTGCCAGATGGCTCATTGCAAACAGTGCAGGGTGCACCGCAGGTGCTGGCAGAAGGGCAGGGAGGATTGATGGATGTGGTGCTTCATCCGGCTTTCAACGAAAATAAATGGGTGTACCTGTCTTATTCTGCTTATAAAAGAACGGATTCAGGCCTTTATTCCACCACTGCTATCATGCGTGCAAAACTGGAAGGGGATAAGCTGGTAGAGCAGCAGGATATTTTTGAAGCATTGCCTTATTCGCGCACGCGTCATCACTATGGTTCAAGAATGGTGTTTGATAAAGAAGGACACCTGTATTTTTCTGTAGGAGAGAGAGGCAATGAAAAAGCAAACCCGCAAAACCTGGCGAATGATCTGGGGAAAATACATCGCATTAAAGATGATGGAAGCATTCCTGCCGGCAATCCCTTTGCAGGCCAGGAAAATGCAAGAGCGTCCATCTATTCTTATGGGCACCGCAATCCGCAGGGTATGGCATTGGATCCGGCAACAGGATTGCTATGGATAAACGAACACGGCCCAAGGGGAGGAGATGAGATCAACCTGGTAAAGAAAGGGGCCAATTATGGCTGGCCGGTTGCCACTTATGGTATTAATTATAATGGTACGGTTATTTCTCCCCGTTCAGTAATGAAGGGAATTGAGCCGCCAGTGGTATACTGGATTCCATCTATCGCACCAAGCGGCATGGCCATTGTTACGGGCGATCGTTATCCGGCCTGGAAAGGCGGCGTGCTCACGGGTTCGCTCCGGTTTAAATACCTGAATCTCTCCATTATCAGAAATGGGAAACCGGTAAAAGAAGAAATGCTGTTGAAGAATGTCGGCCGTATGCGTGATGTAAGAATGGGGCCTGATGGATACATTTATATTTCGGTGGAAAATCCCGGTTATATCTTTCGCCTGGTGCCGGTTGAAAAAAAGAGTTGATCTGGCATTATTTTCCCGGCTGGTCACTATTATAGCCAGTTAGGGGAAAGAAAAGCGTCAAATGAGTGAATAAAAACGACTGAACGATTATGAACGTGTTTATTAGCCGGGTTATTCCTGGTATTGCA
>JGI26534J51046_1000556_pt1 | contig 46463 bp, 49 predicted proteins | sample ThiBiot_750_plan_2_FD_51046 | JGI IMG/M metagenome (IMG submission 51046) | reverse complement strand
CCGCCGCGACGGCGATGGCGATCAGCCGGCCGGCTGCCCCCCGGCGAAAACGCGTCGTACCCATTGCTCCCCGAATCGTGTCAGCCCCACGCGAAAACACGTTGGTAACACTGTCAACTCCATCAACAGTACCTTCAACGTCCGCTTGAACCTACCTCCCCATCGAGGGGATGCCCGGGATTACCGCGCACTTTGGGCGGTTTGGCTTTTCCGGCGGGCCCCCTTATGCTTGACCCTCGGTAGCTAAGAGGTCCACGGATCTCGAGGCCCCATCGTTTAGTGGCCTAGGACACCGCCCTTTCACGGCGGCAGCACGGGTTCGAATCCCGTTGGGGTCACAGAACACACAACAGAAACAAAATTGCTAGGCCCTGTAGCGCAGTTGGTTAGCGCGCCGCCCTGTCACGGCGGAGGTCGCCGGTTCAAGTCCGGTCAGGGTCGCTTCGTAGGAGGCCTCTTCGCAAGGAGGGGCTTTTTGCGTAGTAGGGCCTCGGCCCTACGGCTCTGTAGCTCAGTTGGTAGAGCGCACGACTGAAAATCGTGAGGTCACGGGATCGACGCCCGTCGGAGCCACCAGTGTTTTACTGGGATTTCAGGCCTTTTTCGGCTTGGCCCGACTCTCAGTTTCAGCGTTTGCCCACATTTTGCCCACATTTGAATCACCGGCGAGGTGATTCAGGGCCACTGCAACCGCATCGAGATCTTCATCGAAGAGATCTGCGTAGACGTCCAAGGTCATCGCCGCACTGGCGTGCCCGAGCATCCGCTGCACGGCTTTGACGTTCGCTCCCGCCGAGACCGCGAGGCTCGCGGCTGTGTGCCGAAGATCATGCGGAGTCATGTTGGGGAATGTCGGGTCCACCGACTTCATGTGCGCGACACCTCTCGCAAACTGCCGGCGGTTGAAGTTTCCGCTTCGAAGGACACCTCCGTCGGGACCAACAAACACGAGGTCGTCCCGTTTGCGACCGGCACACCGGGCAGCGAGAGGTTCTGACAGGAAGTCCGGGAAGGGCACCGACCTACTGCTGTGACTCTTTGGGGTGCTCCATACCAGCTGTCCACGAGCCGGTGAAACCGCCTCGGCGATCTCAGCGCGTCGGCGCAGCATGTCGAGTCTTCCCACTTTGAGCGCCGCCATCTCGCCCCACCGAACCCCGGTGTAGGCGAGGAAGAGAACGATGTCGCCGTACTCGCCGCATTCGCGGGCCAACGCTTGCACCTGAGCGTGCGTTAGGTACCCGCGTCGATCCTTCACTAATCGCGGGAGCTGAACGCCATCGCACGGGTTTCGGCTGAGCCGCCCGTCGCGGACCGCGTACTTCATCATTCCGGCCAGTACGAGGTAGATCTGCTTGACCGTTGACGGAGCTCGCGTAGTCGACAGGGCAGACACCCATGCCTGGACGTCAGCGTGGCCTACTTGCGGCAGTCGTGTCTTGCCCCACCGCGGGATGATCTGACTGTCCAGCGTGTATCTGTAGTTCGAGAGCGTGGTTGCCTTGAGCTGAAGTTGGGCCGCGTACCAATGCTCGGCCCACTCTTCCACGGTGATCCTCGACCTAGTCGGATCGATCCACTCACCGCGAAGCTTGGAGACTTGAACTGACGCAAGATAGTCCTCCGCTTCCCGCTTCGTCTTGAATCCTCGCCTGTCGGTCTGGCTGTTGTCCGGCTTCCGATACCGAACTCGGTAGCGCTTGCCATCCGCCGTCTCATATGGGGTAACTGATGCCATTTCCGAGCTCCGATCTCTCTCGTGACCGATCGGGGCGGGCCGCGATTTCCTCCCACACTAGGAGCCCTTTTGCGGTGAATCTAGGATTCGCCCGGCCTGCCGTCGTCGCGAATTACTCGGTGTGTCGCGATCAATCAGGTGAAGCCGTTTTCAATCACCCCAGTGCAGAGACTGGCCCGAGAACCCCAACGTGACTGCAAGGATCGCCTGGCGCGAAGCCGGCGGCGGGTGGGGGCTAGAGCCCCCACCCGCCGTCTGCTACTTGGCTACAGCCTCACGCTCCTCGTTACTCGGGGCGGCCTGGTCGGCGTTCCTTACGAAGGTCGCGAGGCCCCATGTGAGGTCGTGCCCTACAGCGTCGGCCTCCACTTCAACTGTGGTGCCGACCTTCTCGCCGTTATCCCACTCGCGGATGCGAAGCGTTCCGGCGACGATCACCCTCTCCCCCTTGTTGATGCTGCGGCCGACGTTGGCGGCGAGCTGGCGGAAGCAGGTCACGGTGAACCAATTTGTTTCACCGTCGATCCACTTCTCGGTGTCCTTGTCGAAACGGCGCTGCGTGGATGCGAGCCGGAACGAACTGATCGTCAGCCCGTCACCGGTGGTGATGAGCCGCGGGGTCGTTGCGACGAGTCCGGTGATGGTGATGGTGTCGTTGCTCATGGTTTCTCTCCTTGTTTGAATCGATCACTTTTTCTGCCTTCCGGCACAAGAGAGATGAAGCGGTGTGGGAGGAGAGCGGCAACGGTCGTGGAATACCGGAGCTGGCGAGGATATGCCGCGAAAGCCGTTGCGCTCGGGGGACGCCCGCGCATGATCGCCAGTGCGGAAGGCAGAAAACAAGTAGGGCTCTCTACAGCGCCGGCCTCCGTGCCGGCTCCGATTCCAGCGCGCCCGGAGGGCGCCGCGGGTGGCCCCCGGCTGTTGCCGGGGGCCGAGTGTGACTAGTCCACCTCCTCAGATGACACGTCCGCCGTGTCATCATCCTGCTCGTCGACGCCGTCCGTCCCGCTCGCTTCGGTTGTCGTCGCGTGGTCGATGACGATCTGCTCGACCTCCGACGCGGCGTAGCCCCATGCGGTGAGCTGGCCGAAGTAGGCGCTCATGTCGCGGGTGGGGTGACGCCACGTGTCCTTGCTGGTGTGGGACTCGATACCGGCGAGCACCACCGCGAGGCTGATCGTGGCAGCTTTGCCGTGGTTCGCCTCGATGAGGGTCGCGAGCTTGTCGCCGCTCCACATGCTGCCGCCGTGCTCGATGCCTAGCAGGGTGTGGGCGAGGCTGTTGCCTCGCCTCATGGCGTCCGCGACGGTGCTGCGGTTGCTCGTGAGTCCGCGCGCGACGAACAGACCCACGTCCTTGGGGAGGGTCTTGCGGCCCAGGAACGTGGTGAGCCATTCGCGGCGCACAGTCTCGGCGGAGGCCCATGCCTTGTTGTTGGCGATCAGCTCGCGACGATCGGCCTTCTGCTCGTCGGTCATGGGCCCCGATGGTGCCGTGCTTCCGTCTTTGCGAAACCCGAGCGCCTTGTAGTCGGTGACGAAGTGGGTCGTCTCGACGCTGCCGGAGATGTAAGAGCGCACGAACACGAACCGCTCCCCCTCGGTTGGCAGGTCGTCGGGGGTGACCCGCTTGCCCTCAGCGGTGACGAGGTCGCCGATGCGGATGTAGGTGTCGTCGTAATAGCCGGGGTCACGGTCGAGAACTGTGTATCCCTGCTCTCGTAGTTCCACGCTCACGCGGGCGACTTCCTCCGCTCGTGCCTTGTCGTCGCGAGCACGCTGGGTGGCATGGGCGAACTGCTCGGGGTGGGTCGTGGCGACCTCGATCAGGTCAGCGACTCGCTCGTCGTCTCCCTCGAACTCGATCAGCATTGCCGCCTGATCGAACGTCAGCTGGTGCTCGACCACTGCAGTCGTTGCGAACTGCGACTCGGCGACCTTCAGACCCTGCTTGACGTCGACCTGCTTCGTGGCGGTCCGCTTGGCGATCACCTGTGGGGTGAGTCCCTCGAAGGCCAGCTGGTGGAACGCCGCGACCCGGTCGCCGTCCGTCAGGGCGGTGCGGTGCTCGTTCTCGACCAGCTGCTGGATGATGCGATCGGCGATGGCCTCGGACGCCTCCACCACGAAGGCGGGGATGCTGGTCAGTCCCACCTCGCGGGCTGCGAGGGTCCGGCGCTGACCCGCGCGAACGATGATGTTCCCCTTATCGTCGCGTCTGGCGAGGATGGGGGTGAGTACGCCGTTCTCGCGGATGCTGGCAAGGAACTCCTTGTCCAGCGGCGCGGTCGTGCGCACGTTCGCCTCGACGATCACAGTGGTGGGGTCGACGTGCTCGATGGTTCCGGTGGTGGTGCTGGTGTTAGTCATGTCGTTTCTCTCTCTTTGATCGACTGTTTTGTTTGCCTTTCCGGCACAGAGATCTGTTGAGAGTGGACGGACCGCAGTGCCCGGTCGTGGAATACCGGAGGGAGCGCAGCGAGTGAGGATATGCCGCGAAAGCCGGGAACGAAGGGCCGGGAGCGAACTACAGTCGGCGGACGGAAAGACAACAAACCGAAAGCACTGCGCCGACCAGGTCGGCTCCAATCGAGGTCGGCCTAGGCCGACTGGAGTCAGTCATTGCGTGCAGGACCTTAGGAGATTCCGTCCCAGCCTCTCGATCCGCGGGATGTGATGCCGCTCGCTCTCGCTCGACTGATTGCTCGTAGAACGGCGTTGGCGATCACGTGTGCCGCATGTGGGTCCGCGCGCGCTAGCACCGAGCTGCCTGCTAAGTGTGCTGAGTGTCAGTGCGAACCCGGAATGCCACCCAAAGCCCACACCGGCGACAGATGTACTCGGGTTGAGTGCCTAGTGCGTGCAAACTCTTCCGGGGGTATGTTCGGCCACAACATGAGCACTTCGCTGTGAGCTCCTCACTCACAATGCCGCCTCCAGCGCCTCAGAAATTTGAACCTGGGTCGGCAGACCAGCCAGGCCGATCGGGGTGAAGTAGACGCGGCACGCGAGATCGGACGTACGGCCCTCGGACGGGAAGATATCCACGCCGTCCAGCGTGAGGGTGGGAGAACCAGCGAACGCCGTTTGTTTTGCGGCAACTGGGTCGTCGATAAGCCGGTAACCGACCAAGATGTCCGAGCGTCCATGCTCAAGCAGAGCTGCCTTCGCTCTTGCACCGGCTTGCTCCCAGTTCGGGCATTCCGCTATGTGGAGAATCTCCAGCTTCATATCTCCATTGTCTCCCACGAACGGATTTATCTATGGTCGGGCCAGCGATTCGCAAGGCTGAGAATCGCGGCAACCAACTCGTCTGCGGCGCTCAACTCGACCTCGACAGAAGAGGCAGGTCCGGAACCGATGTAGAGCCACGTCGTTTGGTGGCCGTCGTCCCGGGCTATGCCGATTTCGAGGTCGACCTCTTCAGAGGTTGTAACGAGCTTGTCTCCTACGAGGTGCCGGCGCCGCCCGACTGTGATGACGGTGATCCCGTCGCTGTGGTGCACCCTGTCGTCGGGATGATCGTTTTCGCGGTGCGTCGCGGTGCACCAGGCGGGGCACGCGTCGCGTTGCCAGCTAGGGCGGTCGCCGAGGTTGAGAGCTATTAGTTTCATCAACTCAGAATCCGGGACTGCCTTTCGGCCGGTTCCGGGAACGAAGTTTCCGGAACCGGCCCGCCCATCTGGCGACTGGGGAGGAACGACTACCATCCCCCGCCACGCGCGTCCAACACCGCGATCGCTATCTCGAGCGCTCGCTCGGGAGTGAGTCCTGCTGGTCGCACTTGCCCGACCACGTAGTGCCAAGGCTCGAACGATCGTGGAATCAGCTCCGGTCCTTCATGGACTGGCCCGTACTGCGGATGCTCGAGCAGCCAGTGGATGAACTGGTGATTCTCGTCGCGCAGCGCCCTGCCGAGTCGCCGGCTGCTGATTCTGGACAGTTCGTGGAACCACGCGGTGCTTCTGCTGAGGCTCGCGACCCGCTCCTCCTTCGTTTTAGTGCCGAGGCGAGGCGAGGGCATCGTCAGTCGAAACGCCGGATCTATGAAGCGGCGAAGGTTCTCGTCGCGCCGCTGGGAGAGGGGGTCGGCCGCTCGCCGGGCAGCACGGCGTGCTCGACGGTCGGACTCGTTGTCGTGCTGGCGACCGGCCCACTCCCGTCCTTCGCGGTCGGCAAGGAGCAGCTTGTAGTTGTAGGACTCGTGCTCGATGAGGCGCCGAAGGTGCGGGTTATATCTGGGCAGCCGTTCCCAGAACTCGCTTGCTGCCTCCTCGTCAGCTCGGATGTGGTCTTCGGTGCGTTCGGGTCGCGTATGGACGATGGTCATGGTCTGTCTCCCGGTGATCGTTTCTTCGGCCTTTTCCGGCAGGAGTGATCAGGGGTGAGCGCAGGGTCAACGATCTGGGGTCCGTGGAATACCGGACGAGCGCAGCGACGGAGGATATGCCGCGAAAGCCCTAGTCGTCGGCGCGGAGGGAGCTACGATCGCGGGACGGAAAAGCCGCAGCAAGTGCCGCTATAAGCGGCCGATATTCAGGCGCGCTCGTCGCGCTCCACGGCGTTGGCCCATACCCAGGCGCGGTCCTCGCGCCCTGCAGGCGTGGTCCACCGCACCGCGCAGGCTCGCGGTGTCCAGGCGACGATCTCGACGCGCAGTCGTAGAGAGACGGTCTCGTAGTGGATCCAGGCCCAAGCAGGTATCGCTACGGGCGTTCGGGTCAGAGGAAGCCGATCAAGCTCGAGCTCTTCCTTCTTGAGAGAGGAGGGCTGGCGGTCGCGCATGATGATCTCGTCGGTGTGTGCGGCCATGCGTTTGTCGATCGCGTCGGCGTAGCGCTTGTTGGTGCCCACAAGTTCCTCTTGGCGTGTCGCGGGAGCCGGGTTTAGCCTCGTGACACTCGAACATACTTTCGAAGGTCAGGAGCGGTCAACATGAGCATGGCGCACGCGCACCATCCCGCTAGCGGCGCCCAGATCGCGGTCTGGATGGCCAACGAAGCACCCGCGCGCATCGTCTACCGGGGCATCCGCTACCGCGTGACTGATACGCCGACTCGTCTCGAGGACGAGATGTTCATGATGACCCACCCGCTGCCGATCACCGGGTGGCGGTTCCAAGGCACCGACCCTCAGGGGCAGTCGCTGATGTTCGACATCCGCCCTGACGGCGACGGTTGGGCGTTGATCCGCGCGTTCGTCTAACCGAGGTAATCATGCCGTCGGTGTCGTCGACATCGACGAGCGCATTGGCGCAAATGTCGGCGAACTGGGTCAAGTGCTAGAAGGCCGACGAATACGCCTTCGCTGGGATGGCGGTCGCGCATAATGATCTGGCCGGTTCCGCCTGTCGATCGATCTCGTCGGAGCAGCTATAACCGCATAGCCCCGGCCGGGCGGGTTAGTCACCCACGTTGAGCTGCCGAGATGGTCACAATGAGCGTGATCTGGCGATATAATCGGGATATGCCGATGATAGATGCCCCTGAGCAGCTCGCTGCGGTTTCTTTGTTCCATTCCCTCGCGGACCCGACGCGGCTGCGCATTGTCCAACGGCTGATGGGGGGTGAGACGCGGGTGCGAGATCTAGTGAGCGAGCTGGGGCTCGCGCAATCCACGATTTCCGAGCACGTCGCCTGCTTGCGCGACTGCGGGTTGGTGAACGGTCGGGTGGAGGGTCGGCAGGTGTTCTACTCGCTCACCCGGCCGGAGCTGATCGACATCCTGCAGGCCGCCGAGGTGCTGCTGGATGCGACCGGACACAAGGTCGACCTGTGCTCTGTCTACGGACGACACGACACCACAGAGGCCCGACGATGATCGGAACGATCGCCGCGGCGATCGGACTGTTCGCCGCGACCAACATCGACGACATCGTGGTGCTCACCGTGCTGTTCTTGGCCACGACCCGGGGCTCCCTGAAGGGCTGGCAAGTGGTTCTGGGGCAATACCTCGGCTTCATCGCCCTCGTCGCGATCAGCGTGATCGCCGCCCTCGGCCTGACCATCGTCCCCGACGAGTGGGTCGGGTTCCTCGGCCTGATCCCGCTCGGGATCGGCCTGTACGGGCTGGTGCGCTACCTGCGCCGCCGCGGCGAGGAAGACGACGATGACGACGAGAGCTCCATCAAAGCCGGCGGGCTGCTCGGGGTCGCCGGGATCACGATCGCCAACGGCGCCGACAACATTTCCCTCTACACGCCGGTGTTCCGCACCCAACCGATACCCGACACGGTCGTCACCATCGTCGTGTTCCTGCTGCTCGTGGCGGTGTGGTGCCTGGCCGCTCGGGCCATCGGCACAAACCGACGGGTTACCGAGGCTCTGGAGCGGATCGAGCACTGGCTGGTCCCGGTCGTGTTCATCGGCCTCGGCCTCTACATCATGATCGGGTCGGGGGTCGTGCCCCGTTTGATTGAAGTCCTGATGTAAGCGGCTACACGAACCGAGGCCCAGATCCCTGTCGGGATGGCGATGAAGCGCCCGCGCGCACCGTCAGCCGAGGCGCCCGGTACCGCCGACGCATATCGAGCACGAGATGTTCATGATGACCCGCCCGTTGCCGTCCCCGGCCGACGGTTTCAGGGGACTGACCCGCAGCTTCCAGTCGCTAATGTCATCATTTGTGCTGACGGCGACGGCCGGGCGTTGATCCGCGCTTTCGCCTAGCCGAGGGTAAGCACGCCGTCGGTGTCGGCGAAGTCGACGTGTAGGTGGGTACAGGTGTCGATGAACTGGGTGAAGTGCTGTAGCGACAGCGGGACGCCGTCGCTGGCGCGGCAGTTGGACTGCCCAATTCGGGATCCAGCCGGGACGATCGGGTCGAGCATTCCGATGAGTCGGAGGGTGAGGCCGTCGGAGCCGGAGAGGCTCCGGGCGTCGAGCATGTAGAAGTCGACGGACTTGCCGCCGCCCTCGCGCACGTGTGGGAGTGTTCCGCCTCCGGCGTCGTCGTGGGTGCAGAGGCGGTTGATGGAGCTGACGCCGACGCGGTCGAACTGGCGGGTGGCGAGGACGATGATCTGCAGGGTGCGGACGTCGATGCCGCAGTCGGGGACGGTGGTGCCGGCAGCGATCCAGCGGATCTGCTGCTCGGGGTCGGTGAATGCGGTGAAGGTTCCGTCGTCCATGCGTTGGACGAGCTCGAGGGCTAGCGCTTGCGAGTCGCCCGACACCTGGCATTCCTGGCCTTGGGTCGGGGTGAGGGTGGAGACGATCTCGGTCGCCGGCTTCAGCGCTGCCGTGTAGTCGGCGCTGCCGTTGCCCGTGGCCTGGGTTGCGACGACGGCGGGCGTGCTGGTCTGCCAGTCCGGGATGCGCTCGAGCTGCGCATAGAAGAGGAGCGCCGCGTGAGCTGGGTCCAGTCGCTCCTCTGCACTCCCCCACTGGGCGCTCTGAGCGAAGAGTCCAATCTCGCCCGTGCTGTCGCTGGCCGTGGCGTTGCGGAGTTTGGACTCGGCGATCGCGGTAGTGACGCCGATGATCTGCGCGGTCTGGCCGAGACCGCGGGCGGTGGCGGCGTTCATGATGATGGCGGCGTTGACGAGCTGGTCGCCGGTGTAGCCGGCGACGCTGACGTCGAGGGCGGCGACCTGGTCGACGTCGACGGGGTTGGCGGAGCATCCGGTGCCGGAGGACATGACGACGGCGCCGACGAGCGACAGCACGATCCCGGTCATTCCGATGGCGATCCCGCGCAGCATGGGGCTATCGCTGCCCTGCGGCGGCGAGGGCCTCGTCGGTGTTGGTCACCTGCGCTTCCCAGCTGGAGAGGATGTGCTGCACGTGCGTCTCCGGGTGGGAGCCGTACTTGAAGATGTAGTGCCCGTCGCGGAGCTTCTCGATGGTCTCCGCGGTTTCTGGTGCGAGGCCGAAGGTCTGCTGGCACCAGGTCGCGTCCTCGGGGCGGGACTGCCGGTAGATGCACACGGTCTGGGCTTCTTGGATGATGGCCATGCCGGGTGAGTCCGTCGGGATGTCGGATCCCTTGTGCATGACGAAGACGTTGCTGATTCCGAGGCCTCGGGAGAGTTTTTGGTTGGCTTTGATGAGGCCGGCTGCGGGGCCGCCGATCATGTGCCATCCCTCTTCGTAGACGACGGTGGTGGCCCAGCCGCGTTCGCGGCGCAGGCGGCCGAGCATCCACATGTTGCCGATCGCCATGACGACCGGCACCGCGGGGCCGTCGTCGGGCAGTTGGGAGATGTCGAACGAGGTGAGCTTGCCTGCGAGGTCGACGGCTCTTGAGGTTTCGCCGTTGCCTGTCATCTCGCTTACCGCGGCAGGCTGAATGAAATCGTCTTCCATGATCACTCCCGTCTATTCACGAGATACATGATCTGTTTCTCGTTGTTTTGACGGTAATGGATTCTCGTTGTTTTCGCAAGAGATTTGCCGAGTATCCTGCCAAAATGACGGATTACCGGACTGCGCCGTCACTCGGCGAAAGAATTCAGGCTGCGCGGAAAGCCCGAGGCCTGAGTGCCCGCGAACTGGCGGAGGCCATCGGTGGCGTTCCCACCCAGTCCACGATTGAGAACATCGAGCTCGGACGCAAGGCTGCAATTGATGTAGCGCAGCTGCTCAATATCGCCATGGCGTTGAAGATGCCGCTGAGCTACCTTCTTGCCCCCTTGGGATCGCCCGACGGTGCGCTTGATTTGTCCGGCCTCAGTGCAGCGTTCGACTCAATGACGGTCGCGGAATTCGATGCGTGGGTGTCGAGCGTGCCCGACGGAGCACATGTTCCATCGTCATTGGATGAGCGCAATTCGATCACAGAACTTCAAGCGCTCCGGGAATGGAGGGCGCGAATGAGCGAGACCGTCCGGTTGCGTATTGCGCTTGATCTTGAACGGACGAGCATCGTCGATGAGGACTCGACGTACCTCCGGTCGACCGCGGATCGTCTTGAACAATCTGAACGCGAGGTCGAACGAATCGCTGCCTTCCTGCGTTCGGCTGGATGGCCTCTCTAGGCCCGTCATTCGGCCGGGGACTGTCTTTCGATGCGCGTTCACGGTTTCGGTCACCGCGCGCCAGTTGTTGCTCCGCGCCTCGTCAGATGCAGAGCGGCCACGCGACGATGCCAACGACCGCAAAGATGTCGGCGACGTTGAAGATCGCAAACCAGTCGACGGCGGTCATGTCGATCACCGTGCCGGACATTTCTCGACGGTCGGCGTGCGCGCCGACGGAGAGCATGGAGGACACGTAGTGAATCTCATTTGCGTCGTCACTGCCGTCCTGCTTACTGGACTGCTGGCCCGGTATACGTCGGCCTGGCCACCAGGCCTGCGCGGCCGCGCATGGAGCAAGCGCCTGGGACGCGGGCTCAGCCTCGCCGGATCGTCGCTACGACGCAATGTCTGCGAGCTGCTGTTCGGGATGACTGGCGGGCTGTTGGCCCTGTGAGGGCAGCCGGAGTCGCTTGAGCAGGAGCGCGTTTATGGCGACGATCGCGCTAGATCCCGACATGGAAATAGCGGCGATCTCGGGGCTGAGCATGAGTCCGGCGCCTGCGAAGACTCCAGCGGCGATCGGCAGCGCGATCGCGTTGTAGCCGATCGCCCAGCCGAGGTTCTGGCGCATCTTGCGCACAGTTCCCTTGCCGATGCGCAATGCGATGGCGACATCCAACGGATCGGAGCGCATCAGGACGACGTCGGCGGTCTCGATGGCGACGTCGGTTCCCGCGCCTATCGCGATGCCGAGGTCTGCCTGTGCGAGGGCGGGCGCGTCGTTGACTCCGTCGCCGACCATGGCGACCTTTTTGCCGGCGGCTTGCAGCTCTGCGACTTTGGCTGACTTGTCCTGCGGGAGGACCTCGGCGATGACGGTGTCGATGCCCAGCATGGTAGCGATCCGTTGGGCTGTTGCCTCGTTGTCTCCGGTCAGCATCGCCACCTCGATACCGGCGTCGTGGAGCGCCGTGATCGCCGCCTGTGCGGTATCCCGGGCAGCGTCGGCGAGAGCGATCACGCCAGCGGCTTTCCCGTCAACGGCGACGAGCACGGCTGTGCGTCCAGTGGACGCCAACTGCTCGCGCTGGTTGAGGACCGAGCTGATGTCGACGCCCTCAGCGACCATGAGCTTCCGGTTTCCGACCAGCACCCGCTGGCCGCGGACTGTGGCGCCGGCGCCGTGTCCGGGGACGTTTCGGAACTCGGTGGCCGCGATCTTCTCGGCTCCTTGGGCTTCGGCGTAGGTGACGACTGCTGCTGCGAGGGGGTGCTCGGATTCCCGCTCGACCGCTGCCACCAAGGATAGAAGTTCGTCGCGGGGGATGCCTACTTCGATGAAATCGGTTACTTCTGGCTCGCCCTTTGTCAGGGTTCCAGTCTTGTCCATGACGACCGTGTCAATATGGGCCGCGGATTCCAGTGCTGCGGCGTTCTTGAATAGCACGCCGCGTTTGGCACCGAGGCCGGTGCCGACCATGATCGCGGTCGGGGTTGCCAGGCCGAGGGCGTCGGGGCAGGTGATGACCACCACGGTGATGGCGAACAAGAGCGCGGCCTGGGACGTCGCGCCGAGGAGCAGCCATACAACGAGAGTCGCACTGCCACCGATGAGGGCGACGAGGACCAGCCAGAACGCGGCCCGGTCAGCGAGGCGTTGGCCGGGAGCTTTGGAGTTCTGTGCTTCCTGAACCAGGGCGACGATCTGCGCCAGGGCGGTGTCGGCCCCGACTTTGGTGGCTCGCACCCGGAGGGCCCCGGTGGTGTTCAGTGTCGCGCCGATGACCGCCGAACCGGTTGACTTCGCCACCGGGAGGCTTTCTCCAGTGACCATTGATTCGTCGACATCCGAGTCGCCCTCCTCGACCGCTCCGTCGGTCGGGATCTTCGCGCCGGGGCGAACGAGCAGCAAATCTCCGGGCACCACCTCAGCGGTGGGGATCTCGACCGGTTCGCCATCGCGGAGGACGATCGCGCGAGCGGGGGCCAGCTCGAGCAGGGTGCGGATGGCGTCGTTGGCACCGCCGCGGGCACGCATCTCAACCCAGTGCCCCAGGAGCACGAACGATGTCAGTACGGTGGCCGCTTCGTAGAACACCTCGCCGCCGCCGGTCAGGGTCACGACGAGGCTGTAGATCCAGCCGGCGCCGACACCGACGGAGACCAGCACCATCATGTCCAGGGTGCGTGCGAGCAACGCGCGGAATGCACCGTCGAAGAAGATCCAAGCAGAGTAGAAGATCACAGGCAGCGACAGGATGAGGGCGAAGACATCGTCGCGCAGCTCGAAGGGGGCCGGCACGGTAAACCCGAATATCTGACGGCCGATGGGCGACCACAGGACGATGGCGACGGAGAGGATCGCTGCCACCAGGAACCGGTTGCGCATGTCACGGATCATCGATGCCATCGACACTCCGGAGTGACCGCCGCCGTGACCCATGACGTCCTGGCTGGTTCGAGAGGGTGCTGCGTGTCCTGCGTGGGGGTCGCCGGTCGCCGGCCCGGCCGTTGCGGCAATCCGCCCGGAGTGGTCCACGGCGTGCGGCATGCCAGCGTGCGCCTCGCGGTCCATGTCCACCGACTCGCCGGTGAGTTTTGGAGGCATCGGAGCATGCACGGCTGGCTCGGCTGGAGTGGACGCCAGTGCGTCGAACGCGGGGTCACAGATGTGTCGGGGTACCGATTGCCCCGCGCAGTGGTATCCGCATTCGAGGATCCACTTGCGTAGATGAGCTTGCGAGGTGGTCTCACGGTCGTAGGTGACGTTGGCGGTCTGGGACACCGGGTTGGCTTCTACGGCGATAACCCCGGGTTGGCGGCGAAGAGTCGCCTCAACGACAGCCTTCGATGAGGCCCACTGCACACCGGTCACTTCCAGGACAACGGTGCGAATGTTTGTGCTCATGTGTGTCTTCTCTCTGGCGATGTGGTTTAGGACGCCAGGTAGCCGAGGATGGTCATCATCCCGGACTCGGCGTGGTAGATGTTGTGGCAGTGCGCCGCCCACAGGCCCGGGTTGTCGGCGTCGAACTCGACGGTCAGGCTCTTGCCGGGAAGGACGATGGAGGTGTCCTTCCGCGGGCCGCCGCCAACATGCTGATAGGTGTGCCCGTGCAGGTGGAACGGGTGCCACATCGTGGTTGTGTTCTCGATGCGAAGCCGCACTCGCTCACCTTGCAGCACGCCGAGGGCCCCCGCCATGGGGTTATTCGGATCGAACCGGTGACCGTTGATACCCCAGTCGTAGGCCATCATCGAACCTGTCAATGCCGCCGTAATCTCCCGATCGACACTGCGTTTGGCGAGCGAAACATCGGAAGGGGAGGACAGCATCGCGGCCGTGAGGACCGTGCGGGTCAGTTCCGGGATCGACGCCGCCGACACCGGCTTCGCGCCGACACCGGTGCGCACGATCGCCAACGCATTTGCGCTCTTGCCCTCCGCGGACGCGATCAACGGGAACGCACCGTCGCCCAGCGTCACTAAGGCATCGTACCTTTCCCCCATCCCGATGAGGATCGCGTCGGTATCGACCGGATTCACCGGGTAGCCGTCACTGTGAGTGACGGTCAGTCGGTGACCGCCAAGGGCAACCCGGAAGGCGGTGTCACTACTGGCGTTGATGATGCGCAGGCGAATCCGCTTGCCCGGGGTGCTGGGGAAAGTCTCCGGATCGGCCGAGGGACGTCCATTGATGAGGAAGTACGGGTAAGCGACATCTCCAGCGTCACCGCCAAGAAGATCGGAGCGGGCGCCCATCATCATGTGGCTGCTCGAGCCGTCCATCATCCCGCCCATGCCACCACTGAGCTCCTTGAGCACCTCGTCTGGGGTGCCGGTCACCCCGTCAAGCCAGTCGTCGAGCATGACGACCCATTCGTCGTCGTAGCTGAGGGATTCGTGCGGGTCCTCGACAATCACCGCTCCGTAGAGACCGCGGTCGAGTTGAGATCCGACGTGGGGGTGGAACCAATATGTTCCCGGTTGGCCGACGACAAAGTCGTAGACGAAGTCGCTGCCCGAGGCGATAGGGTCCTGGGTTGTCCCGGGCACCCCGTCCATGTCGTTGCGCAGAGCGAGGCCGTGCCAGTGCACCGAGGTGTCGCTGGGCAAGCGGTTCTTAAGGGTCGCACGCAACGTGTCTCCCGCACCCAGCCGGATCGTGGAGCCCGGGACAGTGCCGTAACCCCATGTGTTGGCAGTTGTTCCCGCAAGGTCAATCTGGCTGGGGGCTGCCATGAGGTCGACGCTGGTGACGCGACCAGTGCCGCCGCGAGCCAGCTCGGCGCTGCGCACCGGCACGCCGGTCGGGGAGACATACCGGGGCGGTGCTGCGCAGGATGCCAGCACCAACGCTGCGAGAGCACCGGTACCGACAGCGAGAAAGCTTCGACGAGAAAAGCTTGAGCCAGCAAACGCAGAGTCCATGGGCGTCCTATCCTGTGAATTCATACTGGACCGAGGTCAAAAGTCTGAACAGGGCCAAAAGTCCCGTCAAGGTTGGGGGCCTCGCCGAAACCAGGCGACGGCGTGGTGGCGAGCGGTGAGGTCCTGAGGCGCTGGCCCGCGACGACCAGGAGCTCTCCGCCGGACTTAGGGTCGGCACGGCACTCCTTGAGGTGGCCACCGATCTGTCGGCGCCCAGAAGGGCGCAGCGCGTCGTAAGTTCGCCCCAAACGTCGAGCACGGCGCCGAGTTGTGATGGGACTCGGCCGAGCATCGCGAACTGCACGCGCAGGGGCAGGACCTCGCGTGGCGAGCTCGTGCGTCAACGCCAAAACGCCGGAACGCCGGCTCGGACGAGACGGACGATAGCCCACCGGCAGGGCAGGGCGCAGTGTCTTCTTCACGAGCGGTAAGGAGCTCGTCATGGGAGCGAATCCTTCAGACGATCCAGCTCCGCTGGAGCACAGGCCTTCACCGCTTCGATTGTGACAAGCAGAAGTGACGAGGCCGTGGCGGTCTCGTCGTCAATCGGGAACCGTCCGGCCGGATATTGCTGGGAGAACGCAATGATGAGGTCGACGTCTGATGCGATCTCTCGAAGCGCAGGACGTGGTTTGAGGCATTGGGCGCCAATGTCATGCAAGGCAACGTGGATGACTTGGACAGCGCCCTCCGGCGCCTTGCTCGTTGGCCCAAACTCAGTTGCGCCGACCCAGAGATCGCTTCCGTTGGTATTCGCTCCGCCGAAGGCTGCAGTCAAAACCACGGCGAAAATGACCGGCGGGACGGTGAACGCAGTGATCAGCGGCCAGCGGGGGCGTCTTCTGGGCTCCTCCGTGGAGTTCACTTCGCCAGCCTCACCGACCAGTGAGACCGTCTGGGTAGAAGACTTGCGGCTGGAGTTTCAGTGGGCGGCCAGATCATGTGCGCACCTTGAGCACAACCCAGGTCGCGCCGGCATCGTCGGTGTAGGAGATGCCACGATCGTCAGCGACATAGAGGCGTGCTCCGTCGACAGCGAATGCCTGCGGGGTTCCTTCGACGGTGTGGCCGTGCACCCACTCCTGGCCCACCCCGCGGGTCCAGATCGTGCCGGTAGTGTCGACGCCAGCGAGTGCGCCGGAGCCGTCGCCAGCAATGACGTAGAGGCTGGGTGCGTCGGGATCGACACTAAACGTCGCACCGCCATCATTGCTGGTCGCTAGCCCTTCCGCGGTGGTGGCAAAGAGCTGGTCTCCGACCGCGAGTATGTCGCGGGCGTTCAACATCGCACCTGAGGTCCAGGTCATACCCCCGTCGAGGCTGCGTTCGACTCGACCAGCGGACGCGTCGTATCCGAATACTCGAGGGGGACGATCACCGCCGGTCACCACGGTCAGCCCGTGGAAGTCGGTTTGCCCGGTGAGGGACACATTCGCCCAGCTCTTGCCACCATCGGTACTCGTGATCAGCCCCAGGCTGGGGCTGCCGAAACTGGACGGCGTCGTCGGTCCAGGATGGCCCGATGCGTACGCGATCCCGTCGGCGAGCGTGAATCCCATCGGATCGAAATCAAGGCCGGCGATCGGCCCGACAGCTGCGGTCGCACCGTCAAGGCCGATGGTGAGCCGGTACAAGCCTTCATGAGTGGCCACGAGTAGCGTGTCGTCGCTCGGGTCCGGAACAAGCTCATGGATGTGCTCGAAGAGTGTCGCCGGTACTCCGGTCGGATCCGTCGCGGGTGGTGCGGCTGGTGAGCAGCCGGTGAGCAGCATCGTCGCAGCAACGATGGCCGCAGCACCGGAGGCGAGAGCGACAATTCTGGTGCCCCTCATTGCGAAGCCAAGGAGGTAGGGGCGATCTTCCGTGTACTCAAGGGATATCCGTTCCAATGGTCAGGCCGCGTGATAGCGGGTTGTGCGTTGAGCTTGATGAAGTTTTGAGGCCCACACCGTGACGCGGACCTCGCATTTGGGTGGAGTGCAGGTGGGTCACGCCCCTCCAGCTGTTGGGCGCGAAGCGCGCGTCGGTGCCTAGAGTCCGGAATAAGAGTGAAGCCCCTTGAAGAAGACGTTGACGATGCCGAAGTTGAACATGACGGCGGAGAAGCCGATGATTGCGAGCCACGCGGACCGGGACCCACGCCAACCACGGGTCGCGCGGGCGTGTATGTAGGCCGCGTAGATGACCCAGATGATGAAGGTCCAGACCTCCTTGGTGTCCCAGCCCCAGTAGCGACCCCATGCTCGTTCGGCCCAGATCGAGCCTGCGATGAGGGTGAAGGTCCATAGGATGAATCCGACGACAGTAATCCGGTAGGCGAGGTTCTCGAGCTTCTCGGTGCCGGGCAGTGTCGCCAGGATGCGAAGCGAGGTGATCACGCCCTTCGAGTTCGGCCCTTCGCGTCGTTTCTGGAGCAGTTGCACGGCGGAGAGCGCGAAGCCAAGGGCGAAGAACCCGGTCGCGAGGATGGCGACCATGACATGGATGACGAGCCAGTAGGACTGCAGTGCTGGGGGTAGCGGGGCGGCTTCGACGTAGTAGCGCATGCTCGAGATCCCGAGCAGGATCAGGATCAGCCCGATCACAAACGAGCCGAGAAACCGGAGGTCGGCGAACAGGTTGACGAGCAGGAAGACGCCGACGATGACGAGGGTGCCGGTCATCGAGAACTCGTACATGTTGGCCCACGGCACCCTTCCCGCAGCCAGGCCTCGGAGGATGTCTGCGGCCAACTGCAGAACGAACGCCACGAGAGTGAGCGAGAAACCGATCCGCAGACTTCTGTAACGTTCGGGAGGCGCCGTTGCTAATTCCTCGGTTTGGGAGTTCGTCTTGACGAGGACTAGCGTGCTCGCCGCCTCGGAAGCTTGAACGGTCACGTCCTGTGACGCAGCTGCGCGTCCAGTGCCCTCCGCTGTTGAGGTCGCCACGGTTACCGCCGCTCGTCGCGCGAGATCAAGGGCGAACGCGACAAGGGCCATGGCATAGACGGCCATCGCGGAGATGAGCAGGACGACGGAATATTGTGCGAGTGCTTCGATCACGGTGATGCCTTTCACTTCAGGAAGACCAATACCAGCGGGCGGTTCTCAGTCGGATCTTCATCCGAGTGCGATCCCTTGGTCGGACATGAAGGTGGCAGGGTTGGCCGTCTCACCGTTGATTCGAACTTCGAAATGGAGGTGGCACCCTGTCGAGTTGCCTGTGGTGCCTCCGCGGGCGATGTTCTGCCCGACGTCAACTTGCTGCCCAGCCGAGACGAGCACTCCGCCTTCCAGCAAATGTGCGTACCCGGTGCGCACGCCGTTGCTGTGCTCAAGGATGATGTAATTGCCGTAGCCGCCGTTCCATCCTTCAGCTGCGAAGACGACTGTGCCGCTCGACGCTGCATAGACGTTCTGGCCGCACGCGAAACCGAGGTCGATTCCTTTGTGGAAGCTGGTACCGTACTGCTCGCTCCAGCCGTAAACCGAGGTGATGTAGCCGGGAGCGGGACGAGCCCATCCGCTCAAACTGATCTCACCCGCATCGAGGCTTGCTCCGCTACCGACCCTCTCTCGCACACCGGCTAGGTAGTCGGTCTCTGTGGCTGTCCGGCGCTCGGACAAGACCACAAGCTGCTGTTGGAGCGTCGCCTCATTGTTCCTTTGCTCGTTGAGAGCTGCGGCAGCAGCCTCCGATGCAGACTGGGCCTGGGTGAAGGCCTCCTCGGCGACCTTGCGGATCTCGGCGAGTTGCTCCTGTGCGACGTTGGCCTGGTCGGTGAGCGCTTGGGCCGTGTTCTGGTCCACCCGAGCCCGCTCGTAGATCGCGTTTGCCTGTTCGGCAACCTTTTGCGACATTCCTAGGCCGTAGAGGAGATCGTCCGCGGTGCCCGGATTGAGCAGAAGTGTCATCGTGGTGTCGTTGCCGCCGACTCGCATGAGTTGTGCCGCTACCTGGCCCGCGCGTTGCAGGGAGGCGTCCGCCTTGGCGTTGGCTGTATCGGCTTGGCCTTGAAGGGTCTTCGCTCGGGAAACAGCCTCCTGGAACTTGGTATCAGCTGCCGCCCAGAGTGCAGCCTTGGCCTCGGATTCGCTAGCCGCTCTGGTGGCTTCAGTCTGCAGCCCGGAGAGGAGTTCCTGAATTTCGGCAATCCGTGCCTGCGTGGCCGCCTCGTCGTTGCGGGCAACGGCGACATCGTCCCAGGTCGGGTACTCCGTGGCATGCGCGCCCATGGTGGGCATCAGCGAGACGCTGACCGAAACCGCTATCGCGATGACCGCAATGAACACCCGTCCTGTGACCCTGCTTGTTGGGGCCGGGCGGTGCCTATTGACTCGGTATGACTTTTTGATAGACATGGTTTTCCCGTCGTCAGGGCTGGACGTTGATGATCATCGTTAACCCGCCGGCACCATCGACTTCCACATTGTTGTTGGTTGTGTGATGGTTGATGTGGCAGTGGATGAGCCACTGTCCTGGCTGGAGCGCAGTCCAGACCACGTCGTAGCGCTGACCCGGTGCCACGTTGACCGTGTCAGCCTCGTACCGCTGGTCCGGCGTCAACTGGTTGCCGTCGACCGCGGTGACGGTGAATGGTCCACCGTGGATGTGCATCGGATGAATCCCCACCGAATCCGATCCGATGAAGCGCACTTTTACCGTTTCTCCTACCTTCATATCGATCGTCTCCGTCGCCGGATAGGCTTTGCCGTTGATCGTGAAGTAGTTGGCCATTCCCCCTTCCATCGGCATCGCCGGATAGGTCAGGCCCTCGCGCTCGAGCCATTCCCCGAGTTGGATCGTGTAGTCGTGGTCAGTTGCCACCTCGTCTGCGCGGTTCTGGGGGGAGATGATGATCGCCCCGTACAGGCCCAACGCTTGCTGCCGGTCCGCGTGATCGTGGGAATGGTAGAAGTAGGTTCCCCATTGAGTCACGGTGTACTCGTAGCTGTAGACCTCCCCGGGCTCGATCGGATGCTGAGTGATCCCGGCGGGCCCATCCATCTCGTTGGGAACGTCAAGTCCGTGCCAGTGAACTGTTGTCGTCTCCTCCATGGCGTTGGTCACGTCAATGCGAACCCGGTCACCCTGCGTGAAGTTGAGTCGCGGCCCGGGTATCTGGCCGTTGTAGGCGTAGGCGTCGACAGTCTGGCCGGGGTAGATCTCCCACCCAATCACCGAGACGGTCAGCTTGAACACCTTGACGCCGTTCTCGATGGTGGGCTCTAGGATTTGGTCGCCGCGCGTGTTCGACCCGTAGGTTGCGGTGACTGCGTTGGGGTTCACGGCGGCCATGTCAACCATCGCTTCCGCGGGAGTGTCACGCGTCATGATCATGCCGGGAGGCATGATCAGTCCTCCCACGTCTCGGGCGCTGAGGCTCATGTTGACGGAGTTGGCCGGCGCGATCATGCCCACCACCAGCGCGATCGTTGCAACGCCGGCCACCGCCGCCAGCTGCGGGACCGTGACCCTGCTCGCGGCGCCCATAGAGTGCGACTTTCCGTCGGTGCGAGTACCGTCAGCGTTCGACGACATCGAAGGCATACTCATGGCGCCGTGGTCGGCGGGTGCTTTCGCCTTCCGGCTGGTCATGAGGCCGTGCTTGAGCCCGTTCTTCACCAGCCACACGTTGGCCGGGTAGGCAAGGCTGAAACCGGCGGCAACGCCCACCGACATCACACCCCAGAACACCAGCTCGGTGGGGTCCATCGCGCGCATGTCTCTGCCCATCATCAGGAAAGTCATCACAGGGGCCATCCCGGCCATCATGAAGTTCATGCTGATGAACTCTGGCAAGAAGGACCGTCGCACGTTGGAGAGGTAGCTGCCGCCCATCACGTTCTTCATGAACAGGGCCTGGAAGATCAGCAGCCCGAACGCGAAGCCCGCGACGTACTCGATGATCAGGTCCAACCACATGGGCAGTCCGAGAGTGGCAGTGATGACCGCGGCGGCGATGATTCCTGTCGCGTCTCCCGCGACACAGTGGATCGTCGAGCCGATGCCCTGCTTCCAGAGCGGTCGAGTGAACTGTTCATGCTCCCCGGGTCGTGGCTCTTTGTCCGCGAGTACGTAGAGCAGCAGGCCGATCGGTCCCAAGTACAGGGTGACGAGGATGAACCCCCACTTCATCACCCTCGGTTCCGGATTGTTCTTGAATTGATCGATGCCGACGTAGACGGTGCTCGCGATCGCCAACGCGAACCACGCAGCGAGGAAGTAGTCGATGGGTTGGATGAACATAGCCGATCCTTTGCTCAGGTCAGATGGGAAGAACGGTTCCGCCAATGAGGTACTGCAATTGCGACATCAGCGCTGTCCAGAGGCCGGTAAGCATCAGCGCCCCGATGAGGGCCAGAGTTGCGCCGCCGATGATGTTGATGACTCGTACGTGGCGTTTGAGGAATCCGATCGCCGAGGCCGCCCAGCCCAGTCCAAGCGCGGACAGCATGAAAGGCACGCCCAGGCCAACGCAGTAGAAGAAGGCGAGCAGTGCACCACGCCACGGTGAGCCTGAGTTCAAGCTGAGGACAGAGATGGCGGCAAGCGTGGGGCCGAGGCAGGGCGTCCAGCCAAACCCAAAGACAATGCCAAGCAATGGGGCGCCGGCCAACCCCACGCGGGGCGACAGCGGTACTCGCGCTGTGGTACTCGCGCTGTGCGTTGCATCCAGGGGATCGCGCCGACGAACACCGCCCCCATCAAGATCAGGAACCCGCCCATCACGCGGGTGAGCAGATCTTCCCATCGCAAGAGCCACAGCCCGATGGAGCCGAACGCGGCGCCGTAGGCGACGAAGACCAAGGCGAAGCCGAGAACGAAGAGGGCAACTCCGATGACGGTTCGTCTTCTCGATGTGCGTCCGTCGGTGGTTGCCATGCCGCCGACGTACGCGAGGTAGCCGGGAATCAGGGGAAGAACGCAAGGCGACGCGAAGGAGATCAGGCCTGCAAGGGTGGCGAGCAGGATAGCCAGCACGAGCTGCCCGTTAACGATGGTGTCGACCACACTGTCACCCATCGGTTACCTTCTGCCGAGCCGCGAGCTTTGCGCGTTCCTCTGTCTCTACCTTCGCTTGGGCTTTCCGTTCGTTGCGGTCGGCGTGAATGATCGACCGGATGACGAACCAGAAGATCAGGCCTACGAGGACGGTGGGAGCCAAAGACCACAGGGCGTTGAGCCAGAAGTCCTCGATCATGTTCGAGGGTTCGATGTGGGGCGCTTACGTCCAGCGAGGATCGCACCGAAGACCAGCAGAACGCCTCCCATGGGGTAACCTGCCGCGAGGTCCAGCCAGCCCGGAGGCTGGCCCGGTCCAAACGCCTCGAGGTGGGCGAGCCAGTGCGTAGCCGCCACGACGACGCCGACCAGCATGAGGGCCTGGCCGACTCTCACCAAGCGCCGGTGTAGGCGCCAACTCTTTTCCGCGTCGTACGGCGCGGGGGCCTTCTTGTTCTGAGGGTTCATGATGCCGAGATACCTTTCGTGATGGGTCGGGATTGTTGCTCGAGGGTGTTGGCATGGTGGTTAGCGAACGAATCGATGACGTTCTCCAGGCCCGGGTCGTCTCCGCGGGACAACCCGCCATATTCGATCGTGAGGCCGTGCCGGTCCTTCGTGGCTCGCACCCAGACGCGGCGGCGGGGGACGAAGAAGGCGGCGGCGAGGCCAGCAATGACCGTGATCGCGAAGAACAACATGAAGCCCTTGGTCGGGTCGTGTGAGATATCGAACGACGCGAACCGCTTCGTGTTCAGGAATTCCACGCTGCCGAGTCCATCGGGAAGCAGCGCGGATTCGCCTGGCCGGATCTCGATGGCGGAAGTTGTGGTCCCGCGCCCCGCGATCTGAGTCATCTTGGAGGTATCGAGTGCATAGACCGACTTGGGATCTCCGTTACTGAGTCCAAGATCGCCCGTGTACACGTTGAGTGTGAGAACCGGGTTTTGCAGGTCGGGATAGATGGAAGCGAACGCTCCGCTGGCCGAAGCGGCTTTTGTCGGGTAAAAGAACCCGATCATTCCCACCTGTTCGGCAAGGCCGTCGGGCACTTTGATGACGCCGAGGCTTGTGAGGTTCGCGTCCTGCGGGAGGAAGGGGATGGTGTCCGTGAACACGACGTCGCCTGCCGGGTTCTTGACGACAATCTCGGGGGCATAGCCGTTGCCCAAGAGATAGACCTGAGTTGAATCGATCGTGAGCGGCTCGTTGACCCGAACTTTTGAGCGCACGGACTGGGTTGCGTTCTGTTCTTGTGTGCTGACGGAAGCTGTGTAGTCGGTGATGAATCCGAGGGTCGAGGGGTTGTCTTCGACGTAGGTGACGGAGAACGCGTTCAGGGTCAGGGAGTACGGCTCGAGCTGAGAGTCGCTGAAGAATCGCCCCGGCGTAAAGGAGTCGTAGGCGGATCGCGTGTTGACGAAGGTTTGGCCCTCGACCACGACGCGCTGGCCGGTATAGGTGAATCCACCCCCGATCGCGACGGTCAGCAGGATGCCGATCAAAGCCACGTGGAAGACAAGATTTCCGGTCTCCCGCAGATACCCACGCTCTGCTGACACGGACACTGTGTCGACTCCCTCAGCTGAGTCATCGTTTTCATAGAGACGGGTCCGGTACCGCTGGGCTCGAAGGATGCGTTCAGCCGCGCGAATGGTTGCGATCGGCTCAACTTCATTCTGCGCGAGCATGAACGTTCGACGCTCGTAAGCGGGAAGCCGAGCCATGTTCCGGGGGGTTCGTGGAGGGGACTGCCGCAAAGCGATCCAGTGGTGTCGAGTGCGGGGTATGACACAACCGATCAGCGATATGAAGAGCAGGAGATAGATCGCCGAAAACCACACGGAGGTGTAGACGTTGAAGAGCTGCAGCGCATCTATCGTCTTCGCGCCAGATGGGTTGGATTTGAAGTACTGAACCACCCCGTTCGGATCTGACGAACGCTGGGGAAACAACGACCCAGGCACCGCCGCCAATGCCAGAAGCAAAAGCAGCAGCAACGCGGTTCGCATACTCGTGAGTTGGCGCCACGACCAGCGAGCCCACCCAGTGACGCCAAGCGGCGGGGATACGACCGTCGAAGCTGCGCCGCGATCAAAATGGTCCTCGGGTCGACCACTGGTCTCGCCCGCTTCCTCCTCGACCCTGCCCGTTCGGAGCGTCATTGTTGGATGACCTTGGAGGGTTCGTCAAGGGTCTGGTCCTTGACCGCATCGGACAGGTTGTTGCGGCGATTCATGTAGACGGCAAGGATGCAGGCGCCGACTACGGCGGCCGCGCCTGCAGTGAGGATGTTGATCTTCACTCCAAGGATCTCGAGCTCTGTGGGGTCCAGGCGGAAAGATTCGAACCATGCCCTGCCAATGCCGTACCAAATGAAATAGGTGCCAATGGCAAACCCAGACCGACGTCGCGTGAACCGTTCTATCCCGAGGATCACGATGATGCCCGCGAGGTTCCACAGCATCTCGTAGAGAAACAGCGGGTGAAAGAGGGTGCCCGGCGGAAGGCCGTCTGGGAACGCGGGACTGCTCGTGGAGATCTCGAGTCCCCACGGGAGGGTTGTTGGGGTCCCGAACAACTCCTGGTTGAAGTAGTTGCCGATACGTCCGATGGCCTGAGCCAAGAGAAGACCGGGCGCGAGAGCATCGGCGAAGACGACGAACGGCACCCCGCGGCGCCGCGCGCCAATCCATGCCCCCAACGCGCCAAAGGTGATCGAGCCGAAGATGGCTAGCCCACCCTCCCACACGTAGAGCACCCTCCAGAGGTCCGCGCCTGCGTAGAAGTAGTCGGTCGGGTGCGTGAACACGTGGTACAGACGTCCGCCAAGTATTCCGATCGGCACGGCCCAGGTCGCGATGTCTAGGGCAGCACCGCTGGGGAAATCGAGTCGGCGCATTCGCCGTCCGGTGATGGCAGTTGCCGCAGCGATGGCGGCAAGCATGAATAGCGCGTAGAAGTGAATTCGTAGCGGCCCGATGTCAATGAAGCTGATGTCGGGACTGGGGATGGCTATAGGGATCATGGAATGGTTCTCGCCTTTCGGATGGGTGCAGTGCGTCGTTCGTGTGCGGGTGTCATTGCTCGGCGACCGCATCGCTGATCAGCGTGTTCAGAATCGATTTGTCGAGCCTTCCGACGATGCGCGCCGCGATTCGTCCTTGCCGGTCGAGCACGAGAGTGGTCGGCACCGCATCGGGAGCAATTTCGCCAGCGAAGGCCAGCTGGATTTCTCCGCCGTCAGCGTCCAGGAAGGACGGGTACGTAATCCCGAACGCGTCAGCGAATGACTGGGCGGTTCCGGCTTGGTCCCTCACATTTACCCCGACAAACTGCACGCCGTCAGGCTGGTACTTGATGTTGAGCGCCTCAAGATCCGGTGCCTCGGCGCGACAGGGGGCGCATCCGGCGTACCAGAAGTTGACTACGACGACGCTGCCGAGCCAGTCTTCCGACGACCCGCTGGGGCCTGTGTCAAAGGTCCCCGAGAAGGCGATGGGGTCACCACGGTCGGCCGCGTCGATCTCCGTCACCGGGCCAACGGAGGAGTACCCGCCACCGGCGTTCGCTAGCGGCGTGCTCTCCACGCAGGCACTCAGGCCGAGCAGGACTGAGGCGAATGCTGCTGCAGTAATCAGGATCGTTTTCGATCTAGCGGACTGCCGGGGCCTGATCATGAGCCGATCTTCGCTTTCATCCAGGCATACGGATCAGTCGGAGTAACCCCGTCCAGGAGGATCTCGAAGTGGAGGTGCGCACCCGTGCTGATGCCCGTGCTGCCGACCTGGCCGACAAGCGTGCCGACAGTTACGACGTCTCCCACCACCAAGGGGGAAGAACCTTCGATCATGTGCGCATAGCGGCTGCCGATGACTTGCCCGTCTATCTGGTGGGTGATGATGACGTAGGTTCCGTAGTCCCAGTCGTTAGCGCCCACCTCGGTGACCACGCCGTCGGCAATGGCCTGGATCGGGGTACCCATCCCTGGGTTAATGTCGATGCCCTTGTGGAAGGTCGGGCAACCATCACAATCGCGGTATCCGAACCAGCTGCTGATCGGAGCACCGACGAGGAATGGCCATTGAATCGGGGAGTTCGGGTTGTTGGCGAAGGTGTCGTCGGTGCGTGAGTATGGGGCGCCGGCGGGAACAGTTTTGGTGATAGTGAAGCTGTCGCGGTCGGCAGAGGTGTCCGCATCCATCGTGCTGGTGCTGAAGACGCGCAGGGACTGAAGCTGCGCGGGCTCGCCGGGAATTACCGCATTAGCCGCGCTCTCCGGCGCTGCGTAAGCGGGCAGGAGGTAGGTGCCCATCAGCAGCGCTACCAACACGATCGCGCCGCCCCCCTTTGCACTACTTCGAAGGGTGCGCGATGCCTTAGGACGTGTTAGCACGGAACGTTCGAGGCTCCCGCGTACTGACGCGACTCCGGGCGGCTGGTGCCGCGAGCGTCGTGCTGTCCTTTCGAGGCTGAGGGTTTCGCGACGGGTGAGAGCTGCCGGGATGTCCGGGTAGCGGTAATTCATGGGTGTCCTAACTGGGCGCCAGAGGGCGGCCGAAGGAAGAGCGGGTAGAGGGCCGCGGCGGGGCACAGGCCGCCGCGGCCCGGACGAGATCCTGACAGCTGTTACAGCGTGTCGAGGAGGTCCTTCATGCGGGCGATCTCAGCCGTCTGGTCATCGACGATCTTCTGCGCGAGAGCGAGCGCATCGGCGTTCTGGCCGGTCTGCAGTTCGGTCTTGGCCATGTCGATGGCGCCCTCGTGGTGCACGGTCATCTGCTCGAGGAACAGCTTGTTCGCTTCCGAACCGGAGGCAGCCTTCAAAGCAGCCATGTCTGCGTCGGACATGGTTCCACCCATGTCCATGCCGTCCATCGAACCGCTGGCTCCCCAGCTATCCAACCAGCCATTCATCGTGTCGATCTCGGGGCCTTGGGCGTCCTTGATGTTCTGTGCTAGCTCGGTGACGCGGGGATCTACGCCATCCTTGTCGAGCACCATCTGGGCCATCTCAATTGCCTGCTCGTGGTGGGCAACCATTTGCATGGCGAAGGTGATGTCGGCGTTGTTCGCGCTGGACGATTCGGATGAGGTGGAGCTCGAAGGCGAGGTGCCGCCTCCCATGTCCATGCCCTCCATCGAGCATCCGGCGAGGGCCAGGGTCGTTGCGAGCGCACCAGAAAGGAGCGCGACTGTGCGGATTTTCATTGTGATTCTCTCTATTGGTCGAATGGTTTGAGACGCTTCGCCGCGTGCGGCGTTGGCCCGGCTTGACCGGACGGCAGCGAATCAGGTTCGACTAATAGAGAGGACGTGAAGAGAAGGGGGTGCTGGCGGCGCCAGAGCTGATAGACGTGCGACTATCAGCCGAAGCGCGGCACCAAGGTTGCGGAACCGGAAAAGGAAGACATGGAAAATGATGAGGACGGCTGAGACAAGAAGAGCCAATACGCATGCCATCCCCAGCATGTCGTGTGTGGGGGCGCACATTTCGTCGCAGCCCACAGGCGCGGGCGCCTCGTTGTGAGCGTCCGCGATCATCGGTAACTCCGCGACCGACGCAGTCATGGAATGAGATTCGGGTGCCAGGGACTCCGAGGCGAGGAAGTGCATGGCGAGAAGTCCGATGAGGATCGCGGGCACTGCGAGCAGGGCAATCACCACACGTCGCCAACTGGAACGTGGACGCGACGAAAGCGTCAGCATTGCATTCATCTCGCCCGCCTTCCGCTCCACGATCTACTTAGGGTACTTGATCCCGTGTTCTTCGTACCTGTCAATCAGCCGACCACAGCAGACGCGCCAGTGTGTGAGCTCACCCGCGTTGCCGAATGAGTGTGGCAATGCGTGCCGCCGCCGCATCGAGAGTGAACTGCTCGGATCTCCGTGCCCTTTCCGGGTACCCAACGGTGAACAAGCCCGGCACTGGCCTGCCGGTGATGGGCAGGTCAGCTCGCGTGGAGGCGTTGGCTCCCCCCAGTACGCGCGGCTCGGAGGGAATCCCACTGGCGTGCCAGATCGCGTCGTTTGCGATGACGATGTTGTGCGCAGCGATGGTGCCGACCGAGGTGACAAGTGTCAGGTTCGCACCCTCTGGTCCGTAGCTGATCGACACCAGACGAGGCGTTGCTGCCTGGCTGGCGTGACCGGTGTCTTCGGTGCTCTCGCATCCGTCAGGATCGAGGACCACGAAGTCCTGCGGTTCAATGAGGCCAGCGCGTCTGAGTGCGATGGCCACTGCTGCTGCGACTTGGCCTGTTCCTAGTACATATACGCGCCTGTTGCGCAATGGATCGACACTCGAGGGCTGTTCTTGCTCTCCTGGGATGTCTCGGTCGACGACGATCTTGGACACTGCTTCCCTTTCTGGGCGGAGGTCGTGAGGATATATACCGACGCAGGCCCTTTTCACCGGGGAAAGGGTGTCGGTGTTGACTGCCACAGGTCCCGGACATGGGGATGCTGGGCTCGAAGAGAAACTCGCTGGCCGCGGCTGCTACGGCGGACCGGGCAGCAAAATCAGGTTCTACTGATCGAAAGTTCCGTAAGGGATGGTGGCGAGGATGCCGGAGCTGTGGGAGCTTGCGGCAACGGCTTTGGGACCGATAGAACGGTCGGCCAGGGAGGTGCCGTGTCGGCAGCGGCGGCCGCTACCTGCGTCATGAGTAAGTCGATACAGCTGGTTTCACCGTGAGATGAGTCACACAGATCGCAGTCCGGAGCCAGCGGTGCTGTTGTCGCGGCCCCGACCGGCGCTGAGAGCTCGAAAACGCCTGAGCGCAAAGAATGCATGGCAATCAACCCGACGAGCACCGTCGCAATGATCGTGACCAGGAGACAAAGCCGCAGCAGCGTGGTGCGCTGCACGGGCGAGGCCATATCTGGGCGCATGTTCATGATCGTGACTACTGCACCGTGAGTTCGGCTGTTTGCGACAAACCGGAAAGAGCGGGCTGCGCCGAAGCCGCCGCTGACCCCGGGCGAAAGCGTCGCAACCTGAGGCTATTGGTAACGACGAACACGGAAGAGAACGCCATTGCTGCCCCGGCGAGCAGGGGGTTCAGCAAGCCGAGCATCGCTATGGGAAGAGCCGCAACGTTGTACGCGAACGCCCAGAAGAGATTGCCCTTGATCGTACCCAGCGTCTTGCGGGCGAGGCGGATCGCGTCGCTGACCACCACTAAGTCGCCGCTGACCACGGTGATGTCGCTGGCTGCAATAGCAGCGTCTGTGCCGCCACCCATCGCGATGCCCAAGTCGGCCGCGGCAAGCGCGGCGGCGTCGTTGACGCCGTCGCCCACCATGGCAACCACATGTCCGTCGGCCTGCAGTTGTCGGATCGCGGCAAGCTTGCTGGCTGGCGTCGCCCCCGACCGCACGTCATCGATTCCGACTGCGGTAGCAACGGCGTGTGCTGCACCCTTGTTGTCGCCTGTCAGGAGGACGGGGGTGAGGCCCAAGTCGCGCAGACGTCGAATTGCTTCAGGGCTTGTGAGCTTGACCGTGTCAGAGACGCAGAGCAGCCCTTTGGCCTCTCCGTCCCAGGCAATGAGGATTGCAGTCTCACCACGGCTCTCCGCGGCGGTCACGGTTGTCTGGACAGGCAGCGTGATCGGGATCGACCAGAACTGTTCCAGCCACGAAGCTTTGCCTGCCACGACGAGGTGCCCGTCGACGAGTGCTTGTACTCCGTAGCCCGCATGCGCGAGGAAGTCATCCGCAGCTCGAACCGCGCTTGGAGCCGCGGCGACAACCGCCCGAGCGATGGGATGCTCCGAACCGTGCTCTACTGCGGCAGCCATGTTCAGCAGTTCCGATTCAGTTGTCCCGGCAAAGGGTTGCACTGTACCGACCGCCATGTGGCCGGTGGTCACAGTACCGGTCTTGTCGAGAACGACAGTATCGATCTTGCGGGTCTGTTCGAGTACTTGAGGTCCGCGGATGAGGATGCCCATTTGCGAGCCGCGCCCTGTTCCCACCATCAGGGCAGTGGGGGTTGCCAGCCCCAGCGCGCACGGGCACGCGATGATCAAGGTCGCCACCGCTGCGGTGAACGCGAACTCGAGGGATGCCCCCGTCAGTAGCCACGCCGCGAACGCGATGATCGACAACCCGATGACGATCGGCACGAAGATGGCCGAAACGCGATCCGCCAGTCGCTGGACCTGAGCTTTTCCCGTCTGAGCTTCCTCAACGAGTCTGCCGAGACGTGCAAGCTCGGTGTCCGCACCAACTCGGGTGATCTCTACGACTATTCGACCGCCGACGTTCAGCGTGGCTCCTGCAACGCGCGATCCAATGGACACCTCGACGGGGATGGCTTCGCCCGTGAGCATGCTCGCGTCGACCGCCGACGTACCCTCGACGATCAATCCGTCGGATGGGATCTTCTGACCGGGTCGCACGACAACGTGATCCCCGGGCACGAGAGATCCGACCGCGACGAGGGTCTCGGCCCCGTTCTGGATCAGAGTTGCTTCCTTTGCGCCGATCTCCAGAAGTGCTCGAAGTGCGGCGCCGGATTCCTTCTTTGCTCGTGCTTCCACGTACCTCCCGGCGAGAATGAAGACGGTCACTGCGGAGGACACTTCGAGGTAGATTTCGCCCGCGCCGCCCTCGGGGTTTCCAATGAGGCTGAAAGTCATGTGCATGCCCGGCATCCCGGCCATGCCGAAGAACAGCGCATACAGCGACCAACCGAACGCAGCAATCACGCCCACACTGATCAGGGTGTCCATTGTGGCGGCACCGTGGCGGGCGTTGATAGCTGCCGCGCGATGGAACGGCCACGCGCCCCACACCGCAACGGGGGCGGCTAGAGCTAGGGCGAGCCATTGCCAGTTTGTGAACTGGAGCGCCGGGATCATGGACAGCACAGCAACCGGCACCGTCAACGCTGCGGAGACGAAGAGTCGGCGCCGCAGAGCCGCCACTTCCGGGTCAAGATCGTTGGCGACGGCATCGACGTTTGACGCAGCAGGCGGCGCTGGTAGTGCCGCGGTGTATCCCGCGGATTCGACTGCGGCGATCAGCGCGGCGGTATCAACCCCGTCGGCTTGGACTCGTGCCTTCTCAGTCGCGTAGTTGACAGTGGCCGTGACACCCTCGATGCGGTTGAGCTTTCGCTCAATGCGCGTGGCGCACGACGCACATGTCATACCCCCGATCTCGAGGTTGACATCGACCATCGTCATCTCTAGGCCGAGACCAGCGAGTATCCGGCTTCGGTGACCGCGGTGCGGATTGCCTCCACTGCGACGGGCTTGGAGCTGACCACCATGATGCGGGACGCGCCGCCGGCGTTGAGGTCGACGCTGACACTTTCGACGCCGTCGAGGGCGGTGACTTCCTCGGTGACGCTGGAGACACAATGGCTGCAGGTCATTCCCTCAACCAGGTAGTGCTCACGAATGGCGTCTTCGCTGATACTGGCGGCTTCGGCGGAGTGACCGCTCGTCCCGCATGAGCATGCGTGGTTCTTGTCGGTGAGTCCGAGCTCATTGCCGACGTTCTCGGTATTGCACATAGGGCGCTTCCTTCTTTCAGGTGGAGTAGTGGGTTTTACGAACGAACGAGTCGCGCTATAGCCGCCGAGGCTTCACGAATTTTGTCTTGTGCCACCTCGCCGCCTTGCGCCGTGGCCTCGGCGACGCAATGGCTCAAGTGGTCTTCCAGCAGCGACAGTGCGACAGACTCCAGAGCCTTGGTGGCAGCGGAAACCTGGGTGAGGACATCAATGCAGTAAGTGTCTTCTTCGACCATTCGAGCGATCCCCCGGACTTGACCTTCCGCCCGGCGAAGACGCTTGAGAATGTCTTCCTTGTTGTCGATGTATCCGATCATGACGTCTCTCCCATATACCCCGGTAGGGTATGCATTCTACGCACACCCCAACCCCTCCTGTCAACACGGCGCGCGTTCTCACGGCATACCCACCGGGGGTAGCCCGTGCGCTGTCGGCCTGTACTCAACGCAGATCCGTTGACATATACCCCCCCGGGGTATATGTTCAACGCATGAGCGAATCACATTCCGATCACGGCGATTCCACGACCAAGTCCACCGAGGCGCACGGCTCTGCCCAGGAGTCCGTGGACCACGCCGCGATGGGGCACGAATCCATGAGCCACAACGCGACGGGACACGCGACCACGGATCACGGCGCCATGAACGGGCATGGTGGCCATGGCGACCATGTCGGGCAGTTCCGTCGACTGTTTTGGATCATGCTGGTGCTGGCCGTCCCGGTCGTGGGTTTCAGCCACATGTTCGCGATGATCCTTGGCTACTCGCTCCCCGACCTCGCCTTCGTGGCGTGGATTTCGCCTGCACTGGGGACGGTCATGTACTTCTGGGGCGGACGCCCATTCCTTACGGGCGCGGTCTCGGAGCTGCGGGCGCGGAAGCCGGGCATGATGCTGTTGATCGCATTGGCGATCACGGTTGCGTTTCTAGCGTCATGGGGCGCCAGTCTTGGGATTCTGGCCGCTGAGCTCGATTTCTGGTGGGAGCTTGCGCTGCTCATCGTGATCATGTTGCTCGGCCACTGGATCGAAATGCGTTCGCTCGCGCAGACCAGCACCGCGCTTGAGTCTCTCGCGGCTCTTTTGCCGGATGAGGCAGAGCGGCTCGACGGCGAGAACATCACGATCGTGGCACCCTCTGATCTTCAAGTCGGAAACATCGTGATCGTCCGTCCGGGCGGGCGGGTACCCGCCGACGGCACGGTGATAGAAGGTACTGCTGACGTCGACGAGTCGATGATCACGGGTGAGTCACGGCCTGTGAGCCGAGGCCCTGGCGCCCATGTCGTCGCCGGAACCGTCGCGACAGATACGGCCATCCGTGTCGAGGTGACTGCTATTGGGTCTGACACGGCCTTGGCCGGCATCCAGAGACTCGTCACTGAGGCGCAGAACTCGAGTTCACCCGCTCAGCGGCTCGCCGACAAGGCGGCAGGGTGGCTGTTCTGGTTCGCTCTCGGTGCAGGAGTTATCACTGCCGTGGTGTGGACGCTGGCAGGAAATCCGAATGACGCGATCATCCGCACGATCACCGTGCTTGTCATTGCTTGCCCGCATGCTCTGGGCCTTGCAATTCCCCTCGTCGTGTCAATCTCTACCGAGCGAGCCGCAAAGGGCGGGGTTCTCATCAAAGACAGGCTTGCGCTTGAAAGCATGCGAACCGTCGACTCGGTGCTGTTCGACAAGACCGGCACCCTGACCAAGGGCGAGCCCACCGTTTCCCACGTCGCCGTAACCGATGGCTTGGATGAGGCAAACGTGCTGTCATGGGCCGCTGCGGCGGAGGGCGACAGTGAGCATCCTCTCGCCAAAGCCATAGTTCAGGCGGCGAAGGACCGAGATCTCACAATGCTGAAGGCATCCGACTTCCAGGCCTCAACAGCAGTAGGTGTCACCGCCACCGTCGAAGGACGAGCCATCTCAGTGGGCGGGCCAGCGATGCTGGCGAGCAGCGGCGCGACCGCGATTCCCGTTACCGAGTCGTGGAAGAACGACGGCGCGATTATCCTTCACGTCCTCGCCGACGGCAAGGTGATTGGCGCGATCGGCCTCGCTGACGAGGTGCGCGAGGAGTCGCGCCAGGCCGTTGATGCTCTGCACGCTCTTGGAATCCAGGTGGTAATGATCACCGGCGATGCGGAGGCAGTCGCACAGTCGGTCGCCGCAGAGCTCGGCATCGACAGGGTGTTCGCCGGAGTCCACCCAGAAGACAAGGCGGCGAAGGTCGCCGAGTTGCAGCACGAGGGTCGAAAGGTCGCGATGGTCGGCGACGGCGTGAACGATGCCCCCGCTCTCGCACAGGCGAACGTAGGTATTGCGATTGGCGCCGGAACGGATGTCGCGATCGCATCGGCCGGCGTGATCCTCGCCAGTGACGACCCGCGGTCCGTGCTTTCTGTCATCGAGCTGTCTCGCAAGAGCTACAGAAAGATGAAGCAAAACCTGTGGTGGGCAGCAGGCTACAACCTCATCTCCGTTCCACTCGCCGCAGGAGTCCTCGCCCCCATCGGCTTTGTGCTCCCGATGGAAGTAGGGGCCCTGCTGATGTCTGCCTCGACCGTGGTCGTGGCGCTGAACGCTCAGCTGCTCCGACGTCTTGATCTGCGCCCCGACGTCAGCACCTCCCGGCTGCTCGCCGATCGTTCCTAGAGGAAGAACCGGAAGCTAAAGGAACCGTTGGCGAAACCGGCTACAGATCGATAGGGAGGAGCGGTCATGAAAGCACACAACGATGACGGTGAAGATCACCTCCGCGGAGTCGAAGCAGCGGCCGTCGCCGTTGCTTCTCTAGCAGGGCTGGCGTCCGCGTATTGGGATGATTCATGGCACACCACCCTGGGGCGTGACAGCGCACTCATCCCGCCGCACTTGTTGCTGTACTCGTCGATATTGTTGGTAGGCCTGATCCTCGCGGTCTGGGGCTGGCGCCTGGTGCGGACACGCTCACTCCGTCTGGCAGTTCGTGCCCCGGGGTTCGTGTTGGCTGTCGCGTCCGCGGCGGCGACCGTGCTTGCGGCCCCGGCCGATGCCTTCTGGCATTCCGCGTTCGGTCGCGACGCGGTCCTCTGGTCACCTCCGCACCTTCTGTCAGTCATCGCCACCTTGGTCCTACTGGTGGCGATGCTGATCGGCGTGAACCCGCGCTCCTCCCAGATTGTGCGGCTCACACTAGGAGTCGCACTGTTGGGCGCGTCGCAAATCGTCGTGATGGAGTACGACACGAACGTGCCCCAATTTCCCGAAGCCCTGTACTTGCCTCTACTGGTGCTGACCGGCCTGGGCAGCGTCTGGGTTATTTCGGCCCTAACCCGGGGCCCGCTAGCAATCACGGTCACTATCGTCGGCTACACGGTCTTCCGTCTTGCCGTGCTCGCAGCGCTCAGCCTCGCCGGGTGGATCGCACCCGACATGCCGCTCGCCCTTCTCGGCCTCATGGTCTTGGATGCCCGTCGGATCGGTGCGTGGCGGTGGCCACTCGCAGTGGCAGCTGTCACCGGACTGCAATTGGTCGCGTCCGCTACCGGGATCAGTAGCGTTGGCCTGATCCCTGTTGCGCAGTCAGCCGCGATCGTCATATCGACAGTGGCTATAGTCGTCATCGTCGTAGCCGCACGTCGACAACATCTGTGGCGGATCGGTGCGCTCGGCATCGCGCTCGCCCTATCCCTGGTCGTCGCATTCGCCCCCTCGGCGGCGCAAGCCCACGATCCCGGGCAAGGACCGTCGTTCGGAACAGCCACTATGTCGGTGACCGGCGACGGCTCCGGTCGGATCGATGTCACCGTCACCGATCTTGAGGTGAGCGATGGGGGACAGCTGGCACCGATCCAACTGTCGGCTCGTCGGGCCGGCCAAACCCTTATCGAAACGCTCACCTCGGGAATCGGCCCTGTCGCAGAATTCAGCGGATCGCTAGTCCTACCCAGTGACGGGCTGTGGTTCGTGTACGCACAATTCGACAGCCACGGACGCGCCCTGGAACTATGGTTGCCTGTCGACCAGCGCCTTAACGCGGCCCTGATCGAGCGCCGCAACGTGTACGAACCAGCCGGGGTCGCCTCAGTGCAGCCCGCTCAGCTGATTGTCGGAGGACTTCTGCTCGGCCTCGGCGGCGCTCTCATCGTTGCCGGCGCAGTAGAGGTTCGCCGTCGAATGCGCGTCCTTGATGTGTAACCATCGCACCCCAGACCCACCGGCCTAGCCCGCAAGGTGCAGGTCATCGATTTACTCGGGCCGCCCGGGCCAGTGTCAGCTCGAGCCCTGCGGCTCCCGCATTCCGGTGATGGCGGCCTCCCCCATTTCGTGGCGTTGCAGGTTTCCGCAATGACCGGCTAGTGAGCATGCGGGACAGTTGCGCCCTCTGCCTTCGTGACCGCACTGATCAGCATGTCATCGAGGTTAGGCAGGGCGTGGCCCAGTTCGTGCTCAGCTTCGTGGACGATTCCCTCGGCCCCAGCGAGAGTATTGCTCGCAGCGACCTGAATGACGGCCGCTCCTTGAAGTCGGTGGCCGACCCAGCGCAGTTGCACACGGGATACAGCCAGCACTCCAGGTGTGCGTTCCAGAGCTTTCTCCGCTTTGTCGACGAGCCCGGGTTCAATGCCATCCATGAGCCGTCGGCCGATGGAGCGGACCGTTCCGCAGAGCAGGACGATGATCGCAGCAGAGATGATCAGCCCGACAATCGGGTCGGCCAGGGGGAAACCGAGCATGACACCGATCGCGCCGACAACCACCGCGAGCGACGTGAAGCCATCCGTTCGAGCGTGCACGCCATCGGCGACGAGAGCGGCAGAGCCAATTCGCTGTCCTACCCGGATCCGGTAGATGGCCACTGCCTCATTTCCGATGAAGCCGATAACGCCGGCGGCCAGCACCCACCACAGGTTGTGCAGCGGCTGCGGGTCGATGATCCGGCCAATGGACTGCCAGGCCGCGATGATAGCGGAGAGAGCGACGACCGCGACGATAGACAGACCGGCCAGGTCCTCGGCGCGGCCGTACCCAAAGGTGTAGCGGCGAGTCGCGGCGCGACGGCCGAGAATGAATGCGATCCACAACGGGACCGCGGTCAGGGCGTCGGAAAAGTTGTGGATCGTGTCGGCTAATAGGGCGACCGAGCCACTGATTACAACCACCACGAGCTGGAGGATGGTTGTACCCAAGAGGATGAACAGGCTGATCTTCACTGCCCGGACGCCCTCGTTGCTGGCCTCGAGTGCGTCATCGATCGAGTCTGAAGCGTCGTGGGAGTGCGGCACGAACAGCCCGATGAAGAACCCCTTGATCCCGACCGGGTGGCTGTGCGCTCCCGGCCCGTGCTCATGGCCATGGTCTCCGTCCGCGTGATCATGGCCGTGATCTGATTCCGCGTCGTCCGCGTGAGGATGCTGGTGCGAGCTGTCGTGGAGAGCGTGCTCACCGATCGGTTCCTCATGGTGCAGGTGCTGGTGAGTGCGTGGACCACTCATGATTCTTCCCCGCTCCGCTCGTGGTGGTGCCGGGGTGTGCCACCGAGGGAGTGTTCGGCCTGGAAGATCGCGTCAGCCACCAACTGGGAAGCGTGCTCATTTTCAAGCCGGTAGAACACTCGCTGGCCCTCCTGCCGAGCGGCAACAATGCGAGCCAAACGAAGCTTCGCGAGGTGCTGCGACGCCGCTGCCGGGGTCTTGTCGACGATGTCCGCGAGGTGGTTGACCGACAGTTCCCCATCACGCAACGCAAGAATCATCCGCACTCGAGTAGCGTCGGCAAGCATCGCGAACACCTCGACCGCGAGTTCCACGTATTGGCTGTCGGGCTCGCATCCGCATATTTGCTTATCTGCGTTCATGCGCACATGTTACCTGATCGTGCGGTCGAGCTGCTCGATACCGAACATCTGACCAGCGCTCGAAGGACCGTCTCTAGGGCGAGCGAGCCGGTTCCCGCACCTCGCTAGAGGCGTGTTAAGCGGTCTCGGGTCCTGCCCACATTTTGCCCACGAATGAGCAGAATCACCCTGATCACGTCGTGCTAGTTTGATTCGGAAATCCGCGAAGTTCCGCGGAACTCCAGCCTATTTGCTGGCCTCCATAGGCGCTCGATTGTCACTGAAAATCGTGAGGTCACGGGATCGACGCCCGTCGGAGCCACCACTAGATGTCTACGTCAGAGCCCGTTTTTGCGGCCTCCTGACCGGTCGCCCCCCCGGGCGACGAAACCGCTCAGCTGTCAGGATGCAGGCTCGTGTCTGCCGATGTGGTGCGCCAGGAGGTGAAGTGCACCGTCAGGCCGCTTCGGGTGGGGGCACAGCAGTACGGTCCCGCGGAGACCACGGCATCGGCGTCCAGCGGTGCGACCCGCACCAGGCGCCACGGCTCCTCATCCACCCGCGCGCGAATCGTCACAGCGTCGCCCGACCGGCTGGCGCGCACCGTGACCACCCGCCCGTCCCAGCCCGGCGTGGGGGACAAGGACCAGTCCGACACCCCCCGGGTGACGACCGCTCCCAGGCTCTCCTGACCGTCGCTCCATTCGATCCCGGCCTTGATCCAGGTGCTCTCGTCCGTCCGGATGAACAGGCCGGCCTGATCGAACTGCGCAGCGAAGTCCAGGCGGAATGACACCTCCATGGCGCTGTCCTGCTCGAACGGCGCCAGAAGCGCGTGCTCCGAGTCGTGGATGAACCCGTAGGAGGTGACGCGCCATGCGTCACTGCCCTCCCGCGCGGTCACAGCGAGGCCATCCTCCGTGGCCTCGTGGTGGACCGGCGGCGTGGTCCAGGTTCCCGTGTTCCAGGCGATGTCGTTCATGACAGAGACCCTCTCACCTGATCCGCCCGAGCGCGTCGGGGTCGCTGGCGAGTCCACGCGCCGCGAACCTGAAAACCTGCTTGAAGCAACTGGCACTCGCCCCGCGAGAGTGCTAAAACAATGCCGTGGCACGTTCGTCCACATGATCTGAAAGGAGAAGACCAATGTCCAACCCGTTCGATGTACTCGCTCAGTTCGACCGCCTCACGTCCAGCGCATTCGACACCGCTCGAGCTCCGAGGGTCATGCCCGTGGACCTGTTCCGCGAGGGGGACCAGTACATCCTCAGCGCCGACATGCCGGGGATCGACCCGGAGAGCGTCGACCTCGATCTCGACGGCCAGCTGCTCACCATCCGCGCCGAGCGGCGAGCGCCGGCGAGCGAGCAGGTGAAGTGGCTCGCGCACGAGCGCCCCTACGGCAGCTACATGCGGCAGTTCACGCTCGGTGACGGCGTCGACGTCGAGCGCATCGCCGCGAACTACGAGCACGGGGTGCTCTCCGTGATCATCCCGGTCGCGGAGCGCGCGAAGCCGAGGAAGATCGCGGTGGCCTCGACGGACCGCACGAAGGAAGTGTCAGCCTGATGACCCTTCGGAACACGGGCGGCCCGCCGCTGCGGGCCGCCTGAGTGACAGCGGACACACCGACGCACTCCGGAGGTCGCGGACCAACCCCCGGAGTGCGCGGTGTGCTCCGCCGCCGGACCCCTGGCGAGTCCGACGGCGGAAGCGTCATACCCTCGCGACCTTGAAGCGGCGGGAGCGCCGAACCTGGTCGAACGCGACGGCGATGGCGAGCACGGCGCCGGTCACGATGGTGCCCCATTGCGGGTTGGTGTTCGTCAGGGCGAGGAAGTTGTTGATGACCGCGAACAGCAGCGCGCCCAGGGCCGTTCCCGGAATGGTCCCGATGCCGCCGAAGAGGCTCGTGCCACCGATGATCACCGCGGCGATGACCTGGAAGGTGAAGCCCGTGCCGCCCGCACCGGGATCGGCCGTCGCGACGCGGGAGGCCAGCAGCACGCCGCACAGCCCGGCGACCGCCGCGCTCACGATGTACAGGGTCGAGTTCATGAAGGTCGCGCGGATGCCGTTGGCCCGGGCCGCGGCCGGGTTTCCGCCGAGCGCGCGCGTGTCGTATCCGAAGGGCGTGTGCTGGAGCACCACGTGGGCGATCACGCCGATCACGACGGCGTAGAACACGAGCAGCGGGATGCCGAAGAGGTTGATCTGGGCCACGTTCGTGAACCCGTCGGGGAAGCCGAACCTCGGCGTGCCCGACGTGGTCACGACGACGAGCCCGCTCGCCATGAAGAGCATCGAGAGCGTGGCGATGAAGGGCGGGATCTTCACGCCCACGATCAGCAGCGCGTTGACGGCGCCGAGGGCTGCGCTCATCCCGACCCCCGCGAGGATGGCGAGGGGCCACGGCACGCCCGCGTTCATGACGAAGCCGGCGGTCACCCCTCCGACGGCGAACACCGAGCCGATCGACAGGTCGAGCCCGCCGCCCACGATGAGAAGGGTGGCCGCGCTCGCGCCGATGAAGTAGATCGACGACGATCGCAGGATCTCGATGAGGTTCGGAGGGTTCAGGGCGATCGGGTTGATGGCGGCCGCCACGAGCATCAGGGCGATGATGATGACGACGAGGCCGAGCTGCTGTCCCGAGCTGACGCGTCGGAGAAGGCTTTTCATGGCGTGGCTGCTTTCCGCGGTGGGTCGTGTCGACGGTCCGGTGGGTGACGGGGTGCGGGCGGGCGAGGGGCCCGCCCGCACCGTGGGTCACTCTGCCGGGAGGTTGTCCTTCGTGTACCAGGTGCTGGTGGTGGGGATCGTGGCGGGCAGCTCCTTGCCCTCCGAGAGATCCTTGATGGCGTCGGCCGACTTGGTGCCGGCCTCGCACCAGCCCTGCTCACCGACGCCGAGCAGCGTTCCGTCCTCGATCGCCGCGCGGTGGTCGGGGGTCAGGTCGGCGGCGACGACCGCGACCTTGCCGGTCAGGCCGCGCTCGGCGACCGCGGTGATCGCGGCCGCGACGTCGGTGCCCTGGATCGCGAACAGCGCCGTGATGTCAGGATGCGCCGTGAGCATGTTCGACCAGATCTCGGGCGACTTCGTGGCGTCGCCGTTGTTGTACTCGCTGGCGACCACGGACATTCCGGGCAGGTTGTCCTTCGCGTAGTCCTGGAAGCCGGTCAGCTCCTGCACGTGCGGGGTTGTGCTCGCGGAGCCCGAGAGCACACCGACCTTCGCGTCGGGGTACTCGGCACCGAGGCCCTCGGCGATGATCTGGCCGAGCTCGTAGGCGTCGGTGCCGACCTGCGTCTGCTGTCCGGTGCTGGGGTCGCCGGCGTTCTGGGCGACGACGTAGATGCCGGCGTCGCGCGCCTGCGTGATGACCGGGGTGAAGAGCTCGGGGATGGTCGGGAACACGACGAGCGCGTCCGTGCCGTTGGCGATCGCCTGCGAGATCAGGTCGATCGCGCCCTGGTTGTCGACCGCGCTGCCGGCCGTGCCGACCACGTTCACCTTCCAGCCGAACGACTCGCCCTCCTTGGTGAGGCAGTTCGCCACCGTGTCGAAGGCGGGGTAGAAGGGCGCGGGGTTCACGTAGGTGACCGTCTTGACCTCGCGCAGGTCGCCGGACGCCTCGGTGTCGCCGCCCGTCGACCCGCCCGAGATGGCGCCGCACCCCGTCAGGGCGATCGCGGCGGTGAGGGCGACGGCGCCCAGGATGGTGCTGCGTTTCGTGTGATTCATGAGTGACCTCTCTGTCGGGTGCTGCTGTTGTGGGAAGGAGAAGAGCTGATCGACTCGACGAGCGCGCGCAGGATGCGCTTCTGCCCCTCGAGGTTGGGATGCACGCCGTCCGCGAGGAGGAGGCGCTCGGCGCCCTCCCGCGTGAAGACGGCGTGGATGTCCACGGCCGCGGGGTCGTCGGCCCGGACGATGTCGGCGACGGCGCTCACGTCGTCCGCGTGCCACGTGATGCCCTCGCCCGCGAAGGGCGCCCACGCCCGCACGCGCGCGTCGATCGTGGGGGGCGGGGTCATCCTGATGTGCGCCGCCCCCAGCTCCTCCGCGACGAAGGTGTCGATGAGCCGGAGGTTGCGCGCGGTCTCCTGCGGGCTCGTGGTCATCGCGGCGATGCCGCCGTGGCGACGGGCGTCGTTCGTGCCGATCATCTGGATGACCCAGTGCGGCCGGTCGCGCGCGATCGTGTCCAGGCGGTGCAGCACCTCGCCCGTCGTGTTGCCCGTGATGCCGTGGTTCCTCACGACGATCGTGGGATCGACCTCCGAGAGCACGCGCTGGAGCAGGTGCGCCCACGACACGGCGTCGTCGGTGATCGAGTCGCCGAGCGCGACGACAACCTCTCCGCTGTCGAACGGGAGGGCGCGCAGCGCCGCGGCGAAGTCGGGCACGGCGAGGAGCTGGGAGGCGGCCGCCGAGGCCTCGTCTGCCAGCAGGGACGCCATGTCGGCGAGGTCCGCCGAGGAGGCATCCGCGAGCCGGGCTGAGATGCCCGCGAGTTCATCGGCGCGCAGGCCCGCCCGCGAGAAGACCGGCAGCTTCTCCACGTGGAAGAACTGCGCGACCAGTCGCGCGCGCGTCTGGGCTGCGCTCAACTGCGGCGTCATGGGATGAGCCGTCGTGTGACAGCCGACGCCAGGGCGGTCATCGCCTCGTCGGCGGTGCTCGATCCGCCGATCATGTCGAACGCGCCGTGGACGAGACCGGGGAACTCGAGGAGGTCGACGGCGACGCCGCCCGCGTCGAGCCACTCGGCGAACGCCACGGCCTCGTCGCGCAGCGGGTCGAAACCCGCGACGGCGATCACCGCGGGCGGCCTGCCCGCCGCGACGCCGCGGATCGGGGAGACACCGGGGTCGCCGCGATCCGGCTCGCCGACGTACTTGTCGATCGCCCAGGCGACGTCGTCCCATTGCACGTAGTAGCCGGTGCCGTTCTCGACGCGGGAGGGGTACGCGTCCTGGGGCTCGTCGAGGGCGATGACGGGATAGACGAGCACCTGGCCCGCGACGACGTCGCGCCCGAGCTCGCCCGCGATGACAGCGGCGAGGTTGCCGCCCGCGCTGTCGCCGCCGATGAGCAACGGGGCGGCGTCGGCGACGTTCTCCCGCACCCAGGCCACGGCGGCTCGGACATCCTCGAGCCCGCTCGGCCAGGGGTGCTCCGGCGCGAGGCCGTAGGAGACGGAGACGACCGTGAGGTCGCAGCGGGCGCAGAGGGCTCGCGCGACGACATCTCCGGTGTCGATGCTGCCGGTGACCCATCCTCCGCCGTGGATCCAGACCATGACCGCATGGGACGCGCCGGCGGGGCGGTACAGGCGCGCGGAGACGGTGCCGCGGGGCGCGGGTAGCTCGACGTCGGACACGGACTCGACGGCGTCCCGCGTCTCGCGCGGCGAGAAGCGGAGCACGTCGTTCTCGTGCTGCTGGCGCGCCTGGTCGATCGGAACCGGGTTCGAGCCCGGCCGGGCGCCGATGACGGCGGAGTGTCGGTCGAGCAGCTCGGCGACGTCGGGCGCGACCCCAGGGTGGCGCGTCATGCGGAGATCGATCCCGTGATGAGCCCGATGATCTCGTCGCGCGTCGTCGCGGCCTTGTCGCGCACGCCCGCCACCCGGCCCAACCGCATCACCTGGATGCGGTCGGCGAGGTCGAACACGAGGCTCATGTCGTGGCTGACGATGATGACCGCGTTGCCGCGGCTCTTCAGGCCCTCGATCATCTCCGCGGCTTGCGCGGTCTCACGGACGCCGAGCGCGGCGGTGGGCTCGTCCAGCAGCACGATGTTGCCGCCGGTGCGGATGGCCCGCGCGATGGCGATCATCTGCCGCTGCCCGCCCGAGAGCATGCCGACCTCGGAACGCACCGAGCCGACCGTCACCTTCAGGTCGTCGAGGAAGGTGCGGGCCTCGCGCTCCATGCGCTTGCGATCGGCGAAGGGCCCGCGGCGCGGCACCTGGCCGAGGAACATGTTGGTCGCGACGTCGAGCACCTCGACGAGCGCCAGGTCTTGGAAGACCGTCGCGATGCCGGCGGCTCGAGCGTCCGAGGGCTTCTGGAAGGTCTTGGTGACCCCGTCGACGAGGATCTCGCCGGCGTCGGGCCGGTACACCCCGCTGATCGTGCGGATGAGGCTCGACTTGCCCGCGCCGTTGTCTCCGACCACCGCGAGTATCTGGCCGGCCTCGGCGGTGAGGCTCACGTCGTCCAGCGCGGTCACGTGGCCGAAGGTCTTGGTCACGCCCCTGAGGTGCAGGGCGGGCACGGCTACCTCATCCATCACGACTCTCCGTTGACATCTCGTGGCTCCCTCGCGGGCTTGGACACACGATAATCATTCGTCCACCGAATAGTCAAGGATGGTTTCAGAGCCCGGGTGCGCCGAATCATTCGTTTGACGAACTCCGAATCCCCCGTTAGTTTGGCCACGTGGCCACATTTCAGTCCGTCGCCGGGGACGTGGGAACCGCGCGCCACCGCATCCTCAGCGCCATCCGCGCACACGGGCCGCTCACGCGCGCACAGCTCGCGCGAGCCGCGAGCCTCGCGCCCTCGACGGTCACCGAGGTGGTGCAGGCGCTGGCCGCGGAGCGCACCCTGGTCGAGACGGAGATTGTTCGGTCGGAGCAGCGCCGCACCGGGCCGAAGAGCAGGGCGCTGGCCTTCGAGCCCTCGCTCTCCGCCACCGTCGGTGTCGACTTCGGCTTCCGCACCGTCCGCGCGCTGGTCGCCGACGCCTCCGGGACGCCCCTCGCCGACGGCCGCGCCGAACTGCCCGCGGACTACGGTGCCGACGAGGGCCTGAGGATCGCCCGGCAGCTGGTCGACGAGGTCATCGACCGCGCGGGGGTCCCCCGACCTCCCAACGCCGGAGTCGCGGTGCCGGGGCCGATCGACACGCAGCACCAGGAGGTCGTGGCCTCCTCCATCCTCCCCGGCTGGGCCGGGTACGACTCCGCCGCCTTCGAGTCGGCGCTGGGCCTGCCGGTCATCCTCGAGAACGACGCCAACCTCGCGGCCCTCGGCGAGCACACCTACGGCGCCGGCCGCGGTGTGGCGAACACCCTGACGATCAAGTTCCACAGCGGTATCGGGGCGGGCGTCATCCTGCACGACAGGCTGGTCAGCGGCATCCGGGGCGGCGCCGGCGAGATCGGCCATGTCGAGGTCGACCCGCAGGGTCCGCTCTGCCGGTGTGGCAAGCGCGGGTGCCTCGACACGTTCGCGTCCGTCCCCGCGATCCTCGCGACCCTGCGACCGCATCGGGAGGTCGACTCGGTCGGCGAGCTGCTCGCGCTGCTCGAGGCCGGCGACGCCGGCGCGGAGCGGTGCATCCGCGATGCCGCCCTCGCCGTCGGCCGGGTCGCGTCCACGGCCGCGCTCCTGCTCGCGCCCGAGCGCATCATCATCGTGGGGGCCATGGCCCGCGCGGGCGATGTGGTCACCGACGCGATCCGGGAGGTGCTCGAGCGGCAGGCTATCCCCCAGGCGCACACCGTGCCGGAGGTCGTGCTCGGCTCCCTCGACGACCGCCACTCCGCGATGGGCGCAGTCGCGATCGGGCTCGGCGCCCAGGGCTGGCTCCCCGAGGAGAGCACCCCGCGACGACCCGAGAGCACGCCCCGAGCCGGTTGAGGGGCGCCCGGGGAGCAAGGACCGGGCGGATCCGTGATGCCCGGCCCTTGCACACGCCCCAGGCGTGGTCGGTAGGCGTTGCCGCCCAACGCGCCTTCGTGCGCACCGTGCCACCTCGTCCTGACCCTTGTCGGCGCGACTACAACGCTAGGGATCGGACCGGACGCGCAAAATCCGGCGAACGCGCCGATGTAGCCGGTTCGCGCACGGCAGCGGCCGCGGGATCAGGGACTCGACGTCGCGGAGCGTCTCATCGTCTCCGACGGCTTCTCCCCGAAGCGCCTGTGGTAGTTGGCGGCGAATCGGCCGAAGTGGGTGATCCCCCACCGGGCCGCGACCTGGCTCACCGACACCGCGCCCGGGTCGGCGAGGGCGAGCTCGTCGCGAATCTGCTCGAGGCGCAGCTCACGCAGGTACTCCATCGGGGTGGTGTCCGCCGTCCTGCGGAAACCCTCTTGGAGGCTTCGGACGCTCACGGAGACATGGTTCGCCAACTCCGAGACGGCCCACGGATGCTCGGGATGGGCCCTGAGCAGCTCGATCGCCCGCGCCACGGGCTGCGGCCCAGCTGCGGCCACGGGCAGCGAGAGCGCGTCGGAGTAGTTGTGCGGTTGGGCGAGGAGGAGCGACTCGATGAGCATCTGCTCCAAGCGCCGGGAGGCGAGCGGGTGCTGGAGCATGCCCGACCTCTCGTCCGAGATCTCGTCGATGAGCCTGAGGGTGGCGAGCACGGTGCGTCCGGGACCTCCTGCGAGTCCCAGCCCCGCTGAGAACACCAACGGGGCCTTCACGCTGCGGCCGAGGAGGCTCTCCAGCTCGAGGTGCAGCTCTGCACGCGGGATCATCAGGGCCAGCTGGGAGAAGTCGGAGTCGCAGTCAAGATCGGCGGCGTACCCGGGCATGAAGATGCGGGCGGTCTGCGGAGTGCCGTACAGCGCGTTGCGCGAGCCGGCACGCATCACCGCCCTGCCGCTCATCGGTATGTCGACGTGATAGTCGGTGGCTTCGGCGGTCGTGATGCGGATTGCGCTGCCGAACCGCAGGTAGCCCGCGGTGACCTTTCCCACCTTGATCACATTGAGCTGCAGGTCGACGACGGTCTCCTTCGACGCGGAGGGAAAGTCGAGGGGCAGGTACGCGTCGCTGAGCACCTGGCGGGCATGGTCGATGTCGGCCGAGGATGCGAGCGGGTGGCTCTTGAAGATTTCTGTTGCGGCTTGTGGCACTCAGGGAGTATAGGCACGCGCCTGCGCGATCGGCGGGCCGAGAGCGATTGTCCGCGCACAGCGGACAGGCGCACGCGCCCAGCGGATTTCGTCGGCCCCGCCGCCGCTCTACCGTGAGCACAG